>ERZ838827.465-NODE-465-length-51310-cov-4.825988_pt1 | contig 51310 bp, 56 predicted proteins | sample MGYA00519881_ERZ838827 | MGnify/ENA primary metagenome ERZ838827 (study PRJEB31850, sample SAMEA3708842) | human gut metagenome | biome: human gut; feature: human-associated habitat; material: faeces | place: China | collected 2014 ...
GCAGATCGAACAGATGGATAGAACGAGCATTACGATGGAGGGTATGCGTCTTTAAGAAGTCTTCAAGAAAACAGATGGAAACCGGCAGTTATCGGATATTCCAATAGACTTTTGACGGGAGATGTGGTATTGCTTGTGTTCACAGAATGTGAGGTGAAAATGATGCGAGATCCAAACAAAACAGAATCCTCTGTTATACTGCGGCCCGCTTCCCGTGAGGAGGCGGGTTTGTTCTATTCCGACGGAGATCAGGATACGGTCCTGGGGACGGTGGACCATGTAACGCGGCAGCGGGAGCGGCTGGTGGGCCGGGTGACCTATGCCAACGGAGATCAGCAGGAGTTCACGGACCCGCAGGAATATCTGCGGACGATCCAGGAAGAGCTGCCCTACCGGAACACCACCGGCTTCCGGCATGAGACCCTGACGGACGACCCAGCGGTGCGGGAGGCCGTGGATGATATCCTCTGGGATTTCGTCGGTGAGGAGAATCCGCATCGTACCAATCGAGAAATAACATTCGGAGGTCTTGGTAAATGAACGCAGAGACGAAACTCACGCGCCCGGAACTGTGGGCATGGTTGGATCAAAAGAATGATCCGGTTTTGATAGCTGAACAAGGGAAAGGGACATCCATCGTTGTGAAGGTTCCAAAGAGCCCGGAGATCGACTATCTCTTCGGATTTGATTCCTATTACGGCAGTATCGGCCGGAGAGACTCCCTGTATTTCTGCGGCCTGTATGAACGGCAGAGGAAAGGCCTCTATTTGGCGGACAGCCCTTTGACAGATCTATCACACGATCTGACCAAGGTGGAACGAATGGACTTCCAGCAGCTTGCGGAATACATCGCCAAACAGGTCAACCAGGTAGTGGAAGGAACCATTGAGAATGACAGGAACAGACTCCAGATAAAAGAACTCACAAGTCCTGATGCTGTATCAGCACTCCGCACCTACCAACGACATACTGCTGAGACTGATGCGGTAAAAAGGTTCTTCCTAAAAGACCCTGAACCAATCCGATTCCGTTCGTATTATCAGATGTGGGACATGACTGAAGAAAAACTGATGGCCTATGTTCAGGACCCGGATACATTCATACGAGATACGGCAGAAGCGTATATGCAAAAGAACCAGGAGAAATTTCTGCTGCAATTTCTGGAAAACGACAGTATGGAGAAAAAGTACCAGGCTTTCTTGCGGAATGACCGGCATCCCATTCATCAAATGCGGGACATCACAGAGGCAGTGGAAGCCTGCGGAGGAAAGACAGTGTCTGTGACTGTTCAAAAAGATGGAAAGGAGCTGACCTTCAAGACGTCAGCGAGATCTTTGAAGGGCCATCACGATACCTATGAGCTTTACGGCGCTCCATCTGCGGACCACCGGCGCTTCGAAGAGGTATTTGGGATCTGCCAGAAATATCGTGCCGAGGATATTGTCCGCATCACCTATGGGCGCAATACGATCTATGAAGCGCCCCAGGTCCAAAGGCTGGACCGTGGGATGCACATGAAGGGAATGTAACGTATGAAAATTGGAAAAGAATGGCTGGACTTCCTGCGGGATCAATACCCTGTGGGAAGCCGCATTCGGCTCACAGAGATGGGCAGCGATCCTGACCCAATCCCGCCCGGCTCCATGGGGACCTTGGATTACATTGACGATGCTGGCCAGTTCCAAATCAATTGGGACAATGGCCGCAGTTTGGCGCTGGCCATTGGGGAGGATCGCTTCACGGTCCATCCTCCAGAGCCCGCTACATTAAAACTCTATATGCCTCTGACCGCTGACTTCTATGAGCGGGACGAGTGGGGGCAGCCGGGCGAGATTGCGGAGGCTTGGAATGGACGAGTGCTCTTGGGTTATCAAGATCAAATTCTGGGAGCCTTGATTAAAAACCGGGCACCGGCGGAAAAAGAACGCGGCATCATGTACTGGTACGACAGGCTGGACGGTGTGAATACCAAGGTTCGCTCCGCGGAGTTTACCGCAGAAGTTCGAGATGGCCAGCTCTGGGGTGTAGCAGAGTGCCAGGTGGTCGGAGAGCTTACCCCGGACGAACTGAGCAATCTAAAGAACTATCTCAGCGGACAGGCATCAGACGGCTGGGGGGAGGGGTTTGAGCAACAGGAAATTGCAATAAGCGGAGGAGAGTTATATGTCCACCTCTGGAGCTTTGATGACAGGTGGAGCATTCAGACGGAACAGGAGCGGTTCGGGCCTAAACTTGCGGACGGCCTTCCGGAGATGTGTTTCTCCACTCTGCCCTCCACCGGCCAGCTCATCTGCATCAAACGTGGGGAGAAGGGCTACTATCCCAGTGACTGGGAGACTGGAGATCCTGAAGAGAACCGAAGGATCGCGGATTTTAGCAACCAAAAACGGGGAATCACTCGGATTCAGGAAGAAGCGATGCTTAACGGCTCCATGTTTGGCTGGGATGTACCCGCTGCCGATCCCAAGAACTACGAAACCCAGCGGAGAAAACAGATGGGAGGGATAACTCTTGGCTGAAAGGATATTTGAGGTGGAAATCAGCAACAAAACCCCAAAAGGCTATGAGACCGCCACGGTGCTGGAGATGCCAGCTACCTGGGCGGAGTTTCATGACGCCCTGGAAAAAGCCCGGATCAAGGATGCCAAAGACTGCTACAATGAGTTGACCAGAATGGAATATCCCGGCATCCAGCGCGGGATGATTGGTGACAATGTGAATCTATATGAGCTGAACCTCCTTGCTCAGCGGCTGGCCATGCTGAGTGAGGACGACCGCATGGGGCTGGACGGCCTGCTCCAAATTGAGGGTCGACAGCACATCGGCCCCATCCCCCTGCCCCGCCTGATCAACCTGACCTATAACACGGACATCTGCACATTGGCGCCCCACGTCTTCACTGTACAGGAGCTTGGGACGCTTTTGTACGAGAGCGAGGTTCTGCCGAAGGAGGCAATAGCCCTGCTGGACACCATGGAATCAGGCAGTGCGTTTCAGAATGCGCTGCTGAAGGCGTTCGGCCAAAAGCATCAGGAGGATTTTGACGGCGTATTCACCAGCCGGGGTTATGTAGAACCCGGCAACGACTTCAAGGAAGTCTATCGGCGTGGGGGTATAATGGCGTACTTCGACCGCTTTGGTGCCCCAATCGAACTGGAGGTGACCAGAAGTGGTGTCCGAGAGTCTGATTCAGGTCAGGAAACCCCGGTTATCCTGTCCCTTCCTGCCATTCAAGGGGCGATCTCCGATGTATTGAAAAGAGTGGATGCGGCTTCCCTGGATGAGTGTTCCTTCCGCTGTGTGGAATGTCTGATTCCCTCCTTGCGGGATACCGTCGATGACGCACTCAGCGATGTAGATGGATTTGATCAGGTCAACGAATTTGCCCAGAGTCTTGCCCAGAAGAAGCGTGTCTGGAACGAAGCGGACCGGATCAAGTACAAGGCGCTTCTGGAGGCATCCGGTCATCCAGACCTGCAGGAGGCCATCCAGCTGATGCACAACCTGGACCAGTATGAACTCCGGCCAGAGATCGCGGAGCCTTGGGATTACACGGAAGTGATTCTGCGGGAAAAGTACCCGGATCTGCCAGAGGAGCTGTTCCAGACGCCCCAGGCGGCCCGGATCGGGCAGAAATGGCTGGAGCAGGGTGACGCGGCCATCACGGACTATGGCCTGATCCGCAGAAAGGACGGAGGTCTGCTGCCCCACTTTCAGCCGGAGCAGGAGCGGCAGATACAGCAGAGGTATGGCGGTATGGAGATGAGGTGATCGGCATGGGCAAAATCGAAGAAAATCTGTTCAGGCAGCCCGCAAATGACATTGAGAAACAGTGGCTTCTGGATCGGTTGAAGACCCTCTCTGCCCGGGAGGCATATCAGCTGGCCGCGGTAATGCTGACGACCGGACGGCTGAGAGAAGTCTCTGGAAAAGAGGGAGATGAATTGCTGGCGGCAGTTCTGAAGATGGATCGGAAAGAGACCACAGAGGCCATCAACTGCCTGCTCTCCCTCTCAGACTATGAGGTTCTCTGTCCTGCTGGGAGCTACGAAAAGCTGGGGGAATACTACCTGCGCTATGAAGCGGAGATGCCGGAGACGGTGCTCCCCTATGCGGACCTGCAGCAGATCGGCTTCCGGTATGAGGAGCAGCACCCAGGCGTCTTTATTGGAGATTGCTTTGTGATGCTCCCCGACCGGGAATCCCGGCAGGTCTACGACGGCATGAATCTGGACAAGCTGCAGGTGACGGACTGGAGCCTGCGGCTCCGTCTGGGGACCCCCGCCGTGCCCAAGGGAGCCTGGGTCTGCCTGCCGGACCATGCCTTCGCAGAGCCGGATGGCCGACTGGGCGAGATCGCCTTAGCTTTACGAGAGCTGAAGGCAGGGACCATCCAAGAATGTGAGTTGCTGGAGGCGCGCTGCTCTCTTCCGGGAATCACCATTCTTCAGGATGAGTACGACGACTTAAATGACCTCATCCGAGATGGCAATGATCTGGGCTTCCTGCTGGAGGAGCAGGGACAAGGAATGCCGAACTTCATGGATAAATTCACGGCCGCACTGGAGTATGAGAACTGTCACCGTCTCCAGGAGGCACTGGACATCGCCCAGAATCTGCATTGCTACGATTTCATGCGGGCGGATGATGTGGGAGCTTTCGGAAAGCGGGAGTTGGAGAAGCGAGGAGGGTTCAAGAACCCTCTCCTGCGGGACTGTATGGATACAGTTGGATTCGGAGATGCCCTTCTGGAGCAGCGAGGATACCGGCTCAATGCAGTGGAGACCGCCTACATCCGGCGAAATGACCGGGAGTTCCAGCATCTGCGGACGCCCGCACCACCCCGGCATGACTGGGATATGACCATGTAAAATCAAATACGAAATAGGGGCCGTTTTCCTGAAAGGGACAGCGGCCCCTTCTTTTTTTGCGCCCATTTTCGGGAAGACGGACCCGGAAGGGAGCGATATGCGAAAAGAAGAACAGCTGCTGGCGTACCTGAAAGATGCGTGTCCCGGTAGACAGCGCGCGGCACCGGGCAGGAGACTCAGAGACATCCTGGGCGTCAGCGAATCCAGACTGCATGAGATGGTGAACCATCTGCGGCAGGAGGGGTATCCCATCGGCAGCGGCCGGGATGGGTACTTCTACATCAGGACCTTTGGCGAGGCTCTTGAAACCGAAGCGCACCTGGCGCGGATGATCTACGGCCTGGAAGCCGCCCGGCAGGGCCTGCTGCGCGGCATGGAGGAAAGGCTGCTTTCGGATGCGGGAGGTGGCTGCCATCGCTAGACCGTTTTTCCCGTGGCCAGGCAACAAGGTGAAGTTGGTCCCATTCATCGCCCCTATGATCCCACCCCATGTGGAGACGTTCCTGGAGGTCTTCGGCGGCAGCGCCGCCCTGAGTCTGGCGCTGAAGCCGAAGAAGGGGCGGCTGGATATCTACAACGACGTGGACAACGATCTGTTCAATGTGTTCTGCTGTATCAAGGAAAACCAGCACGCCCTAGCGCGGGAGCTGAGATTCCTCCCGGTCCATGGCCGGGAACCCTTTCAGTTTTACCGGAATATTGCGGCACATGAGGCGGACTACTTCAAACACATCGAGGAGGAAAAACTGGTCCTTCAGGACCGCACCTGCTTCACGCAGGAACAGGCGGAAGAGCTGCTGAAGGTGCTGAATGATCGGGCAAAGCTGTTTGACGTGGTTCGGGCGGCGGCGTTCCTGCTGCGTCAGTACGGCAGCTATAGCGGAACCGGGAATTCCGTGGCGGTCAAGACACTGCGTGTGGAGCCCATCATCAAGCGATTCCCTGAAGTCAGCCGACGGATTGAGAGCATCTTCCTGGAGAATCGGGACGCTCTGGAGCTGATTGGCGAGAGGGAAAACCCCAATGAGGTGGTCTATGCGGACCCGCCCTATGTGAAAGCGGAGCGAACATACCCTGCCGAGTTCCCCAAGCAGAACCATACCCTGCTGCGGGACCTTCTTTTGAAGTATCCGGGATATGCCATCATCTCTTACAATAACTGCCCCCTGGCCTGGGAGCTGTACGGGAAGGACTTTTTCATCTTCTCCCTGGTCCGGGAAAATCCGCTGAAAAAGGAACGTGGGGCAATTTACAAAGAACTGATCATCACCAACTACGATCCTAGGCCTCTCATGGACCAGCAGCTGGACCTGTTTGAACACGAGACGGATGAGAAATGGGTCCTGGTCCCAGTCAACATCCCAACTCACACGCTGAAAACTCTTTAGGAGGAAGATAACCATGAAATTTACACTGCACCGTAAACCCGACAGCAAAGCCCAGAAGATCCCCTACGCTGCTCTGCAGATCGCCGGTCTTGCAGACGCAGAGGCGTTGGTGCTCCGTGCGGAAGAGGGCTGCATTCTTCTGACACGTGACTCGCTCTCTACTAGGGAAATTGTCAAGGTGATCGCTTTTCTGGATGAGATTGTCACGTCCATGGCGGAACAACTGGCGGAAAAAAGCGGCGAGATGGCCAGCCTGCAAGAGGAAGATGATCCTCTGGACATATTTGATGAGGATGAAATCGGGACTCTGGAGGACTTTGGCATCAATCTGGAGGGCCTTCGGATGCTCCTTGCCATGGAGGAAGCCGGCGATGAATGAGACGCCTCTCTATCCCTATTCCGCGGAAGAGGCCCGCCGGCGGGACGAGCTGTCCCTGTGGCGGGCCAGCCACAGGGACAACATCGCCTGCAAAGAGGCCATCGAGGAGGCGATCCGGCAGCACTTCGACGGTGCCTATCTGGACAGGGACTGCCTGGACAGCGTGCTGTTGGAATACGGCCATAAGCGAACCGCCTGGGTGCTGGCCAACACCGTCCAACAGCTGGAATGGGATGGGAGATTCAGCGCCCGGAACAAGGCATGGGCCAGTCAAATTTCCATCCCGGCGGACAAACGGCACAATCTCGACTTTGTGGTGACGAGCCATCCGGCGGTGCTGGACGGGGTGATCGATCAGTACCGGAAAGACTGCCCGGATCTGGGTCTGCTCTGGCCGGAACTCTATGAGCGGGAGTTCTGGAGCCGGGAGCAGGAGGCGGATCGCACAGAGCAGATGACCTGTGCCATGAACACCCTTCAAAAAGAGCTTCAGGAGAGTCAGAAAATTGAAGCGCACAACCAGGGCGGAATGACCATGAAGTGACAGGAGAACGCAATGCAATATTACATCATCGACGACCTGCGCCTGCCGCCCAGGCGGTCCTTTCGGAAAGGCTGGACCATGGAACAGTTTCCGTCGCTGCGGGAGGCGCTGGTCAGGTACCGCACGCTCCCCGCCCACCAGGCGAAAAGTCTGGGGATGACAGACGGGACCCATGTGCTGGAGCTGGCGCGGCGCATCTTGATATACCCCGCCGAGACAGCGTGGGAGGATGTCCAGGCGTCCAGCCCGGAGACACTGCCTTTATGGACGAAGGCGCCAGAGGCAGCGGATGCGGCAGAGGAATGTATCACCACTCTGAACCTCCGCTACCGGATCTCCGGGAACATGGTGACGCCTATTCCGCCTCCCGGCGGACTGCGGCGGGACCTGCGGGACAAGTATCTGTGGCTGAGCGGAGAGAGCGAACGGAAGGCTGCCATTCGCTGGATGTATATCGTTGGAGCCGGCTGGAAACAGCCGGCCTTTTTGCTCCAGTGGAAGCGATGTGGATATCCTCTGGTGCCTCGGTATCAAGCAGACGGAATCACGGAACAGGGCGCCTACCTCTCGCTGGAGGTAGCGCCCTGGGAATACGACTTATTGATGCGCCGCACATTGGAGCGGCGGGAAAGAGAGGAAACACGTGTCAGAACACGATCATGATCAGATGCCCATGCAGCTGAACGCCAAGGTCTATCTGTCAAAGAAAGAAGGGCCTGCATTGGCCATCGCTTCTGTGAATCTCAATGGCTGCTTTGCCATTCGGGGCATTCAGATCCGGGAGGGGAAAAACGGCCCCTTCGTCTCCATGCCCTGCAGGAAGGTAAATGGAGAGTACATGGATCTTTGCTTCCCCTGTACGGCGGAATTCAAGAAATCCTTTGACAAGGCTGTGCTGGACGCCTACCACATGGAACTGCGGCAGGCGGAACAGAAAGAGCGAACTGCCCCCAAGATGGGCGGTATGGGCGAAATGAAATAAGAGGAAGGGAGAGAACGATGATGAGACGAGCAATGACTTTATGCGCCGCCGTGCTGTGCCTGACCATGGCGCTGGCCCCCACGGCCCTGGCAGCGGGAACGGACGCGGTGGAGGTCTGCTACCCCACCGCCATCACCCAGAGCGAGGATGGCACGGAACTGCGGAAGCTCTATGATCTGGGACCGGAGGACGATCCCACAGGCATCCCCCGGTCTGACTTTGAGCAGGATGGCTTCCACTACACCCTGACAGACCTCCTCCGGCAGGAACTGCCGGAATATGAGGAGCGGCATCATACGGAGACCGTGAGTCTCCAGAGTGCCAACAAGGACATGGCCTCCATCCTGGCACTGCTGCCCCAGGAAAAGGAGTTCGTCACGGATGACGGCTACATGGGAACGCTGACACTCCAGCTGGACACAGTCCAGGTAGAGGTATCCGGCTATGGCAGCAGCACCCGGGAGGTTTCCGCCACCCGCTCCTATCCCAACCTGGCCAGCCAGGATACCGCCAATATCCCCAAGTCCATTCAGGACAATGGCCGGACGCTGACCCTTCAGACCATCGATTGGCAGACGGACAACACCGCCACTATGGACGGTTACGCTCTGGGAGACCGCTTTACCGCCGTGGCCACATACACCGGCAGCGCCACCAGCAGCTATGTCAAGGGCTACACAGTAACGGCCGATTACACCGGCACCGTTGGCAAGATCAATCTGGACCGCGTCCGCTTTGTGGCCATCTTCGAGGGGACGCCCCTCCAGCCGGTGGAGGTGGCTCCCGCAGCTGCATTCAACTGGGCAGTGATCCTGGCGCCTATTGCGGTGGTGGCTCTGGTGGGTGCCGTGGCCGGAGCGGCTCTGGTCATTCGCCGGCGCAGGGAGTCTGATGACGGCGGTAGTGAAGAGCAGGTACAGGGATGAAGAAGAGAAGCCATCAGCAAAAGTTAAGGAGGAGCGTATATGAAAAGAGCAATGACAAGTCTGGCGGCCCTGTGCCTGGCAGTCTGCCTGGCGCTGCCCGCCGGCGCCCTGGACTATACCATCGCCGCGCCGGGCGATCCGGAGTACGGAGACCCCACTTCCGTCGAGCCGGTCGTCACGGCAGACGGCGGAGCGGCAAAAAATGAGGACCGCAGCAAGAACGCCGCCTTGATCCCGCCGGCCTTCGGCAGTCCCAGCGCCTACGCGCTGAACACCGGCACATACCTCACCCCAAATCTAGCGCCCGGCGGACAGTCGGTCACTGGGGCTGCTGTCAACGGAGGCTCCGCTGTGGTGGTGACACCGGGAACACCCCTCTCCCCCGGTTCCAGCTCTGTCACTTCCACCGGCTTCACGGAAGTGACCCGTGATCTCTACTACAGCGGCGGTCATCTGGCGACCCTCAAGATCCCCGCGATCGATCTGTCGGTCCGTGTATATCAGGGAACAGACAGCAAGACCCTGGCTCAAGGCGTGGGACATTTCGAAGAAACCAGCATTTGGAGTGGGAATGTAGCCCTGGCGGCCCACAACCGGGGCGCCAATGACTACTTTGGAGAGATCCACACGCTGGACATCGGGGACCGGATCACCCTGACCACGAAACTGGGGACCCGGACCTACAAGGTGGTCTCTGTGGAGAAGATCAGTGAGACAGACCGGAGTGATCTGGCCCCCTCCACAGAGAACCGCCTGACACTGTACACCTGCGTTCGGAACCAGAGTGCCTATCGTTGGTGCGTCCAGGCGGTGGAGGTGTGATGGGTAAACTGCTGGATGTTGTCCCCGTTCTTTTTGCAATTTGGTCAATAGCTTTCCACACGCCCTTGGCATATCATGGTGCCATGGACAGGAGGGACTGCCCATGACCGTGGAAGAGTTCCTCCTGACCCATCCAGATGAGGATGTGGATCTACAGGTACCGGAGGGCCGGATCCTGCTGGATCACGGACAGGCCCAGCGCCTGCTGGGCGGCCGGCCGGTGATCGTCTGCAAGACCGGCGTACAGGACGCTCAATATATGCAGGCGGCGGAACTGCTGAACCAGGTGGTCTATCTGGCCCATCAGACCCGCAGTCTGTGGCGGGTATCCGCGGCCCACGATCCGAAGCTGGAAAAGCCGGTACGCTACTGGCCAAAATTAAAGAGGGGGCTGACCTTATGAACAACAGAGGAAAGAATGTGGGACTGCTGCTCACCGGCATGGCATTGGGAGCGACGCTCTGCGGCGGCGCTGCGGCAGCGGGTATCATTGCGGTGCCCACCTGGCAGCCCATCTATGTGGATGGACAGCAAGTGGAGATGGAGGCATACAATATCAATGGTTCCAACTATATGAAGCTGCGGGACGCCGGCAGGCAGGTGGGATTCAACGTTTACTGGCAGAACGGTGTCCAGGTGGACACGGATGCCCCCTACACCGGCGTGGCGCCGACAGTCACTGCGCCTGCGGAGACAACAGAAACACAGAGCGGATCCGCAGTGAAGCAGGAGATCATCGACCAGACCAACGCACTCCGCCAGGAATATGGCCTTGCGGCCCTGGCTGTGGATGAAAAGCTCATGGAAGCAGCTCAGGTGCGAGCGGATGAAATGGCGGCCACCGGCAGCTATTCTCACACCCGGCCGGACGGCTCAAAATACTACACAGTGACCGATTGTCCCTATGTGACAGAGAACATCCACCGCCTGAATCAGGAATGGCTGGATACCATGGATCTGGAGTTGGCAGATGCAGCAGTACAGGACTGGGCGAAGTCCTCCGGCCACCTGGACCACATGGTCAGCGGAAAGGTGGATGCCATCGGTGTCGGGATCGCGGAGGGAACGGATGACCAGGGCCGAGAATGCTGGTACTGCGTCCAGCTCTTCCGCTACACCGGGCAGAAGATCACCTGGGTGGACGAGCCTGCCCATCCCTGAGAAACCTACACAAAATCGTGGACAGCGGCGGATTTGACGGGTATAATAGAGGCAGCAAGGAGGTGGTATCCGTGATCTATACTCAGGATCAGATCCGGCAGATGATCGCCCCTATCGCAGAGAAATATCATCTCAAAGCGGTATTTCTCTTCGGCTCCTATGCCAGAGGCGACGCAACCGAGAGCAGTGATGTGGACCTGCTGGTGGATACGACCGGAACGTCCCTCAAGAGCCTGCTGTCCCTCGGCGCGCTGTACTGTGACCTGGAAGCTGCTCTGGAAAAGCCAATCGATTTGGTCACGGTCAGTACCCTGGAGCAGAAGGCACAGATGCCCAGTGAGGCGCAGTTCCGGGAGACCGTCATTCGAGAAAGGGTAAATATTTATGATGCCGCCTGATCTGCAAAGACTCCAACATATATTGGACTATTGCAATGAGATCGAAAAAACCGTTGAGCGATACGGGAAGAACTTCGAAATCTTTGATCAGGACGCTGACTATCAGAGATCCATCGCGTTCAGTATCCTGCAGATCGGAGAATTGAGCGGAGGGCTTTCCGAGGCATACCGCATCTCTACCGCAGACCGTATGCAGTGGGGACCCATGAAGGGAATGCGCAATATGGTGGCACATCACTATGGCGCTATGGACCGTCAGATGATCTGGCAAACTGTCATGACGGATATCCCCGAATTAAAAGCGTTCTGCATGGAGCAGATCGATCTATCCAAAAAATGAGCAGGCGTCGGCCTGCTCATTTTCATATCCTATGTTTTTTCGCAAAACCTCCTGGCGCCGCAGTTGTAGAGGATCGCCATGCGGGTCTCCAGGACCGGAAATTCCACGTCGCCGTCCTCTTCCTGCAGATACCACTTTGAGCCATCTGTGGAGAGGACCTTGGTGAGGTCTTTCAGGGAGTAAGCCTCCATCTGGATGCTCCCCCGGTCCCACAGGGAGAGGATGTACGGGACATCCACATCAGACGGGGAATCGATGATGGCCAGCTTCAACTCCTGGATGTACGCACCACCAAAGACCTGGTCGATCTGCGCGTTTTCAAAGCCGCTGTCGCTGAAGGCCTCCACCGCCTCCATGAGATCCGTGTTGTTCCAGACCGGAGCCACCACATAGCTCTTCTTCAAGTCAACTCGCACGGTCCCCTTGGAGGCGATCTCCGAGAGGGGGATCAGATCGTCCAGGGCAAACGGAGCTGTTCTGGTTTTCGGCAGAAAAATTCTGGCGGCGCTGTCCGCGGCCAGGCTGGAGGCCAGGGCCCGGATGGCCCAGTCCAGATAGACATTGAAGTCCCGGCCGGTCTCGTGGCAGCGGTGCAGAGCCTGATTCAGAAACTTGGAAAATGCCTCATAGTCCGTCAGGGCCATAGGGGGCAGCGAACTCTCGTACAGATCCTTCATGGGGTTGAGCGAAAACATGGTGGTTCCTTTCATTCCTCTCTCATCGCAAAAATCGACATCATTCTAGCATACCGCAGCTCAAAAAACAACGACCAGTCTATGCTGCTTGCATAGGCAATGGCAGGCCGTCCTATATAGACGGCTTACTTTTTTTGCGCCCATTTACACTCGAAATCCAAATAAAAGGCCGTGAAAGGAGGATACCGCAGCGGCCGTTCGAGTGGGCTGTCCCGCCTTTCACGGTCAGAAAGGGTTTTATGAAAAAGAGAATCGTATCCCTGCTTCTGACCCTGCTGACCATCCTGTCGCTGCTGCCCACAGCGGCGATGGCAGCGGAGTCCACCGGCGTAGGCATTACCCCGGTGACGGACCCCAACCTCTGGACCACACGGCTCAACTCCCAGGGGCAGTCCTACTCCTACCGCCCGCCCACGGCGGCCGGACGGCAGCTCTACTGCATGGATCTGGGCTACTCCTACCGCTACGGCACGGAGTCGTTCCTTCAATCCTACACTTACCGTTCCGCCACCGGAGCTGACGCAGATGATCTCTGGAATGACGCGGTGGCCGAGACCGGCCTGGGCGAGATGGACGCCATCACCCAAGAGAACGTCAAATGGATGATGAGCTACATCGCCGACTACACCGGCGAGATCCCCGGCTCCCTGTTCATGGCGCTCCAGACGTACATCTGGGACAATCAGAGCGATAAGAGCGCCGGCGGCGATCCCAGCGGCGACATCGACGCCGGAGGCTTTGCCAACGCGGACACCTACGATCAATATGTAGAGTATTACAACTGGCTGCTGGGTCAGAAGGCCAATGAGGATGCCGAATTCCAGCGGCAGATCGAAGAGTATGCAGCCCAGGGCATCCGGGCGTCAATCGTCGAGGATGAGAACTCCAAGTGGGCGGTGCTGGCAACCTCCAGCGTATCCGGGCGGCAGTCTTTCTTCGCTTACCATAGCGACCGCAAAATCGTGACATCGGATGAGCCCAAGCCGGGAGACCCGGATGAGCCTGTAGCTGGAGACGGCGATATCACCTTCCAGAAGGTCATTGCCGGCACGGACCGTGGCCTGGACGGCGCGGTCTATAACATCTACCTGGACGGCCAAATCGTCGGCAGCGATGTGACCTCCGGCGGGGGCTACATTGAGGTCAACGACGTCACCGAAGGGCTTTGGTCCTTTGTGGAGCAGGAGGCCCCGGTGGGCTACGCCCTGGACCCGACGCCCCACAGCGTCTATGTCAGTGTTACTGACGGCGATAAGCAGTACACCGTCACCGCCGAGGACGAGGAGCTGCCCGGCATCAAGGTCATCAAGACCTCGGCTGCCGATGGCTCTCCTGTGGAAAATGCCGTTTACTCCATCAAGGGCGTCACTTGCGCCTTCAGCACCTCCGTCTCCACCGGGCCGGATGGGAGCGCCCTGGTGGAGGACCTCCCCGCCGGCGTTTATATCGTCCGTGAGGAGTCCGTTCCGGAGCCGTTTGTGCGGACTGCCAGTGAGCAGACCATCGCCCTGCGGCCCGGTAAAATTTCCGAGGCACGGTTTGAGGATTACACCCGGCCCGGATTGGAGATCGTCAAGCGGAATATTGCCGACAGATCTCCCATCGAGGGGGTCACCTACCAGGTCCGGCAGATCGACGGGGATTTCCTGGACACGGTGGTCACGGACAGCGAGGGGCGTGCCTTCCTGGAGGTGGACCCCGGCAGCTATGAAGTTTCCGAAGTCCATGTGCCGTCCCATGTCATCATCAGCGAGATCCCCCAGACTATCTACCTGGAGCCGGGCGTCACCCGGACGGTGCGCTTTTTCAACGCGGTCAAGCCCTCCTTGACCATCCTAAAGCGGAATTCCGTTACAAAGGACCCGCTTGAAAACGCGAAGTTCCATATCTATTATGCCAGCGATAACACGGAAACCGGCGAGATCAATGACCTGGGGACGTACTACACGGACGCCTCGGGCCGCATCGTTCTCACCGATGTCAATAGGGGCTGGTACAAGGCGGTTGAGGAGGTGCCGCCCACCGGATTCGCCGTCCAGGACGACGGCGTCTATGAGTTCTATCTGGAAGCTGGCGCCAGCCGCGAGTTGGTCGTGGACAACACGCCTCTCAGTGCTCTTGTTGTCTACAAATACGACTCCGTCACGAAGCTGCCGCTGGAGGGCGCGCGCTTTGAGCTGCGTTACCTCAGCGGCGAGACCTCCGGCACAGAGGGGACGGTCATTGGGCAGTATGTGACCTCGTCCAACGGTTCCTTCACGGTCACGGGCTTGAAGGAGGGCACCTATATCTGCCAGGAACTGGAAAGCCCGGACGGTCACCTGATCGACTCCGAGCCCCAGACCGTCTACATCTCCGGCAAGGAGCAGGACGTGGTCACCCTCCGGTTCGGCAACGCCCCGCTGGGGTCCCTGCTCATCACGAAGGTCTCGGATGATGAGAAGCACACACCGCTCTCCGATGTAGAGTTCCTGCTGACAGACAGCAGCGGCAACTTCATCGGCACCAACAACGGCCGCTATGTGACCAACAGCGCGGGCGAGATCCTGGTGGAGGGCCTCACCCCCGGCACCACGGTCGTGGCGCAGGAGGTACGGGCCAAGCCCGGCTATCTGCTGGACGACAGCCCCCAGTACGCCCTGATCCGCAGCGGCGAGACGGTGGGTCTGGAATTCCGCAACGCCCCTGCCGGCAATCTGGTCATCGTCAAGCGGAGCAGCTCCGGCACCCATGAGCCCCTGGAGGGTGTGGAGTTCAAGATCACCTACGCCGACGGCAGCTTCGTGCCGGACGAAAATGGCCAGCTCTCCTCCAACGGCCTTTATTACACCGACCGGGAGGGGAAAATCACCATTTCCGGGGTGGTTGGCACTATCGTAGCAACTGAAACGGCCTCGATCCCAGGCTATACCATCGACGAGGCCACTCGGACCCAGACGGTGGTGGTCCACCCCAACGACACCCAAACGCTTTATTTTTACAACAAGCCGGAGACCACGCTTGTCCTCCAGAAATTCATCGCGGGGAGTGACAACGAACCCCTGGCCGGGGTGGAGTTCCTGGTCACAGACAGCTCTGGCGCCGTCGTTGGCCCCAACAACGGCGTCTACACCACCGGGGCGGACGGTCGGGCGGTCATCACCGGTCTCACCCCCGGCACCACCATCACCGCAAGGGAAACCCGGACGGTGGACGGATTCGTTCTGGACGGCAGTCCCCAGAGCATTCTGATCAAAGAGGGCGAGGTCCAGACCCTGACCTTCTGGAACGCCAGAGAGGGCGGCGTGGAGATCGTCAAGGTCAACGCCGCGGACAAGACGGAGCGCCTCTCTGACGCTGTTTTTGAGATCCGTAAGGCATCGGATGACGCCCTGGTGGACACCGTCACCACCGGGGACACCGGCACTGTGTTCGCCCCACTTGCCGAGGGCGATTATTATGCCCTTGAACAGGAAAGCCCCTCCGGATTCAAGCTGGACTCCACCCGGCACTATTTTTCCGTCAAGGATGGCGAAGTCACCCAGAAGGTCATTGAAAACGAGGCCATCTCCGGCATTCTGCTCCACAAAGTGGACAGCACCACCGGGGAGGGCATCTACGGCGTCACCTTCCTGCTTTACGATGACACCAACACCCCCATCGGCCAGTACACCTCTGACGATAGAGGATATGTCTATATTGAGGACCTGGCGAGTGGCCGCTACTATCTGCGGGAGCTGGAAAATGAGGGCTATATCGTAGACACAGAGAAAAAGACCGTCTATGTGAGATCCGGGGAGACCACGGAGATCACTTGGGAGAACACCCCTGTCACCGGACAAATTCAAATCACGAAGACCTCGGCGGACTACAACTCCATCAACGGATGGCCCGCCGGGACGCCGATCCCCAACACAGAGTTCGAGATCTACAATGCCCGGACCGGCAAGCTGGTGGACACGATCCGAACGGACAAGAACGGCGTTGCCGTCTCCAAGCCCTTGCCTTTGGCGCGCTACGAAGTGATCGAATCCAAAGCAGCAGATTTTTACGGCCTGGACAAGACACCCATCGAGGTGGAAATCGAGTATGCCGGCCAAATCGTGAAGGCCGCCATGACCAACAAATCCCTGTATACCAACGTCTCCATTAAGAAGACCGGCTATGTGGAGGTCATGCCCGGCCAGACCCTGCGATACGACTTCACCGACATCGCCAACAACTCCACCACTTCCCTGGAGTCCTTCTACTGGCGGGACACGCTGCCCACCTTTGCGCACCTGCAGAAGATCGTCACCGGCACCTGGAACGTCCAGGGCAGCTACAAGATTGTCTACAAGACCACGCTCAGCGGAGATACCTACCGGGTCCTGGCGGACAATCTCAGCACCCAGCAGAACTATGTGCTGGACGCCTCGCCGGCGGCCCTGGGCCTTGCTTCCGGTGAGAAGGTGACGGAGTTCATGGTCGTATTCGGGATCGTGCCAGCCAACTTCCGGCAGGTGGAGGCTCCCGTTGTGTATTGCACGGCCAGCCAGTGGCTTACTGGCGGCAGCCAGATCGTCAACCAGGCGGATGCCGGCGGCGTCCATGACGGCCAGTGGATCATGGCCACCAGCCGATGGGTGACCAAAGTCTACAAGCCGGCACAGCCTCTGCCCAGAACCGGATATTAAGCGACAGTAGAAACAGAGAGCCGCCCCAAATCGGGGCGGCTCTCCCATTTTTGAGAGGAGGAGCAACGATGAACCGTAAGAGATTCCTGCCTGTGCTGACAGTATTCTGCCTACTGGCGGCGCTGTTCAGCACGCCAGCTCTGGCGGCCGGCAGTGTGGCGGATGCGGTGGAGCAGACCTGGGGCGACGCCTCGGAACAGATCCGGGCGGTGGTGGACAGTGTGGTCTTTCCGGCATTGAGTATGGTATTGGCCATTGCGTTCTTTGTGAAGCTGGCGCTGACATATTTTGAGTATCGGAAGCACGGGCAGTTTGAGTGGACGGGCCCGGCCATCCTGTTTGTCTGCCTGATTTTCGTCTTGCTGGCCCCCAACTACATCTGGGGCATCATCGGCGGATAAGGAGGATCGCCATGCAGAAATTTGAAGCAAATATCCGATCTTGGACATCGGAGTCATCGCCTGCTGCCGCAGGCTGCCGGACGGAATGCGCACAGGAGCAGGATCGAGGGCAGAGAGAGCAGGAACAACAGAGGAATCGGGGGCGGTTTTCCAGGGAGCTGGCGGAGAGTGCCCGCCAGCTCCTTTCTTTGGAACAGGAGCTGGGCGGACAGGCGGGAAACTTTGGAGAGTGGCTGCAGATCGCATACGAAGTCAACGAGAATTTTGAAGTGCCATTTTCAGATGTGGTGCGTGACATTTGTGAAGCATTTCAGATCGTGGAACAGAACTATGGGACAGCAGTTGCCCAATATTTGTATAACACCCGCTCCGCTGTCCTGCCGACAGAGATCAAAAACGCAGCCAAATATCTGAGCTGCAGTGGGCGAACGGAAGATATCTCGGCTTTGGCAAAATCTGGCTTCTTCATGGAGGAACTGGTTCAGGACAATATTGTCAGGGCCGTTGCCTACATGGAGGCAGGCGGTGCGGCAGCTGGCGCGTATCAAGCCGCAAAAGATGATGTGCAGCCAGGCGGCGAGGCTCCCAAGCAGCAGTTTCAACAGACCATGGGGAGGTGACTGAAATCAACAGAATGCCGGCGGCTCGGGAATCATGAAAATCTGATTGCTTAATATCCTGCCGCAGGGTATAATAAACTCAGTGAGGAGGTGCTGAAGATGACGGTCAAAGCGAAAGAGGAATTATCCCATATCTGCCAAATCATTGCAGAAACAGTGGATGCTGAAAAAATATACCTGTTTGGCTCTTATGCCTATGGCACCCCGAGTCGAGAGAGTGACTATGATCTGTGTGTTCTTATCTCTGATACAGCATTGCGCCCCGCGGACGCGGTCAAACGGATCCGCCGCGCCCTGTTCACGGTCCAAGCCACGCCGCTGGATGTGATCGTGTATCATACCGGAGTCTTTCGGCAGAGGCAAGCACACCCCTCCCTGGAACGAATGATTGCAAGAGAGGGGGTAGTCCTGTATGAGCAGCCAAGAGACATGGAGCAGCGAATGGCTTGACTTGGCGGAAATGGACCTTGGCGCCGCAGAGTACTTGCTCGGAATGCGTCCAGTACCTGTGGAGATCATTTGTTATCACTGTGAACAGGCAGCTGAGAAAATGCTGAAAGGGGCGCTGGCGCAATTTGGTATGGAACCGCCCAAGACACATGATTTGATTCAGCTCTGCAAACTCTGTATGGAGCAGGACCCGCAGTTTGAGCAGTTGGCAGATGCCTGCGTGGAACTGACCCCCTACGGTGTACAGGTGCGGTATCCGTCTCATTTGGAGCTGGATGAATCGGATATGAACTGCGCACTGCGGGAATGCAGGAAGGTCCGTGAATTCGTCTTACAGAGACTGGCTCCATATATCTCGCAGGATCTTAAAGAGAGAGCGGAACCAAAACGGAAGTTTGACCAACAAATGGGATAATACATGAACAGCGATTTCTGACAGATTTCAGAAGCGGACACAGAAACTGTGTCCGCTTCTGCTTTTTCAAATCCGCTCCGAGATATACCGCTGTTTATAGAACGGAGGGATCCTTTTCATTGTTTATCTGGGACTTTGTAGCATCCACGGTCATGGACAATCTCATCGACTGGTTCTACGGCCAACTGGTGGGGTTCCTGGGTAACTTCTTTGCCCAGATGGGCAACATGGGGGTGGAACTATTCGATTTGGAATGGGTCCAGGTGGTCATCCTGTTTTTCAGCCGGCTTGCCTGGGCGCTGTTCGCCGTAAGCCTAGTGGTGCGGGCCTTTGAGTGCGGCATTGAGTATGCCAGCGGACGAGCCAACCTGCAGCAGACGGCCCTGGATATTATCAAGGGCTTCTTTGCGGTGTCCCTGTTCACCACGGTACCCGTCCGGCTGTATGCCCTGTCGGTATCCCTCCAAGGGACCCTTTCTGTGGGCCTGACTGGCGCAGACACCACTATCGGAGAATTGGGGCAGCAGATCATTGCAGACCTTAGTGAAATCGACTCCCTGGCGGACATGATCGACAACAGCTATTTCGGCCTGGGCGTCATTACCAGCCCCATCATGATCCTGTTCTGTGTCATCCTCATGGCCTACGCAGTGATCAAGGTGTTCTTCGCCAACCTGAAACGGGGCGGTATCCTGCTGATCCAGATCGCCGTGGGGAGCCTCTATATGTTCAGCATCCCGCGGGGATACATCGATGGCTTTGTGCAGTGGATCAAACAGGTAATCGGCCTGTGTCTGACAGCCTTCCTCCAATCCACCATCCTGGTGGCCGGCCTTATGGTGTTCAAGGACCACGCCCTGCTGGGGCTGGGCCTCATGCTCTCCGCAGGAGAGGTCCCCCGGATTGCCGGCACTTTCGGACTGGACACTACCACCCGGGCCAACATCATGAACGCGGTCTATACCGCCCAAGCCGCTGTCAACACTACCAGGACAGTCGCAAACGCAATTATGAAATAGAAAAGGATTCGAAGGTGAATTTTCATGAGTGAGACAGGATCAATGGTGCCCCCTCCCTTTTACACAATTTGGGTCGAAGGGCGTGAAGGTGGCCCCTTGGCTGAAAAGCGTGGATTCCTGCTTGAGAATGGACAGTGCAGCTTCTATCTGGATCAGGCAGAGGCAAAGCGGAAAATATGGGATCTGGAAAGACTTTGCCTGAATCGTTCCCCAGCTGTTACATATCGCAGTGTAGAGTATCCATCCGGGCATGACATCAACCAGAGAATCAGTCTGGAAGAGATCAAATCGCATGATCTGAGGCCGGAGTTTGATCCGGAACGCTATGAGATCAGAACCCATGCCTTCGGTGATACGGGCGGTGGCTGCATGGTGGGCACTTTGGAGGTGTATCTGCCGGACCTGGCAAAGTGCGTCTGGGTAAACTGTAACAATGAAGGTGTGACTATCACCTCGGCAGATTATGTCTGGAATCAGGATCACAGCGGCAGCTGGGATCGATATGAGGATGTCGTGCTGCAAATTGTTTCATTTGATGAGAGCTTTCCGGAACAGGTACCCGCGTGGGCAGAGATCATTCAGGAGGGCCTGCGGTACACCATTGGCTGCCATGCGGAGAGGTCCCGCCTGCCCTTTACATTGGATGCCGCTTGGCTGCCGGAAAAGTATCGAAGGCAACTGGAACCAGAAAAACTGGAGCGAGCAGTACGCCGGCATGAGCTGGTCGACATTTTGAAAGACGGAAGCGCCAGCATCCACCAGGAACAGTATCATGGAAATCATTTCGGAGAGATGAAGGGCTTCCATTAAAAGAGACATATCGCCAACAGTATTGGAAAAGGAGAAATATGAGTCATACGCTTACCATGGGGAGCCTCTTCGACGGGATCGGGGGATTTCCCTTGGCCGCGGTTCGCTGCGGTGTTCAGCCCCTGTGGGCCAGTGAGATCGAGCCATTTCCCATCGCCGTGACGCGGATGAGATTCCCACGGATGCGTCACGTAGGAGACATCACAAAGCTGAATGGAGCGAAGCTGCCGCCGGTGGATATCATCTGCGGCGGAAGTCCGTGCCAGGACTCAGCGTGGCCGGAATGCGCGCCGGATTATCCGGTGCCCGTTCCGGCCTGTTTTCTGAGCAGATCCGTGTGATCCGGGAAATGAGGGAGACAGATAAACGAAATGGACGGACAGATATCCATGTTCGACCTCGATTTGGCGTCTGGGAGAACGTGCCCGGCGCTCTCTCCAGCGGACGGGACCCCAAAACAGGAGAAAAGCGGCCAGGCGAAGACTTCCGGATCGTCCTCGAGTCGTTTCTCAAAATTGAAGAACCATACCTTCATGTTGTTAGACCTGCGGCCGGGCGCTGGGAATATGCTGGGGCCATATTGGGAGTACGATCCTGTGTGGCCTGGGTCGTTTGGGACGCTCAATACTTCGGAGTGCCCCAGCGACGTCGTCGTGTCTTTCTTGTGGCAGATTTTGCAGGCCATAGTCCCATCCCGATATTGTTTATCCAACAAAGCCTGCAGGGGCATCCTGCGACGTTCGGAGGAGCGGGGCAAACCGCTTCCGGAGGACTTGGAGCGGGTCCTGCGGATTCAGGCGAAGCTGATTCCCCCGGACGGAGTGGGCGCACAGCCGGAATCACACCATATCAATCAGAGAAATGATGGGCCCGACACACAACCGAAAGAACCCACAGAATGGCTGGCATTTACGGCGAATCAACGGGACGAGGTGCGGGACCTGCATGGCGTTTCAGCCGCGCTATGCGCGGAGCCAGGAATGAAGCAGCAGACCTTTGCGGCCGGATTCAGTGCGGGAGCGGGAGCCGCGGCAGGAAGCATCGGCTACGCTGAAGAGTGCGCGCCCACCTTGAAAGGGTCCGCCAGCGGAAGCTGTATGCCTACCGTTCTCTGCCTCAATGACCAGGGCGGGAAGATTATGGACTGCACCGAGGACATCTCCGGCACCCTGCGGGCGGAGGAACACGGCCATCAGCCGGCGATACTCTCCATACAGAGAGGCAAAGCGACCGCTAGGACGGATGAAGTTTTGACTGCATCAGAGACGACCGATATGTACAGCGGAAATCTGCCGGTCCTGTTTGAGAATCATGGGATCGACGCCCGGTATCGGGGACCTCTCTCCGTCGCGCCGACCCTGCCGGCCAGAGCAGGCACCGGGGGAAATAATCTGAGCCTGGTTGCTCAGCCAGTGACTTCCCAAGTATACTGCAGGCAGCGTGTGGATGTGTTTCAAAATGGAGAAGCAGCCAGCACAGAGAGTGCCAGGCAGTATAAGGACGCAACAGACCTTGTGTGCCAGATCCCCGCAGATGGATCATTGCTGCAGGATGCGCTTGCGGCAGGAGTTCGGGCGCTGATACGCCGTCTGACACCGTTGGAATGTGAGCGGCTCCAGGGATTCCCGGATGGATGGACAGATATCCCCGGCGCATCTGACTCCGCCCGATATCGCGCATTGGGAAACAGCGTCGCCATTCCATGTGTGGAGTACCTCATCCGCCGGATCGTCATTGTTCTTTTGCTTGGTTTTCGAGGCTTTCTTTAGTGGCTTTGGATATGGCTTTATGACTTCTATTGGAGTATGGTTGCTTTACCAAACATGAAGGAGGATGCCGATATGGCAGACACAAAGAACCTATGCGCGCAGATCCCTGTGGACCTGCACCGGCAGGTCCGGGAACATCAAGAGGAGTCCGGGAAGAGCCTGGGCGAATACATGACATGGCTGATCACCACATTTTATCAGACAGAGGAGGACAAGCAGATGAGCAGCACAGAGACAAGGACCGTGGCATTCCAGGTGCCGGCAGACCTGTTCGAACAGTTCAAGGCATATTTAGACCGGCACCACATCAAGCAGAAATCATTCTTCCTGGACTGCATCCAGCGGGCGCTGGCGGATGAGGCGGCGCCCCAGGCGTCAGAGCTGGCAGAGGGAGAATAACCGTCCATCCAGTACGCCGCCGGGATCGATCCTGGCGGCGCTCCTGCTCAAATGAAAATTATCTAAAATTAGGTTGAATTTATCCTATCTCTTGGATATATTAAAAGCAGGAGGTGTTTACCATGATGATCAACACAGATCAGATGATCTCCATCAGCGAGGCAAATCAGAATTTTTCTAAGGTGGCCCGGATGGTGGATCAGGAGGGACAGGCGGTCATTCTCAAAAACAATGTTCCCCGCTATCTGGTGATCGAATTCTCCCTGGCGGAGCAGGAACAGGCGGCCGCGGACGAGGACGTCAGGGCTATCTCTCGCCGGCTCATTGCCAAGAACCGCAAAGCATACGAGGAGCTGGCCAAATGATCTGCCTGAGCAAACAGCAGATTCTGTTTCTGCATGAAGAGTTGATTCGGGAGACTGGAGGATCACCTGGCCTGTGAGATGAGGCCCTGCTGGATTCCGCACTTGCCGCGCCGTTCCAGACCTTCGATGGCCAGCCACTCTATCCATCCCTCCAGCAGAAGGCCGCCCGTCTCTGCTATGGACTGGTTATGGATCACCCATTTCTGGACGGAAACAAGCGAATCGGAGCTCATGCCATGCTGGTATTCTTGGCTCTCAATGGGATCGAACTTGCCTATACACAGGAAGAACTCTCCGCCATCATCCTGCGGATCGCCGCGGGGGAGGCCAGCTCCGAGGAGCTGCTGGACTGGCTGTTGAATCACGAGCAAAACTAAATCATACCGAACAGAAGGCCGTCACAGAGATGTCGGCCTTTCTGTATGCTAAAACTAGAAAAAAGGATACAGACGGCGCCGCCGGGAGAGATTCCGGCGGCGCTGTCATTTATAAGGGGGAATCAAAACCATGTACATCTATCCCGAAAACCTGAAAGCAAAGCCCATGCTGTGGCTGTGGCTTCTGCGAGACATTGCCATCATCGGCGTGGCCGCGTTGATTTCCGTGATGGCCTTGGTGCAGGGGGTTGGCATGGCGCCACTGGTGGGGACGGTCCTATACGCCTTCCTCTCCATTCAGGTGGATGGCTCCAGCATTTTGGATTTCCTCCGCCGGGCGGCCTGCTTCCTGCTCCTGCAGCAACAAAAATACGAATGGAGGTTGGATCCTTGAAGTGGTTTCAGAAATGGAAAGAGCGCAAGCAGCTGAAGCAGCGTCAATCCACCCGGCAGCTCATGGGCGTTCGGAAGGTCCTGCCCCACGGCGTGGCTGTGTCGGGCGGCTGCCTGGTGTTCTTCCTGATCCACCCGAATAACCTCTCGGTCCTCTCCGCAGAGGGAATCCGGCAGAGAGTAACGGCACTAAGCAACCTGTTTCGGGCGGAGGAACAGGTAGAGGTTCTGGCGCTGGACTCCAGGGTGTCTTTCCAAAAGAATCAGGCTTACTATCAGACCCGGCTGGAGGAAGAAACGACTCCAAAGATCCGGGAACTGCTCCAAAAGGACATTGCGCATCTGGATGCAATCCAAGCCACTTCCGCCTCATCCCGGGAATTTGTTCTGGTGCTTCGCATGGAGGAGCAGGCCGCCCTGGACGAGAGCGGCCTGCGGCAGAAAGAGAAGGCCTTGTGTGACCACGGTATCTCTGTGCGCCTGGCGGAAGAGCAAGACGTGAAGCGGCTGCTGGCATCCTACTACCTGCGCGATGCGGACCCGGAGTCTCTGGAGGGTGTGGACGGCGAAAGGGCGGTGACTGCGTTTGGCTAAGAAGAAAAAGAAGAAGGCGGCACCAAAAGTGCCAACAGTCCAGCGGCCGAAAGACTTCCTGGACCTGATCGCACCGGGTGCCGTCCTGTTCAATACGGATCATTCCGTTTTTGGCAACACCTACCGCACTGTCATGATGCTGCGGGGGTATCCCCCCACCACCGAAGAACAGGCATTGCTGCGGCAGCTGGGAGAGCTGGAGGGCGTGACCGTGCATCTGGCCGTCCGAAAGGTGACCGCTGCGGAAGAGGAAGCCATCCTTCATGCCGCGACAAACAAAAGCCGCATGGAGCGGAGTAACGTCAGCAACGTGAAGCAGAGCGTCACCGCGGAGGCCAAACTTCAGGACACCGCCTCCCTGATTTTGGGTATGCGGCGAGATCGTGAACCCCTGCTGCATACCTCCGTATTCCTGGAGCTGACCGCCAAGACCATGGAGGAATTACAGCGCCTGCGGGACAGCGTCAGCGCCATCCTCCTGCGCGGCAAACTGACCACAGACCCGCTGCTCCTGCGGCAGCGGGATGGTTTTTTATCATCCAACCCGGCTGGCCGAAACACTCTGGGAGCCTTTGCGGAGCGGGTCCTCCCTGCCTCCAGCGCGGCCAACCTCTTTTTCATAAGCTACTCCGGCAAGACGAACCCTCACGGCTTTTTCATCGGCAGGGACAAGTACGGCTCCAATGTCATCGTGGACCTGGACCGGCGTGCGCCGGACAAGACCAACGGCAGCGCCCTGATCCTGGGCAACACCGGGCAGGGGAAATCCTACCTGCTGAAACTCCTCCTGTGCAATGTGCGGGAGGACGGAAAAGATGCCATTGCCCTGGATTCAGAGCATGAGCTGGAGGATCTCTGCGGGCACCTTGGCGGCTGTTTCCTGGACCTGCTCAGCGGCCACTACCGAATCAACCTGCTGGAGCCCCGGCGCTGGGATGACGGCAGTGAGCCGGAGGACTCGGACGCGCCGCCGGCATTCCGCGGTACGCTTCTGGCCCAGCACATCTCCTTCCTGCGGGACATCTTCCGGGTCTACAAGGGATTCGACACACCGCACATTGACACGTTGGAGCTGATGATCGAGCGACTCTACCAGCAATGGGGCATCTCAGACAAGACAGACTTCTCGCAGCTCGGTCCCATGGACTACCCAGTGATGGAAGACCTCTATGACCTGATCGAGCTGGCGTATCAAAAGTATGCACAGGAACCTCTTCCCTTGTATCCGCCGGAGATGCTGCGGGATCTGCTGCTGGGCCTGCACTCCATGTGCAAAGGCGCGGATTCCCGCTTCTTCAATGGACACACCAACATCACATCGGACCACTTCCTGGTGTTCTGTGTCAAGGGCCTGGATGACGTGGCGGAGAACCTGCGGAATGCGCTGCTGTTCAATGTGCTCTCCTATATGTCAGACCGGCTTCTGACAGCGGGCAACACTGTGGCGTCCATTGATGAGCTGTACCTGTGGCTGTCCAATCCGGTGGCCATCACCTATATCCGAAACGCGCTGAAACGGGTCAGGAAAAGGAACTCTTCTCTGATCCTGGCCTCCCAAAACCTGGAGGACTTCGACCAGCCGGGTGTCCGGGAATTGACCCGGCCCCTGTTCGCCATCCCCACGCACCAGTTTCTGTTCAACGCCGGCACCATTGATAAGCGGTTCTACATGGACCTTCTCCAGTTGGAGCCGGAGGAGTATGAACTGATCCGCCAGCCCCAGCGGGGATTCTGCCTCTACAAATGCGGCAATGAGCGGTATCACCTGCAGGTGATCGCCCCGCCCTATAAGGCCGCGCTGTTCGGAACGGCAGGTGGATCATGAATATCGTTGGATATGGCGGGGGCACGGACAGCACCGCCATGCTGGTTGGGCTGTGGCAGCATCATGTTCCGGTGGACCTGATTCTCTTTGCGGACCCAGGCGGAGAACAGCCACACACCTATCACTACTTGCGGATCATGGATCAGTGGCTGCAGGCGCATGGGATGCCAGGAATCACGCAGGTATGGTATACGGAAAAGAATGGCCAGAGACTGACGCTGGAGCGGGAGTGCCTGCGTTCCGCTTCCCTTCCGTCTATCGCGTATGGTCACAAGAAGTGTTCTCTCAAACACAAAGTGGCTCCCCAAGAGAAATTCTGCGCCCACTACCCGCCATGCCAGGAAGTATGGGACAGAGGAGAAAAAGCGGTGAAGCTGATCGGGTATGATGCGGGAGAGGAGAAAAGGCGGTTGGGCGCTCTGCCCCACGATCTGGCGGATCGGAGATATCAGAAGGAGTATCCTCTGATGGAGTGGGGATGGGACAGGAATCGTTGTATCCAGGAAATTCGAAACGCGGGGCTTCCCTTACCGGGGAAGTCCTCTTGCTTCTTCTGCCCCTCTATGAAACGAAGGGAGATTCGGACCCTCTACCACCGGTACCCGGATCTGCTGGAAAGAGCGTTGGCGATAGAGGATCGGGCACGACCCAATCTCCTCACAGTGAGGGGATTGGGCCGTAATTATGCCTGGCGGGATTTCATCGAAGCGGATCAGGCGCAGCTGGCGATCCCGGAGGTGTTCGCAGAAGATGATCTCCCCTGCTCCTGCGGCGGAGAGATCAAAGCAATGAAAGGATCGGAGGTGGTGACAGATGGCCTTGCCAGCTACGGCAGCCAGGATCGTGCTGGCCGCACTCACAAATGAACGGGCACGGAAGACAGCGGGATGGATCGCGGCAGCGATCCTTGCCCCGATCATTCTCATCGCCGCTCTGCTGCTATCGCTGCTCTCCGGCACGACCCAGCATAACAACGCCGCCGTGGACTTGGTGTTCAACGGCGGTTCGATCCCATCCACCATGTCCGCGGAATATGCCGCCCAGGTGCACGTTATGCAAGCCTGCCTGGAGATGCTGGACAGGGCGGTGGCGGAAGTCAATGGAAAAACGGAAGATACGAGCCTGGATGGAAACTGGGTCAAGGCGGTGTTCTTCACCCTGCGCTTCGGAGATGAGCACCTGAAACTCACCGCATCGGCAGCACGGGACTTTGCGGACTGCTTTGTCCGCTACGAGGAACGGACCCGCACCGTGGCCGCCGGTACAGATCCAGACACTGGCAAGACGCTCTATGCGGAAGAGACCTACACGGTGGCGGTGCCGGTCGATCAGGAGACCGCCTTTGCCAACCTCACTGCTGCCGGGCATCCCGTCACAGAGAACCTGGCGGCAAATGCCCAGGCGGTCTATGACCGGATTGCATATGGCGCAGCGGATGGCTACACTGGAGAAATCCAATATGGCGGCAGCAGGATCACGGAGCTGGATGCCTCTGAGTTTGCAGACCTCTCCACGAAGAATGCGGAGGATCTGGTGACATACGTCACCCACGCCTGGGAGTCCGGCTGGGGGTACGTCTGGGGAACCTTCGGGCAGACTCTGACGGAGTCGCTGCTGGAGTCCAAAATCCGTCAGTATCCGGATGGTGTGGGTAGCTATGAGGACGTCATCCGCTCCAAGTGGTTGGGCGGCCGGACGGCGGACTGCATCGGTCTGATCAAAGGATACGGCTGGCTGGACACGGACTCCATGACGATCCGATACGGCACCAACGGGATGCCGGACATCGGTGCGGACGCGATGTACCGCAACGCCTCCGTCAAGGGGACCATCGGCACCATTCCGGAGACGCCGGGCTTGGCCGTCTGGAAGAGCGGCCACATCGGCGTGTACATCGGAGGCGGAGAAGTGATCGAGGCCATGGGCACCAACTACGGTGTGGTCAAAACAGAGCTGGCAGACCGGAACTGGACCGCCTGGCTGGAGATCCCGTACATTCAGTACGACTGAGGAGGGACAGAGATATGAGAAAGAGTTGGTTTATGATCCAAGGAACGGATGACATAGGCTGTTATGAGTGCTCCCATAGCTGGGAGGTATCAGATGTGGCTGGGATGCTCTCCAGGGCAATCGATAAGGAGAACTACAATCTGTGCTCCCTGGAACAGGAGCTGGGCAGAGGTTGGGAGAAAATCCCGAAGAAGGAATACGATCAGGTCCGGGACTGGTTCTATCGCTCTGGCGGATCGGGGCTGCTGGTGCAGCTTGACTTCCCCAATGACCGCTGCGTGATCTCCACACATCGGTCTGGGAAAAGCGAGATTGCGGTGACCAGTGGGATGATCTCCCGTCTGGCCGGCATCTATGGCCAGGCATGGGATCAGAGCGGACTGCTGGATCAGAATGCCTTTCTGGAGGGGATCGCAAGACACTATTCCGTGCGAACGATCCAGGCAGAGCCGAGGGAGTGCATATCCGGAATAGGCATGACGATGAAATAAGAGCGAGGGATGGTGAGTGAGATGGCAAAGATCGAGATCACGCTGACCTTTGACGGTGAGAAGATGGACGCACTGGAATACGCGCTCCGAAAGGAGCGGACCACCGTCCAGAAGCAGATGGACGAGGCCCTCCGGCAGCTCTATGAGACAAAGGTTCCGGAGGCGGTGCGGGACTACCTGGACAACAAGAACAAGCCCATGCCGCCGAAAAGACCACCCCGGCATACCAAAGCTGCCGATCTTGCTGAGAAGAAGCGGGACTCAGAGGTACAGGTGGACGAGGCCCATCGAGGCGGACCAGTCCGAGAGGGTCAATAGCTCTCAGAAAAGCATATCGCCGGTGAATGGGGAATTTGGAGTTGACCGAAAAAAGTACGAGGATAAAGGACCGCCGTGGAGTGCCCCGGCGGTCCGGCCACAAAGCCCCGCAGTGCGGGGCTTTTCGAAGGGTTTCATACCGCCGTCGGTTTTGAGGTTTTGAAAAAAATCCGCCGTGGTGCTGCTGTGAGAGACTACTGCCGCAGGGGATTCCGGCTGCTTTTACCGCCGTATATGGCCTTTTGAGAGATTTGGAGGAAGTATGGAACAAGAGAACAGACTGAAGATCACTGTCTGGCTGAAGCCGGACGTCGTACAGCGTATGGATAGCTGGCTCAAAGCGGACAACTGCAAGAGCCGTGGAGAGTTTACTGAAAAGGCCCTCCGGTTCTACATGGGATACCTTGCAACTGAGGACACATCGGTGTTCCTCTCCCGCACCCTGGTGGACACCCTCCAGGGGATCGTGGCGGACAGCCACAACCGCCTGCGCTCCATGATATTCAAGTGGTGCGTGGAGCTGAACATGATGGGCCACACCATCGCCGCCCACTTCCGGGCAGACCCCATCAACCGCAGGGAGCTGCGGGCCTATGCCGCGGACGAAGTGCGGCGCACCAACGGCCAGATCAGCTTCGACAGGGCGCTGGATCAGCAGCGTCGGTTCCCGGATGCGCTGGATGATGGCGAATGAGCGATCTTCGCTTCATGTCGCCGTACCTCAAAGGTGGCGGAGACAGTGCCCGCCGCGCAAATCGCATCCACTACTTTGCCACTCGCCCCGGTGTGGAGGTGCTCTCCGATGGAGGAAGTCAACCCGCCACCAAAAAGCAGAAAGCCTATATCCAGCGGTTGCTCCGGGCCTTCCCTGACGCCAGGGAGCTATTGGAGTATGAGGACTATCTGAAAAACCAGACGCAGGAATCCGCTTCGGAGTTCATCCAACAGGCTCGAGAGGACTTTGCAGTGCCCATGAGCCAGCGTGAGAACTACCTGGACTACGTGTCCCACCGCCCCGGCGTCGAACTGCGGGGAGAGCATGGCCTCTGGACCAGCGGCGGAAAGGTGGAGAATCTGGCTGAGGCGGTACGGGAGGTGGCGGAACACCCAGGCAATGTGTGGACGCCGGTGGTGGCCATCCGCCGGCAGGACGCGGAACGGCTGGGCTATGACAACGCGGAGAACTGGAGATCCCTAGTGAACGCCTGCCTCTGTGACATCGCCAAGGGCTACAAGATCCATCCGGATCATCTGCGGTGGTATGCGGCCTTCCACGAAAAAGAGAAGAGCGTCCATATCCACATGGTGATTTTCTCCACGGACCCCAAGGAAGGGTATCTCACCCAGGACGGCATCCGACAGGTGAAATCCACCTTCACCCGGCGAATTTTCCAACAGGACCTGATGCACGTCTATGAACAGAAGACAGAGTACCGCAATCAGCTGCAGCAGGATGCCGCAGAGGCCATGCAAGAGCTGATCCGGCAGATGAGGGATGGGACTCTGGAGAACTCGCAGCTGGAAGAGCAGATGGAGGCACTGGCGCGGCGCCTGCAAACCGTCAGAGGGAAGAAAGTCTACGGCTACCTGCCGCCGGAGGTGAAGCTGATGGTGGATGGGATCGTGGATGTGCTGGCTGCTGACGAGCGTGTGGCAAAAGCTTATGATCTCTGGAACGAGATGTGGGAAGCCATCTGCCGGACCTACTCTGAGAACCTGCCGGAGCGGCTGCCTCTGTCCAAGCAGAAGGAGTTCAAGCCGGTACGGAACATGGTGATCCGGGAGGCGCTGCTGCTGGTGCAGCAGGAAGAAGGAATCGTGGGAGAGCCTCAGCAGAAGGCAGACCCACGCCACGTCCAACACGCTGCGGAGAACGGCGATCCGGCGGCCATGTGTGACCTGAGCGACCTCCTGATGAAGCAGAGAAGAAGCAGTGAGGCGCTGTACTGGCTGGAGCAGTCCGCCCGAAATGGCGATCCTCGCGGGCAATATGTGCTTGGAACGTGGTATCTGAAACGAGGGAATGTCCAAAACGCGCTCCGATGGCTGACTGCGGCTGCTGACCTGGGCAGCAGCACCGCCCAGTGTCGTCTGGGTGTGCTGTACCTGAAGGGCGAACAGGTGGAGAAGAATTGGGAGCTGGCAGTCCGATATCTGACTGCTTCCGCAGAACACGGAAACCAGTATGCTCAGTACACACTGGGAAGTCTGTATCGTTCCGGAGATGGGGTCTCCAGAGACGAGGCCCTGGGCCGGGAGTGGCTGTCCCGTTCTGCGGCCCAGGGAAACCCATACGCCCAGCATCTGCTGGATCACCCGGACCAGAACTGGTCTATCGCAGCCCAGTCTGTGACACGGCTGCTGTACCACATGAGCCGGATCTTCGAGGACAACTACAAGACAGATGCCATGCACCGGGGGCTGCAGATCGACCGCAAGCGCCGGCAGCAGCTCCGGGAGCGGAGAGTGGCTCTGGGGCACAAGCCGGATGACCACGAGAATGAAGAAATCAGTTTGCGATGAGACAGGCACCCCCCTTGACTAAAAATATATATCATGGTATATACTAAGTAAGGAGGTGTATCACCATGGAGACGGCAAAGATTTTTGAAACAGGCAGGAGTCAAGCTGTACGACTGCCAAAGAAATTCCGTTTCAATGCTGATGAGGTGGTCATACAGCAGTTGGGCGACGCTGTGCTTCTGGTTCCCAAGGAGTCTTTGTGGCAGACATTTCTGGATGGTCTGAACGGATTCACAGATGATGTCTTCGAAAATGGACGAGAGCAGGGAATGCAGGAGGAACGTGAATCTCTATGATGTATATGCTGGATACCAATATCTGCATCTATACGATGAAGAGAAAGCCCGAGAAGGTCCTGCAACGGTTCCAAAAGGCGCTGGATGAAGGGCTCTGTATCTCATCCATTACATTGGCCGAGCTGGAATATGGTATGCAGCACAGCTCTGATCCAATAAAAAACGAACGGGCTCTGATTCGATTCCTGGCACCGCTGAGTATTTTGCCATTCGGCGCGCTCGCAGCATCTGAATACGGTGCGATTCGAGCGGAGCTGCAGCGTAAGGGTACCCCTATTGCCCCCCTGGATATGCTGATTGCAGGGCATGCCAGAGCAGAGAATCTGATTCTTGTGACAAATAACGTCCGAGAATTTGAGCGGGTGCCGGACCTGGAGATTGAAAATTGGGCGGAGTGATTTGACAGCTATCTATGGGAAAGTTTATATAGGAAATCGTTTTGTACCAGATGACGGTGTAGTAGTACAAAGGGCCAGACAGGCCGTAACCCTGGCACTTAAAAAGAAGCAGATTTTAGGGCAGCCGATTGCCCGGTTCGATCCGAATACCAGAAAGGTGTACCTGGAATACAGTGACGGTACCTGCGTGGACTGCGGTATAGCTACGCGTGGACGTTATAGCGAGTGGCGAAAATAGGCGAATGCTTCTTTGACAACTCTCTGGATGCTCCGTATCGTATCTTCAAAAAGATGAAAGATATCTGCTGGTATTGTCCGGAGACCGGATTATGGCTAAAGGCCGATATCATAGCACTGACAGGGATCAAAACCGCCATGTGCGGTGCGCTGAACAAAGCGATGGTCGAGCATTTCTGCTGGACAGAGAAACGTGTATTGATTATACTATAATCAGCTAAGAAGTTTCGCCTGATCGATTTGGAGGAGATCTCATGGACGAAGCCATGAAAAATCTGTATCGAAGAATAGCTGCCATCGGACGAAGATTCCGGGCAGAGCGTGTCGTGCTGTTCGGCTCCAGAGCCAGGGGGGACAACCGCTCCCGCAGTGACATTGACATCGCGGTTTTTGGAGCGTCCCCAGATGACTTGCCTGCATTTCGTGAGCAGCTGGACGAATTGCCGACCCTCTTGGAATTTGATCTGGTTTTTGTGACAGAGCAAACCGATCCAAAATTGGTGGCCAATATTGAACGGGATGGTGTGATTTTAATGGACAAAATGCAGGAGAAGTATGAAAAGCTGGTCCAGGCCGTTCAACGATTGGATGAGGCCATCGCTGATTACGATCAGATGGGCCTGGATTCCATCCGCGATGGTGTCATCCAGAGATTTGAGTTCTGTGCGGAGCTGGCCTGGAAGACACTGCGAGAGTATTTGCTGGACCAGGGGTATACAGAGATCAACAGCCCGAAGTCTGTGATGAAGCAGGCGTTTGCGGACGGTATTCTGGATCACGAAGAAGGCTGGCTCCATCTCTTGGATGCCCGCAATGAAACCTCGCATATCTACGATGAAGCAACAGCCACAACTGTGTTCGGAGATATCCGGACTGTGTACGATCCGCTCTTGAAAAACCTGATTCAAAAACTAGGGACAAAATAAATCCCAGCTTAATTTACGTTCGATTTGGAAGCGCCCGTTCTCCATCTGGAGAGTGGGTGCTTTTTCTTTTAGGGGTGAGATGATCGTAAAAGAATATATCCTATTCAGTGACGAGCAAATGCACCGGGCCAATGCGGTGGATCTGGAGGATTACCTACTCCGCCGGGGCGAGAAACTACTTCCCTCGGGCCGGGATAAGCGTCTGGCCTCAGATCACAGTGTGACCATCCGAGGCAGCGAGTGGTTCGACCATGATAAGCAGCAGGGCGGTCACGCCATCGACTTCGTGCGGACGCACGACGGATGCTCCTTTCAAGAGGCAGTCGCAAAGCTGCTGGGCGGAGAACAGGGACAGACTTTTCGGTCTGCGTCGGAAAGAAACGCGGAACCACAGAAACTCTTTGCGCTGCCACTCCCCCACCACAATATGCGCCGGGTGTACGCCTACCTTATAAAGCAGCGGCACATCGACCGGGATATCATCACCCACTTCGCGCGGGCGGGAACGCTCTATGAGGATGCGGAATATCACAACGCCGTGTTCGTCGGAACAGACGAACACGGCGTTGCCCGTCACGCGCAGAAGCGCAGCACCAACAGTCAGGGCAAGTCCTTCAAACTCAACGTGAAGGGCAGCGACGCGCGATACAGCTTTCACCACCTGGGAGACGATGGGGACTTGTATGTATTTGAGGCCCCTATCGACCTGCTCTCCTATATCACCCTGCATCCGGAAAACTGGCAGCAGCACAGCTATGTGGCCTGCTGCGGCACCAGCTATGAACCGGTACGGTGGATTCTGACGCAGATAGAAGCACTGCGGTTGGTGTCCCTCTGCCTTGATCACGACAACACGGGAGAGCGAGGCTGTGAGCGGATGGCGGAACAGATCGCCTCGGAGTTTGGCATTCCCACTCGCCGACTGGTCCCGGAGCAAAAGGATTGGAATGAGGACCTCTGCGCCCTGCGGGAAGCCCCAAGGCGTCAGAGAATGGAGATGGAAATGAGGTGAAAATCTCACGTGAATCAGAATGTCTGGTCACTGATCGGCTTTGCCGCGGTGGCTTTGATCGTGGTGGGTGGGCTGGCATTTCTCTCCCAGCACTACACCCTGGACAATATCAAGAGTAAAACTGTGGGCGACGGGCAGTACGGCACCGCCCGTTGGGTGACAAAGCGGGAGATTCAAAAGACGTATCACCACGTGCCCTTCCAGCCGGAACTCTGGCGGAAGGGAGAACACCTGCCGGAACAGCAGGGCCTGGTGCTGGGCAGCATTGGCCGGAAAAATCATGTTACAGCACTGGTGGATTGCGACGATATCCACTGCCTGATGATCGGCGCCAGCGGCGTCGGCAAGACCGCCTTCTTCCTGTATCCCAACCTGGAGTACGCCTGTGCCAGCGGCATGAGCTATATGGCCCTGGATACCAAGGGAGACCTGGCCCGGAACTATGGCGCGGTGGCCAGCAAATATTACGGCTATCAGGTCTCCGTGATCGACCTGCGGAATCCCACACGGTCCGATGGAAACAACCTTCTGACACTCATCAACCGCTACATGGATCTGGCCCGAGAGCATCCGGATAACCTGGCGTACAAGGCTCGAGCAGAGAGGTACACCAAGATTTTGGCCAAGAGTATCATCAATCCGGACGGAGACAGCTCCTCGCGGGGCGAGAACGCCTATTTCTATGAGTCTGCGGAGGGCCTCCTGGCTGCGGTGATCCTGCTGCTGTCGGAATACCTGCCTCCGGCGGAGGGGGAGCCGGAGGCGCGGCATATCGTGTCGGTGTTCAAGCTGGTGCAGGACCTTCTGGCTGTGGACCCCAGAAGCAGAGATCAGAGGAACGGCTTCCAGATCCTCATGGACCGGCTGCCGGAGAATCACAGAGCCTATATGCTGGCAGGTGCCGCCCTGAACGCCTCCGACCAGGCCATGGCCTCCGTCATGTCCACGGTGCTCTCCCGGCTGAATTCCTTCCTGGACACGGAGCTGGAGCAGGTACTCTGCTTTGACAGCACCATTGACGCAGAGACGTTTGCATCTCGGAAATGTGCCATCTTCTTGATCCTACCGGAGGAGGATGCCACTAAGAACTTTATGGCGGGACTCATCATTCAGAATCTGGCGAGAGAGCTGTTCTTCCTGGCAGATGAAAACGAGGGGAAGCTAAAAAACCGGGTGGTGTTCTTCTGCGACGAGCTGGGCACCATGCCACCCTTTGACATCCTGCCGCTGTTCTCCGCCGGCCGCTCCCGGCGGCTGACCCTGGTGCCTATCATCCAGAGTATTGCGCAGCTGGAGAAGAACTACGGCAAGGAGGGAGCGGAGATCCTGACGGACAACTGCCAGGACACCATCTTCGGCGGCTTCGCACCCCAGAGTCAGACAGCGGAGGTGTTGTCCAAGGCCCTGGGCAGCCGCACCGTCCTCTCCGGCTCCATCTCTCGGGGGAAAAACGATCCCAGCCAGTCCCTGCAGATGATGGAGCGGGCACTCATGACGCCGGATGAGTTGAAATCCATTCCCAAGGGAGAATTCGTGGTGATGAAAACCGGCACCCATCCCATGCGGACCCGGCTGCGGCTGTTTTTGGAATGGGGCATCACCTTTGGTGAGCCCTACCAGATGCCGGAACGAGCTGCCAGAAAGGCGGCATACGCCGGGAAACGGCAACTGACGCAGGCGATCGTAAGGAAAAAACGCGGGACTACTCCGCCCGCGGATCAGGGCAGGGGCCAGAGCGACTATAACACGGCCCAGGAGGTGTGAATGGATGAGTTTTTTTAACGATGTTTATGGGGACAGGGATCTGTCTGCGCGGGCGAAAATGGTATGCCTGTACCTCCATGACCGTGCCAATGGAGATGGCAAGAGCTGGTACGCTATCGGCACCATTGCGGCGGACCTGGGTCTCTCCCGCTCCACAGTCAAACGGGCCATTGGTGATCTTATTCGGCTGGGCAGAATGGAGAAGCAGCCCCGTTACCGGGAGAACGGCGGCCAGACCTCCAACCTGTACAGATTACGGAAATGAGAGCAGACGGAAAAACAGCCTCCCCACCAAGGGGAGGCTGCGCCAATTGACCGGACCTGGGGCCGGGTCATTGTGGCCCACCCAGAAGGTCCCAGAAGAAGGATTATTATCTTCAGAGAACAGAAATACATTCCTCTCCTAATCTCTCCTGTGCCGGTTGTCATCCAACGCCATTCCCCTAATATTCTCAGAGAAATCCTTAACCGGAAGACCACCCTTTACGATGATAGAACTATTGTTGGGATTGACCAAATGGCCAGCCAGATCAAGAGTAAGTTCATTTCCGGACTCAATTGTAATACTGCCCCTCTCCAGTCCGTTCCCAGTGGAACAGTGCTGTCAGAATGCTGGCATACGCATTCAGGATCCCAACACCATCTCCGAGGGTCTGCTCGATTTTGGTGGGTCCGCTTTCCTCTGAGCCAGTATAATACATGAACCCTGAAAATGCCTGCGCAATGATATCATAGCCAGCCTTTCCTGCAGATGGACCTGTGTGCCCAAAGATGGAAACCGAGTAATAGATATGTTTTGCCTGATTTAGTAGTTATGCGAAGTTTTCAACTCATGCGTTTCAGGCGCAAATATTCGGGAGGGATCCTAAAAGCACAAAATTATTGGCTTATCAGACTTTCGTGTAGGCGGATCTGCGGTAGATAAGTATATAAATTACATATAATATACTTCTTTACTTTGTTTTTCAAAAAATTTCCTTTTGATTTGTGCTACAAACGAGCAATTTCCGAATTCATTGTGCCCCAAATCCTCGTTGTTTTCTATTAATTTTAGGGAAACGGATCCTCAGATAATTCCTCAAAAGCGGGATACATCGAGCAAGAACAACTGCATGAATCAGAATCCGGGACACCCCAAGGCGGCACCATTTCAACTGTTATTTGCAATATGGTACTGGCCGGAATACACAATCCGGGGACTACTGTCCCTCGTACCGATTTTTAACATAAAGCCCGTATTTTTTTAATTTTCGATAGACCGTCGGCCTACTAACGCCGAGCCGCTTTGCCACGTCACTCAGGTTCCCGCCGCAGGCTCTCAGACACTCCCGTAGTGCTTCCGCTTCCAGCTGCGCGTAGGTCTGGCCCACGGTTTCGAACGCCGACGTACTCCCGGCCGGAGCGGCGTGGTCAACGGTGCCGCTGTCGGTCCGGCACGCCCGGACGTCTTCAGGTAGGTCCTCTACTTCAAGGATCGTTCCGTCAGAGACGATTACCGCCCGCTCAACGGTGTTCTCCAGTTCCCGCACATTGCCGGGCCAACTATAGGCGCCCATTGCGGCCAGGGCCTCCTTTGAAAATCCATCAATCTTCTTGTTGAACGCACGGCCATATTTTGCAATGAAGTAGTTGCTCAGGACCGCGATATCCTCTATGCGCTCCCGTAGGGCCGGAAGGCGGATATTCAACACATTCAGCCGGTAGTACAGGTCCTGCCGGAATGTGTTTTCCCGGATGCGCATCTCCAGGTTCTGGTTCGTGGCTGCGATCACACGGACATCGATCTTGATGGGGGTCCGCCCACCGATCCGCACGACCTCCTGAGTCTGCAGGACTCGCAGCAGCGCCACCTGGATCTCATAGGGCATATCGCCGATCTCATCGAGAAAGATGGTCCCCTTGTTTGCCAGTTCAAACTTCCCGGGCTGACCGTTTTTGTGTGCGCCGGTAAACGCGCCCGCCTCATATCCGAACAGCTCACTTTCAATCAGGGCCTTCGGAATGGCGCCGCAGTTGATCGCCACGAATGGCTCCTGCGCCCGGAGGCTGCTGTTGTGGATAGCCTGGGCGAACATCTCTTTTCCTGTCCCGCTCTCGCCGGTGATCAGCACGGCGGCGCTGTGTTTTGCTGCGATCCGTGCGGCGTCTATCGCATCGGCAAAGATTTGCGAGGTGCCGATGATGTCGCTGAAGGTGAATGGTGTCCGGGAAATCGCACGGTCGGCGGCCATTTTGTTCAGGTCCGAAGATTTTTGTAGCTGGATGAAATAGTCCCGATTTTCTCTGGAGACCCGGCGGATCGTGCAGTGGAGCGGCAGGTATTTTTGGACCGGGATGATGTCGAAGGAATAGCTGCCGCTGGAGTCGATCTCCCGGTCGATCTGCCTCAGCTTCTCCTGATCCAGAGAGGAGCCGAAGTAGTCGAAGATGTTGCCATTTTTCAGGAAGGTCTCCTTGGGCCCGCTCTTCAGGGTGATCATGTCGATGGCGTGCTGGTTGGCGGAGTAGATGGAGCCGTCGGCGTGGAAATAGACCATGCCGAAATCCGCCGCTTCCAGCGCGGTATTCAGTTTTTGGTTGGCAGAAGCGATCTCCCGGTTTCTCTGGATGAGTGCCAGCTGCTGGGAGATTGCCTCTGCGGTCATGATCGTCAGCCCCAGCGTGTGGTTGTGGCTCTTCCACCAGTGGCCGGAGATCGAGATTACCCCGAGAAATCTGCCGCTCCCCACCTCATGGATCGGAGCCCCTGACCCAGCGATGTCGTCGTCGATGCTGTTGGGATGTTCGGTGGAGACGATCTGGAAGGGCTTGTCAAACTGATAGCAGGCGTATAAGAGTCCCGGGTACGAGTTCTGCCCGCCCCGGTAGGCTCCCTCATCCACGCCGGTTCTCCGGGCCTCTGCCAGGGATGTCTCACTTCCGACCATTTTTATCACGACGCCTTTTTCGTTCATTAGCATGACCCAGAAGTGCTCGGGGTCGAGGAAACTGTGGAGCTGGTGCATATACGGCTCCGCGACCGCGAGCAGATCCCTGGATTCCTCCAGCGCCCGGGAAAATTCCTCCGCCGTCGTCCTGTCCTTTTGCAGGGGCTGCGAGGGGTCTTCCCCCCTGTTCATGCGGAAGATGTTGTATGCCTCCCAGCAGGCCAGGATATCTGTGCGGACCCCTGTGATCCCCTCTGTGGAGCCGGTTTGAAAGAACTTCTCCCGCATCTTCCGGGTGTGGTCCAAATAGGTCTTGCTGAAGATATTCAGATCCTCCATGGCTGCGCCTCCTCCCTGTGCCGGGGCCGGTCTCATCACCGCCCATTATAGCAGGCTGCGGTTTTGCTGGCAAGGACGTGCCGCGCCGGGCAGGTGCTCCGCATCTCCCTGACGGCAGCAGACGCAGGAGCCGGAAGGCCCCTGCGTCTGCGCTCATGCGGGATCAGTATCCCAGGATCTGCGGGAGTGCCAGTGTGATCTGCGGGACATATGTGACCAGGATCAGCCCGATCGTCATGGCGATCAGGAAGGGCACGACCGCCCTGACGATCTTGACAAAGTCCAGCTTCGCAAGGCCTGCAGCCACGAACAGGTTGCACCCGACAGGCGGGGTGATCATGCCGATGGCCAGGTTCAGGACCATGATCAGGCCGAAATGGATGGGATTGACGCCGAAGGGGACCACCAGCGGCAGCAGGATGGGCGCCAGGATCATGATGGCGGCGGAAGTCTCCATCAGGCAGCCGACGATCAGCAGCAGGCCGTTGATGATCAGCAGGATGACGAACTCGCTGCTGATGGTGCCGATCAGCTCGGAGAGGATCGACGGGAGCTTCTCCACCGTGAACACGCGGCCCAGAGTGGTGGCGGTGCCCACGATGATCAGAACGCTTCCCACGGTCGTGCAGGAGTTGGTGACGGCGTCCACGAACTTTTTCCAGGTGAGTTCCCTATAGATGAACTTTCCGGCGAAGAAGCCGTAGATGACCGCCACGGCAGCGGCCTCGGTGGGCGTGAAGATGCCGCCGTAGATGCCGCCCAGAATGATGACGGGCACCAGGATCGCCCAGATGGCGGGGACAAACGCCTCCCCGACATGCTTGAGGGAGAATTTGCGGCCGTTGCCCTTGTAGCCCCGCTTCCGGGAGATGTAGATGGCCACGATGATCAGCAGGATGGCGGTCAAGATGCCGGGGCCGAAGCCGCCCAGGAACAGGCCGCCGATGGATGTATTGGTGGAGACACCGTACACCACCATGGGGATGCTGGGGGGGATCAGGATGCCAAGGCAGCCGGAGGCCGCGATCAGGCCCAGGGAGAAGTCCTTGTCATAGCCGCGTTCCAGCATGGTGGGGACCATGATGGAGCCGATGGCCGCCACGGTGGCGGGCGCGGAACCGGAGATGGCGCCGAAGAACGCGCAGCACACCACGGTCACGATGGCGAAGCCGCCGGTGAAGTGGCCCACCAGGGAGTCGCCCAGGTCCACCAGCCGCTTGGACAGGCCGCCGCCCTCCATCAGCGCGCCCGCCAGGATAAAGAACGGGACGGCCATCAGCGGGAAGCTGTCGCAGGATGTGAACATGCTGGCCGCGATAAAGGAAGAGTTCAGGCCGCCGTAAAGGACCGTGTAGGCGGCGCAGGACAGGCCGATGGAGACGCAGATCGGCACATTCAAAAGCAGCAGGACGAAAAAGGCAATCAGAATAAATACAATCGCGTTCATCCCTCAATCGCTCCTCTCTGGTCATTCATGTCAAGGATCTCTCCGATCTCACGGAAGATCAGGATGATGTAGTGGATCGACGCCATGGCCGCGCCGAGATAGGTCCCCAGATATGCCCAGAACATGTTTACATGCATGGCCGCGGAGAGCTGGGGCCGGATAAAGAGATTGTACAGCACATCCACGCCCCAGTAGGCGACGAAGATGAAAAAGCACAGGCAGAAGATGTTGGAGATGATCTTGATGATGACCTGTCCCTTCGCGCTGCGGACAAAGATCGGGAGCACGTCGCAGCACAGGTGCGACTCCTTCTGCGTGGCGATGCAGACCGAGATGTAGATCAGCCAAATAAACATGAACCGGCTCAATTCCTCGGACCAGTCCAGTGGGAACTTCAGCATCCGGCAGATGATCTGCAGGAAGATAATGCAGGCCATCACCACGATCAGGACGCCGCAGATCGTTTTCTCAATTTTCAGCAGGACATTGTCGACCTTGCTCAATGCGTTATTGATAGACTTCAAGTGACGTTCCACCTTTCTCAACGGAATTTCGGGTATCTGGGTGCGTCAGACCACTTCCTCGGCCTTCACATCCGCAAACTGCTCGTTCAGCATGTCTGCCGTCTCCAGGATCGTATCCAGATCGATCTCCGGGAAGGACTCCCGGAACCAGTCGTACGTGGGCTGGGCGGCTTCTCTCCAGAGAGCCTGGGTCCCCTCGTCTGTCATGTCAATGATCTCACTGCCGGCCTCGACCCAGGCATCTGCGCAGCGTTGATTCTCCTCACGGGCGGCCTGGATATTCCACTCCTGCATCTCCTGGCCAGCCTGATCCAGAACGGCCTGGAGGTCCTCGGGAAGTGCATTATAAGATTCCATGCTGATTCCGACCACCATCATATCGTACAGAAGGCCGAGCTTATGGAAGTACTGCTGAACTTCATAATATCCTGAGTTGTAATTGGTGATATAGGCATTCATCTGTCCGTCGATAGCGCCCTGTTGCAGAGCAGTGTACACCTCCGAGAAGGACATCGGCATGGGAGAAGCGCCCAGATCGCTCCAGATCTGGAGCAGGATGTCGGACTCCTGGCAGCGCACCTTGAATCCCTTCACGTCCGCAGGCGTCTTCATGATCTTGTTGGAGGTGAAGCCGAAAAAGCCATTGTCCTGGAAGCCCAAGATGTGGACACCGACATCCTCTTCCACCTGCCTGCGGATGTCCTCGCCCGCGTCCGTGTCAAGGAAGGAAAACGCGGCATCCCGCGTTTCCCACAGGAAGGGAAGATTGAAGAACTTCAACGCGTTGGTGTAATAGGAATACTGGGGAAGGCCCACATCGCAGATGTCCAGATTGCCCATGGATGTGGCCTCCAGCATGGAGCGGGGGTCGCCCAGCTGGTTGTTGGGATACAGTTCGATCTTCAATCGGCCGTTGGACAGCTCCTCCACCCGCTGGATGAAATAGCGGTCCGTCTTCGTGACCAGATGGTCCTCATTGACCGTACTGGACATTTTCAGTATGTAGACTTCCTCACCGTTCTCTACTGTAGTGACCACGCTGGATTTTTTACCGCAGGCGGTCATGGAAAAAATCATAGCCAGGATCAGGGTCAGCGCCAGTATTTTTTTCATACTCTTTTTCTCCTTACTTGCTCCAGATTCGCGCACGGTCCCGCAGACCGTGCCCCCGGCGGCGAGCCGGGCACGATGCGCCTGCGGCTGCATCCTCCGCGCAGCAGTGGTGATCCCCTCTGCGGAACTCTCTGTCTATACCGACATCCCTCCCTCTCCAGATCTGTCTTGCTCTGATCTTCGCAGTATGGGGCGTGAAATCTCCCGCCGGAAGGTCGGAGAACAGCTCCGCTCCCGGGGAGGCCGGCCGATCCGGAGATCCCGCAGCTCCGGTCCGGATCCGTCCCATGCCCTGTCATGGTGTTGAAAGGCACCGGGGAAATCACACTCCGCCCGAGTAAGTTCGTAAAACAAGTATAGCAAAATACATGCCAACCACAAAAAATATTTTTTTGTCCGCCGCGGCCCTGCGTTCAGCTGTCATCCCCATCGAAAAACCGGGCAGACAGCGCGGCTTATCTTTACATGTGTAATGATTTGATCGGTTTCATATGTATTATTTCATTACAAGTGTAACGTCTGTCTGTGAGGCCGTCCCCGCAGGGGCACCGACAGGTTTCCCCGCCGCCCGACGGGGATCTTAATTTATATCGTTGATCTCGGCAAGAGCGCGCAGGCGGACCGCCGGCCGTCCGGGAGTTGGCACAGTTTTTGCTTCAATAGAGGGGCGACCATCCCGCCCGAGAGAGTCACTCACCCGCAGCTTACACAGAAAGAAGGATACCATGAATTATCTGCAGTGGCTGTCAAGTGACACGCCCACAAAGTTCTGGCACGACTCCGCAATTCCCAGCGAGATCGATGCGGCGATCGAGAACGGCGCCCTCGGCGTCACGACGAATCCGGTCCTTACATACAAGACGCTTCAGGCTGTTCCGGAATTCTGGCAGCCGCAGGTGGATCAGATCCCGAAGGATCTGACGCCGGTGGAGCGCGCGGAAGCCCTCCTGAAGATGGTCGCGCAATACGCCGCCGGGCGTTTTAAAGATGTGTATGAAAAAACAGACGGCGAGAACGGGTATGCGCTGGGGCAGTTAGACCCGTCCATCTGCAACGACACTGATAAGATGATTGCCCAAGGGCTCCGGTATGCTTCCTGGGCGGAGAACATCTCCGTGAAGACCCCGTCCATCCTGTCCGCCCTGCCGTTCGTGGAGGAGCTTGCATCCCGGGGCATCGCCGTCTGCACCACGCTGAACTTCTCCGTGTCGCAGGCCATGGCTGTGGGCGAGGCCTATATGAGGGGCCGGAAGAAGGCGATCGGCGCCGGCATCAGGCCCAAGCCGATCTTCGTGGTCCAGCAGGGCGGACGTCTGGACGAGTATCTTCTGGAGACCGTCAGGGACGGCGGCATCGACATCGATCCCGAGCTGGTGAAAAACGCCGGCAACGCCGTGTGCAAGAAGGTCTACCGGCTCTTCAGAGAGCGGGGGATCCCCGCGAAGGTCATGCCCGCGGGACTGCGGGCCGTCTATCACCTGACGTCCATGGCCGGTGCGGACATGACGTTCTCTCTCCAGGCCCGGGTCCAGAAAATGGTCATTGATGCCGACCCGCCCCGTGTCTGCCATATCGATGAGGACATCCCCGAGGGCGTGATCCGGCAGCTGTACAAGATCCCGGAGTTTGTCAGGGCTTATGAGGAAGGTGCGCTGAAGCCGGAGGAATTCCTGACCTTCGGCGTCACGCAGAAGACCCTGTCCCAGTTCCTGTGGACCGGCTGGGTCCCACTGGAAACGTATCAGAAGGGGCCCTCCGGCCGCTGGTTTTAAAACGACAAAACAGGAGGCAAGCTATGTTAGGATTGGTAAAATACGCGCTGGGCCCGGAGGGTGTCGAGCTCCGGGAGCTCCCCGATCCGGTGCCGGGACCCGGCGAACTGAAAGTGAAGGTCCTGGCCGCCGGGATCTGCGGCAGCGATATCCACGCCATCAACGATGAACGGGCCGCCAATATGCCGGTGGTCCTCGGCCACGAATACGTGGGCGAGGTGATTGAGACCTGCGGCGATGTGGGGGACTTCCGCGCGGGCGACTGGGTCATGACGCTGCCCGCCTGCTACAGCTGCGGGACCTGCGCCCTCTGCAGGGCCGGCGTGGTCACACTGTGCCGGCAGCGCAGATCCATCGGGGTCCACGTGAACGGCGCGATGGCCAACTACGTGGTGGTGCCGGCAAAGTATACCTATCGGATCCCGGAGGGAACTTCGACCCTCGACGAAAAAATGCTCTACGCCATGGCAGAGCCCCTCGCGTGCGTGGTGCGGGGCGTCTATGAGAAGATCACCGTCCGTCCGGGAGACGTCGTCGTTGTGAGCGGGCCGGGCGTCATGGGGCAGTTCGCCGCCCAGCTGTTCAAGTCCCGGGGCGCGTATGTGATCCTCTCCGGCCTTCCGTCAGACCGGGAGAAGCTGGAGCTCGCCAGATCGCTGGGCGCTGACGAAGTCGTCATGAGCACAGACGCGCTCAGGGAAGCCGTCTTCAAAAAGGATCCGGAGGGCGCGGACATCACCTGCGACGCGACCGGCGTCCTCGCCTCTCTGGAGACCTGCATGCAGGTGATCCGCCCAATGGGAACGCATCTGCAGATTGGTCTGTTCGGCAAGAATGTGCCCTTCCGCCTGGACAGTCTCTTTGACCGGGAAGTGACCTATGTCGCCACGAACTCCACTGCCACTTCCTCCTGGAAGATCACCATTGACCTGCTGACCCAGAAGAAGGTCGAACTTGCGCCTTTCCTCTCTCTCAAGGCCCCCCTGCAGGACTGGCGCAGCACCTTTGATGCCGTGGTCCGAAAAAAAGTCTACAAGGCGGTCTTGCTTCCGAACAATGACTTCGGTGAGAACTAACTGAAAGGTGTTCCTATGAAAATTTTAGAGCGGAAAAAATCCTGAGCAAATGTTGGCTGTGAGATTTATGCAAAAAATCGCAGGAAAATGTACAAACGGCTATTTTTCTGATAGTCAGATTCTAAATATTGGCTATTGCTGTTATTGTGCGGAGGATGACCCCATGGAACCTTATATGCGTGCGAAAGAAACCGTACAGATTCTGCAATTTGACCGGGTTTGGGTTCGTTTTGTCCGTGCAAAGGATAATTTATCTCATAAGATCCCTCTGCAAAAAGATATGATTCTGCATATTCATCGGTGAGATTAGCATGTTTTTGAATACGAAAAGGACAATTCTTTGGAATTCTGTTTATCTATGGCAAGAAAGTAGCCTTATAAGGAGGAGAATCAAACATGATTGATCGTGAAACCGGACTTTGGATCTATAACAAGATGAACGAGATCCGGGACTTTGAGGAGACGGCCTGGACGCTGTTCACGGAGAACAAGCTGCGGGGCTCCGTCCACCTGTACACCGGCGAGGAGGCCATTGCCGCCTCCGTCTGCGCCCAGCTGACGGACGAGGACTACATCGCCTCCACCCACCGGGGCCACGGCCACTGCATCGCCAAGGGCGCGGAGTTGGACCGGGCGCTGGCGGAGCTGATGGGCAAGGCCACCGGCTACTGCAAGGGCCGCAGCGGATCCATGCACATCGCCGACTTCTCCAAGGGCAACCTGGGCGCCAACGCCATCGTGGGCGGCGGCATCCCCATCGCCACCGGCGGCGGCCTGGCCATCAAAATGCAGAACCGGAAAAATGTCTCCGTGGCCTTCTTCGGCGACGGTGCCTCCAACCAGGGAACCTTCCACGAGTCCATCAACCTGGCCGCGGTGTGGAAGCTGCCGGTGATCTACGTGTGCGAGAACAACCAGTTTGGCATGACCGTGCCCACCTGGCAGTCCACCTCTGTGGAGAACATCGCCGACCGGGCCGCCGGCTACGGCATCCCCGGCGAGGTGGTGGACGGCAACGATGTGTGCGCCGTGTATGAGGCGTTCGCCCGTGCCAAGGCGCGCGCGCTGAAGGGTGAGGGCCCCACCCTGCTGGAGTGCAAGACCTACCGCTGGCGGGGCCACTGGACCGGCGACCCGGAGCCCTACCGCACCCGGGAGGAGGTCGAGGAGTGGAAGGAGAAAAAGGATCCCATCAAGCTCTTCCGCGCCTATCTGACCCGGCACAAGCTGGCCACCCGGCAGGAGCTGGACGATATCGAGGCAGCCGCCGCCAAGAAAATGGAGGCCGCCGTGGACTTCGCCATGAACAGCCCGGAACCCGATCCGGCCCATGTTCTGGACGATGTGTTCTATGAAGGTTAAGGGGGTACGAGACAATGGCTAAGCTTTCTTATTCACAGGCGATCCGGGAGACGATCGCCCAGGAGATGCGGCGGGATGAACGCGTGTTCGTCATGGGCGAGGACGTGGAGAAGCTGGGCGGCGTATACGGCTGCACCCGGGACCTCTACAAGGAATTCGGCACGGAACGGGTCCGCAACACTCCCATCTCCGAGTCCGCCATCGTCGGCGCTGCCCTGGGCGCCGCCTCCGGCGGCATGCGCCCCATCGCGGAGCTGATGTACTGGGACTTTGCCTTTGTGGCGGCGGACCAGATCTTCAACCAGGTGGCCAAGACCCGGTATGTCTTCGGCGGCCATGCCAAGATCCCCCTGGTGATCCGGGGCCAGCAGGGCACGGGCCGCGGCAACGCCGCCACCCACTCCCAGTCTCTGGAGAGTATGTTCATGCACATCCCGGGGCTGAAGGTGGTCTGCCCCTCCACCCCCGCTGACGCCGCGGGCCTGCTGCGCACCGCCATCCGGGATGACAACCCCGTTTGCTTCTTCGAGCACAAGGTGCTCTATGCCACCAAGGGCGAGGTGCCCGACGACCCCGACTTCATGATCCCCTTCGGCAAGGCGGACATCAAGCGGGAGGGCACGGACGTGACCATCGTAGCCAATCTGCTGTATGTGAAGCGGGCTCTGGAGGCCGCCGACGAGCTGGCCAAGGAGGGCATCTCCGCCGAGGTCATCGATCCCCGGACCCTGGTGCCTTTCGACTATGACACTGTGGCCGAGAGCGTCAAGAAGACCGGCCGTCTGGTGGTGGTCCACGAGGCCCACCAGAACAATGGCTGGGGCGCGCAGGTGGTGTCCCAGGTGGGCCAGATGGTGTTCCCCTATCTGGATGCCGCGCCGGTCCACATCGGCGCCAAGGCCTGCCCCCTGCCCTTCAACCTGGGCCTGGAGCAGGCGGTGCTGCCCAGCGTGAAGGACATCGTGGATGCCTGCAAGGTGTCCCTGTACCGGTGAGAAAGGAGGAGCGGACGACATGGCATCTGTCATTATCATGCCCAAGCAGGGCCTGCTGATGGAAGAGGGCACCATCACCAAGTGGCTGGTGAAGGAGGGCGAACAGACCACCGAGGGCACGCCCCTTTTTGAGATGGAGACGGACAAGCTAACCATCACCATGGACTCCACCGCCACCGGCACACTGCTGAAGATCCTGCACCCCGAAGGGGACACGGTCCCCATCACCCAGCCCATCGCCATCGTGGGCCAGCCCGGCGAGGATATCTCCGGCCTTCTGGGCGGTGCTCCGGCTACCGCTCCCCAGGCGGCGGAGGAAACTCCCTCCCCTGCGGCAGAGGCCGCACCTGCCGCCGTACCGGTGCCAGCCGTGGAGCGGGCCCCCGGTGAGCGGGTATTCTCCTCTCCCCGGGCCCGTCTCAGGGCAGAGGAAAACGGCGTGGACATCGCCGCCGTCCCCGGCTCCGGGCCGGACGGCCTGGTGGTGGAGCGGGACGTGCAGTCCTACATCGCCCATCAGCCCGCTGTGACGCCGCTGGCCGCCAACCAGGCCCGGGTCCAGGGCATCGACCTCTCCGGCGTCACCGGAACCGGTCCCAACGGCAAGATCACCACGGAGGATCTGCCCGGTGCGGCCGCCCCGGCTGAAGCAGTTCCCGCGGAAGAAGCTGCCGCCCCCGCCGGTCAGCTGACCCGCGGCACTCACACGGAGAAGATGACCGGCATGCGGAAGGCCGTCATGAAGAACATGCTCAGCAGCAAGTCCGTCAATGCCCAGACCAACCACCGCATGGTGGTGGACATGACCGCCGTGGTGGCCCTGCGGAACCAGTACAAGGCCCTGGGCATCAAAGTCTCTTATAACGACATCATCGTCCGGGCCTGCGCCAAGGCGCTCCAGGACTACCCCATCGTTAATGCCAGCGTGAACGGCAGCAGCATCGTCTATCATGACTATGTGAATGTGGGCACCGCCGTCTCCGTTCCCGGCGGGCTGATCGTCCCTGTCATCAAGGACGCCGATATCATCGGCCTCACCGGCATCGCCGCCAAGTCCGCGGAGCTGATTGAAAAGGCCCGGGACGGCAGACTGACCGAGGCCGACTACCACGGCGGCACCTTCACCGTCTCCTCCCTGGGCATGTTCGATCTGGACGATTTCGTAGCCATCATCAACCCGCCGGAGTCTGCCATCCTGGCTGTCGGCAAGATTGCCAAGACCCCGGTGGTGGTCACCGATGAGGAGGGTGAGGACCAGGTGGTCATCAAGTCCATGTGCGCCCTGTGCCTGAGCTATGACCACCGGATCATCGACGGGGCCGAGGCCGCCAAATTCCTGCAGAAGGTGAAGAGCTATCTGCAGAACCCCATCCTGCTGATCTAAGGAGGCCCGTATGCAGAAATTTGACGCAGTTGTCGTGGGCGGAGGCCCCGGCGGCTATGAGTGCGCCATCCGCCTGAGCCAGAACGGTCTCAAGACCGCCCTGGTAGAGGAGGCGGAGCTGGGCGGCACCTGCCTGAATCGGGGCTGCATCCCCACCAAGACCCTGCTCCACTCCGCCGACATCTATCACGACGCTAAAAACGGCGCCCCCTTCGGTGTCAACGCGGGCGAGCTGACCTTCGACTATGCCAGGATCATCGAGCGGAAGAACGCCGTGGCCAAGCAGCTGAGCAACGGCGTGGCCTTTCTGGAGAAGAACCACGGCGTCACGGTGTTCGCCGACCACGCCACCCTGACGGACCGGCAGACGGTCCATCTGGCCGGCGGCGAGGATCTGACCTGTGACCACCTGATCGTGGCCACCGGCTCCAGCCCCGCCCGCATCCCCATCCCCGGCGCGGATCTGCCCGGCGTGGTGGATTCCACCGGCCTGCTGGACACGACCACATGCCCTAAGCACATCATCATCGTGGGCGGCGGCGTCATCGGCGTGGAATTCGCCACCTTCTTCTGCCGGCTGGGCGTGCCGGTCACCATCGTGGAGATGCTGGACCGTCTGCTGGGTCCTCTGGACAGAGACGTCACCGACTTCGTGGAGGCGGAGCTGAAATCCTGCGGTGTGGAACTGGTACTGGGCGTGAAGGTGGAGTCCATTGAAGAGGGCCTGAAAGTCCACTACGCCTCTGTCAAAGACGGTGCCAAGGGCACTGCGGAGGGCGACGTGGTCCTGATGGCCGGCGGCCGGGCCCCCAACACCCCGGGCATCGGCCTGGACACCATCGGTGTGAAGATGGACCGGAAGGGCTTCGTGGAGGTGGACGGCCTGTGCCGCACCAATGTGCCCGGCGTGTACGCCATCGGCGATATCAACGGCAAGATGCAGCTGGCCCATGTGGCCTCCGCCCAGGGGCTCCTGGTGGCGGACCACATCGCCGGCAAGCCCTGCAAGCAGCTGCACTATGAGCGCATCCCCTCCTGTGTCTACTGCAACCCGGAGACAGCCATGGTAGGTCTCACCGAGGAGCAGGCCCGGGCCACCGGAAAGGACGTGGGCGTGGGCATCTTCAATCTCTCCGGTAACGGAAAGGCCCTGACCATGGGCGAGAACAAGGGCTTTGCCAAGTTCGTATACGACAAGGCCACGGATGAGATCCTGGGCTTCCATGTGATCGGCCCCCGGGCCACGGACCTGGCCGCCGAGGTGGCCGCTGTCATGGAGTGCGAGGGCACGGTGGCCGAGATCGGCCGCACCGTCCACCCCCATCCCACCGTCAGCGAGGCGGTGATGGAGGCGGCCCATGTGTGCCACGGCACCTGTGTCAATGCCCCCAGGCCCCGAAAATAAACCGCTTCCCTGCTGTGGTGGTCGGATCAGATCTGATCACTGTGGCTTTTCTTCCATGCCGCGACAGTCGCTCCGGCTGCCGCGACACCTCCCAAAATCACTCTTCAAAGGAGATTTTCCATATGGACGCATTTTCTGCTTCCCTGATGGCGGACAAAAGAGAGATCATCTTTGCCCCGACGGTGTACAAGTTCCAGACCTTCGCCCAGATGGCGGAGGAGTTCAAGCTGAATGAGCGGGATGTGGTGCTGACCAACGAGTTCATCTACACCCCCTTCATGAAGGACCTGGGGCTGAAGTGCCACTATGTGTTCCAGGAGAAGTTCGGCCCCGGCGAACCCAGCGAGGAAATGATCCAGGTCATGTACGACGCCATCCCCTACGACAGCTACG
>ERZ838827.488-NODE-488-length-49222-cov-13.246466_pt1 | contig 49222 bp, 30 predicted proteins | sample MGYA00519881_ERZ838827 | MGnify/ENA primary metagenome ERZ838827 (study PRJEB31850, sample SAMEA3708842) | human gut metagenome | biome: human gut; feature: human-associated habitat; material: faeces | place: China | collected 2014 ...
ATAGACCAAACGCAAATCAATGGAAACGGAGGCGGATTTATCATTCGTGTAAAAGCTGACGGCACATGGCAGGCTTCAAGTAGTGAGACTTGGTGCACGTTGAGTAGAACATCCGGCAATGGAAACGGCTCAATCAGCGGATATATGAAAGCAAATACCGGAGCTGAACGAAGTGTCATTATTACAATCACAGCCGGAAAAGAGGAGGCCAAATTCACACTCAAACAATTAGCAGGCAATGGTTCAAATCCAGATCCAGATCCTGATCCGGACCCTAATCCATCAGGGTATGCAGGAAGAATCGAAATTCCTAAACTGAAAGGTGGAAGCATGAACATTTTTCATACCTGGACAACTACAGAGAATGGAAAAAAGACTGTCACTTACAGTTATGAATACGATTGTACGAAAAAACATGTACGTTGGGTAGCATTGACTTTTGACAATGTGACTTCTCAAAAGAATGTGGATCGTAAAGACGATTATAAACCAGATACTAATATTCCGGCACAATACAGGACTGACAAACAAGACTACTATTCACCGTATAATAGAGGACACATGGTAGCTTCAAGTGACAGATTATATAGCCGTGAAGCAAATAGTCAGACATTCTATTATTCTAATATCAGTCCGCAACTAATAACCGGATTCAACCAAGGTGGAAGTACTTGGGATGCGATAGAGAACAAAGTACAGGAGTGGGCAAAGGTGTCAAATCCTCAAGATACAACTTACATTGTGAAAGGAACATCCATAGATTATGCAATACTGGAAACAGGTACGTATGGTGTCAAGATACCTAAATATTACTTCAGTACAATCTTATCTTACAAGAATGGACAGTACAAAGCTATTGGATTTTATATAGAGCACAAAAGCGACAAATCAAAAAATATTAAAGCATGTGCAAAATCTATCGATGAGTTAGAATCCATAACCGGGCTTGATTTCTATCATAATCTACCTGATGAGATCGAGACAGCAGTAGAAGCAAATTACAAAGAGAGCGACTGGTCTTGGTAAAGGCTCTTTCTACAAATATCCCTATCTATTAATATCAAGTAAAAATAGATAGGGATATTTTTATGGAATTATATACATGAGCATTTTATTCTAAAATAAATCTAAGAATCTATCTCGTCCATACAAATAACAGTTGTTTTATACCTAAAAGCCTCTTTAAATATAGAAGAACAGCAACAACACGAGATTACAAGCAATCACCACACCGAATCCTCCCAGAATCCAAGGACGAAGTTTACTTCCTTTCCCAGCAAAGAATAAAGCATAGAACATGTTTACCATTATATTACTGATGATAGCCTGCATACTACAAGCAGTAATTATCAATGCAGCAACACTACCCGTATTTTGCAATAAGTTTAATATGAAAGGAGTGATATCACTAAAACCGGATACAAAAGAAAGGAGATTCAATCCGCCTGTACCTGCATAAACAAGTGTATAATGAGTTAAGAAAGTAAATATAACAAAGAGTACGGCAAAAATCAAAGCAACTTTAAATTCCAACGGATTGCTGCTATCATCCTCTTCCTCTTCAACAGGCTGGTCGTTGGAACGCTTTTGACGGGAATGAATAAACCAGGCCACAATAGCTGCCACCACTGCCATAGTCAATAGATACGGATAAATAGACAAGAAGATTTCTCGACTGAAAATAAGTATCAATATCATAAAGCGCAGAAACATCATGCTGATAGCCAATAACATGGCAGCAACATAATCAGTGGCTTCTTGCTCCGAGGCTTTCCGGCTTTTACGGGCAAGCACCGAGATAGTAGCCGTACTGCTATATAATCCGCCGATAATACCTGAGACTAATGTTCCGGATTCATGGAATACATATCGCTTTAATAAATAAGAAAGATAAGAAATACCGGATACCACCACTGTTGCCAGCCAGATAGAATAAGGAGTGAGATTTACATCCGGGATCAAATTCTTATGTGGAAGCATCGGCAAGATAATACCACTGATAGCCAGGAACTTTGCCAACGTAATCATTTCATCATTCTTCATTCGTTGCGCAAATTCCGTAAAAGTATGTTTGAGCTCGGTCAGCAGAAGCACTGTCACAACCACCATGACATAAAACCAGGAAGGTTGGGTAGCTACGATAGGCGCCATACAATAAGTAATCAGAGCTATAATAATGGTAGTCACGCCAAAGACGTGAAATTGCGATTGCTTTACATAATAGTTTAATCCCAATAGCAATCCCAACACGGCTCCGCCTCCCATAAATAAACGCATATCCGTAGGGTCGAGTATATAAAGCAAGTAACCCAGTATACCGATAAAAGTAAAAGTACGGTCGGTTCCGAAAAGAGTAGTCTCACCCTCACGTTTCAGACTGATTCGACGCTGCGAAAGTCCGATTAGTAATGAAAACAAAGTAACTAAAACAAAAGTAACCAATTCACGCGGCACATAACCGTATAACTGTTCCATATCCATACACTGCTCTCTTTTTTATACTAAGAACAAATATACGGTTTATTTGTTAACGTTCACCACGTTTTATACGGTTTTTTCATTAGCTGTGAGTTATAGTAGCGTATATCTCCGGTTACCTCCTTACCAATAAAACCGGGTTTCACAAAGACCTCATCTTCTGACTCAAGCTCTACTTCAGCCACGATAAGACCTTCATTCTCACCATAAAATTCGTCGACTTCAAATATATGCTTGCCACTGCGCACCAAATAACGGGTCTTATCAATGATCCCCGGTTCGCAAAGTTTCATCAATTCTTCCGCTTCTGATAAAGGCAGTTCCTTTTCCCACTCATAACGGCTGGTACCGGAAGCATTAGAGGCTCCCTTTATCGTCAAATACCCCTTATCATCCCGAATACGAACCCGAACAGTACGCCCACGAGCACTACTGATATACCCTTGTACAATGCGACTCTGCGCAAAAGCCAAAGATTTGAATTCACCGGTAACCAAAAATTTACGTTCTATTTCTTGTGCCATGACACAAAGATAAATTAAAAATTGAAAATTGAGAATCAAAACGCTGTAGTTTTCTGATACACGGTGTGAGGTATCAAACTATCATTTTTTAATTCTCAATTTTCAATTCTCAATTTATATCAGAATCTCGTCATGAATTCAATCACGATTTTATCCCGTTCCGATTCTTTAGGGATTCCGGAGTTCTTATAGAAATATTTTTCGAAATTCAGCCGGAGGTCGGCAATGAAGGCTTTGGAAAGACTTAATGTGATTCCACCTGTCACACGATGGCGAGCATAATCATTTATAATCAGGGCTTTTGTCGTTTCATCCATTTTGCCATCACTATGGTCGGTCATCATATCATAGCGAGCCAGGAAAGAAATTTTATTGAATACCTTTTTCAATGGCAAATCGTAATTAATAAAGCTATTCACTGCATGAACATCTTTGAATGTTTCATGCCCGTACATTTTATATAAATATTCCGCTTCAATATGAAAACGATCATTCTGATAATAAATACCGGCATCATACATATTAATACGCACATTTTCCGGTTTTATCATTTGGGTGCTGAGTGTCAGATTCCAGTTCTTATTAGGTAATAGCTGTGCTTTTATGGAATAATTCAGCGTTTTGTGCCATTCCTTTTGATTGGTCAAACCGGAGCCATTGAATAATCCTCCTTCAAGGATAAAAGGGAAGCCACCTTTATTCGTATAGCCAGCCGTAAAACCAACGTCACGCACATTTCCTACTTGTTTAGCTATGAATGAGCGATTTGCAAAATACTGTTGATGTGGTGAACGGTGAGCGTCTATTGTGAAAGGAACGCGCATCTGACCAATCGTAAAATTCAGGTCTTTCACCGGAAAAACACGTGCATACGCATCGAGCATCTTGATAGACCCCTCATCGGAAAGGTCGATTTCCGCTTTATAAGCAACTATCGGATGCACATTTCCCGAAACACTGAAGCGTGCATTACGTACTTCAAAACGGCTTTCACTTGTTTCTGTCTGGTATTCGTACTTTCCCCGGATTGTTCCGTGAATCTCCGGCAGATAATCCTTAAACTCCATGGTCTGCTTATCCAGCATCTTACCATCCCCTGCATCTTCTTTTGCCTGTCCAAAGGCCATTGTCGCCAGCAAAAGCATAACGACGGTTGTTGTGATTCTACTCATTTCAGTTGTCTGCTACTAAATTCACGGCAAAAGTACAACTGCGAGGATACACGGAGATGACAAATTAACTACGGGAAAATGACAGAAAAGTTACATTTATATTACAGAGAACACAAATGCATTACAAAACAAAGAGTTCGCCACAAATTACGCAGATTAACACAGATCGGATTTGATATTTATCCTATCAATAACCAAACAATCCGGGTTAACCGTATAATTTGTGGCGAACTTATCAGCCGAAAAAGGAAAATGCGATCAGCATAATCAATGCCAAAATAATTAATGAGACGAACACTATTTTGACAACCTTCTGGGCTTGTTCTTCTTCTTTCTTACTAATTGCTACTTTTTTCTTCACCTTACCCATAATAGTTAGCTTTAAAGTTCAACGCTAACAAAGTAAGTACAAATCTATTAACTTTCCAAAAATAACTCTTGCTAATTTTATTTTTTATGATTCTTGTGAAGAAAACTCCATCAAATAAGCTTTGATAAAACCATCTATTTTGCCATCCATCACACCGTTCACATCCGAGGTTTGATAGTTGGTACGGTGGTCTTTCACACGACGGTCATCAAATACGTAGCTTCGGATTTGAGAACCCCATTCGATTTTCTTCTTACCAGCTTCCACCTTCGCCTGTTCTGCCATACGGTGCTGCAGTTCCTTATCATATAAGATAGAACGTAACTGACGCATTGCATTCTCACGGTTCTTTGGTTGGTCACGGGTTTCGGTATTCTCGATCAAGATTTCTTCTTCCTCACCGGTATAAGGGTCTTTATACTGATAACGCAAACGGACACCGGACTCCACCTTATTCACATTCTGTCCACCGGCACCACCGCTTCGGAACGTATCCCAAGAGATATTGGCAGGCAAAATATTAACTTCAATACTGTCATCTACCAACGGAGTTACAAACACAGAAGCAAAAGAGGTCATACGTTTACCCTGCGCATTGTAGGGAGAAACACGAACCAAACGGTGCACACCGTTCTCTCCTTTCAAATAACCATAAGCAAAGTCACCTTCGATATTGATAGTACAGGTCTTGATTCCGGCTTCATCCCCTTCCTGAAGGTTGGCAATGGTAGCTTTATAACCATTCGTCTCGGCATAACGCAAATACATACGCATCAGCATGGAAGCCCAGTCCTGACTTTCCGTACCACCGGCACCTGAATTGATTTTCAGCACACAATCCATCTGGTCGGCTTCATCACGAAGCATATTTTTGAGTTCGAGTGCCTCTACCGCCTCACTGGCTTTTGCATAAGCAGCATCTACATCTTCCTCAGTCACCAGTTCTTCTTTATAGAAATCAAATGCCAGTTCGAGTTCGTCTGCCAGCGTTTTGAGTTCGTTGTAACCCTCAATCCACTTTTGCAGGTCTTTCACCAGTTTCATTTGAGCTTCGGCTCTCTTCTGGTCATCCCAGAATCCCGGAGCTTGTGTTCTTAATTGCTCTTCTTCGACTTGAATTTTCTTCCCGTCGATGTCAAAGATACCTCCTCAGCGCATCAGTGCGCTCTTTCACGTCTTTAAGTTGTTCAATAGTAATCATTTGATTTACAATTTTATTATTTACAAATTTCAGATATCGGGGACAAAGATAAGCAAAATTCTGCTACCTTTGTTTTTGTTATTAAAATGTTGTCATATTATGAACAAACGATTGAAACTTTCTTGCTTGTCACTCTTCCTGGCATTAGTGATTTGCAGCTGTAGCTCACAAAAGAAGTATAGCTACGAAACAGTGCCCAATGACCCGCTAAAAGCCCGCATTTACACACTGGACAACGGACTAAAGGTTTACCTCACCGTAAACAAGGAAACTCCGCGCATACAAACATTTATCGCAGTAAGAGTGGGCGGGAAGAATGACCCGGCAGAAACGACGGGACTTGCCCATTATTTCGAACATCTCATGTTTAAAGGCACCGACAAGTTTGGCACACAAGACTACGCGACCGAAAAGCCTCTGCTGGATGCAATCGAACAACAGTTCGAAATTTATCGTAAGACTACGGATGAAGCGGAACGTAAGGCGATCTACCATACCATCGACAGCCTTTCTTACGAAGCTTCCAAGTATGCTATCCCTAATGAATATGACAAATTAATGGCAGCTATCGGATCTACCGGCAGCAATGCTTATACCTGGTATGACCAGACGGTCTATCAGGAAGACATTCCTTCCAACCAGATAGAAAACTGGGCGAAGATTCAGGCAGATCGTTTTGAAAACAATGTGATCCGTGGTTTTCATACTGAATTGGAAGCTGTATATGAAGAGAAAAATATGTCACTCACCCGTGACAACAGCAAAGTGCAGGAAGCTATTTTTTCTTCTCTTTTCCCCAAGCATCCTTATGGAACGCAGACTGTGTTAGGTACACAGGAGAACCTGAAGAATCCTTCTATCACGAACATTAAGAACTACTATAAACAGTGGTATGTGCCTAACAATATGGCAATCTGTATGTCCGGCGATTTAGACCCGGATGCAACGATTGCATTAATCGATAAATATTTTGGTGGATTGAAACCCAATCCGGAACTTCCGAAACTGGACTTGCCGAAAGAGGCGCCAATCACGCAACCAGTTGTAAAAGAGGTGTTAGGTCCGGATGCCGAAAGCGTTGCACTGGCTTGGAGATTCCCCGGTGTATCCGACAAAGACTTTGAAATCCTGCAAGTCGTTTCGCAAGTATTATACAATGGAAAGGCAGGACTTATCGACCTTGATCTGAACCAGCAACAGAAGGTCTTGAATAGTTACGGTTACCCGATGGGACTGGCAGATTACTCTGCATTGCTGTTAGGAGGACTTCCTAAACAAGGACAAACACTGGAAGAGGTAAAAGACTTGCTACTCAGCGAAATCAAGAAGCTCCGTGCCGGAGAGTTCGACGAGAAAATGCTGGAAGCGAACATCAACAACTTCAAGCTCGGTGAACTGCAAAACATGGAAAGCAACGAAGGACGTGCCGATATGTTTGTCAACTCATTTATTAACGGCACAGACTGGAAAAATGAAGTTACTGCCATCGACCGCATGGCCAAACTGACCAAAGAAGACATCGTAGCGTTCGCCAACAAATACCTGAAAGAAGATAATTATGCCGTTATCTACAAAAAGCAAGGAAAAGACCCGAACGAAAAGAAGATGACGAAACCGGAGATTACTCCTATCATAACCAATCGTGATGTAGCCAGTCCGTTCCTTGTGGAGATACAGGAAAGCGCAGTTAAACCGATTGAGCCTGTGTTCCTCGACTATCAAAAGGATATGAGCCAATTAAAGGCAAAATCGGATATTCCGGTTCTTTACAAGCAGAATGTAGCCAATGACCTGTTCCAATTGATTTATGTCTTTGATATGGGAAACAACCATGACAAAGCTTTGGGAACAGCATTCGATTATCTCGAATATCTGGGTACTTCGGACATGACACCGGAAGAACTGAAAAGTGAATTCTATCGCCTGGCTTGTACTTTCTATGTTTCTCCGGGTAACGAACGCACGTATGTCGTACTTTCCGGACTGAATGAGAACATGCCTGCTGCCGTACAATTATTCGAAAAGTTACTGGCAGATGCGCAGGTTAATAAGGAAGCCTATACTAATATGACCAGCGATATACTGAAAGCCCGTTCGGACGCCAAACTGAATCAGGGACAGAACTTCTCCCGTTTGATGAGCTTTGCCATGTACGGTCCCAAATCCCCTGCCACCAATCTACTGACTGAGGCGGAACTGACAAATATGAATCCACAGGAACTGGTAAACCGGATTCACAATCAGAACAGCTACAAGCACCGTATTTTATACTACGGCCCAAGTAGCAGCAAAGATTTACTGGCTACCATCAACCAATATCATCAGGTTCCGGCAACCCTGAAGGATATTCCTGCCGGAAACGAGTATTCTTATCTCGAAACTCCCGTCACTAAAGTTCTAGTAGCTCCTTATGACGCCAAGCAAATATACATGGCACAGATATCCAATCTCGACAAGAAGTATGATCCGGCCATTGAACCTATCCGCGCATTATATGATGAATACTTCGGAGGGGGCATGAACTCTATCGTCTTCCAGGAAATGCGTGAAACACGTGGATTGGCTTATTCCGCCTGGGCTAGCATAATGCCGCCGAGCTACTTGAAGTATCCTTATGTACTACGTACACAGATTGCCACGCAAAACGACAAAATGATTGATGCTGTCACTACATTTAATGACATCATCAATAATATGCCGGAATCCGAAGCTGCTTTCAAACTGGCTAAAGACGGATTAACCAACCGTCTGCGCACCGAACGTATCATCAAAGGTGATATTATCTGGAGTTATATCAATGCACAAGATTTAGGGCAAAACGTAGACCCGCGTATCAAGCTCTACAATGACATACAGAATATGTCGCTAAAAGATATTGTCGATTTCCAAAAGCAATGGGTAAAAGGACGTACGTATGTTTATTGCATCCTGGGAGATAAGAAAGATTTGGAGCTGGATAAATTGAAAGCTGTAGGTCCTATTGAAGAATTGACCCAGGAACAGATCTTCGGATATTAAAAGAAATGATCCGGCCATAAATAATTAGCAGGTGTCAAAGCACCCCTAAACACAAAGTTTACCCCTGTTACAGATTGAACTGTAACAGGGGTAATACTTTTAAAAAGAGCTCCAATACACTCTTTTTTATTTCTGATTTATCATTTACGGTTTACCGTTTCATTTTTAACGATAAACTGCTTATCGCCTATTTCTCACTTTCTTCGTACATCTTCTCTATCTGTTCACTATAATTCTTGGCAACCACCGCCCGTTTCAGTTTCAGTGTATTTGTCAATTCTCCACGTTCCATGCTGAATGGTTCAGGTAGTAAAGTGAAACGTTTGATTTGTTCATAATGCGCAAATTGTTGCTGAAGTGTATCGATCCGCGCACGGAACAGTCCTACAATCTTCGGATGCTGCAACAGTTCCGTCATATCCTTATATTCAATACCCTTTTCTTTGGCATACTCTTTCACGAATCCATATACAGGAACAATCAGAGCCGAGACAAACTTACGCTGATCGGCGATAATGGCAATCTGGTCGATATAACGATCAATGACCAACTTCGTTTCCAAAGCTTGCGGAGCGACGTATTTGCCGTTTGATGTTTTGAATAAATCTTTAATACGTTCCGTCAGGAAAAGCTGTCCATTTTTAAAGTAACCGGCATCACCTGTATGGAACCAACCATCCGGCTCAATAGCAGCAGCTGTGGCTTCCGCTTTTTTGTAATAGCCTTTTGTGATCGTCTTACCCCGAAGCAGGATTTCATTGTCTTCGCCAATCTTCACTTCAAGTCCCGGCAATACAACGCCTACCGAACCGATGTCATAACCAACCGGCAGCGTACAAGATACAGTAGCCGTCGATTCCGTCAGTCCATATCCTACCACCATATTGATTCCTACCGAATGAACGAATTCATTGATTTCATCGGGAACGGCAGCACCGGCAGTCGGGAAAAAGTTACCATTCTCAATACCGATTGTTTTTTTCAGCAGAGAATAGATAGTCTTTTCGTAAAACTTATATTTCAGTTGATTCATCACCGGAGGAGTCTTTCCCAGACGCAGATAATCCAGATTATGGATTCTACCTACCCGGATAGCATCCAACATCAGTGCTTTCTTCAATCCTGTTGTTTCGTTTATTTTTTCCTGCACCCCTGCATACACCTTCTCCCAAAAACGGGGAACACTGCACATCAGTGTCGGGCGAATTTCCTTAATGGTTGTCTGTATATCTGCCGGACGGAGATTGATACAAATCTGCACTCCTTTATGAATACAGAGATAACACCATGCTTTCTCAAACACATGTGTTAATGGAAGGAAGTTCATCGATACATCCTTATCCGACATCGTCGTCAAACGATCATCATGTGTATGAAACTGTTCCAGATAACAGGAATGATGAAGCATAACCCCTTTGGGTTCCCCCGTTGTGCCGGAAGTATAGAGAATATTTGCCAAGTCATCATAAGAAGCCCGCTCCGTACGTTCTTCTACCGTATCATTATGAGGCAATCCCTCTCCCGTCGCCATAAATTCATCAAAATAGATAGACGATACGTCACGAGGGTCTTTTACCACCGAACGGTCAAAGATTATCAGTTGTTGCAAAGAAGAGCAGAAACCAAAAATGCTGAAAGCAGCATCATACTGGTATTGCTCACCGACAAAAAGAAAACGAATCTGCGCATCATTAATGATATATTGCGCCTGCGCAGGTGAACTGGTTGCATAGAACGGAATGGTTACCGCCCGGTTGGCAAATGCACCAAAGTCTACATAGAACCATTCGGGTTTATTCTGTGAAAATATACCGATATTCTCTTGTTCTTCCACTCCCAATGCCACGAAAGCATTAGCTGCTTGCCGTACTGTTCCGGAGAACTGCTTCCATGAAATAGGAATCCATTGAGCTGTCTCATAGTCGCGGTATTTTAAGGCTACCTTGTCGCCATATTTTTCGGCCTGACGATGGACCAGGACAGATAAATGATGATAAGTCATACTCTTAGTATTAGTAAATATGGTACAAAGGTATCAGTTTTATTCGATTTAGGCAATATTAATACAGGAGTTTTGTAGTGTATGTTAATAATCAACCATTTAGCTATAAAGGCGGAATTTGGACTCTAAAACCATTCCAAATAATAAGTGCATAAATTATTAATAAAATAATGCTCTATTCTCATTAATCTTCTTTAGCCGCAATAGTGCTTCAAAATAATAATAATCGGCATATATAATAGAAGCGTCCACCTCCATTTTTTCTGGCCAGTGCCCCGTAGAATGAAGCAAAAAAGCAGGTTTGTCCTTACCACACAAATAGTAATCAGAACTAAGACTTGTCAACATTTTCACAGCTGCAGCCTTGTATTTTGGCCCTTTGCCAACTGGTAGATAAACAGATAATTCCAATAAAGCAGAAGCAGCGATGCAGGCTGCCGAGGCATCACGTGGTGCATTAGGTATGGTCGGGACATCGAAATCCCAATAAGGGATATAATCTACTGGCAATTTCCGGAGATATACGTCTACAATCTTTTGAACAAATTCCAAATATCTGGGATCTCTTGTTTCACGATAGAGCATTGTGAAACCATAAATAGCCCACGCTTGCCCTCGCGCCCACATACTATTATCAGCATATCCCTGATGAGTGACACCTTTAATAAAATCCCCCGTCAGCGTATCATAAACAGCTACATGGTAAGAAGAGTAATCATCACGAAAATGATACTTCATTGTTTTATCTGCATGGTCTACGGCAGTATCAAATAGAAAAGGATTACCGTCATTCTTAGCAGTCCAAAATAGCATTTCCAAATTCATGATGTTATCTATATTGGTGTTATGTCCACCAAATCTCTGCACTTCCCTAGGCCATGAAAGCATAGTACCGACACGGGCGCTAAACAAAGTAGATAATGAATCCGCCGCATTCAAAATAATACGTTTATATTCCGGATTCTTCGTCAGACGATAACCATTGCCATAGCTACAGAAGATTAGAAATCCTAAATCATGGTCGAAGACTTTCGTTTCGGAAAGAAAGCGTAAAGAGGAAGTAAACTTTTCAGCCTCCACTCTTATCGCCGGATCTTGTGTATATTCATAATCATACCATAAAATTCCCGGCCAAAAGCCACTACACCATTCTTCTCTACTTACTTTACGACAATCCCAGTTTGTATCTCCGTTTGAAATATTACGCGGCATCAATGTATAATCTATCTTGCCATCAATTCCCCTCATCTGTTCCAAAGTACGATGTATCTGATGATTACAATAGTCCAATGCCTTATCTACATCCAGCTCGTCGGGCTCGAAACTTGTACATGCAGAAAGCATACATAACAGGCAAGCCATCCATATAGTTTCCCTTTTCATACTATAAGTTTTCTTACAATTCACGAATCAGCATGCAGCTCCACGGAGTTAATGCACGTTTAATGGTCAGTGTTCCATTAGAATTTACTCTCACTATTTCCTTTGTTGTTCCCCACGCTTTCAGTTTTAAGGCACCAATTTCTTCACGTGAAGGCGAATGAGGCATTCCCATAATACAATAATCATCATATACATTACCGTGCTCTTTGTCCAAAGTTTCGATCTCAAACACAGTACCTGCTTTCAGATTGGTAAAAGTCAAATCCAACTTTCGGGGGGAAGCATTCATATAGCTGCTAAAATCACGTGACGAAGGGACTTTCTCTTCATATTCTGCCGGATAATTAAAGGCCAAGGCTACTATCTTTCCGGTATGGGAAGAACGGCTGACAAATAACGGGTCGGCATAATATAATTTCTCGTTCCCCAGTTGATGTAACATACGATAAGCATGGAAGGAGGGTTTTACCAATCCCTGAAAATTAATCATACCAAATCCGCCATGAAATATCTCTTCTCCTCCGCCCTTTTCTTCAAATACATCTGTAAAGGTCCAGTACATTAAAGAATTAGCAAGTCCGATACAATCCAGGTTGGCTTTTATGATATAAGCTGCCGGGGGAAGAATATCATGCATACGGTCGCGGCTGTTGGGACTGGTACTCCACTCCGTCAAATGGATTTCAGCATTCGGATATTTACTCTTTGCAAGTTGATGACGCAGCCAATTTATATCGTCTTTCAATGAATGTACATAGCGGATGGCGTCTTTACTGCGTCCGCTTTCCGGATCTAACGCATAATCTGTCGGATATGGATGGGTAGACAGAAAATCAACCGGTAACTGTTCCTTTTCACAGTAAGCCAGAAATTCTTCTATCCACACTCCTTTCCACTGTTGCTTGTTTATTTCATCCTGAGCATAGAAAACCGATTTACTATGATTCATAATCTCACCATCATGTCGATGGTCGGCAATAAAATTACTTGTAGCAGGACCGCCCACTTTCAATCTCTTATCTACTGATTTTATAGCATTGGCAGCTTCCTTGTACAAACGAAAATAGTCACTTTTCGTACCATGAAAGAAACCGCCCATCCCCGTCAAGTTAGGCTCATTCCAAACTTCAAAATACCAAGTCAGGACTTCATTTATGCCATAACGATCGACAAGATGTTGTGTAAAAGCCTTTATCAAATCATGCCATTTACCAAAATTATTACGGTCTACTGACACATACCCCTTCCACCACATTTGCGTCTTACTATCAGGTGCTGCCATATCTTTGGGAAAGAACCCCAATTCAATAAATGGTTTCACTCCTAAAGCCAACATCCGATCGTACAATTCATCTATATATTGCCAGTTGTAAATCACCTTTCCATCCGGCTTCTGAAAGTAGACAAACATATCATCGTGGAACAACCCGTGCATACGTACATATTGAAAGCCACAATGCTTTTTCACCAAATCCAAATGTTCCAACCAACCTGCACGCAATCCCTCATTGGCACGCCCTGCACCTACCCCGACACTCCAATAATGAGTGAACGGTTCTGTTTTAGATTTCACATCTATCGTTTGTGCCATTAGCTGGCAAGCTATGAAAGCAAACACAATTCCAGTTAATAATCCTTTCTTCATCATATTAATCTATTCTTTTTCACATTTATCTTTTTACCACATTTTCTATTCAATACGGATCATATATAGGCCATACTCAAAAGAATTCAAAAAATAGCACTCCATCAGATAGAAGATTGTGTCATTGACAAAACCGAAGCAGAATAGGGCGGCAATACCATCCGAATATCTTCACCAGCAATATCAACAGCTTTCTTCTCAACTTTTATTCTATCAGGACAGTTCATAGAATTACCGTCCAGCAAAGAAGACGAACTTACAACCTCCCATACAGGAGCGCCCAAATTCATTCCTCCTTTCACTTCTACAGAGATTGGTTGATCCGTAGGATTCACCATTTTCAAACAAACTTGTTCCCCGTTATCCGAAGTTGTCGCTATGACATTAAGTGTTCCTGTATCTCCTTTTAGTGCTACACGATTAGGTAGAAAATGCTCACGCCACAGCTTCAGTATCACATAATTAGGAGCAGGAAACCATCCGTTCTGATCGAAGTTTATAAAAGCGTTATTCCACCCAGTAGCAGAAGTATGACGAAGGAAAAGAGCCGGTGCAGCCATTTCCAGTTTGGGAGTACGCTCCAAACGGTTTAGGAATCCACCGGCAAATAATCCGGTACGCATATCTATTCCTTCCAAATTCCATTCCGAAAGATAAATCTTCATATCGGGATTCTTGGATTTATCAATCCAAGCGGCCAGTTTATCCAAATAAAGGCCATATTCTTCTACGCCATCCTTACCATATTTATTTAATGTTTGATAATAATGCGGACTGATATAATCAATATGTTCTGCTACATCATGTATCATAATAGAATCCAGTCCTGCACCTTCATGTCCCAGCCTGCCACAGCCACAACCTATAATCTTCACATCCGGATAACGCTTCTTCATCGCCATTGAAAAAATACGGGTAATTTCGGCATACAGTTTAGGATTCATTTTCCAAACTTCATTATCTATCTCCCAGTACTTCACATGATAAGGTTCAGGATGTCCATTCTCTGCACGTTTCTTTCCCCACTCTGTAGTGGCGGCATCGCCATTGCAGTAATCCATCCAGTTTAAGGCCCTTTGCAGCCAATCTTCTTTGCCATCTTTATCCGGTACATATCCTTCATAATTATGATAACCTATCGGAACTACAATCTGCGGCTCGGCCCCCACTTTGTGACAGAAAGCTATAAATTCATCCGTTCCAAAACTTAATGGGTCAAAATCATCCCACCGTAATATTCCTTTGCGCTCCGACTGCTTACCTATACCGTTTTCAAAACGATATTGTTCTGAAAAGCTACCGCCCGGCCAACGCAGGATAGTAGGTTTCAAAGCTGCTGCCGCATCTGTCAATTCTACTCTGAAACCTTGGTTATCAATGGAAGACTGATGCATCAGACTGACCTGATCAATATACAAATCGCCCTGCTCTTTCGTCACAATTCGAAGAGTAGCCCAAGGAACATCTCGTTTGGAAGACAACTCTACTGGAAATTCTTTCCATTCGTTTCCAATACCTCTTATCTGTTGTTCTTCCAAGATCTTCTTCTTATCCAACAACTGGATATATGCTTTATCTACCGTACCTCTCAAAAAGAGAGAGCCTTTCAATAAATCATTTTTGCGGATGCTATAATTTTCCGGTTGCTCTATTCCTGCAAAGTTTTTCGATGAATGGATATGTAAAGCGATATCATGGTTTAGTACATTGGAGCGGGAAGCCTCAACTATTCCTCTCCCGACCAAATACCAGTGACGTACCGGATTCAAATTGACAGGGGACTTCGTATCATCCAGTGATGCAACTTGTATGTTACGAAATGCAATCCTGCTATTTTCACCTCCCAATGTCACTGCACCCTCCATCGGGCATTGTTCCACTACACGGTCGAATATATTTTTATCATTTACCCAACCCGTTATATGGTTTCCCTCACAACGTATCCGAATTTTGTTCCATACACCAATTTCCAGTGTGCCCGGCGTTCTATCTGATTCAGTTGTTCTTGTTATAGGAGTATGCCATATCCATCCTGTATTTAGTTCAAGCTTATGAGAAGTATTATGTTCCGTTCCCAAGTAGCAGTAAATACGGTTAGTCAACATTCGTTCCCTGTTTTGATCGCGCACACCTATCAGCACAGCGCCGTCTCCTTCCAGTCTCTTCACTTCTAATGTTACTTCATAATCCTTTCCCCGGCAGATTCGGAAATCAGCCATTGGTTTCCCTAATGCATTCAACGTGATTTCGCCTTTAGTATTCACCTGCCAGTCGCCGTAAGCCAATAATTCTTCAAAACTACGGTTCCATACATTTTCTCCCCACAAACCATTACTAACTGAATGATATAGGTGCTCCAAAAGGAAACCGTAAACTTTATCATCAATACGATTTTCTACTTTGTTTATATCTACCTGCAATTCCACAGACTTTTGAGCCTGGACATGAAACGAGCAAGCAAATAAAAATATTATCAATAATTTTATCTGTTTCATTATTTTATAAATCAACTGTTCTATGAAATACTTATCCGCTGTATTATTTTATAAACCTACCGCATTTCCATCTCGTTCTACTCTATATTTTTGTCCGGGTTCGGTCATTACATCATATTCATAAACCTTGTACAAAGTAGGATATTGCGGATTTATGTCTTTCGAAACCAATGGAGTTTTGATCGTTGCTTCTTTATAAAGAGGATTCGGATTTTGACCTTCTGCTTCTTTCAAGCTAGCACCACGTAATGGGACATACGAACGTAAACGTAAATTTCCTCCTAAACGGGAATGAATCGTAGCTTTATTCAGTTGTATGCCATCCCACTCCATATCTACCACAAAACCTCCACGAGCAACCAATCCCTGTACCTTTCCTTTTGCCCAAACATCTGGTAAAGCGGGTAGCAAGTGTACTGCTCCATCATGACTTTGGAGTAGCATCTCTGCAACTCCGGCAGTATATCCAAAATTACCATCAATCTGAAAAGGCGGATGAGCATCGAATAGATTAGGATAAGTACGACCCTGCGGATATTCTTTCGTTGAATTATCATCAGGCAACAACTTCAACAGATTGCTAATCATGCGGAAAGCATGATTTCCATCCAGCAACCTCGCCCAAAGATTGATTTTCCAACCAATAGACCACCCCGTTGCTTCATCTCCCCGTTGCAGTAATGTATTCTTAGCGGCCTGAAAAAGAAGAGGATGCGAATAGGGAGAAATTTGATTACTTGGAAACAATCCATACACATGGGATATATGTCGATGATGATCTTTCGGATTATCCACATCTTCAAGCCATTCCTGTAATTGATTGTACTTACCTATTTGCATAGGAGCCAGACGATCAAGCATTGATTTTAAGGAATCCTGATAAGCGACTGAAGTTTTCAGTATTTTAGAAGCTTCCAACGCATTGCTCAATACATCAAATATAATCTGATTATCCATCGTACAACCGGCAACAATAGTAGAAACCTTTTGTGTATCCTCTCCGCCCGGTCCGTGTTCCGGTGACATCGAAGGCGTGCTTACCATCCAGCCATACTGCGGATGTTTTACTAAAAATGTAAGATAAAAATCTGCAGCACCCTTCAAAACAGGATATACTTCAGCTAAAAACGCCTGATTACCTGTGTATAAATAATGTTGCCATAAATGAGTTGTCAACCAAGCTCCACCATTCGGCCATGTACCATAAAAAGCACTATCTACCGGACCTGTAACACGCCAAAGGTCTGTATTATGATGAGCTACCCAACCTTTTGCACTATACATGGTACGCGCTGTTTCCTGTCCGGTCACAGCCAGCTCCTTCACCATTTCAAATAAAGGTTGGTGTGTTTCACTCAAATTTGTGACTTCAGCAGGCCAGTAGTTCATTTCTGTATTAATATTGATCGTGTATTTTCCATCCCAGGGAGCTAGTAATTTATTATTCCATATCCCTTGTAAATTGGCAGGTTGTCCACCCGGTTGTGAGGAAGAGATCAACAGGTAACGGCCAAATTGAAACATCAATGCTGCTAAAGAAACATCCTTGCCCTCATTAAAGTGGGCAATGCGTTCTGTAGTCTCCCACTCCGTTGCCTTACTTGTTCCCAAATCCAATTTCACACGGTCGAACTGTTTTTTATAGAATGCAGTATGTTCAGCCAAAGCTTTTTCATAGGGATGTTTCATTGCAGCTTTCAGATAATTTGCAGCTCTCTTACTTTCATCAGCCTTTACACTCTGATAATTTACAAAGTTGGTAGCAGCTGAAATATATAGAGTGGCAGTTGTTGCGCCTTCCACCATAATCTGCAGATTTTCCACTGTCACTTTTCCCCCTTCCACATCTGCCTGTGTCTGCGTCTCCATACGAATAGCTCCCTCAACACCCTCATGGGACTGTCCATTTCCTGTTAGTATCAGCTTTTTTCCTTTCCGCATTACCTTGTGATCCAAAGGGGATTCATAGCTTGCTGTAAAACTCAATTTTCCAGGTTGTTCTGTTGTCAAACGAACAATAACCACATTATCAACAAAAGAAGTAAGCACCTCACGTTGAAAGGTAACCCCATCCACTTCATATCGGGTAGTTGCCACAGCACGCTCAATATCCAAATCACGATAATAGTTTGTCACCCGTTCATGCCCCGGACTACTGATAATCAGACTTCCTATGGTCTGATATGGCATCCCGTTTTTTCCACTATAGAATGTCTTTTGAATAAGTTGCTGTGCATCTGCATTTCTATTTTCAAATATCAGGGCACGTACTTCTTCCAAATGATCCAAAGCCTCGGGGTTATCATTCCGATAAGGACTACCTCCCCATACAGTTTCTTCATTTAACTGTAATTCTTCACGGGCCGTTCCTCCGTAAACCATCACTCCCATCCGGGAGTTACCCAATGGCAGAGCTTCCACCCACGTTTTTGCCGGTTGTTTGTACCAAAGTTTCAGATCATTCGCTCTTATTGCCAAAGAGCAAGACAATAAAATGCTTATCAGAAATACATGTTTCCTCATCATATTATAATTTATATAGTACAATCGAACTTCTGGGTTTTACTTCCAAAACCTTTTCTTTCACAATTCTTTTATCATTGGTCAATTCGATGACTTTTTTACCTTCCGGCACTTCCAGTTCGAATATTTTATCGGTAGTAGTATTCATGCCGATCACATAGTTACCATACTGCATTTTATAAAAATCAGCTTTCCCGGCATAAGGGTTCTCATCTCCAGGCTTGAAAGAGATTCCATCCGGAATCTTTGCAATAGGCAATACTTCGCCCTCATGTGCTGACTGAATCCCCGGATACCATTCGCGAGTTGGCAACCATTCCAAATTTGTACGATTGGAGCGTGTATATGTCATCCCGCTGGGAGTATATTCCGATTCTATACAAATAGTAGAAATGCGGTCTATGACAGGAGTTATGTAATGTACTTTTGCCAAGTTATTGATTCCCATACGCGCCCGCCAATAGAGCGAAGTAAATAAAACTTCATCACCATGCTTCAATGCTATAACTCCGTCCTCCTCATCACTGAAAACGAAATCAGGCATTCCTTGTGAAGTCGGCAATCTATAAGAAACAGGAGATTGTCCTGCAATCAACTCATACTCATCAGGCACATGGAGATAACTCTGAATAACACGAATACCACTAAAACTTTTTATTTTAGTTCTTAATTGATTAAAATACTGGTTATCATCTAACATTTGTTGAGAAATACCAATTGCCCGAGGGTGTAAAGTGGCCGCTGCCGTCATAAATGGGCTGACTCCCCAACCTTGTGTACGGTCAATATAAGTAATATCACCTGGATAATGATAACCATCACGCCATCCTACCACAGCTTCTGCACGCATACATCTATATCCATCTTCATCCAAAGCCTGATAACGGAAAAAATTGCGGGCATCCATCATCTTTATCAGTTGATTATATATTTTGGCATCACCCGTTCCCTGGGTTCCTGGTATGCAGGTTGCATCGTATATAGCAATAATCCAATCCAGCACCTCACCATAATATCCTGTAAAGCCCAGTTCTTTAGTCAGTCCTTTCTCCGTCAGCTGCCAATAGTTATCTCCTAACATTTTTTCCGGTCCATTCGCAGTCTCACGCCCCATCCAAGGTGCCAGGGCCAAAGACTCATACAGGTATTTCAATGTTTGGTATTCAGGCAAAGCCTTATCTGCATCAAGTAGCATTTGCGCTCTATTACATTCATAAACCGCCAGATCAATAATCATCGATTGATTCGTATAATGGCGACGGTGAGTGATGCCATAATTACAGGACTTATCCATTAACTCGGACCAAGCCGCTCTTCTTGTTGTACCCGACAAGGAAACATCCAAATTCGTTTTCAGCTCATTCCATAATTTACGGATGCTACGCGCCAACATAGCCGTAGTCATCCAATCTCCATTATATACTCCCGGATCAGAGTAAATGATAGCCGGATTTTCCAGAAACTTCTGATAGTGAGCATCAATGCCTTCAGTGACTTTCTTTATTACTTCTGCATTCTGAAAAGCAGGAGTCCATTTTACAGAATATGCATCTGCAATAAACCAAATCTCCTGTTGATTCAGAGGTTGTTTCTTTTTCATGATACGGTTCATTTCATCAATAACAATTTGTTTCACCGTATCCATTAGTAGTATACCCGGTTGAGGGCGTACAGGTGCAGAAGCTATATCACAAGCTCCCTGTTTTTCATTCTTATCCGGTACAAAGCATGTCTCTTCATGAGTATATGCCTTATAAAAGCCGATAGTCGGCATAGTCATATTCTTTTGATAAGATTCAAACGTATTGCCATAGTCCCAGATTGGACCATACGAACGCATTTCCAATAATACTTCTTTCTTTCCATCCGTATATTTACGGGGTAAGGGAAGTGTATAATAATAAAAACGTTCATAAAAAGGCTTTTGACCATTGCCACGATGCAATAAGTCTATATCCCCCAAATGACGATAACCAATTTGTTTCCCTTCAATAAACAGAAGAATGAGTGTTTCATCACTTTCCGATCCCCAACAACGTACTGTAAAATAGTTCTGCTTATCAGGGCTTACTTTCATCTTAAAGTTAATGGAACCTCCCCGCCAATCGGGATTCTCACCAGGCAACATACGCCGGGCAGATTCCCCCATACCACCGATATATGCTTCCGATAAAGAATCTCTTAGTTCGTGTTTCTTCTCACTCTGTTTATTACCAAAGATTAAAACATCTTTAGCATAAACACCCAACTGACAAAAACAAAAGAGTATAAACAGCAATTTCTTCATAATATTATGTATATTCCAATATATTTGAAACTTACAAAGGGCAAAAATAAAGTTTTTTACGACTTAGTTCTTTGCCCTTCTCTTAAAACAATGAATTTTAATCAATAAATTCTCAAAAATCATCCTTAATAAGGAAGAAATAAAGAATTATTTAGCATAAAGCAATGAGCCCCAACCAAAGATATCAAAGCCACCAGAATCAGGTCCGTAATCACCTGCACCACCATCACAATTACCACGGGAAGCATTCTGCCTCATTGCATCACGAAACAACGTACTGTAAATAGCTGATTGACCAGCATCCTCGGCCATACGGCAAACTAACTCCCATGAAGGATTCACAGCTCCACGAGTATCATTGCCATTCTGCTTTTCTTCATACGAAAGTTCCGGCCATTTTGCATTGGTATTCGTATTGGTACACTTTTCAAGTGTTTCATAAGGAACCTGACTTGCCGCATATTTGAAACCTTGCATCACCCAGCCTTTATTATCTGTACCCGGTGCTTCCGACTCTCCAACATTGTACTTGGCATAATATTCGAACATAGAGAGTGCCCGATAATTATCATAAGCTAGTAAATCCTCACCAACATTGGCTGCCATTTTACAAAAAATGGCCAACATACCTACACAAAGAGCTGTATGTCCCTGGTCGCGTCCGGACTCCTGGCACTGTCCAAGCATTTCAGAACTGTCAGGATCAGAATGAACGAAAGGAATACCATTTAAATAGAAACCACTTCCGGAACCTAAATACTTGTAATAATTCAGAGCTTCGTTAATTTTAGCATTATCATCAGTCAAGATACCTATAGCAAGTATTGCCGTCATATTAGCTAAATCCCAGTTAAACCATGAATGTACTGGACATGCTTCTCCTTTATGTGCAATAAAAGAAGTATTATGAGGATAAAAGACCTCAACCATCCATGTCTTAAACTTGTCAAAGTCAGCACTTGACCACCCGTCATAGTCACGCATCAGTTCTGCAGCATTTGCAATTTGATAGATTTCCAAAGCTATTAGATTCTCATTGGGATCGATGAATTCCCCAGCCTTATTTGTCACATAGCCTTTACAAGTACTGACCCATGCATTCAGTATTTTGATAGATGTTGTAGCATAAGCCGTTTCACCAGTGATTTTCCATAATATAGCTTGTGCCAAGGCAGCTGCACAGTCACGTGAGAAGTTCATATAATTAGCATGTATACCTTCATAAAAATCATCTTTATTGAAACCTGTTTCAACCCAACGATCATTCCATTTCCCCCAGTTTGTAGCATCCAGACGCGCCAAGTACTTCACGGGACTGGGTGAATAAGTTGTTTTCACAAATTCATTGCCACTGCGAGTCATCCAATTGAATGTTGTTTTTTGGATATTGCTTTCCCCTTTCGCCCGTTGTCCTTTGATATAATCAAAGTCTGCATTTGTCAATAGCATACAAGGATGTTGTAAACCATCACCGACATAATCAGTATCATCACCACCTGCAGTATCCGGAGTCAAATCAACTACTCCGAATTTATTCTCGTGGCAGGATGCGAGCACTACCAAAAGTAGTGCCGCAGATAGTAAGTTCTTTAATATATTCAGCTTCATAATATTTACTTTTTATTCTTCATTAGCATCATAATATTCTTTAATAGCTTCCAGACTATCAAATGTACCTATCCAATAAATATCATAAGTTTTTTCAGATACACCCGTCAAATCCGCTACTATTATATCCAGATTTTTTATATCCACCAGACCGGTAGCACTATCTGTTCCCCCAAGCAAAGTAGCATGGTTGAGTTCATAAACATATACTTTAGGTTGACCATCCCATTTCACATCAACAAGTGATGGAGTACTGCCGCTCATGTCCAGTTCTTTGGAGAAGTTCTGATGCCCTAAATTGGCCACAGTTGTCGGAGTTATATTAAGAGCCAACTTATTGTATCTCCAACCATCCGGAGTACCCGGTTTACAGCTACTGTAGCCATTCTCTTCATCGTAATAATAGGGACGTCGCATTTTCATTGCAAAATACTTATACTTGGCGGTGCTTAGATAATACCCTCCTACACCATTTGTAGAAGCTAAAGTTATATCTTGTCTGCCACTAGTCGACACATCAAAATGCACATATTTATCATGCTGACTATAAGTCGTTCCATCTCTCCAAGACATAGCAAACGGCGCTAATCCATCACTAAAATTATGAAGTAAATATCCACCGTCTGTTGTCACTTCAGTTGCCCCAAGCTTGTTACCATTACGGTCAGAGGCTACTAGTTCGATAGTATGTCCAATCATTTTCATCACTGCAGTTGTACCGGTGTACTTAATAGTCATAATACCATTACCATCAACGCTAATCAAGCCATCGGCATCACTCCAATCAATCATAGAAAAAGTTGCATATTCAGGCTCCATTTTCACATGTTCCTTCAAATTAATCTTTTGTCCATAGGCTAGATGTTGTAAGGCTTCCATATTAATGAATGAAATTGAAGAAGGAGCTGTTCCGCTCAACACATTAAAAGTAACAGAATCTGAGACTCTTCCATCCATAGAAGTTGCTGTTATAGTTACTTCCCCACGTTTCAAGAAAGAAACCTTTCCATCTAAATCAACAGTAGCAGTTTCATTATCAGAAGTTGACCATTTTACAGTTTTATAGGTAGATGTCTCCGGTGACAAAACAAATTTAAGTTGTAATATATCGCCTTCATAGTATTCATCACGTTCTTCATAATTAATAGTAACAGACGAAGCCGGAACAAGCTCATTCGCAACCAACACCTTCAACGTTCCGGCTATTCCACTGCCACTAAAATAAACAGCAGGATGTACAGTAATAATAGAATAGCCTGTTCCAGCTCCACTAATGGCAGTAACAAGACCACTGTCATCTATTGTAGCCACATTGGTATTGCTCGATTCCCAAGCTATATCCCTGTAAGTTGCATCATCAGACATGGAATATTGTAACGCAGCTGTATTTCCTTTGAGCATTGGCAATACCTTTGTACCTGTAGCATCCGTATAAATATACCCTTGAAGTTCAGCTGGAACTTCCAATGATACATAAGTAGGGTAAATAACCTCGGTAACATTCGATGAAATATCATCATCAGTACAAGAAATCATCGTTGGCGAGAGGGTCGCAAACATCAGGCAACCGAATCCATATTTCAATATTTTCTTCATAACGGTTTTTCTTTCTAATTAAATATTTAATTTCCCCACCCCGGGTTTTGCCCTAATTGGGGATTCAACTGTAACTGATCGGAAGGTAATGGATATAGATAATTTTTATCCTGCCAAGTTCTGCCCGAATACAAAACCAAGCATCCATTACTTAAAGTGTTAGTAATTTTCGACCAGTTTGTTTCAAACCAAGTATCCGTATATTTCACGCCTAATTGAACTTGAGGCATCTCCGTAGAAGCCACATACCACCGCTTCAAGTCATCAATACGGAATCCTTCAAGAATCAACTCAAGCGCACGTTCACGACGAATTTCCTCTCTCATACTTAATCCGTTAGCCGATACCAAGCTAGTACTCAATCCTGGCATATCAGGATTAGAACGCCAACGAACTAAATTTAATGAAATATTCAAAGCTTCATCCAATGTACTACCTGTAATGCCCAATTCATATACCGCTTCTGCATAATTCAGTAGAACTTCCGCATAACGAATAACGGGATAATCCATAGTTTCATAGTAATCACTGACACTACGTTCGACAGCCCACTTATGATTTTGATACCCACTTCCTTTACAAATCCAGTTGTTGTTGGCCGTTATACACTTAGCCAAATCATTTTCATCCCAAGAACTTCGAGGAGCAGTTTTATTATCCCAATATTTCTCTCCATAAATCATAAATGTATTTGCCATTCGGTTATCCCGATTCTTAAATTCATCAGCAGGATTTGCATATCCTTTAAATAATCCGGTCGAAGCCGCATTATCTATAGGTAAACCATTAGTACATAGATACATATTAGCGAGTTTACGTGTCATATGCACCGCATTTCCAAACATGGCATGAGTTATATTCAAACTTAACTGATCACCGTCACGATGACGACGAGATAAAATATATTCCGTATTATCCGATTTTGTAAGACCTGCCGGATTACATTTTACATCCTCCAATATGAACATATAACGATAACTTTCAGTCCCTAAAGTTGAATTGTAAAACAATTTATGTTGCTTACTTTCAATGACTTTCTCTGCAGCTTCTTTTGCAATAGTGAGCAAGGAACTACTACGTTCTGTATTGGTTGTAGCTGACGCACCGCCATTATGGAATTTTTGCCAAGTTCCTTCATACAATGCAACACGAGATAACATAGCATAAGCCGCATATTTAGTTAATCGCCCCTTCTCTGTAGCTGTTTCAGGTAATCCATTGGTAGCCGCTTCCTGCAAATCTTTGATAATCTGATCGATCACAACACTACGATCATCACGTACTTTACGTAACTCTTCTGAATTCAAATCCAAAGGTTTCGTAACCAAAATTACATCCCCATAAATCTGGACCAGTTCAAAATACAAATAAGCCCGAAAAAATTTAGCTTCCGCTACAGGCATTGATATTGCACCCTGATCGCCAAAAGATTGGGCCTTTTCAAGTAATAAATTAGTATAATAGATCCGCTGATATAAGGCTGTATAATTCTTATCTTCACTCGGAATTGTATTCGTTCCCTGACTATATGCGTTAAGGGTAGAAGTAGCAATTAAATCAGAACGAAAATCGCTGTGAGGTCCATCATTGATTCCATTACCATACGTTTCATTCGTAGACAATTGGAAATCACGCGTCCATGAATAGAATTGATTGGCAAATAGCTGAAAATTATCTGCTTTTTCCCATGCCAGGTTATCTCCGATACTGGCCAATGGATTCAAATCCAGGCATGAACTCATAAACAAACTTGCAACTGACAAGATAGATGTTACTATATAATGTTTCTTTTTCATATCTGTTATTTTAGAAAGTTAAGTTAGCACCAAACGTTATATTACGGGTAAAAGGATAACGTGCTGTACCGGAAGCATCACGTTTAGCTTCTGGATCCCACCCATCATTAATTTTCACTTTTTCCCACAGATCAGCACCTGTTACGTAAAGACGTGCTCCTGATATGAATTTGACTTTATTCAACATACTACTTGGGAAAGTATAACCAATAGTCACATTCTTCAAACGTAAATAACGTCCATCCTGTGCTGTTAATGAAGATGCTTGATAATTATATTTGTTTATATTACCATCTGCCGAATAAGGCGTATAATATGCATTGGCATTATCAGGGGTCCAAGTATTGCCGATAGAAGCAGTCGTAGAATTCTGATATCTGGCATTAAACGGTTTAGTCCAGTTACCATCATCGCGATATACAAAACGGTTGGCTACCCCCTGAAAAATAAAATTTAGATCAAATCCCTTATACGCAGCCCCAAAGTTGAATGAATAAGAGATTTCCGGCGTATCACTTCCCAAATAGATATAATCTTTCTCATCTAATACCCCATCTCCATTCTCATCGCAGTACATGTTATCTCCCACACGCAGATTACTTGGCATGTTAATACCATTATTATCATAATATTTATCCAAATAGGCAGCTAATTGTTCTTCATTCTGTATTTTTCCACCATAACGAAGACCAAATATTGAATTTAACGGATATCCCTGTTGCTTTGATGTATATCCGGAACTCAAGACTGTAACACCAGCATTATCAACGAGTTTATTACGTGCAAAAGAAATCGTTCCACCTATATGATAATCAATCTCACCTATTCTATCATTATAGGTGATCTGCCCATCAAATCCATAATTCTTGAACTTTCCATTATTTGAACTGGGAGCTTTGTCACCCAATATACCAGGATAAGTAATTTGGATCAACATATTATTATTACGCTTTAAAAACACATCTACGCTACCATTCAACTTTCCATTCAAGAAACCAAAATCCAATCCTACATTATAGTTCTTGATACGTTCCCAGGTACGAGTGGTAGATGCCATTGTACCAGATGTCTTCATATATGAAACCTTATCAGATCCAAGATAGGCTCCCGTATTAGTTTGTAATGAATATAATTGTACGCCATCATAGTTGCCAATACCACTTTGATTACCAACCTCTGCATAAGAAAGTCGAAGCTTCAAGTCACTCAACCAATCAACATTCTGCAAAAACATCTCCTGCTTCAAACGCCATCCAACTGAACCACCCCAAAAGAAGTTCCAACGATTTTCTTTTAAGAACTTAGATGAACCATCATAACGTCCCTGCAATTCAAGTAAGTAACGTCCATTATAATCGTAATTGAAACGACCAAAATAAGAAAGAATAGCATATTGATATTTATCCAATGACTCATTATTTCCTGCACCACTTAATGTAACCTCACCAGATCCATTGACTATTTCGAGTCCATCCTGAATATCCTTCACTTTCACTCCCCATGTTTTATATTCATTAAATTCATACTGCGTCCCTAAGGTCAAACTCAAATCATGTTTACCAAATGTTTTATGTCCATTCAAGTAAGCAGAAAATGAATAAAAATCGGTCTTGGAGGTAGTTTGTCTATAAAAAGAATTTTCTTGGGCAGGCCACGTCTGCTGTTCTTCGGTTTCCAAGTAATTATAATACGTTATTGCCTTCTGTACTACATCACGGGTAGCCTGACTGGAATTATATCCTAGATTTGCATTTGCTGTCAACCAACTATTAATCGTATAATTTAAAGTTTCGCTTATGCCTACTGCCGAAACCGAAAGTTTATTTTCACCACCATCAGTCACCTTAGCCAAAGGGGAAGCATTGCTTTCGCCACTACCCCATTGATAAGGTTTGCCATTTATAGCTGCTAACGGAACTCCTGGCTGAATAAGACTTGCCGACAATGCTGCATCAATCCGGGTTGGCGCAACTTGTTCCTGCCGATTATATGAAATAGAAGAGTCCAAAGTTAATTTCTTTGTCAATTTGAAAGTATTATTCATACGGAAATTATAGCGTTGATTATTATTCTCTCCATATTTCAACGTCGAACCATCATATAAATAACCTAGCGAGATACGAAATGACGAACGTTCCGTTCCTCCGGTAATACTCAAATTATGTTCCGTAGACCAAGTATTACCAAATAAAGAACCAAGCCAATCGACATCATTATCAAACACGTAGTCTGCAACATCTGTAAATCCCAAAAAGTTAGAGCTATTGTTCTGAAGATAATGGCCTTTAAATGCTTTTGCAAACTGGGCATAAGCATAAAAAGCATCATGGTTAAGATTGTCATTATCATAAGTTGCCATAAGTCCATCCGCCCACTGATCCAAAGTCATCATTTCAGGCATCAGTCCTACTGTTTTCAAAGTAGCAGTAGCATTATAGTCTACTTTTGTTTTCCCCTCTTTTCCTTTTTTAGTCGTTACTAAAACAACTCCACCTGCAGCACGAGAACCATAAATAGCTGCCGCACCATCCTTCAAAAAGTTTATAGATTCAATATCATTCGAGTTTAACAAACGAAGATCATTTGTGCTTGTATATGCTACACCATCAATAATAATCAAAGGATCGGTAGAATTCACCGATACGGAACCTCGAAGGCTCATCCCCCAGCTTTCATCACCTGGTGCAGAAGATGAACGAGTAATCATAACGCCAGGAACCTGTCCTTGTAAAGCTTGCAGAGGACTAGACATATTACCTTTTTCAATAAAGGCTTTAGAATTAACCACTGTCACCGCACCTGTCAACGATTCTTTTTTCTGAGTACCGAAACCTACCACCACCACTTCATCCAATACTTCAGTACTTTCTTTCAAAACAACATTCAGTACACTTTGATTGCCTACAACTACTTCCTGATCTGCATATCCAATATAGCTAAATTTTAACTTGGCACCACTCGGCACATTAATACTGTAATTACCATCAATATCTGATATTGTTCCTCCAGTTTGTCCCACTACAGCTACATTCACACCTATTAATGGTTCACCTGTACCGTCAGTAACTTTACCTTTGACCCTTTTCTCTGCTTGAACCACAATCTGACTTTCATCTACATGTGTATACGCCCATAACTTTGGCACAGGAAATAGCCCTAGTACCAGCCCTAATGCAAGAATTATTCTCTTATTAGGCTTTAAATCATTCATTAATCTTTTTCGGTTTTTCATAAGTTTAAATATGAGATTTTAAAAAAAGTATTTTTTTCACTATTCTCCAAGATTATACGGGACATAAAAATGCCTTCCTTTTTCTTTATTCCTATTTCCATAAGCATTAAAGGTTATTGATTGAGTAAGTAAGATTAAATACAATCCTTCAGATATGTACGCATTTCTTTACGGCCAATAAATAAGTGGTTTTCCACTGTCCGCCGGGAAAGCTGCAATTCTTCAGAAATATCGTCCAGAGATTTGTTTTCGAAACGGCTCATCTTATAAATGATACGCCGTTGTTGTGGAAGCAGTGTCAGCCACCGTTGCTCCTGCATCGCAATATCATTTGTTATAAGACGGCTATCAGTATCGTTGACAGAAGTCACTGCAAAATCATAGATATAAGAAGTTACTTCCTGCTTCTTATAGTAGTGACGTAAATAATCGGTCAGCAGATTACGGGCAATCGTAAAAATAAAGAATCGAACCGTATCTTCACGAAGAATTTGCTTGTAATCCATTAGCCGAAGGAAGACATCTTGAGATATATCCTCTGCATCTTCTTTGCTACCTATCTTACAATAGATATACAAATAAACCGATTGATGATAACTCATATAAGAATCGACTATCAACTGAGTATTTTCCATGGTGGTGTCCTTCATATCTAACTTTCTTTTGAGTTTGATGATTGCAAATATAGGCACCTGAAAAAACAAAACCATAAGAAAAAAAGAGCAATAAATCCCATCCTATAAAAGCGCACCTATCCACCACATATACAACTAATAAACAGCACATTACAAACAAAAGCAGCAGGGTGCCAAATTATAATTTGGTACCCTGCTGCTCCTATTTTAAGGTATTTATTATTATCTACTCATTTGTCTTCCCGATACTCCGGACATATTCATTAGGAGTTATTCCCTCTACCCTTTTAAAATTACGAAAAAAGGACGTTTTTGAGCTAAACCCACACAATTCAGATAAAGCTTCCAATGTATATCTGGCATATTCATCTTGTCCGACCAGCAGTTTGAATTCTTCCACACGACAGTTATTGATATAATCATTGTATTTACAATTCATATAATAATTAAACAGATAAGATAAACTATGTAGAGACATCCCCATCAGTTCTGCCAAGTCGCCTATTTTCAAATCCGGATTCTTATATAATTTCTCTTTAGACATGAGTTTCTCCAGTTTTTCTTTCAGCACACTACATTCTTCATCGCTTAATTTATTCGTTTTATATTTTTCCTCATAAACAGGCTTGTCATTATGCTGTTTCCTTTCTTCCGGAATATCAATAACTGGCAGCTCCTGTACAATTCCTCTTTTCTTATTTCTTTGTCTATAATAAACAAAGCCACCTAATAATATAATAACCACTAATCCTGCAATACTCCACACCCCTACAGATGAAGCTACACGAACCTGCATGGTTATTTCAGATTCATAATCATTCATGCGGCGCACTTTAAAATTAAACTTACCCGAATGCAGATTATAATAGGTTATTTCAGATTGTCCGGTCAAAGTTTTCCAATCTTCGTCTATCCCTTCCAACTTATATTCATAAGAGATAAAAGTAGGAGACGTATAACTGAAGTCAGATAAACAAAAAGTCACATTCTTTTGAGAAGCATCCAGCTTTACTTCAAACACCCCACTATTTTGATGCACAGCAGAACTCTCAATAGACTTTCCATTCACTAATATATCAGTGATCCGAACAGGATAAGGTAATTTCTTAACTTTAGATTTCCTTGTCATATCCCAATAAAGCAATCCTTTCGAATTACCAAACCAAAGTCTATCATTTTCTTTCACTGGCGGACAATTAATAAATATGGGACTCGGAACACCATCAACGAATGCATAAGGTATAAAAGTCCCTTTTTTATCATGACGGAACAGACCATTGCTTGTCCCAATCCATATCCACTTATCATTATCTTCTATCACGAACATACAATCTTTCCCCTCTAAAGGATTGGTAGGAGGTAGATGCCGGAGTTTCTTCATAGATAAATCTGATATGAATAAAGGTCCTTTATCGGGAGAGAAATAAAGATTATGATCTGAATCTTCATATATATTTCTGATTTTCGCTTTATGAATAAACTCTTCAGGAAAAATATCTGTCCGCAATGTCTTGGAAGAAGAATCCCAAATACACAAACCATTCTCTGTTCCCATCCAGCCCTTATGAGTAGAATCAAAAAAGATGGTATATACATTATCATCCGGCAGTTTTGAGTTTGCTTTTGTAAAATGGGCAATCTGTTTACCATCTTTATAACAATAAACTCCTGCTGAAGTACCTATCCAAAGATTGTCTTCACCATCTTGCTTGATACAAAAAATATGTCCTTTTACAAAAGGAAATGACTCACCCGGTTCGAAATCGCGTATAGTCAGTGTTACCGGATTAAGTATATACATCCCCCCGCCATAAGTACCCACATAATATTCTCCCTGATAATATAAAGTACAAAATATCATATTGGAACGTAACTGAGGCACATTAAAACTTTTGTAAATTCCTTTTCGTTCATTGATATAAAAAAGCCCATCCCGAGAACCGATCAATTTCTCACTCCCATGAATAGCAATCGTACGAACGGACATGTCACGGGAAGTAAAAAAGGGAGGATAAGCATACGTAGCAAAGAGACCATTCTGATAAAGAGTATAATCCAAACCTAACTGAAAAAAGCCAACCCAAATGACTCCTTCCCGATCCACCAGTACAGAGTAGACTGAATTAGAACGTATTGATTCTTCATTCCCCACTTCATGACGTATGGAACGAACTATTTTCTTATCCTCTGTGGAAATAAAATGTACTCCATTTCCATCCGTTCCCACATAAAGTAACTTTTTACCTTCATCACCGGATAAAGAAGAAATAACATTGCATCCTACATCAACAAAATTCTCTGATTTTTCTGTACGAATATCAAAACTGATAATCCCCTGCCCCATCGTTCCCAAATAAATCATAGAATCCATGTAAACTATATTATGAAAAGCACAGGAATGTTCACCTTCCAAGAGATAACGGGATATTACTTCCTTCCCATTGACAGATCGCAATGAGTAGAGTCCTTTTTTGGTTGCCATCCACATGGTACCATCTTTCCCCTGCGTCAATCCAGTTATCACATTGGCTTCCGACAACAAATTAGTATCCAACAGAATCTGCTGAAATCCCCCATCTTTATAGATGTATAGGCCTTCACCGGAACCAATATATAAAGTACCTTTTCCATCGTGCAGTAGTGAATAAGCAGGTGCAATCAGCATCTCACGGGCAACAGGTTCAAATGTATCCTTATCTTTGTTTAACCGCCAGAGTCCCATATTATTCCCCATCCACACATCATTACCCGGCATTTCAACAATAGCATTCACACGTTTAGATTTTCCGCCAGCATCAATAATCGGATAATGTTTAATATGAATACCGTCAAAACGTTCCAACGAATTTTCCGTGCCCAACCATACAAATCCCAGAGAATCTTTATAAATGACATTTACGATGAGTTCTGACAATCCCTCTGTAATGGATAGTCCACGAAATGTATAGGATTGTGAAGCAACAGTTATGCAAACAGACAAAAGGATACACGTTAAAATATATTTTAATATGTTTTTCATTTGGGCATGCATTTTCTTAAATCTGTAGATTATATGGAGCAAATATAACCAAAAAACCGTAAAAGCCTTTATTCAGTGCATACAAAAAAGATTTTAGCTGCCTGGAAAGAACCAAGTACAGCTAAAATCCATTATTATGCAGTTATTATTCTATGTATAAACGAACCGGCCCCAATAAACCTGATTCCAACAGGGGATCATCTTTATGATAATGTTTCCATGGCACAAATAATACTCGTTCACGCTGATTGTATTCTCCTTTTAAGTACCATTCGGGGAACTTTTGCAAACTTCCATACTTGTCATATTCATATTTTTCAGGAAGATATTCATCACCAATCATCCGATTCGGATAAAGATTGGTTACTCTTACTACCACTTTATTCTCGCCGACTTTTAGTTTTTCTGTAATATCCGTCCAATAGGGAGCTTTCCATAATAAAGCAAAATCAGAATCATTCACGCTTACTTCAGCTATATTTTCCAGTCGCCCCAAATTCAAGTTCAATCGCTTTCCTTTTATCATCTTCAACTCTTTGGATGTTAACATGAATTTCTTCACATAAGTGGCAGTACCAGAGAAATGCCTTACATTAAAATCCGGATGCTTATGCAAAGACTGTAAACTTGACAATGCAACTTCAGCAGGAGCTTTGCTCCATTCCGGAAATTGCACAATCCACTCTCCATCTAAAAGTCTCCACATTGTCCCCTTATGTCGTGGCAAAGGTAGTCCCGCAATTACCATATTCTCAAAATCCTGTTCGGAGAGCACATAATCATATACTTCCGTCTTAGTCTGATCTCCTTCAAAGCTGGCAATATACTGTTCTTCTCCCATTGGCACATCTAATGATGGGCGACAATTATAGATAGACTTCTTACCGGTAGCTACACACTTCCCATTCAAATACAGACTAGGAACTCCTTCTTTATAGATCAACCCAACATGTGTCCATCCCTGGACAGGCTCTTTGCACTCTAACACCAACTGCCTGTTCTTATTACATTCATATACACTGACACCATTTTGTCCCATCGATATTCCAACTTGCGCCTGATTATCCTCCCCATAATCCGGATAAACAAGAAATCCTCGTCCCGCCATAGCAAAAGTTTCCGGCTTCGCCCATAGAGAAATAGTAAAGGTAGAATGAAAATCATATCCCTGTCCATAAGTTCTGTCACCATTCTTTGTATGAATTGTGGTCGGCTCCGGAATTATGTCGACAATCTCTGTTGACTTTCCTGTACCACTACGAAATACGACAAAAACAGAACCGCTTTCTTGCAGACAAAGATTAAACTTTGTCATTCCATCTTTCTCTTCATACATAACCGGAAGCCCGGTACTTCCTGTTTCAGGATTCCATAACTGCGGAACTTTCCCGGACACACAACAAGTTACTGTTAAATGTTCGGGACGACGGCGATGATTTGTTATAAAATAAACCTCATCTCCATTTACTCTCCTATGAATAAAATGAATCTGCGCATCCTTATTTTTTGCGATAAATGAGAAATCCGGTCGTATCTTTTCATGTTTCAGAAGAATATCCTCTAATTCACCTTGATGATAAACATATCCTTCTCCTAAAACAGTGGCATTCCATAATTCATTGGCCAAATCACGGACTTCTTTATCTTTCTGTGCATTCAATCCCAAGTAGCCTATTGGTTTATTTCCCACTAACATTACTTTCATTCCCTGTTTCACCAATTCAATAATACGTTTCAATGTTTCAGGAGAAGTACGTTCCATCGGAGTTACTACTAATAAACTATAGTTCATGCCATCCGGTAAGACTATTCTTCCATTTTTCACAGACAAACGTTGTTGCAGCGCTTCCACCCCTGTTATGTCCCAACGGTAACCGTAGGGAGTGACAGGATAAGTCATATTATAATTGTTTACTCCAGCAGAAATGGCTTCATCTTTTAGGTAAAGCACATCCGCAACATATTTTCCTTGTTGCAGCATATAAGCACAACGTGCGTTATAGAGATTTAATGCCGCGAATTGTTCAGCCCAAGTAGAAGTGCGGTCTAAATGAGTACCGAAAGGTCCCATAGTCATCAGATTACCGGGTTGATTACCTGTATAAGGTTGATGCGTAGTAGCATGATAAACAAAGCGGTTTACCCCTGCTGTCATGATATAATCTCCCAGGGCTTTCATACCATAAGGATGTTCGGTAAACTTACTGTTAAATGGTGTTCCCGTATAACATTCACAAGCAATCAATTGCCGGTCCCATATATGCCCGGTTGAAGAAGCCAGCATCGTTGTCGAAATATTCCCATATACATAGTGAGTCCAAAACTCACTCATGGGATAATCCTGCCGGGCAGCCATTTCAAGACTCTCAAAATTACCATCTCCGTAAGCCTCTCCGGCATATTTCAAGCCATAACGCCCTGCCCGTTCTTTGAAGTGTCCTACGTAATTCTCCAAAAACATATCTGTATGTGTACGCCGGAAGTCCCAAAGAAATCGTTCTGTATCGTTTACACTTCCCACAATACGTCCTGTCACAGCCAACAGATAAGGCATAATATCATAACCGCGTTTTTTCTTAAAATATACAGGCAAATCTTCTGTCCAGTTCTGCTTTCCTGCTTCCCAACTGTCTACCACCAGAGCCTCTAACGTAGTGCCGCACCATGGTTTCAGTATGTCTAACAAGGGATCTACAAATAAATCAAAATGTTTATCCAAGGCCTCTTTACTGAATTTATCACAATCCAGTCCGACACCACTTTCAGGAGCAGCAGCTACGACTTCCCCTGTCGTAGTATAACCAATACGTACAATTGTCCATTTACCTTTGGGAGCTTTCCATTTCAGATGTCCGGCAGCATCTATCTTATCTGTCAAATTAATAACTTGTCCAGGCCTTATGAATTCAGTCACCTTCTGCCGATTATCTTTCAATGAGACCGGTGCATTCACATAATTAATCTTTGCCGCATAATTCTCCAAACGAGGAGAAGAATGAAAATTTACTTCTGCTAAATTAGTTCCTCTATTAGTGGTTATACGGAAATAGCGGGCTTTTACAGGAGCAAAAGAGAGTGTACCGGGCGGGTCCATAGCACGCAGAGGCGGACAATTGAAATGTCCGATATTAGTAAAGTTTATTCCATCATCGGATACTTCCAGATTCAATTGGGGAGAATAGTCACGTGGTCCGTCATGAGGATCCAATGGTTCTTCACGCTCTCCCCGATAAACGGTGGCAGCCTGTGCCGTAAACGGTTCCCTCAACTCAATAAGAATACTCTGTTTATTCTCCATTCGAAATTGAGTATTCAGATTATTATCCGATAGTATCTCCTTATTGATTGTTTTCCCGTTCAAAGTAACCCTATGTACTAACGAATGAAATGATGTACCTTCAAAAGATAAAGAAGGGTATGCCAAAATAGCCGCATCCTTATAAAATTCCATTTTTGAAAGAGGTTGTGGAAGATCCACCTCCACCATTTCCTTTCGGTTAGTATCAACAAAAGTTTCTGTCCATACGAGTTGCTTCATAGAGCATTCTACGGGAATCCATGGCCCGCCCGTTCCGCTATATCCCGGCGAATTATGCATAGACAGACCAAGCCCCAATCGTTCGGCCTCTTTTACCGCATGCAAAACAGCCTGTTTCCATTGAGGAGAGTTATAATCCACCGAACCACGTGGAATACCTACTCCGGCTTCAAAAATCATAGCAGCGCCATAGTTGGCACGCTTCATATATTCGAGGTCTTTTGTTAACCCTTCCTCATTAATATTTCCATTCATCCATTCCCAATAGGTATTGGGGCGTGCGTCACGGGGCGGATTCACAAAACTGGTTTCCGATACTTGCGCCATGGTATTGATCGTTACCCAAACAAAGCATAAACTTCCAATAATATATTTCATCATTCGTCCTTTTAAATACAATACGGATGATGAAATAATATACTCAACGTACTATCAGAGAAAAGCATATCAGAGTATCTGACCATGATATTTTTTGTATTTCGATATACTTGTTCCCTCAATAGGAGTAAGATGGATGGCAACTCCGCCGCGAGCTTGCAGACTGAATTTCATAATTTGCTTCCCTGTGACAAGAAGAGAAGTACAACGCACATGAGTAGCAGTCTTTATTTTTTCGCCACCATCTGTATAAATGCGAGCTAAATACGTTTTATCTGTATCGAGAAACGAAAGATTGACCATTTGCTGTGAAGCTTCATTATTTGTGATAGCACCTACCCACCATTCGGCACCTTTTCGACGAGCCATGGTAATATTTTGTCCCGGATGACCATCAAGTACATAGCTATCATCAAACGTAGTTTCCAATTGTTCGAACCACTCCAACTCTGGTTCATTATTAGCACGTGACGGTGTATCATACCAAAAGATACTCTCAACAGGACTGTACATTATGAGGGAAAGAGCCAATTGATGTGCATGCGTATTTTTCAAACGTTTATCAAAATAACAAATGGTATAATCCCCGGCACCATTAATCATGCGGGTAAAAGGAAGTACAGTATTATGTGTTGCATCCGGAAATTCCTCATTGCCACGGATACCCTCTTGTGTCACCAAATTCGGATAGGTACGGCTAAAGCCCGAGGGACGAAATTCATCATGAATATTAACCATCAGTTCATGTTTGGCTGCAAGACGAACCATATCATGCACCCATACAGCCCAACGATGTGAACAGTATTCTACAAAACCCGGTTTTATACCGACCACTCCCCATGATTTGATAATACCAAGCACTTCATCAATATTAGATTTCATTAGCGCATGCTGATTGAGGTACAGCCACACCCCGATACCTTTTTCTTTAGCATACGCAATGGCACGAGGCAAGTCGAGTTTATCAACCGGATTTAGTGGATTTCCATCATGTGAAGTTACAGGCATATACCATTTCCAACAAAATAACACATAAGGTATCTTGTGTTCAGCACAGAAGTCTACGGCATCTAAAGCACTTTCAGTAGTTAAAACAACATCTCGAAACATTGTGCCTGGTTTGATATAATCAGTATTTTTAATTTCGCAAGGAGGATTAAAGTTGAGCACTATATCATTGTGTTCAATGAGATCTCCGGCACGATCGGCCACCAGTATCACTTTCCAGGGAGTAGCAGCATAAGTCACGACATCCACAATACTATACATATCAGAAGCTAATGTATTAGACTTATTTTTCGCCGCAATAAAACGTGTTTGACACCAGTCATCTACATCAGCATCCATCAAGCTTACCCAAAGCCCATTGGAAAGTTCCACAGTGAGGGCACGTTCCACAGGTGTTTTGATATCATCAATGGAGAGTAATTTATATGGAGCTTGTGCCCATTCGGCCGCCCATGCCTTGGCACCAGGTTCAAAGCTATATTCAGTCAAATCACCCACTACCTTATGAAAGATTGCATCGGGATGTTCTGGAAAATAATAACGAAAACCAACACCTTCGTTATAAGCACGTACCTCAACATTGAGACGATATTGTGAGCCATCTTTTTTAGACAGATAAATAGTACCAGCATTATAGCTATTCCGAACTACACTTCGTTCTCCAAGTATAGGTGTCCAGGTTTCATCGAAACTACTATAGCTTACCGAATCAACTTCAAAATTATCCATCCAACATTTGGGGTGAACAAACCTTTTAGCCAAAGCATGTTCCCAAACCGTATTATCAAGTTGTAAACCTGCTTGAGATTCGTTGAGCACCGTTTTACCATCATATTCGACATGATAGACTAATTTCTGAACTCCAGGTTCCACCGACTCCTGCCAAAACTTAATAACTTGCTTACCGTCAGGGGAAGCTACTGACAGTTCTTTTGCATTCTCTGCTAGAACGATATTCGCACAACACAAAAGTACTCCAATGAGAATTTTCTTTTTCATATATTACATTTTACATTACAGCAATTGAGTTTCACAATTAAGCATGAAATCGTGTCCAATTTCAAATGAGCAATAACTTCATCCCCAACATTTTTTTATTTTTGTGATACTTAACCATCTCACAGTAACCTTTTTAATCGATGTAGTCATTTGCCCTTTTAATAAAGTACGGATAATAAAATGTTATACTCAATGCTATATGACTTTTGAACGTAAGTTACATACGGATTACAATCTAACTTCTATCGATGATAGAGTCTAAACAGATATGCTAACTTATTTTTAGACAAGACGTTGATGATAAGTGGACCAAACAAATGTATTTGTTTTATTTGGAGACTATCGCTCAAAACGACTATCTTTGTGCAAAGATTAAGATATAGATAAAAGATTTGCACTATGAAATATGATATTCCGTATATGTCGACAGAGGCTGTAAGCCTACTTAAATCGCTGATTAGTATTCCTTCAATCAGCCGGGAAGAAACCCAGGCTGCGGATTTCCTGCAAAATTATATTGAAATGGCAGGTATGCAGACCGGACGTAAAGGAAATAATGTGTGGTGCTTTAGCCCTATGTTTGATTTGAAGAAGCCTACTATTTTACTTAACTCCCACATAGACACAGTGAAACCAGTTAATGGTTGGCGGAAAGATCCGTTCACTCCACGTGAAGAGAATGGTAAGTTATATGGGCTAGGAAGTAACGACGCCGGCGCCAGTGTTGTTTCCCTATTACAGGTGTTCCTGCAACTATGTCGTACTTCACAAAAATACAATCTGATTTATCTTGCTTCCTGTGAAGAAGAAGTTTCTGGAAAAGACGGAATTGAGAGCGTATTGCCGGGACTTCCTCCTGTTTCATTTGCCATAGTGGGCGAACCGACGGAGATGCAACCTGCCATTGCCGAAAAGGGATTAATGGTATTGGATGTTACTGCCACAGGTAAGGCGGGACACGCCGCACGCAACGAAGGAGACAATGCTATTTACAAGGTATTGGACGACATTGCCTGGTTCCATGATTATCGTTTCGAGAAAGAATCACCGTTATTGGGACCTGTGAAGATGAGTGTCACTGTCATCAATGCCGGCACACAACACAATGTCGTTCCTGACAAATGTACGTTCGTTGTCGATGTTCGAAGCAACGAACTTTACTCAAATGAAGAACTGTTTGCGGAAATCAAGAAACATATTTCCTGCGAAGCACAAGCCCGTTCATTCCGCCTCAACTCTTCACGAATCGACGAGAAACATCCGTTTGTTCAAAAAGCTGTGAAGCTGGGACGTGTGCCTTTCGGTTCTCCAACTTTGTCCGATCAGGCATTAATGTCCTTTCCATCGGTGAAAATAGGTCCGGGACGTTCGTCCCGTTCACACACGGCAGAGGAATATATTATGCTGAAAGAGATAGAAGAAGCTATCGGGCTATATCTGGAATTATTAGATGGACTTCTTATTCAATAAAAGTCATTGGTGAATTGATAGTTGACAGCTATTAGTATGATAACAACTATCAATTCACCCATACAATAAGAACAAAACAACAATTATTCAAACAACTTTGATAAAGCTTCCTCCAGCTTTTCACCCCTTAAATTTCTGTCTATAACAATCCCCGTAGGATCGATAAGAAAAGTTCTGGGTATAGCATAGATACCGTATATATCAGCAGCATCCACATCCAGTAATTGTGTCCAGTTCATTCCAAGTTCTTCAATAGCAGCTCTCCAAGGTTTCAGTTTTTGATCTGTAGATATACTAATCACCTCAAATCCTCTAGAAGCATATTTTTCATAGACGGCTTTCACATTGGGCATTTCACGTCGGCAGGGACCACACCATGAAGCCCAAAAGTCAATCAGCACATACTTCCCCTTACCCACATAATCAGACAAGAGTTTCATGTTGCCAGCATTATCTTTCACTTTAGCATCCGGAAAACGTTCGCCAATCTTTATCTTAGCGTCCATATCCTGCCGCTTTTTTTGAGCCTCCATTCGTTCTTTGGACATTGTCTTTTCCACTTCCGCCTTTATGCGCAACTGCGCTTGGTTCTTCTTTTCCACTATGTTTTTCACCAGACCATTTTGCGAAAACATAGGCGGAGCTTCTTCCATCAAAGTCTTCATATCATCAAAAGGCATCATCATACCTCCAACAGAGAATAGGTATATACCCACTATACTATTCTTATAATCCTTTATGCAACATGATATTGAATCTATTTGTGCAAAAAAAATCTTCTCTATCTTATCATATCTTCCTCTAAATATAGTATCATTCATCATCTTATCAGCAAATTCCTCAGGCTTCATTCCAGTCATTAACTTAGAAATATCCTCTGATGTTTTTACCATATTGTCCATTATAGGCTGTATACGATTTAAAGCTATATTCAATGAATCATTTAAAGGTGTTCCCCCTCTCTCATTCGCACCAATATTGATTGAAATCTTTCCTTTTTCGAGAATCAACGGATAGGTTTCTCCATCCATATCCTTGATGATTGCAATATCAGGCATCTGATGTACACCGGAAAAAGAGAACAAACCTTTTTCCACTGTTGCACTGTCCAAAACAACCTCTTTGGCTTTTTCTCCATTTCCCATCAGGCATAAATTCAACTGTTGATTATTTAATTCCTCATTAGCAATGCCTTTAATTAAGTATTTCTCTTGAGCCGAAGAAAATAAGGCAATAGCACAAAAAGTGCATAAAATCATAATTTGTTTTCTCATACAAAATCAGTTTATATTAGAAATAAACCTTCTTGTTTCCCTTACCGGAAGCAACCTGATAATCCTTCACCTTTACATTAAAATATGACTTAGACTTGCCATTGTCATTGGAAGGTAATTGCCCCTTATCCTTCTCATGCGGCAATTCAAGAATATCAACTTCTTTCACACTTTTCTTTAGTTTGGGGAATAAGAGACTGATATAAATATATTTATGATTAAATCCTTTGACAGCCAACAATCTGCCTATCGGAGCTCCCCCATCATATCCCCTCACAATATATTCATCACCATTTTTCTTATCAATAATCTTGAATCCCGGACTAAAATACAGCCATTGCCAATCCCAATAAATAGGCTGTATGAATGTTACTTTAGTATCATTTTTTCTCCTTTCAATCGAATATAAGGAAGGAGTTGTTGACATCCCATCTTCATAAACTTTTTCGGGCACTACAACTACGCTATCACTTGGAAGCATATAAGCTTGTGCATACAATTCTTTATCACGCTTCTTCTTTTGCTCATATTCTTTTATCCGTTGTTCCCCTCTTTTTACTCGTTCACTTTTCTCTGGCATTACCTCTTTGAACATCTCTGTCTGGAGTTGCTGCACCAACAATGGCATCGCCTCATTCATAGCAATCAATGAAGTCTCCGCATATCTCTTGCCAACAGGAGATTCATAAAATGCTACAACAGCTTTCAAATCTTCCAATGTTAAGTGTTTCTCATAAATAGGCATATACATTTCAAGCACCTTATTTTCTATTTTCTCTTTCCATTTTTTAGTAAATTCATTCCAATAAGCTTCATCCTTTTCCGGTGCATTGAATTTCATCATAGACGACAGTTTTCGTGAAAAGTCGTCCGTAGTTGTCGAAGCACCGGAAAGCTTCATTATCTTCTTCATTGTTTCTTTATACTCATCTGTCGCGTTTGTTCTTTGTGCAGAAACGGGTAAAGTCAAAGCAAACAGCATAACCATACATGTTACTGCCCAAAAAGAAAAATGTTTCTTCATTGTCTTTCAGTTTTAATTATACTTATTAATTTATGAAACGAGGTTTATTAGCATCCAAGCTATCTCTTAGAGCTTTAGTCTTTTCCTGATATTCCTTCAATTTGATCCTGTATTCTCTCCAAGCTAAAAGAATATCCCGATCAGCTTTAGGCATTAGATCTACAATATGCAGAAATCGCGGCAGATTAGTTTCCTTTGCTACCGAATTAGTTGGATCTATATACAAAGCCAGCCAGTACCGAATAACATCTGGATATTGGGCATATTTTTCCAGAAAAAGAGACTTGCCTTCTTCGGCATACGTGTACGCATTTATGAAAGATACGCTTTTGTCATCCTTTGTATGAATATTCCTTTTCGTTATATCCTCTCGTTCAGTTCCCAACAAACACATCATCCTTTTTACTTGATTTCCCCGTTCAATAATATACGTGTTGTAATCATCGTTTATAAGAGTCCCTGATACTTTCCCCTCACCTTCCCAGTCGACAATGCGAAGTTGAATATCACCTGGTTCCACAACGAAAGTTGTGTTATATCGAAAATGTCTGCCTTTACTGCAAGAGAGCGATGCCAAAAAAGGTTTTCGATGAATTGTCCCTTCATAATGGAATTCCTTATTAATCACTAATATACTGTCAATAAATGCCTGCTTCATACGTTCAGACTCACCTAAAAGAGCAGATTGCTCATATAACAATATATATTCATTATCTAAAGAATGATCCGGAAACTCACCCCTGATTGTATATCTTTCCTGCCCATAAGATAACTGAACAATAGAAACGAATACGATAATCAGTAATATACCACTATTTTTCATCTTTGCACATATTAAATTTAGACTCTTACAGCATTACTTTTTTATACAAAAATACGGGTATAATAAATACGATTCAAGAGAGCGTTACACTTCTATCCCCGTCATACAGGCATTTATGGGGCATATACAATCGAAAAAATATCATTTTATATCCGGATTGTAACATTTACATATTAGTTATCATGGCCACCAAACAAACAGCTGAACTAATTATTTCATTTTTTGAGCAAATCATTCCATTTATTTGCCTTAAAATCCGTTTCTTTGTTTCTTTAATGTAAAGTATAAACAAGACATGAAAAGCAGAAACAAGAAACAGAGTAGTATACGTATAATCACACTACTTGGAATATTGTTGACTACATTCTTTATTTATAGTTGCAGTACTGATGGGTATAGCCATACAGATAAGATAAAAACAGAAGAAAACCCGATTGCCCAAACACGTAGTTTTGCCCCTCAAAGATGGAATACAGGTAATGTATTAATAGATTCCGTAGCCAATTCAGACGAGTTTTATGAATTTGAAAGATGCAGTGAACAACTAGCCGACAAATTCAGCAGTTATACCTCAAACTTAAACGACCAAGAGTATGACAAACTCATGGAGAAATTGAATAATGAAGAGTATGTAGAAGACTTTATAAAAAAAGCAAAATTAGAAAACGAACTGCAACAGATGGATGAAGCCAAAAAAGGCTTACTTGAACATACAGTATTCTTAAGATTGAGTGAGAACGAACAGACGTTATTATTCAGGACATGGGCTGAAAATCATGAATTAACCAAAAGAAAAGTCTTAAAGACCCGTAACGCAAGAAATGGCAACAGTAAATGTGAAGAGTTGAGACAGGCAGCGTATACAGAGGCAGAAACAAATTATAATAATGCTATTGCTGAATGTAGAAGAACTGCCGCCTCATATTTATATTACATACAAGCATCTTCAAGGTATGCCAGAGATAGAAGGATAGCTGATAGAGAATATGAAGCATGCATAAACAACAAGTGAAAAGGATCATTCGATACATTATCTTATATAATATAATATGGGGAATTAGTATCGCCATGTGTTATTTAGACTGTGTTATAGATAACATCAGTTATACCGTACAAGCTTTCCTCATTGATTTTTTTATCTTTCTTTCGTGGATAGTAATTATAATAGGTGCCATCCGGACACTTCCCCAAGAGTCGTACTCCAACAAAAGGATCTGGTTCTATTATGCCATCATGGGAGGAAGTTTAGCAGCAATTAAACATCTTGTTAAACTGATAGAAATACTAAATAGATAAAGGACATTCAATATTATGAGTGAATCTCCTGCAAAAACTCCTCCAAATCCACTTCTCCAATACCCAAACGTTTCCGGGCACGAGACTTCATCGTACGGTAAGTACCATCACTAATACAAAATATAGATGATATTTCCTCTTTTGTTTTACGCATTCGAATAAGCACACATAGTATAATATCTCGCGGTGGAAGTTGACAACCTTGTTTCTTCAACCAAGCAAAGAAATCAGGATCGATCACCTGACACCCTTCTACTAATAAGAGATAATCTTTGGCAGAGAATTGAGCGATAGACCGGTTCTCAATAAGCATACGAAGATAAAAAATGTTCTTTTCTTCTGCTGGAGGAGCATCCAGTAATTGCCGGATCTTTTGAGTTTGAAGAATGGTGCGTTGACGCTCGTCTGCCAATTTCCGATATAACACAATGGAGACTTTAATTGTGCCAGCTACCATTATGCCAACGACCACCAACACAGGAATAGTATAACCCGACAATACAGGAGTCATTTCTATATGGATTTCTTTGGGCATAATCATATAAATCTGGTCTGCCGTAATCAAAATAAAAGCAGCAATAAACTGCCAGTCTATTATTTCAGAAATACCCATACGTTCCCCCTTTGTATGAAATGTCCATAGCAATGCTCCCACAAAAAGAGTCAGCCACATCAATAGATATATGGATGATGAAAATGCATCAACATACATTTCAGGGAAAAAAGCTTGAAATATATAGGCTGTCAGCAGAATCAAACAGCAAAGCAAACCACCCGACAGTAATTGCTTAATAGAATAAGTGGACTGTTTCATCATTCTCTTTTATCTTGTGCTCTTGAGTCACAAATATAAGAAAAAAAGTATGTTTACATTGTCAATCTACTTCAATATTCTTACTATAAAACGAAAAGTTCTGCATTATCCAACAGAATGATTACGCCCTATCGCCGTACCACATCACTCGACACCCCATAGTGACCTGCGGCAGCCACATAAATCGGCTGCAAACATTTACCTATATTTTTCAATTTACCCTCTTCCAACAGTCGGCGGAGATGCCGGTTTGCTGTAGTCCGTGTCATGTAGCATACCTCCTGAAAATCGTAGCGAAGCATTACATCATGATCGGTAAAGTATTCCTTCAGCCGCATATCGATCTCTACCTCCGACAAAGACTCCGAGTGGCGTGCATACTTAGTCCGACTGACTTTGACACCCACAAGCTCACCTTTCAAACGGGCATCGGGACGGAAACCTATTGTTTTCAATTCCATCTTTGTCGATTTGTTCTTAGTACTGCGGGTTACTTTCTGCGTACTCTTCAAGATAGGAGCAAAATAGCCAAGTCCTTCAATATGTACTTCACGCCCTTCACGTAGTTCTTCACCACAAATTTGAGCCAGCATTTCGAAGGTGTTTTTCACATCACCCACAGAAAGGGAACTGCGTCCGTGAATCATCCGGCACAGTTTATCTGTCCCTACCTTACCATTCAAAAAAATGCGGGGATGCAAGCCTTTCTCTTCCGAATCATCGGACTCACCGGGATTCTCATACCAATCGTATAGTATAGCCATTAGTAGTTAACGGTTTAATAGTGAATACTTTTCATGCAAAACCTTTAGATTTATCAACGAACCACATTGGTGGTTCATTTAAATCACTCCTGTTATTCAATCGAATAACGCTTGTCGATTATTTAAATCACCGAGGTGAATCATTGATAGATCTTCAACAAAGATACGATAAAGCATAGAGAAATAGCATAAAAGAGCTATAAAACATTCTACAGTTTATTATGAATAAAATTACCTGAAAGCTAACGCTGATTTACATCCAATATTAAAAATAGCAAGGGACCCTTTATATTATATTTTCCCGCATATCTCGCTCATCTTTAATAATTAACGCTACCTTTGCAATAAGTCGCAGATTCTAATACGTTTTTCAAGAATGCTAAAACATAGTTCTTTTAGTTACAATAGTTTAATTACATGAAATGAAAAGACGAATATATTGCATTTATCAGCAACAAGCGCAAAGACAAAAATACATAATATATGAATATGAAAAAGATTTTATTTTTTTATGCCATTTATCTAGGGGTTGCTCTGCAGCCTATACAAGTTCAGGCTTGCTGTCTCGACAATGAAACGCCTCCCGCCAACAAGACTACTGCTATTCTGCAATCGCCTAAGGTGGACAATGCTAAAGTAATCCAATTCATTAAAGATTTCTACGCAAACTACGTCTTTGGGGAAAAGAATTATATTCCGGCTGTGAAGAAACATTGTACAGCCAAATTGCAGAAACAGTTGAAAGACAACTACGAGTATGACGGCGAAGGGTATGCAATATGGGATTTCCGGACAGGTGCGCAAGATGGACCAAGCGACGTATGTAAAGTGACAGCAGTAGCCGTATTAGCCAATGGCTTTTACAAAGTTGACTTCATTGATATGGGAATTAAAGGTAACCGCACTTTGAAAATAGTCAATGAAAATGGTACATTGAAGTTCGATTCCATTAAATAGTCAGTCTTTAATCAGGCACTATATTTTTGATTACCCGAATATAAAACCTTATTCCGTTGATAATTGAAGATGTAGTTTCAATTCAACAAGTATAAAAAAAGGGTATCACTTTCACCGATAGAAACCGTGAAAGTGATACCCTTATTTGATAGGATATTTATTTTATCCTATGATCCATTTACTACCCGGTATATACGAAATGATCTTCGTCGTTACGAAACAACTGATAAATGTAACCACTGCAATACATGGGATAGCGGCAACGGTAGGTAATCCCAGTGTGTCCTTGAATACAGATACCCACAATCCGAGCCAGAAGATATGCATAAGATACATACCATAGCTGAGTTTGGATGTTTCTGTCACCAGCACCGGAGCTTTCGGACCCTCTATGCATGTGAACAAAAGGAACGTACCCGATGTGAGAAGCACACAGTTGATGGTACAGAAAGCCCATCCTATTTCTATTACAGGTGTGGAATGGAGTTCGCCCGGTACAGCCTGAACGTAGAATGAATAAATAGTCCATGCAGCACCGATCACCATTAGTATGGCTCCTATGATGAAACGTTTGGAACGATTCCATGTGAGGTGTACACGTATGTAATGTGCCAATACGAGGTATCCGAGGAAGCCGGAGAAGTACCACAACATGTGATATTCATTCCAGAAACATTGTCCCCACACTTCACCGCACCAACGGTTAAGATAGGGCATACAGGTTGACAATACAAACAGTCCTATGAAAAAGAGTTCCTCTTTTGCCGTGGCTTTACGCAACCAGGGAGATATAATAGGAATAAACAGGTAAAGACTAATCAGAGGATACATAAACCAGAAATGTCCGGCCAGCGTAGGGAAATTCAGGAATATTCGTGATAAATCCTTGATGGATGTTTCCGCATCCAGCTGTCCCCACAACATTGGCAGGGTGCTGTATAGTATCATGAATATGAAAAACGGTGGCAGGATGCGGAGACAGCGCTGGCGATAGAATTGCCACATCGTCTGTTCCTCTTTCATCGGTGCAAGCAGGAATGCGGAGACTATCATAAACAGCGGCACTGCCATACGCGAGAAACCGTCGTAAACAGCTACCCATAACCGGTCTGCTTCATTAGCCAAAAAAGACTGCGGGCCTGCCATATCTGTGGATCCGGGAGCACCGTAGAAATTCTCACTGGCATGAACAACCATTACGAGAAAGCATGCAAACACACGGACATAATCTAAAAAAACAATACGTTTCATTTTTCTAAGTTTTCTAGTTATTAATTTATTCTCTTGTATTCGGGAAGGCAGATATTCTCAACCGTGCCGCCCCCATAGGGATCAACGTTATTTCTTCTTTATCACCTTTCACTGCATCTTCTTCCGGCAGTACGCCACACAATCCGGTTTCGTCTATCTTCCATTCAGGAACCAGGCGGCCGGTAGCTTTTACCTCTAAAGGTACACTGGCTACTGTGAAAGGATAATTATCGGCAGGCCAGGATTTACGGATTACCTTGAAGTTTTTCAAAGGTTCTGTCTTGTCCAGTACCAATGAATAGTTCCAGGGACTATCCGGATAGATTTCAGTAGTAGGCCATTTCTGGGGATCAGCCCCTTTCTGCCATTTAGAATCACCGATAGCAGTCTCGCGGCTGTCTTTCTCTACATATTTCTCTGCAATCTTGAGAGACAAAGTGAGGGGGCCATAATCTACGCTTACGCTATTTTTATTAACCTGCCAGGTACGCATAGACAAAGACATCGGTAACGTCAGTTCCACGCGATCTCCATTCGACCATTCCCGATGGATGCAAAGGTATTTTCCCGCTACGGGAGCTACATTTACCTTCTTACCATTCACGCGCACTTCTGCTCCTTTTGTCCATGAAGGAATACGGA
>ERZ838827.503-NODE-503-length-48363-cov-6.627971_pt1 | contig 48363 bp, 40 predicted proteins | sample MGYA00519881_ERZ838827 | MGnify/ENA primary metagenome ERZ838827 (study PRJEB31850, sample SAMEA3708842) | human gut metagenome | biome: human gut; feature: human-associated habitat; material: faeces | place: China | collected 2014 ...
CGAGGCGGTCTCCTCGCCCGAGGCCTGCCGCGACCTCGTGCGCCGCACGCTCACGCGCTTCCGCCTGCCGTACATCACGGTGACGCCGACGTTCTCGATCTGTCCCAAGCACGGTTATCTCTCGGGCCGACATGACTTCTGCCCGAAGTGCGACGCCGAGCTGCTGGCGAAGAAGCGCGCGAAGGCCGCAAGGGAGGAGGCCTCCTGAAGGGCCTCTGAAGGAAAACAACTTTTTTATCAGGAGTCACGAAAATGACCAACGAAGTCAAGAAGGACGTTGAACTCACGAACGAAGAGCGCCAGCCCTGTGAAGTCTGGACCCGCGTGATGGGCTACCACCGTCCGGTGCAGTCCTTCAACACCGGCAAGAAGGGCGAGTTCGCCGAACGCGTCTGCTTCACGGAAAAGCGCGCGGCCGAACACGACTGCAAGTGCCAGAAGGCCGAATAAGGCCGCGGCATGAACGGTCATGACCGAAACGGGCCCGCGGCTTCGGAACTGAAGCTCGCGGGCCTCACGCCCTTTACGACCATCGACTTTCCGGGCAGGCTCTCGGCGGTGGCGTTCGTGCAGGGCTGTCCCTGGCGGTGCGTTTACTGCCAGAACAGCTGGATGCAGCAGAGGAGCTTCGATCCCGGGCTCGAGCATTCGTCCTGGGAGGAGCTGGAGTCTCTTCTGAAGCGGCGCCACGGGCTTCTCGACGGCGTCGTCTTCTCGGGCGGTGAGCCCTGCCTCGATCCTGCGCTCCCCGCCGCCGTGCGGGCCGTGAAGGAGATGGGGTACGAGGTCGGTCTGCACACGGGCGGCAGCTACCCCGCGAGGCTCGCCGAGGTGCTCCCCGACCTCTCATGGGTGGGGCTCGACGTCAAGGCGGTGCCCGCCGACGGCGCCCACTGGGCGAAGGTGACGGGCGTTGAGAGCGCGCAGGACAAGTGGACCGAGAGTCTCGGGCTGCTTCTCGCTTCGGGCGTTCCCTTCGAGTGCCGCACGACGGCGCATCCCGACTACTTCAGCGAGGCGCAGCTTCTGAAGACGGCCGCCTTTCTTCAGGCGCGCGGCGTGAAGGACTATGCGCTCCAGATCTGCCGAAAGCCGCCGGGACTCATCGCCAGGTTCGGCGCCGTGGATCCCGCATGGCCTTCCGAACCCGCGCTTGAGAAGCTCCGCTCGGGATTCGAGCGCTTCACGCTCAGGCGGGACTGAGGCTGGGCCGAAAGAGAATGAAAAAAGGACCGCGTCGCACTCTGCGTCGCGGTCCTTCTTCAACTCGGGCGGAAGGCTTGGAGAGCCCTGGCCGTCATTCCTCGTCCTTGAAGCCATCGTACTTGTTGACGATTTCCCTGAAGTACGTGCCGGCGACGAACTTCGGCTTGCGAACGGCCGGAATGCGGATGGCTTCGCCCGTGGCGGGGTTGCGGCCCGTGCGGGGAGCGCTTTCAACGGCACGGAAGCTGCCGAAGCCGATGAGAGTCACGGAATCGCCCATCGTAACGGCGGACATGATTTCTTCAAAAACGCTCACGACGACACGGTCGGCTTCAGCTTTGGAAATGTTGTTGCGTACGGCAATGCGGTCAACGAGGTCGAAACGATTCATTTGAACACTCCTGGTGGATCTGCCCGCCCCCGTCAGTTGAAAGGGATGTGGCGGCGGGGACGAAGAATATTTTGAGGGTTTGCGGTGAAGAATCAGGGGAGTGCCTGAAAACGACAAAAGGGCGAAAATGCCGCTCCTAGAGGCGAATGGAAGATCCCATGATTTCGCATGCCAAGCATTGTAGCGATGCGGACTCCAAAGGTAAACCCAAGCAAAAACCCTGCCCTGCAGCGAAAGACAGGGAATAGTCCCTCAAGGGTGCCGATTCCATTTGTGAAAGTATTTCGCAACCTGTTGAAAGACAAGGGGATTTTCATGTGTGGCCTTACAACGCCTATGGCACAGGGAAGTTGAGGGAGGTGATCCCGTACGCCGCTGCATAGGTGAAAACACTCGATCTGCTCCGGGACGCACTCGGGAAAAACTCGGAAGGGTGTTGCCTTGAAACGTCACTAGGGTAAATCCCATGCTACTTCAGGGGTATGAAAATGTGTTAAGAGGTTCGGAAACCTTGATCCCGCATGCCGTCGGGCAGGCAAAAGCCCCGGGAGGGCGATTGGGAGGCATTGAGAGGGGGAGCGGACGGTGGCAGAATGAATCTGTCGGCCGATGGCCGGCGAAGCAATGCGGAGTCATGTCCGTCATCCATATGCTTTTGGTTGTTGAGGTCAGATCCCTGTCCTGCAGGGATTCTGACCTTTTTTTTACGCAGGCGGGGAGGGCCTTGCGCAGCTCCGGGCGGCTTTCAGCGGCTCTGGCGGGGAATGAGGGTCTCGACGAGGACCCTAGGGGTTTTCGAGATCATCACAAGGCGGGTGGCTCGGGCCTTCTCGCTTCGGGTAAGCATGCGCTCGAGTGCGGTGAGCGTGGACGCGGCGCCCGCGTCGTGGAGCCTGGCGGCGCACTTGAGGAGCGTGTAGGCGTTGAAGCGGTTCATGTCGAGGGCCGAGCCCGTCAGGAAGAAGTCGGCGAGGGTGGTGAGGGCCTGCGTGCTGCCGTTTTCGGCGGCGCGGCACGTCCAGCGGACGGCCTCGCGCAGGTCGACTCGGCCGCCCCTGCCCGCCCAGTAGTGGACGCCGAGGCGGTACTGCGCCTCGACGACGCCCGAAAGGGCGGCTTCGGTGAGCCATCGGGCGGCTTCCTCGGGATCGGCGCCCGCCCAGCCTCGGCGCTGGTGAAGGCGGGCGAGTTCGTACTGGGCCTGAGGGTCGCGCCCCTGGGCGGCGGCCCTGAGCCATCTGGCGGCCTCGTCGTTGTCGGCGGGGGCGCCGCGTCCGTCCCTGAGCATGAGGCCCGCCTCGCGCTGGGAGGCGGTGTGGCCCTTGGCGCCTGCGATTCGGTACCAGTAGAGTGCATCCCTGTCGGATGCGGGGCGCCCGAGCCCCATGCGGCAGAGTCGGGCGAGGCCAGCGGCCGCGCCTGCGCTGCCCAGATAGGCGGCTTCCTCAAGGAGCTTCGCGCCTTCGGCGGGATCCGCCTTCAGCCCCTGGCCGCGCAGCATGACGACGCCGAGCAGGTGAAGGGCCTCGGGGAGCTTTCGGGCGGCGGCCTTCCTGAGGAGCGAGAGCGCACGGCGGTTCTTGCGGCTGTCGGGCGCGTCGGTGAGAAGGCGGCGGGCGAATTCGGTTTGTGCGGCGGGATTGCCGCGACGGGCGTCCTCCTCGAGGCGGATGAGCTGGGCCATCGCCTCCTCGCCCGTGAGGGGCCTGCGCCTCACGATGCCGCCGAGCAGGTCGAGCACGTAGTCCTCGGCCTTTTCAGGGGCGGGAATCGGAAAGCGCGGGTCGGGACGCTTGGGCATGCGGAAGCAAGGTGGGCCTTATTCGGCCTTTTTGGTCTCGACGGGGAGCGGCTCCACCACCACCTTGTCGGACCCTTCGGGCACGCGCAGGACGACGCCCTGGCTTTCGGCACGCTCGGCCCCGGGGAGCATCTTGTCGAGGCCCGTGAGCTGGATGGCCATCGCGATCGAGATGGAGACCATGGAGTAGATCACCCAGCAGCCGCCCGCGAAGATCGTCACGCGGCCGAGGCGCTCGCGCGGATAGTCGCTGCCGAAGAGCTCGCGCACGTAGCCGATCTGCTTCCATCCGGTCGTGACCATCCAGCTCGCCCAGGTGACGACGAGGAAGTAGAGGCCGCCGAACTGCATGAAGGGCTCGTTCTGGAAGACGGCCTGCATGATGACGAAGACGAAGAGGAGCCAGAGCGTCGTGCGCACCCACATGCGCGAGGCGCGGGCGCGGCCGTGTTCGCCGAGCGCGTCCCAGTTGCGCGCCTGAAGCAGGGCGCCGAAGATCGGCGTGAAGAGGAGCGCGAGAACGCAGGCGGCGGTCGGATTGTAGAGGGCGGGGCGGCTCGCGGCCCCGGACTTGTTCTTGGACATGGTCGGCGTACTGGAAATGGGTTGTTTTCGGAAGCGGGTTCGGAAGTGGAGAATTGTACGCGCAAACGGGTTGTCCTACGGCGAGCGGGTGTAACCTATCGGCATTGAGATCCATAGATGAGGAGAAGGATGAAAGCACGAATTTTGAAAAAGGTGAAGAGGCGCGCCGCCCTGTGCGCGGCCTGTGCCGCGGCCTCGCTGCTCGCCGCCTGCTCGAGCACTCAGGAGGCGGCCCCCGAGGAATCCTCCTACCGAAGCCCCTATCAGTCCTACAGGTCGCTGTGTGTCGTGCCCGCCGAGGCGCACTCCGCCTCGCTCGACCTGACGCTCGCGCGCATGCTCCGCGACCGCGGCTTCGAACCCGAACTCCTCGAGACGGGCGACCTGCCGTCGGTGCGCCGCTGCAGGGGCATCGTCACCTTCTCGACGGGCAGGACCCTGAGGCCCTTCGAGGCCCCCGCCTCCATGTCGCTCACCTTCCTCGACGCCTACACGGGCGAGACCTACCACGTGGCGGCCTCCCGTGCGAAGGGCGGCGCGGGACACGCGCTCTTTGCCGACGCGCCCTTCTCGGATCCCGCCCAGATGATCAGGCAGCTCGTGGAGAGACTGTTTCCCGAGCGCACTGATCACGAATAAGGGTTTCCACCGAATGAGGGCGGGTGCCCGCCTTCCTGCATCCCCAGGCATGTGGTCCGAGGCATACCTCGGTAGGGGTAGAAGGACATTCTTGGGGATATCCCTAACCGGGATGTAAACAGGTGAAATGACCTGATTATCGTCAAAAGATGAGCGGAATTGGGGTGCGGAGTCGGCCTAAAGGAGTAGAAATTCCGACGAAAATCACTAAAATGTGCGTGCAGTTGAACGGAACCAACCGTTCGACTCAGGCGAATGAAGCCGGATCAGGCGGCTTCAGACGCAGGCGGCATCGGCGCTTACATCGGGGGATGTGCAAAGGAGCGCCACGACCAGATGCCGCCGGACCATCGGCAGTCCGTGACTGCCCGACGGCCCGCAGCCGGCATGACTCTCCGGTTGCAGCGGCCGCCTGTGAAGGGATGGAGGATCGTCGGGAAGACCAGCCCGTGCGAACCTCCGGAGCGCCCGAAAGGGCATGCCCCCTTTCACTTTTCACGGATCTTACGGGAGCGTTCGACCAGACGCTCCCTTTTCTTTTGGGCCTCGCAAAATGGTTCGGACTGTTCAGGACTCCCGCCCGGGCGTATCATTGTCGGGTCCGCACCCCCTCGGCGGCAGGACGAAGAAGAACAGCCAAAAGCCCGCAACGGAGATCCAACGTGCCTGATACACAAGCGATCCAAGCCCACTGGAAGACGACGCTCGTCATCCTGACCCTGAGCGCAGTTTTGATGTCGCTCAGCTACACGATGCTCATTCCCTTTCTGCCGATGTACCTCATCGAGGAGCTCGGCGTCGACCAGTCGCGGGCGAATTTCTGGAGCGGGCTCGTCTTTTCGGTCTCCTTTCTGATTTCAGGCGTCATGGCCCCGATCTGGGGCGCCATGGCCGACAAGCGCTCGCGCAAGCTCATGGCGCTGCGCGCCGCAATCCTCCTCGCCGTCTCCTATGCACTGGGCGGCATCGTGCAGAACGAGTGGCAGCTCCTGGCCATGCGCTGCTTCCAGGGCTTCGCCTCGGGCCTCTGGCCCGCCTGCCTCGCGATCATGGCGAGCACCGTGCCGCGCGAGCGCATCGGCCTTGCCATGGGCATCATGCAGGGCGGAATGACTGCGGGCGGCGTTCTCGGGCCCTTCTTCGGCGGGGCGCTCGCCGAGCTCTTCTCGATGCGCATGACCTTCTTCATCGGCGGCGCCGCACTTGCCGTCATCACGCTCCTCATCCTCTTCTTCATCCACGAGCCTCCGAGAAAGGAGCAGAAGAAGGCGGCCGCCGCGCGCGAGAAGACCAGCCTCCTCAAGATTCCCGTCGTGCAGCGCATGCTCCTGTGCGCGGGCGTCGTGCAGCTCACGATCCTCCTGCAGCAGCCCGTCATGCCGATGTACATCGGCGAACTTCAGGGCAGCATGGACCGCATCGTCTTCGTGACCGGCATCGTCTTCTCCGTGGTCGGCGTCTCGGGCGTGATCGCCTCGCCCCTCTGGGGCGTCATCGGCCAGAAGTGGGGCTACCGTCCCGCGCTCTACACGGCGCTTGCGGGCACGGCCTGCTTCGGCATGATCCAGGCGATTCCCGACACGCTCGTGCCGTTCGCCGTCTGGCGCTTCATCGGCGGCCTCACCTTCGCGGGCATCTTCCCCGCCATCAACGCCGTGCTTACGATGAGCACGCCGCCCGAGGACCGCGGCCGCATCTTCGGCCTCTCCTACGCGGCACAGCAGGTCGGCAGCGTGATCGGCCCGCTCGTGGGCGGCGGCATGGCCATGTACCTGCCGCTCAAGTCCGTCATCTTCCTCGGCGGTTTCATTCTCCTGCCGCTTGTCATCTTCCTCTGGTACATGCGTCCGAAGAACGAGGAGAGCTCGCACGGCAGTCCCGCCCATCTGCGCTAGTCCCGCAGGGCATCGCCTTTGGGAGTAATTCGAAGGTAGTACGAGCTCGCGCATTCTCTGCGCGGTGCAGTCATTTTGAGTGTTTTCAGCAGACGGGTCCCCAAATACGGCCTGAGGTTCGATACAATCGAACCATTAATACTGATTGCAAATTGTCAGGAACTGTCACGCCGTGAAGTCGTTTCCCTCGGAGCGTCGGCACCGGCCGGGCCGTTCGGGCAGATACAAATCGAATGGATACATTCATACTTGCTGCGCTGGCGCTTTTGGGCGCGCTTGCCGTCATCGACCTCTTCGTCGGCGTCTCCAACGACGCCGTCAACTTCCTCAATTCCGCCGTCGGCTCCCGCACTGCACCCTTCTGGGTGATCATGACGGTGGCCAGTCTGGGCGTCCTGCTCGGCGCCACCTTCTCCTCAGGCATGATGGAGGTCGCCCGCACAGGCGTTCTCGTGCCCGAGCACTTCACCTTCAAGGAGGTGATCATCGTCTTCACGGCCGTGATGGTCTGCGACGTCCTCCTGCTCAACACCTTCAACTCCCTCGGCCTTCCCACCTCCACGACCGTCTCGATCGTGTTCGAGCTTTTCGGCGGCGCCACCGCGCTCGCCTGCTACAAGGTCTGGTCGAGCGGCGCGCCCATTTCGGATCTGGGGCTCTACCTCAACTCCGCCAAGGCGCTCGCCATGATCATGGCGATTCTCGTATCCGTCGTCGTGGCCTTCTTCGCGGGCCTCTTCGTACAGTATCTGCTGCGCCTGATCTTCTCCTTCAACTACGAGCGCTACTACAAGCTCTTCGGCGGCATCTACGGCGGCGTCTCGCTCACGGCCGTCTTCTACTTCCTCGTGATCAAGGGCGCCAAGGGCGCGTCCTTCATGCAGCCCGAGTGGATCGCCTGGATCGACGCCAACACGACCGAGCTGCTCCTCGGCTGCTTCGCCATCCTGACCGTGCTCTTCCAGGCGCTCATCATGGCGCTGCGAATCAACATCTTCCCGATCATCATTCTCGCCGGCACGTTCTCGCTTGCCTTCGCCTTCGCGGGCAACGACCTCGTGAACTTCATCGGCGTGCCGCTCGCCGCGCTCTCCTCCTATGAGATCTGGTCCGCGGTCGAGGGCGCCGATCCGACGACCTTCACGATGGAGGGCCTGCGCCACAACGAAGGCACGCCGACCTACTTCCTGCTTGCCTCCGGCCTCGTGATGGTGCTCACGCTCTGGTTCTCCAAGAAGGCCCACCGCGTCATCCGCACCTCGATCAGCCTCGCCTCGTCCGCCCGCGGCGGCAAGGAGCAGTTCGGCTCCTCGCTTCCCGCCCGCGTCGTCGTGCGCTCCGCGATCCGCTTCAACAACCTCGCCCATCAGATCATTCCGGCCTCCGTCATCAAGAGCCTCGCCACGCGCTTCGAGAAGAAGAAGCTCGCGCCGGGCGAGGTCGAGCTGCCGTTCGACGAGATCCGCGCCAGCGTGAACCTCGTGCTCGCCGCCGCGCTCATCGCCTCGGCCACGAGCCTGAAGCTCCCGCTCTCGACCACGTACGTGACCTTCATGGTCGCCATGGGTTCGTCGCTCGCCGACGGCGCCTGGGACCGCGAGTCCGCCGTGTACCGCATCTCGGGCGTGCTCACCGTGATCTCCGGCTGGTTCATGACCGCCTTCACGGCCTTCACCGCCTGCGGCCTCATCTGCATGCTCTTCATCAGCTGGGGCGAGCCGCTTCAGCTCATCATGATGGTGCTCGCGCTCATCGTCGTCATCCGCACGAACTTCTTCGTCAAGGAAGAGGACGAGACGCCCGACCACGAGCGCATCGACCGCGGCGACAAGGCCAGCATCCGCGACCTGCTCACCGAAAGCGTCAACGACAACCTCAACGCCACGCTCACGCTCTACGCGCAGGGCCTTCAGGCCTTCCTCGACGAGGACGACCAGAAGCTGCGCGAGCTCAAGGGCGACGCCGCACAGCTCTTCGACTTCATCACGATGCGCCGCGGCGAGTACTACAACATGGCCCTTGAGGGCGGCGGCTCGCGCTCCGACCGCGACGCCCGCAACTTCTACTACCGCGCCTTCACGAGCATGAAGGAGGTGAGCCACTCCCTGCGCGACCAGATCGGCGTCGCACAGAACTACGTGGCCAACTCCCACTCGCCCTTCACGGGACGCATGCGCGACAACATCAAGGCCCTCTCCAAGCGCCTGATCATGATCCGCGACAACTTCGTGCCGGCCAACTGCACCCAGGCCCTCGAGCTCATCGACGAGGCCCAGCGCGACTTCATGACCCAGATCGGGGAGGAGAAGATCTCGCTGCGCAAGTCCGAGCTCTACCTCGGCTACCTGCTCTTCGCCCGCGAGGTGCTCAACCGCTACATGATGGTGAAGCTCCTGCAGAGCGAACTCGAGGCGGGGCTTGCCGCCCAGCAGCAACAGCAGGCGGCCTTCGCCGTCGGGGACGACAAGGACGAGCCCCTGCAGCCCTCCGAGCGATGATCCGAAGGAAGCCTCCTCTGCCGCGCAGGGGAGGCCCGATGAAGAAAAGGACCGTTCCGCAATCCGCGGGCCGGTCCTTTTTCCATTCATGCCGGGGAGATTTCCCCGGGCCTCGCTGCAGGCCTTTCCGTCATGCGCCTCAGCGCCGGGGTTCGACGGCGGCGACGCAGGTGTAGCGGCGCTCGGGGAAGTCGAGCTCCCTGATGCGCACGCGCACGTCGAAGACGTCCGAGAGAAGGTCCTCGGTCATGACGTTGCGGGTGTCGCCGAAGATGGGCGGCCTGTGCCTGGGGACGAGGAGCGTCTTCGTGGAGATCTCGAGCGCATGCGCGGGGAAGTGCGTGTTGATGACGGCGCCGAGACCCTGCTCGGTGAGACGCTCGATGACGTTGAGGACCACCATCTGGTTGCGGAAGTCGAGATTTGATTCGGGCTCGTCGAGCACGAGGATTCTGGGTTCGGCCGCGAGCGCGCGGGCGATGAGCGCGAGCTGGAACTGCCCGCCCGAGACTTCGCTGCAGAGGCGCCCCGCGAGGTGCTCGATGCCGACCTCGGTCATGACGCGGTCGACCACCTCCCAGTCCGCGTCGGACGGCAGGCTGAAGGGGCCGATGTGCGCGCTGCGGCCGAGGACGACCATGTCGGCGAGCGTCATGGAGGCGAAGCCCGGGAGCTTCGCCTGGGGTACGTAGCCGATCGTGCGCCAGAAGTCGCGGGGCTTCCAGTCGGAGACGGGGCGGCCGTCGAGCCTCGCCTCGCCCTCCGTGAACCTGAGAAGGCCGAGCATGCAGCGCAGCAGCGTCGTCTTGCCCGCGCCGTTGGGGCCGAGAATGCTCATGACGCCCGTGCCGTCGAAGCGGAAGTCGACGCCCGTGAGAACGGGTTCGCGGCCCGGCCAGGCGTAGCCGCCGTGGATCACTTCAAGAGACATAGCGCTACCCCGAGATGCCGCCCGTGCGGCGCAGAAGATAGATGAAGAACGGCGCGCCCACGACGGCCGTGAGGATCGAGACGGGAATCTCGCTCTGCGTGGCGGTGCGCGCGACGGTGTCGATCACGAGCATGAAGAGGGCGCCCATGACCATCGAGGCGGGCAGCACGAAGCGGTTGTTCGCGCCGAAGACCATGCGTGCGGCGTGGGGGACGAGAAGGCCCACCCAGCCGATGAGGCCGCACATCGAGACGACCGAGGCCGTGATCATGGTGGCTGCGATGATGACGCCTGCGCGGATCCTGCGCACGGGAATGCCGAGGCTTGCGGCCTCGTCCGTCGGAAGGGTCGTCACGTTGAGGCGCCAGCGCAGGAGCCAGAGAACGAGCATGCCGAGGAGCACCATGGGCGTGCCCGCGAGCACGCTTGACTTGGTCGCGCCCGTGAGCGCTCCCATCATCCAGAAGGTGATGGACGGCAGCACGTCCTGCGGGTCGGCCGCGTACTTGACGAGGGAGACGAGAGCCGAGAAGAGGGCTCCGACGACCATGCCCGAGAGAATGATCATGAGGATCGAGCTCGTGTTGCGCACGCGGCTGATGACGATCACGAAGAAGACCGCGGAGAGGCCCGTCGCCAGGCTCATGAGCTGGATGCCCATGCCGTTCCAGCCCCAGAGGATGCCCAGGACGGCGCCGAACGAGGCGCCCGTGGCGACGCCGAGCGTGTCGGGCGCGGCGAGCGGATTCGCAAAGAGCGCCTGAAAGGCGGCGCCCGACATGGCGAGTCCCGCGCCCGCAATGATCGCGAGAAGCACGCGCGGGAGCCTCACGTTGAGAACGATGTTCTCCATCATGCGGTTCGTCTCGACGGAAAGCCAGCCGTCGGGCAGGAGCACGGCCATCACTTCGGTGCCCGTGAGGCTGTAGCGGCCGAGGCACAGCGAGGCGACGGCCGTGACGGCGAGCAGCAGGGCGAGCGAGGCCATGACGAGGCGGAAGCGCCCCGCGGCCGCGCCTGCGGCCTGGGCGCTTCGCGCGCGTGCGGTGGAGACGTTCGACATGGATCAGCCGTTGCTGCGGGTGGCGACCGTGGCGCCGGCGCTCGCGCCTTCGCCCGGATTGAACATCATGTCGACGTCGGCGTCGGTGAGCGTCACGCCGAAGACGTCCTTGTACCAGGCCTTGACCTCCTTGGTGAGGTCGATGTCGGCAAAGCGCGAGGGATAGACCTGCTTGGCCATCCAGAGCAGCGTGAGCGGCGTGTCGGCCGAAGGCGTGTAGCTGCGGTAGATGCCGAGCGGGAGCTTGTAGACGCGCTTGTCCTTGACGGCCTTCACGTCGGACCAGTCGTGGCCCGCCATCTTGTTTTCAAAGAGGTCGGCGGGCGTGGCGGCCGTGAAGTTCGTGATGAAGACGACGTCGGGGTTCCAGGCGTAGATCTGCTCCATCGAGACGATGGCGTTGGCGTTGTCGGCCGTCACGGACTCGGCGACGTTCCTCGCGCCGACGGCGTCGCACCAGTACTGGCCGAAGAAGTTGCGCCCCGAAGTGACGATCTGGCGGGCGTCGTAGCGGAAGAGGAAGAGCACCTTGTTGCGCTCCTCGGGCCTGAGGTCCTTCGTGCGGTCGGCGACCATCTTCGCGATGGCCTTCGAGCGGCTGTCGATCAGGTCGCCCTTGCCCTTGTGCTCGGGCCAGATCTCGGAGAGGCTCTTCATCCACTGGGCGTGCGTCTCGATGATGTCGTAGTGCCACTTGCTCGGGCTGATGCCGAAGGCGGGAATGCCCGCGTTGCGGACCGCGTCGAGCGTGCGCTTGTCGGGCGCGTTGACGAGGACGAGGTCGGGCCTGAGGGCCATCAGGGCCTCGACGTTGAGGCTCGCGCCCTGCATGAAGGAGGTGTCGGCCTTGAGGACGTCGGGATAGAGCTTGCCGAGGAGTCCGCTCTTGGCGGCTGAGTAGGAGGCGGGATGCATGCCCACCACGGTCTTGCCGTCGTTGAGGAAGACCGTCACGGCGGAGGCGAGCGGAAGGATGTTCGTGACGACCACGCGGTTGACGTGGTCGGGGATCTCGACGCTGGTGCCGTTGTCGTCGACGACGGTGCGTGCGGCCGCGGAGGTCGCGGCCAGGGCGAGTGCGCCGCAGACGAGGGCACAGTGCTTCAGATTGAAGGTCATTTTGCAGTGTCCAGCAGATTGCCGACGAGTGCGTCGAACGGGGCGCGCTCGAGAATGTTCACGATCCCGCTCCTGTACATGCGGCCCGAGCAGGCCTCGTGCGGGAAGGCGACGGTGCGGCCGACGCGGGCCTCCTCGGCGATGATGTCGAAGAGCGGGTCGGCGGCGAGCACCTCCGTGCCGCCGAGCATGGCGCGCAGGAGGTCCTCGGAAAGGTTCGAGGAGAGAATGGGCGCCTCGATGCCGAGGGACGGCAGGGGCGAGAGCGCCCTGCAGCTTCCGGGCTGCTCGAGGTTGACGGCCGCGGCCGTGCAGGCGGCGGCAAGGGGCTCTCCGAGCACGGCCGTGCGGGTGCCGCCCGCATCCGCGCCGAGGAAGTCGGCGGCGGGCACGCTGCGGCGGTTCTTCGCGGCCCATTCGACGGCCGCGTGCCAGCGGGGCGCAAGTCCGCCCACGGGCAGGCCGCAGACGTAGGGCGTGCCGAAGCAGCGCTCGAAGCACTGCGCGAGCGGAAGCCCGGACGAACTCACGACGACGTTGACGCGCGCGGCCGCGGTGTTGGCGAGGCTTTCGAGCTTGTCGCCCATCGCCCAGCAGGCGTTGATCGTGTAGCCTGCGCGTGCGGCGGCGGCCCTGAGGGACTCGAGCATGCCGCCCGTCGAGAAGTCGAGCGGCGTCGCGCCCAGAAGGTTGATGCCGAAGGACCCCGCGCGGGCGCCGTTGGGAACGACGAAGCGGCGCGAGAGCTCGATCCAGGCCTGTGCGCAGCCCACGCTGTAGGCGCGCATGGAGTTGGTCTGGACGGCGAAGGACGGAATGCGGGTGCGGCTTTCGACGAGGCGGGCGATCCCCTTGAGGTCGACGCCCGTCATCATGGGAATGGGCGTGCCGGCGATGGCGACGAAGGCGGGCGTGAGCTTGCGGGCCGCGTCGACGATGTCGTCGATGATGCGGCTGTCGTTGCCGAGCACGGCGTCCATCTCGGTGAGCGCCGAGATGAAGACGGCCGAGGGCATCGTGTTCCAGCGGGGCTCGTCGTGCGTGGTGTAGGTCGAGTTGCAGCCCGAGGCGTCGTGGATGACGGTCATGCCGCCGAGTTCATAGAGGGCGCTTGCGACGCCCGAGCAGTCGGCCGTGTAGGTCGACATGGAGCTTTGCGTGTAGTCTAACAACATCCGTTGCACCCGTATCCCTTGACGCTGATGATGCGGTCGACGTCGACGGGCTCGCGTGCCGCAGCCGCAAGCGCAAGCGCGAGGCTTCTCACGCCGCCGTGGCCCCACCAGGGGCCGCCCTCGATCATGTTGAGCATGTGGGTCGCCCCCGTGAAGAAGGCGGCCTTCTGGCCGATGGCCACGATGTCGTCGCGCTTTTCGGCGGGCGTCGCGAAGCGCATCTCGGGCACCGTCGTCGGATGCACGAGAATGCCGGGCGCCTTCTTGCGAAGAATCTCGAAGTCGGTCTTGTCCGCAGGCAGGAAGCTGTCGCAGTAGAGGTCCGTGACGCGGATGCCCGACTCGACGAGACGGCGTGCGAGCGCCACGTGGCGCGTCGTCGCCGTCTGGCAGATCGCCACGGGACGGCCCGCGAGCGCGTCGGCCGCCTGCGCGAGCGCGGTCCTGGCGGCGGACTTCTCGGCCGTGGTGTCCCAGAGCGGAATGCCCGTGAGTTCGGCGAGCGTTCCGAGCGAGTCGTCGATGCGCTGCTCGTTGTAGTCGAGCAGCAGCTGAAGGTGGCGCATGCCGTGGCGCTCGGCGAGGAACCTGCCCGCCTGAAGGGCCGCGGGATTGACCGTCACGACCCAGCGCGCATGCGCCATGCGGCGGTATTCCTCGTAGGTCGTCATGCCCGGCAGCTCGAAGAACGGGACGCCCGCCGCGTGTGCGGCGCGCGCGAAGTCGCTCTCGGGGCCGAAGGCTTCGAGGGAGCCCGCCACAAGCAGGCCGCCCTTGGGAAGGTCGGCGGGCCTGAGGCCGTGGTAGAGCTGCCTGCGCATCTTGTTGTCGGGCGGCATCTCGCTCTTGCGGAGCGTGGGCGTCATGTAGCAGTCGGTGAAGACGACGTCGGGGAAGGCCTCGGAGAGCTTCCTGTAGGCCCAGCCGAGGTCGGCGCCCGAGAAGTGGTGCAGGCAGCTCGAGTAGACGAGGACTGCGGGCGGAAGCTTCGGGAGGCGCTCGAGGATGTGCGTGACGCCCTCGATGATCGTGTCCTCAAGCTGGCCGTCGCGCAGGTGCTCCTCGGTCACGGTGATCGTGGAGAAGCGGCGCTGCAGGCCGAGTTCGGCCGCGCTGAGCACGACGCCCCTGAGGCAGCCCTGGGCGCAGACGAAGATCTCGTGGCATTCGGGCACGAGCATGCCCACGTGCACGATGGTCCAGGGACCGCGCGCGGGCGGCGAGTATTCGAGGCCCTGCCTGAAGGGCACGGGCCAGTGCGCCTCGGAGAGCTTCACCGTGGGTGCGGGAAGCACGCGTTCGGGCGTGTGTGCGAAGAGTCGGAGCATGGGCGGGCCTCAGAACGTGAAGCCGCCGCGGGCGGGCTCGGGCCTGGTGGCGGCGCAGGCCTCGACGAGACGGCGGGCAAGCTCGCGGTAGCGGTCGGCCATGCCGGACGAAGGCGCCTGCTCGAGGACGGTGAGTCCGAGCGCGTCCGCCTCCTGCACTTCGGCCGAGCGGGGCAGGCGGCCCACGATCGTCGTGTTGAGGTCGCCGGCGAGCTCCTCGACCTTTTCGGCCTCGCGGGGCACGTCGCGGGCGTTGAGGATGATGCCGCCGAGGCGGGCGTAGCCTCGCTCGGCGAAGGTCTCGACGGCCGTGGCGATGTTGGCGGCCGCATGAATGGCCATGTTCTCGCCCGAGGTGATGATGAAGACGTTCCTGGCCCAGCCGTCGCGGATGGGCATCGCGAAGCCGCCGCAGACGACGTCGCCGAGCACGTCGAAGATCACGACGTCGGGACGAAGGATGTTGAAGGCGTCCTGGGCCCTGAGGGCTTCGAAGGCGGCGATGATGCCGCGGCCCGCGCAGCCCACGCCGGGACGGGGACCGCCCGCCTCGACGCAGAGGACGCCGCCCTTGCCCTCGACCACCATGTCATCGAGCCTGAGCTCGGACTTGTGTTTCGTGCGCAGGAGCGAAAGCACGGTCTCGATCTTCGCGCCGCCGCGCAGGAGCGCGGTCGAGTCGGCCTTCGGGTCGCAGCCGACGAGCATCACCCTGCGGCCGTCCTGCGCAAGCGCGAGCGCCACGTTCGCAGCCGTGGTGGACTTGCCGATGCCGCCCTTGCCGTAGATCGCAAGGCAGGTCATCGGGTGCCGGGAAAGGGGCTTGCGGTCGTAGTCGAAGAAAACCGTGTCAAGCGTCGGTGAGTCGAGCGTGGGCATGTGGATGGTCGTCCCGGTGGAGTGTTGGTTCGTGTTTTGCGCCTGTTTCGCGGCGCATCGGGCCGGCAGCCGGCTGTCTGTCTGCAGCCTGCTGTCTGAAGGGAAAGGCTATTCGAGGACGTGGCGGCCGTGGGCGTCCTTCTTCATGATGCGTTCCTGCTCGCGCTTCCAGTCCTTCTTGCTCTGGTCGGCGCGCTTTTCATATTCGCGCATGCCTCGTGCGAGCGCGACCGTCACCTTGACGCGGCCGCGGGTGAAGTGCAGGTCGAGCGGCACGAGCGTGTAGCCCGCGCGCTCCGTCTTGCCGATGAGCTTCATGATCTCGCGGCGGTGCATGAGGAGCTTTCGCGTGCGGTTCGACTCAAGCGTCACGTGCGTGCAGGCCTGGTCCGCAGGCGTCATGTGGGCGTTGCAGAGGAAGAGCTCGCCGTCGCGCACGTAGATGTGCGCGAGGTTGATCTGGGCGCGGGAGGCGCGAACGCTCTTGACTTCCCAGCCCTGGAGCACGATGCCGGCCTCGAACTTTTCTTCGATCGCATAGTCGTGGCGGGCGCGCTTGTTCTGAATGAGTGCCATGATGTTTCTCTTGTTCTCTTGTATTGCGTTCTTTTGATTCTTGTCGTCCTGCTTCCGTACGGTCGGCGTCCGTTTCGTGCAAACTGCACGGCAATCTTATATTCTAAGGCTTTTTACGCGGCTCCGAAGTCCTTCGGACACGGCCGCGGACGGCTTTTCTAAAGGGGCGATCATGCGTGTGGAAGTGTTGTTCGTGAATGAGGCGGGCGTGACGGCCGGAACCGTCGAGGCGCCCGATGGCGCCGCGGCCTCCGAGGTCCTCGGACTGGCGGGCGCATCGCTGCCTGCGGGGGCGGGGCTCGCCGTCTTCGGCCGCCGCATCGAGCCTTCGACGAAGCTTCACGAGGGCGATCGGCTCGAGGTCGCGGGCGCGCTCGTCTGTGATCCCAAGAAGGTTCGCCGCGCACGCGCCGAAAGCCAGGGCGACGTGCGCGTCGTCACCTGCGGCCGCCACGGCGGGCGCAGGCGCCTCGCCAAGACTGCGCAGTAGTCTGCAGCCGGCTTGTGTGCGGCGCGGAAAATGCAGAAAGGGGCCCTTGGCGGACAACCTCAGGGCGAACCCTTTGTTACAATGAAAAATTGCTGCAAACAATTCCGGACGCATCCCCACTCAGTCCGGACGCGGAACGGCCGATCCCCCGACCGTCCGTGCAGGGGTGCGGATTCCGCCGCCCCTGAAGCTGCGCCTCCTGAAACAAAAAGACCGAGAAGGAAAACCACAAAACATGAACTGGCTCAATGACATCATCGGCGTGATCAACAATTATCTTTGGTCCTACGTCCTCATCGTGATGCTGATCGGCATCGGCCTCTGGTTCACGGTCCGCACGCGCTTCGTGCAGATCCGCTGCATTCCCGAAATGTTCCGCCTGATGACCGAGGGTGCGGGCGCCAAGCCGCGCGAGGGCCACATCTCGACCTTCCAGGCCTTCTGCGTCTCCACCGCCTCCCGCGTGGGCGTGGGCAACATCGCCGGCATCGCCATCGCGGTCGCCACGGGCGGCCCCGGCGCCGTCTTCTGGATGTGGGTGATCGCCACGATCGGCGCCGCGTCGGGCTTCGTCGAGTCCACGCTCGCCCAGATCTACAAGGCCCCGCGCAAGGGCGGCGGCTTCGTGGGCGGTCCCGCCTACTACATCGGCAACGTGATCGGCTCCTCCTTCTTCGCGAGCGTCTTCGCGGTGCTCCTCGCCGTCACCTACGGCCTCATCTTCAACTCCGTCCAGGCCAACACCATCAGCCTCTCGATGCAGACCTCGTTCGGCTTCGACACGCAGATGACGGGCCTTGCGATCGCGGGCTTCACGGCCCTCGTCATCTTCGGCGGCCTCACCCGCATCGCCAAGGTCGTGGGCGTGATGGTTCCCGTCATGGCCGGTGCCTACATCCTCGTCGCGCTCGCCGTCACGGCGCTCAACATCACGATGGTGCCCGAAGTGCTCGTCACGATCGTGCGCTGCGCCTTCGACTTCGACGCCGTTCTCGGCGCAGGCTTCGGCATGGCCCTCATGACCGGCATCAAGCGCGGCCTCTTCTCGAACGAGGCCGGCATGGGCGCGGTCCCCAACGCCGCCGCCACGGCCGACGCCACCCACCCCGCCAAGCAGGGCCTCGTGCAGGCGCTCGGCGTCTACTTCGACACGCTCGTCGTGTGCACGGCCTCCGCCATGCTCGTGCTGCTCACCCCGGGCTGGGCCGACTCCGGCAAGACCGGCATCGAGCTCATCCAGCAGACGCTCACGGGCCAGCTCGGCACCTGGACGAACGCCTTCATGAGCGTCACGGTCCTCTTCTTCGCCTTCAGCTCGATCATCGGCAACTACTTCTACGGCGAAATCAACATGGACTTCATCAGCCGTCATCCGGCCGCGCTCTGGATCTACCGCGCCTTCGTCGTGATGATGGTCTACCTCGGCTCCGTCGCCTCGCTCGGCCTCGTCTGGAACCTCGCCGACCTCTTCATGGCCCTCATGGCCATCGTCAACCTGGTCGCCATTGCGATCCTCGGCAAGTACGCCTTCATCGCGCTCGACGACTACGTCAGCCAGAAGAAGCGCGGCATCCTCAACCCGGAATTCGATCCGAGCGTCATGCCGAACCACCGCGGCATCCTCTGCTGGCCGCGCCACAAGGAGGAGGAGATCGAACAGTGCTGATGACGGCCTGATCGATCCTCTTGCGACACTCTGAAAACGCCCGTCACGCGCCGAGATGCGCTGACGGGCTTTTTTCATGCCCGAAGACGGCGGGGAGGGGATGGAAGGGGAGGGTGGTGAGCATCACCTTAGTATTACCTCTTGGGAGGTATTTTTGTGCGAAAGGCTGTGGGACAGGGCATCCGGCGGTTGTTGGGAATAACCCTCCACCATCACCTCGGAAGGGTTTAAGAAAGGCTTAAGCAAATTTAAAATTTTGAAAAAGACGAGGACCTCGCCAGACCCCGCGCGACGGCCTTGTCACAGGAGAACAACATGCATAAACAGCTCACCCCCGTCGCCGCGCTTGCGCTTCTCGGTCTTCTCGCGGGCGCTCCCGCCCAGGCCGCCGACAATCAGTGCGCAGCCTGCCACGCCAATGTCGCCAAGGATCATGCGGGCGCCGCCCACAAGGATCTCGCCTGCACGACGTGCCACACCGGCACCGAAGCACATCTCAAGGACATGAAGAAGCGTCCGGCCGTCAACATGGACCCGGCCCAGTGCGGCGCCTGCCACCAGCAGCAGTACAAGTCCGCCTTCATGACGTCCGACCGTCCCGCCCGCCAGTCCAAGAAGGCGGCCGGCGGTCCTGCGCCCGACCCGTTCTTTGACCGCGCGCTCGGCGGTCACGGCTTCACGAAGGAGCACGATCTTCCGCGCGCCCACACGTTCATGGCGATCGACCAGTTCATCGTCGACCGTGCGTTCGGCGGCCGCTTCGAGCCCAAGGACGGCTGGCTCTACACGACGCTTGAGGGCGGCAAGTCCTACAAGGCCTGGGACGTCCTCAAGGACAACTATCCCGACAACAACGAGCAGAAGGCCCACAAGCCGGGCACGGCCGCTGCCGCCAACGGCGTGTGCTGGTCCTGCAAGTCGACCGACCTGATGCTCGACTGGGCCTACATGGGCGACAAGGCCGAGGGCGCGAAGTTCCACCGCGGCTCCAACCCCGTTGACGTCGTTCGCAACGTCCAGCACGGCATGAACTGCAACTTCTGCCATGACCCGCACAGCGCCAAGCCGCGCATCATGCGCGACGCCCTGATCGACGCGATGACGCGCGAAGGCAAGATGAACGTCTACAAGGACTTCGCGGCCCGCCAGGCCAAGCTTGAGGTCAAGGACGTCGGCGTCCGCGGCTTCGACCGCAAGGTCGCCATGCTTGACCGCGCCGACTCCCGCCTGATGTGCGCCCAGTGCCACGTCGAATACGTCTGCAACCCCGGCATGAACGTCAAGACGGGCGAGAAGGTCGGCTTCGACAGCCGTCTCACGAACCTCTTCCCGTGGGTCAACGCCGACCAGATCGAGGCCTACTACGATGAAGTCGGCTTCCGCGACTTCAAGCACAACCTCACCGGCGCGACGCTCGTCAAGATGCAGCATCCCGACGCCGAAACGTACTTCGGCTCGAAGCACGACAAGGCCGGCGCCGACTGCGCTTCCTGCCACATGCCCAAGGTGAAGGACGAAAACGGCAAGACCTACACGATGCACTGGGCCACCTCGCCCAAGCACTACGTGAAGGAGACCTGCCTCTCCTGCCACAAGGACAAGAACGAGAAGCAGATGGTCGCCGCGATCGACGCGATGAAGGGCCACTTCGACGGCAAGGTCCGCGAAGCCGAATCCCGCATGAACGACATGTTCAACGCGTTTGAGCTCGCCAAGACCGTCGGCGTGTCCGAAGAGGTCCTCGCCAAGGCCCGCAAGCTCCACGAATCCGCCCACATCAACTGGGAATACTGGACTGCCGCCAACGGTGCGTACTTCCACAACCACGACATGGCCGTGCGCAGCCTCGCCAAGTCCGCCAAGGCAGCCTCCGACGCCACCGCGCTGCTGAGGAAGGCCATTGACGAAAAGGCCGCCGCCAAGAAGTAATCCGCCTCGGGCTCCCTTCGGGGCCCGGCGATGAACCGACGAAACGGGTGTCTCCTCGCGGAGCCGCCCGTTTCCTATATAGTGATGGGACAAACACGACCTGCGCTCCGAGCGCAGGCAGACGAACAACGCCTCCGGAACGCACGCACATGTCCGACGAAATCCTTCTCTACCTCATTCTCCTTCTGATGCTCGTCCTGGCCGTCGGGGCGCTCGTGCCGTCGCTCCTTCGCGTGGGCAGGGAGGAGGCGAGCGTCGAGCGCGAGGACAAGGCCTACGGCTCGGCCGTGACCGAGGCGCTGAGGCGACAGCGCGCCCAGCTCGACGAGGACCTGAAGTCGGGCGCCGTGAGTGCGGAGCAGTACGAGATTCTCGCCGACGATCTTCGCCGCCGCGCGCTCGAGGAGCACGACGCGGTCTTCCACGATCCCAACGACGGCGCAGGCCGCCGTGCGGGCAGCTTCTCGGGCCCCGTCGTGACGGCCGCCGTGGTGGCGGGCGTCACTGCGGTTTCGGTCGGCCTCTATGCCGTGAACGGCGCGCCCGAACTCATCGGGCTTGAGAAGGCCCAGGCGGTCTACGACGGACGCGCCGACACGCCCTCGATCGAGCGCTACCTCGAGTCGAGCCCGAAGGACGGCCGCGCCTGGGTGCTGCTTGCGCGCCGTCATGTCGACGAGGAGAACTTCCCGAAGGCGGCCGAGGCCTACCGCAGGGGACGCGCCGCGAACGCCAAGGTGAAGGCCGATCCGGCCGTGATGCTCGAACTCGCCGCCACGCTTCTCACGATCGGCGGTCCCGACAGCATGCGCGAGGCCCAGCCTCTGGCGCAGGGCGCCGTCGACGGACGTCCCGGCGACATGAAGGCCGTCGAGATCCTGGCCGTTGCGGCCTCCGCCAACGAGGACTGGCGGACGGCGGCCGAAAGCCTCTCGCTTCTCATGAGCACCATGAATCCCGACACGCCCGAGTACGTCCAGTACGAGATGACGCTCAAGCGCCTGCGCGAGCTCGCGGCCTCGCAAAAGGCGCCGCTTCCTTCGACCTCCCGCTGAGCTTCATCTGAATTCCGACTCAAGTCCGACTGAGCGCGGGCGGTTGGGCGAAGGTAGAATTTTCTGGTCGGAGCCCGTTCTCCGGCAATGAAGATTCTCAAATACCCCTCGTAACCGACAAGAAGGAATTATTCAATGAACATCCGCAAGGCCTTTCTGCTCAAGGCCGTTCCCGCCGCCTGCGTGCTCTTCGCGGCCGGAACGATTTTCGCCGCCGACCGCGCCGATCTGATGGGCTACGTGCCCGGCGCCGAGGTCATGAAGGTGGACGTGACCGACGGCCGCATCGACACGATCTCGGGCATCATCTACAGTCAGGTCAAGTCCCAGCGCTCGATCCGTCAGCTGCGCATGACGGTGATGACGCCGCGCACGAAGGCGAAGAAGCCCGCCGTCGTCTACTTCCCCGGCGGCGGCTTCACCTCCGCCGATCACGAGAAGTTCATCGAGATGCGCCATGCGCTCGCCCGCGCGGGCTTCGTCGTGGCCGCAGCCGAATACCGCACCGTGCCCGTCAAGTTCCCGGCGCTCGTCGAGGACGGCAAGGCCGCCGTGCGCTACCTGCGCGCGCATGCCGACGAGTACGGCATCGATCCCGAGCGCATCGGCGTCATCGGCGACTCCGCGGGCGGCTATCTCGTGCAGATGCTCGGCGCCACGAACGGCGAGAAGGCGTTCGACAAGGGCGACTTCACGAACGTCTCCTCCGACGTGCAGGCCGTCTGCACGATCTACGGCATCTCGGACCTGACCTCCATCGGCGAGGGACTCGATCCGGCTCAGGCCAAGGTCCACGCCTCGCCCGCCGTGACCGAGGCGCTCCTCGTGCACGGTCCCGCCTTCGGCAAGTCTCCCGGCGCGAGCATTCTCTCCGACCGCGAGAAGGCCATGAACGCAAGCTCGCTCGGCCACATCGACGGCAGCGAGCCGCCGTTTCTCATCATGCACGGCTCGGGCGATCGCCTCGTGAGCCCGATGCAGAGCGCACATCTCGCTCAGGCTCTCAGGAAGGCCGGCACCGACGTCGAGTACGTCCTCGTCGAGGGCGCGGGCCACGGCGACCTGCCCTGGTTCCAGAAGCCCGTCATCGAGCGCGTCGTGAAATTCTTCGAAAAGAGGCTCGGCTGTCCCGCAAAGGATGCCGCCGAGGGCAACAACCTCTGACGGCCCGCCCCGCAGTCGATTCCAATGGCCCGCACGAGCCCTGCTCTCTGCGGGCCTTTTTGCGTCCGGAGGAAAGAAAAATTTATTTTACGTGCCGTAGAAAAACATCTTGACAGCCGAATATAAAAATTTCTATAATACGCTCAATCGATGAAAGCACTGCTCTGCAACGACATTGAGCGTTAAGAAGACAGACTGGTCTTGATGTCGGACAACATTTTTCTATATATAGGAAATTATCCGGCTCTGAAGGACCGCTGGCCCCAGCAGGTGCTTGAGGCGATGCGAACCCCCGCGTCCTTTCGAATGACAGCCTCGGTTTCGGAGGACGTGAACCAGACTCTTAAGGAGAGCACAATGAATCAACAGGAAAAGGCCGAGCGCTTCACCGAGCTCATGACGCGCTTCACGTCCGTGCTGGGCAAGATTCTCCCGGACGACGTCGCCACCCGCCTTGCCGAACTGCGCAAGGAGCAGACTTCCGACATTTCCCGCATCGTGTATGACGCGATGTTCGACGACCTTGCCGCCGCCCGCCGCCTCAACGTCCCGCTCTGCCAGGACACGGGCGTCATCCAGTACTACATCGAGGTGGGCGCCAACTTCCCGCTTCTCTCTGAAATGCGCGCCTGCCTTGACGAGGCCGTCCGCCGCGCCACGATCGAGGCGCCGCTTCGCCAGAACGCCGTCCAGATCTTCGACGAGCGCAACACGGGCAACAACACGGGCGTTCGCGTGCCCTGGATCGACTGGGAGATCATTCCCGACTCCGACAGCTGCCTCATTCACGGCTACATGGCCGGCGGCGGCTGCTCGCTGCCCGGCGCCGCCAAGGTGCTGATGCCCGCCGAAGGCTACATGGGCATCGTGAAGTTCATCTTCGACGTGATCTGCGATCGCGGCGTCAACGCCTGCCCGCCGCTCCTCGTGGGCATCGGCATCGCCGGCAGCGTCGAGGTTGCGGCCGAGCTTTCCAAGAAGGCCCTGATGCGTCCCGTGGGCTCGAAGAACGCCAACGAGATCGGCGCCGACTTCGAGAAGATGATCGAGGAAGGCCTCAACAAGATCAACATCGGTCCGGGCGGCCTGACGGGCACGAAGTCCGTGATGGGCGTCAACGTCGAGCAGGCTGCGCGCCATCCGTCCTGCCTCGCCGTGGGCGTTTCCACGGGCTGCTGGGGCCACCGCCGCGCCACGATCCGCATCAATGCGGACATGAGCTACGAAATGATCAGCCACAAGGGCATGACGCTCTGATTTGGGAGAACAGCAAAATGACGAAGAAAGTTCTGACGACGCCGGTTTCCGACGCCGACATCGAGTCCCTGAAGATCGGCGACGTGTTCTATCTCTCCGGCGCCCTCATCACGAGCCGCGACATGGTGCACTTCCGCCATGTCGAGGAAGGCATGGACCTTCCGTACGACCTCGCCGGCAAGGCCATCTTCCACGCCGGTCCCATCATGGTTCCCGACGACAAGAACCGCTCCGGCTTCCGCGTCGTCTCCATCGGCCCGACGACCTCCATGCGCATGGAGAAGTACGAGCGCGAATTCCTCAGGAAGACGGGCGTGAAGATCGTCGTCGGCAAGGGCGGCATGGGTCCCGAGACCGCCGCGGGCTGTCAGGAAAGCAAGGCCGTGCACTGCGTCTTCCCGGGCGGCTGCGCCGTGCTCGCCGCCGAATGCGTCGAGGAGGTCGAGGAGCGCCACTGGCCCGAACTCGGCCAGCCCGAGTCCATGTGGGTCATGCGCGTCAAGGAGTTCGGTCCGCTCATCGTCTCGATCGACGCCCATGGCGGCAATCTCTTCGAGAAGAACAAGGCCGAGTTCAACAGGCTCAAGGAGCCGATCGTCGAGGAGATCTGCAGCAAGGTGAACTACCGCCATTGATGACTGCAGTGACCGGGCCCGGTCCGACCGGGCCGTCCCTCGGAAAAGGAAGCTGAAGAAGCCCAAGAAGCAAAAAGGCCCTGCGGACCAGATCGGTCCGCAGGGCCTTTTTCCCCTGTGTTCGGGCGCGGGGCTCCCGGAGGAGTCCCCGCGAATGGATCGGAAGGTCGATGGACCTGAAGATCAGAAGCGGAAGTCGCGTTCGCCGTCGGCGATGCGGATCAGGCGCTTTTCGCTTGCGATGCGGATCTTCTCGTGCGGGATCTTCGGGAGTTCGTTGGCGATGACGCGCTCGCCGGCCTCGCGGGTTTCCTTCGAGGCGTAGTCGCACATGTACTCCTTCATCGTCATGATGGCGTTGGCCTGGCAGTACGTGGCGATGCTGCCGTCCTTGGCCCATTCCATGAAGCGGTCGCCCGTGCGGCCGGCGCGGTAGCAGGCCGTGCAGAAGGACGGAAGGTAGTGGTTCTCGAGGAGCCAGCGGACGATTTCGTCGAGCGTGCGGCGGTCGTTCGTCTCGAACTGTTCGGTCTTCTCCTCCATCTCCTGGACGGAGCGGATGGCGTAGCCGCCCACGGACGTGCGGGAGCCGCCGGAGATCTGGGAGATGCCGAGCTTGAGGGCTTCAGTGCGGATGCGCTGGCCTTCGCGGGTGGACATGATCATGCCGGTGTAGGGCACGGCCATGCGGATGAGCGCGACGATCTTGAGGAAGAGGTCGTCGGGCACGGCGTTCTCGAAGGAAGCCGGATCGATGTCGTCGGCCGGGCAGATGCGCGGCACGGAGATCGTGTGCGGACCGACGCCCCAGACGGCTTCAAGATGCTCGGCGTGCATGAGCAGGCCGACGAAGTCGTAGCGGCAGAGATCAAGCCCGAAGAGCACGCCGAGACCCACGTCGTCGATGCCGCCTTCCATGGCGCGGTCGTGCGCCTCGGTGTGGTAGGCGTAGTCGGACTTCGGTCCCTTCGGATGCAGCTCCTCGTAGGCCTTGCGGTTGTAGGTCTCCTGGAAGAGCTGGTAGGTGCCGATCTCGGCCTCGTGAAGCTTGCGGTAGTTCTCGACCGTCGTGGCGGCGATGTTCACGTTGAGGCGGCGGATGGCGCCGTTCTTGTGCTTGATCGAGTAGATGGTCTTGATGGACTCGAGGATGTACTCGATCGGATTGTGCTTGGGATGCTCGCCCGCTTCAAGGAGCAGGCGCTTGTGTCCGAGGTCCTGGAGCGCGATCACCTCGTTGCGGATCTCCTCCTGCGTGAGCTTCTTGCGCACGATGCTCTTGTTCTTGGCATGGTACGGGCAGTACGTGCAGGTGTTGACGCAGTAGTTCGAGAGGTAGAGCGGCGCGAAGAGCACGATGCGGCTGCCGTAGATGTGCTCCTTCACCTTGATGGCGGTCTCGAAGATCCTGTCGTTGACTTCCTTGACGTCGCAGGCGAGCAGCACGGCGGCTTCGCGGTGGGTCAGGCCCTTGAACTGGGCGGCCTTGTCAAGGATGCTCATGAGCAGCGGAACGTCCGACTTGTGCTCTTCGGCATAGGCGAGCGTGTCGCGGATTTCCTGATCGTTGATGAACTCTTCCGCTACGCGGGACTTGGGGTCGTAAATGGCCATTTTTTTTTCTCGTCGAGTTGACTGGGGTCTTGGGGGATGTGCACTCCGCCTCAAAAGCAAAACGGCCGATCAGATGTCCTCTGAATCGGCCGTGCTGCTTGTGTTTCGGAGAGTTGCAGGCTGGGTGTCTCAGGCCGTGCCTGCCGTGTTGGAAAGTATTTTGCCTCATGCTTTTTATTTTGTAAAATGCAAATATTGCACGATGGATTGCGAAAAATGAAACTGTCGGTGAGATCCGGAAGGAGGAGGGAATGGAACTGAAGGCAAGGTCGATCAAGCTCTTCTGCGCGGTGGTGGAGACGGGTTCGCTCCTCTCGGCCGCGAACCAGAACGCGATGAGCGCGCCCGCGGCGAGCAGGGCGGTGAGCCAGCTCGAGGACAGGCTCGGCTGCAGGCTCTTCGACCGCTCGACGAAGAACCTGACGCTCACGGAGGACGGCAAGGCGTTCTACCGCGTGGCGAAGGAGTCGATGCGCGCCTGGCACATGCTCGAGGACTTTCCGAAGCAGAGGGCCTCGACGAAGAAGCAGCTGCGCATTGCCGTGCTCGCCCGCCACTGCAGCAACGTGATCATTCCCGCGGTGGCGAAGATCCTCAAGGCCCACGAGGAGACGCTCAGGATCACGATGGACGTGCACCAGAGCCGCGACATCTACTACTCGAAGTTCTCGCATCCCTTCGACGTGGGCTTCGGCACGCTGCTCAGCAGCCACGACGACCTGCAGAAGGAGGCGATCGCGCACCTGCCCTTCAGGCTGGTGGTTCCGAAGACCAATCCCCTGAGCCGAATGGAGAAGGTGAGGCTCGAGGACTATGCGCACGAGAACTTCATCCTGCTTTCCGCCGACAAGCTCGAGCGCGAGTACATCAGGAGCCTGCATCCCGCGCTCACGCCCGACAGGATCGTGGCCGAGCTCTCCTCGACGCAGGTGGCGCTTAGGTTCGTCAAGCGCGGCATCGGCGTGCACATCACGGACGAGCTCGCGGCGATGAGCGTCTCGGACGACTGCGCGGCGGTCCCCCTCGAGAACCCGCTCACGATTCCCTTCTACGTCTTCTGGCCCGTCACCTCGGAGAGCCTCTGGCCCGAAATCAGGCAGTGCATCGCCGAGATCGCGGGCAGCATCCGCGCGGCGGGCATCCCGCTCACGGAGGCGGGCGAGAGCTATCTGAAGGCCTGATCAAGTCCTGAACCGCACGGCGGCCGAAGAAAAGCGGAAAGGAAAAATCCCGCGGCTGGCAGCGGCGCGCGGGATTGTTTTCAAGGCGTCGCGGGACGGTCGTCCCGCGGCGGAAGGCTCATCGGGTCAGACCCAGCCCTTCTGGCGGAACTCCTTGAGCTTCGCGGCGAAGTACTTCATGTCGTCGGGCGTCGAGAGCGAGACGCGGCACCATTCGACGGCGGGCGGGAACGGGCGGCCGACGAGGATGTTCTCCGCCTTCATGCGGTCCTGGAAGGGCTTGAGCGGGGCCTTGAGGTTCATGAAGATGAAGTTCGCCTGACTGTCGAGGTACTCGATGCCGAGTTCGTCAAGGGCCTTGCAGACGATCACGCGGGCGTCCTCGTTGGCCTTGCGGGAGTTCGGGATGAAGTCCTTGTCCTCGAGCTCGACGAGCCCGGCGGCGATGGCCGAGTTGTTGAGCATGATGTCGTAGGCGACCTGGGTGCGGACCTTGTTGACGACGGCGGGCGCGGCGTAGGTGAAGCCGAGGCGCATGCCGGCCATGGCGAAGATCTTCGAGAAGGTCTTGAGCACGCACAGGTTTTCGAGCCCCTCGTCGACGAGCGTCTTGCAGGAGACGAAGGACGGATCGCGGACGTATTCGGCGTAGGCCTCGTCGATGACGAAGAAGACGTCGGCCGGACGAGAGCGGATCCAGTCGTGAAGGGCCTTCGAGTCGACGATGGTCGAGGTCGGGTTGTTCGGGTTGACGAAGTAGACGATGACGGGGCCGTTGATGCCCGCGACGGTCTTCTTCATGGCCTCAAGGTCGACGGACCACTTCGCGCCCATCGGCACGGTGACGACCTTGACGTTGTTCTTGCGGGCCGTGTCGGCGCCGTCGCTGTAGGTGAGTTCGGGACAGACGAGGCAGACGCCGGGACGGATGTGGGCCTCGATGCTCGCGCGGATCGATTCGGCGGAGCCGTGCGAGAGCATCACGTTCTCGGGCTTGCCGCCCATGAAGTCGGCGCAGGCCTTGCGGAGCCTTTCGGCTGCGACGAACGGGTAGCGGTTGGCGTCGGGCAGGGCTGCGATCGCGGCGTCGCGGGCGGCGGGCGTGAGGCCGAGCGGGTTTTCGTTGAAGCAGAGCGCCATCGGCTTTTTGGCCGTGGGCGGCGTGAACTTGGGCAGGGCGGGCGCAGGCGCGGCCTTCGCGGAGCCGAGCATGAGGGAGCCCGCGCCAAGGGCGGCGGCTCCGAGGAAATTGCGGCGGTTCAGGGTCATGATGCTCTCCGGGTGTCTGTGACTGGGGCCGGTGCGCGGCACCGGCGTTTCAGTCATTGTGACTCGAACGAAGGCGCTTCATGTCTCCTTGATGCACTCTGCAAGAGGGAATTTCGCACTTTGTTGCGCGACTTCAGAGCACTTGGGCGGAATGCTTTAGGGAAAACGGATTAGAACGGTTCTCAGGAAGGGCATCCTGCCCGGCGGCGCCCTACGGCGCGACGCGCGGCCAGGCGGCCTGCCAGGGGCCCGAGAGGAGAGCCGTGAGCCTCGCCTCGTCCTCCGCGATCCTGCTTCGGGTGCTCAGCGCCCCGTCCCTGAGGCTGCAGAAGGTGCGCGCGCACAGAAGCGCACGGGCGAATGCGGTCCAGCTCGCGCAGCGCGCGATCGCCTCGCCCGCGATGCGGCGCCTCAGGCGTTCGATGTCGGCGGGCTGGACCATCTCGACGTAGAGCGCGGCCTCGAGAAGCGCGGCGCCCTGAGAGAGCTCGAGGGCGCGCAGGCGCGTCCAGTCGAAGTCGTTGCGGAAGGCGTCGACGAACATGCGCCTGCGGCGCATCGTCTCCTGCTCGGCGGGCGAGAGCGCGAGCATGTCGAAGCCCGACCAGCCGAGCGCCATGGTGTCCTTCATCAGGCGGCTGACGGTCTGGGCGTCGGAGATGCGGCGGTAGAGCCTGGTGACGGGTGCGCCGTCGACGATCACGCGGAAGCGTTCTTCGAGGTCGTCGGGCGACATGATCTCAAGCTCGGCCGAGAGGCGGTGTCCGATGTCGCTTGCGGCGTTGACGTCGCCTGCGGGGATCACGCCTTCGTCCCATCCCTCCGTCCAGAGCGTGAAGCGCGCGATGTTCGCGGCCGTGCCCTCGAAGTCGATGTTGTCCCAGACGCGCGGCGCGGATCTGGTCTTCACGTCGCCGAGGCGCACGAGCGCGGCACGCAGGTCCGCAAGGACGGGCTGCATGGCGGCGGATGGCATCAGGAGCTCGATCGGTTCTTCGTCGTTCGTCATGGGTTTGGGAGCCGGAGGATGGGTCGACCCTTCATTTTATCCCGCTGAGCGGGAGCCGCTCGCGTCGTCGGCGTGCGTGATCGTCATGAAGCAGGGATCGGCCTTGCAGTGGAAAATCGCCTCGAAGCGCTCGCCCGACGAGTTGACGAGGACGAGTGGTTCGGGCCTGAAGGCCTCGCGCGGCGTCTTCTCGAGCAGTTCGGGGAAGGCCTTGAGCATCTTCGGGCAACGCTTGAGTGCGGCGCGGATGCAGTGGCGGCAGGTCATGAGGTCCGCCTTCTCCACGGGCTTGATCTCGAAGGCGGGCGCGGTCACGCGGGCGCCGTGGCGCTCGTAGAACTCGCGCTCGGCGTCGTTGGCGACGTTGGCGGCGAAGCCGAGGATGCGGTCGGGATAGGGCGCCTCGTCGTCGACGGGGGCGCGGCCGGGACGGACGCGGGCTTCCCCGCGCATCTTCGTGAGCGCGTCGACGGCTTCGCGGCGCATCATGTTGACGACCGAGGCGGGCACGAAGACGTCGAGGTCCTCGGGCACGAAGATGTCGGAGGCCGTGTAGAGCGTGTCGCCGAGCCTGCCGAGGTTCCTGATGAGCGTCTCCCTGTTGCGCTCGGGGTTCGAGGGGGCGTCGAGATCCATCGCCACATGAGCTTCGGCGCATTCGCGGCCGTCGGTCACGATGAGCGTGAGCGCGTCGTCCTCGACGAGGAAGGTCATGACGATCGGAATGCGGCGCACGGCGGACTCGCCCGAGAGCTCGCGCACGAAGGAGCGGTCGAGGTTGCGCATGAGCGTCATGCCGCGGCGAAGCCCCTCGGGGAGTTCGCGGCGGTTGCGCAGCGTGAGCCTGACGAGGCCCCTGCCGGCGGGATCGGCGCGGTTGACGGCAAGGCCGTGGACCTCCTCGTCGTCGCCGAGATAGGTGAGGCCGTCGCCGTTGGCAAGCGAGACGCCCGCGGCGGGACGCACGAGGATTTCGCCCGGCTCGACGCGCTCGCAGCGGCCGACGGGGCTGCCCGTGTTCTTGGGGCTCTCGAGCTGGGCGAGCTCGTAGGGCTTTTCAAACTGACGGCCGTGCACGAAGTAGTCGGTTCGGCCCCTCTGGAAGCTCTTCTCGGGATCGGGCGTGAAGCTGAAGGTCGAGACGCCGTCGGAGGTGCGGGAGAGTTCGGGGCGTCGCGCGATGATGGCATCGAGCTTCTGACGGTACCAGGCCGTGATGTTCTTCACGTAGACGAGGTCCTTGAGGCGGCCCTCGATCTTGAAGGACGAGACGCCCGCGTCGATCAGGGCCTCAAGGTTGTCGGTCTGGTTGTTGTCGCGCAGCGAAAGCACGTGGCTGCGGCGGGCGATCTGCTCGCCCGACTCCGTGTATACGTCGTAGGGCAGGCGGCAGAGCTGCGCGCAGGCGCCCCTGTTGGCGCTTCGCCCCGTGATCGCCTCGCTGATGTAGCACTGGCCCGAATAGCTCACGCAGAGCGCGCCGTGGATGAAGTACTCGATGCGCGCCGAATGGAGCGCGGCGCGGCAGGCGGCGACTTCGGCGAGCGAGAGCTCGCGCGCGAGCACCATCTGCGAGAAGCCCGCCTTCTCGAGGAACGCGGCCTTTTCGGGCGTGCGGATGTCGCACTGCGTCGAGGCATGGAGCTCGATGTCGGGCAGCGGGCCCGCCATGAGGCCCATGTCCTGAACGATCAGGACGTCGACTCCGGCCTTGGCGGCGTCGAAGGCAAGCGAGCGGGCGCGCGGAAGCTCCTCGTTCGTGAAGAGCGTGTTGAGCGCCATGAAGACGCGGGCGTTGTAGCGGTGCGCGTACTCGGCGAGCCTCGCGATGTCGTCCATCGTGTTGCCCGCGGACTGGCGGGCGCCGAAGGCGGGGCCGCCGATGTAGACGGCGTCGGCGCCGTGATCGATCGCGGCGATGCCGGTGTCGGCGTCGCGGGCGGGGGCGAGAAGTTCAAGTGCGGTGAGGGGAAGAGGCGTGTGGGACACGAAGGAATCCTCGGGATTGTCGTGGAAAGGCCGCGCGGACGTGCGTCCGGCGGCCTGTGCATGAGGGGACGAGCGTCAGTGACGGAGCGTAATGCCGGCGGGCTGCCTGTAGAGCTCGGGTCTGGCGGGGCCCGTGACGGCGCAGGTCTTGACGGCGAGGTACTTGGCGAGCTCCTCGTCGCCCGCCTTTTTGGCGAAGTCTGCGGCGGACATGCCCCTGTCGGTGCAGTAGTCGCGGTAGGCGCCTGCGCGAAGGAGCATCATGACGGCCTCGCGGCTCGGCTTCCTTGCGGCCATGTCGAGCGCGGTGATGCCCGCCTTCGTCTGGGCGTTGACGTCGGCGCCGAGTTCGATGAGGCGCTTCATCATGGAGGTGCGGCCTTCGGTGGCGGCGTAGTGGAGCGGCGTCCAGCCGCGGGTCTTGTTGACCTTCGCGCCGAGCTTGAGCAGCCTGTCGAATTCAGCCTCGCGGCCCTTGATTACCGCGAGCATGAGCGGCGTCTCGCCGTGGCGGTTCTCCATGTTGACGTCGATGCCCTGGGCGTCGAGCAGCACGCGGGCGAGATCCCACGACTCGCTGCGCAGGGCCCAGGTGAGCGGCGTGTCGCCGTTTTCGAGCACGATGTTGGGCGTGATGCCCGTGGAGAGAAGGCGCCTGACGTCGGCGGCGTTGCCGGCGGCGATCGCCTGATTGAAGTCGTGCGTGTTGCGGGCCATCTGATCGACCTCGGCCTCGGAGAGGACGAAGGCGCCCGCGTCGCCTGCGGACGACGCGTCGGCGGACGATGCGAGGGGCGCGCAGAGCAGAAGCGGGGCGGCGGCAAGAAGAACGGCGAGCTTTTTCATAAACTGATTATGCTTCCTCAAGACGGATGGGCAGGCGGAAGAGCCTGACGGCGTTGGCCGTAGTTTGTCGGGCGACGTGCGCTTTGTCAACGCCGAAAAGTCCTGCGAGACATTCTGCGACATATTCGACGTACTGCGGCTCGCATCGCCTGCCGCGCTTGGGCACGGGCGCCATGTAGGGACAGTCGGTCTCGAGCAGGAGGCTTTCGAGCGGAAGCGCCTTCGCGGTTTCGCGCAGCGCCTCGTTTCGCTTGAAGGTGAGGTTGCCCGTGAAGCTCACGTGGCCGCCCGCGTCCACGACGGCGAGCGCCGTGTCCGTGTCGCCGCAGAAGCAGTGCATCACGAAGCCGACGTCGCCCGCGTGCATGTCGCGCAGGATCTCGAGCGCCTCGCGCTCGCTGTCGCGCGCGTGGATGATGAGGGGCTTGCCGATGGCCTTCGCGGCCTCGATGTGGCGGCGAAAGCGTGCGCGCTGCCAGTCAAGCGGCTCCTTGCACCAGTAGAAGTCGAGCCCCGTCTCGCCCACGGCGACGAACCCCGGGCGCGAACAGATCTCGGCGATCCGCTCGACGGTGGGCTCGGGCTTGTCGGGAAATTCGGGATGAAGCGCCCAGGCGCCGAAGAGCCAGCCCGGATGCTCCGCGAGGAGCGCCTCGAGCTTCGGGAGCTCGTCGTCCTCGCAGGCGATGACCATGGCGGCCGCCATGCCCGCCGCCTTCATGCGCGCGATGACCTCGTCGCGGTCCTCGTCGAAGGCGTCGCTGTTGAGATGGCTGTGTGAATCGATGAACTGCATGTGCTGTTGCCTCAATAGTCCCAGTCGGAGGGCCGGTCGGTCTTGACGAAGGGCTCGCGCCTGAGGGCGTCGCGGCTGTAGGCCTGTACGGCGTCCTCGCGCCAGTCGCGGCGGTGCACGAGATAGAGCGCCGTCGAGAGATAGAAGAGTGTCTGAATGCCGAGGATTCCCCAATAGGGAAGGATGGACTCGGTGAGGGCCCCGTCCTGCGAGGCCGCAAGGAGCGCGGGCACTGCGGGCGAGGTCGGAATGAAGAGCGAGAGCGCGAAGACGGGCTCGCTCAGCACGTTCGTCATGGGCCAGATGCCGCCCGAGATGAACACGGCGGGGGCCGAGATCATCACGACGGCCTGGCTCGACCAGCGGTTCGAGCCCAGAAGGATCGTGACTGCCATGCCGAAGGAGGCGACCGAGGCCGAGAAGAGCAGGCCGGTGCCCAGCGTCGCGGCGACGCTGCGCATGGAGCCGTACTCGTGCCACCAGAAGTCGAACCCCTGCATGTAGACGAACCAGAGGAAGGTGATGAACGTGAAGGCGAGCCAGACGGCCGCGCCCCTGTGGAGCGGACGGTCGAGCGCGGCCTCGACGAAGGGCTCGCGCCTCGCGGCGACGAGCCAGCCGCCGAGCGCCATCGTGATGGCCATGAGCATCACGGCCTGAATGATCACGGGACCCACGACGGGCACGGTGTAGTTGCCGTAGCCGCCGATCTCGTTGTACATGTACTGCACGCGAAGTCCGGGCGCGGCCTGATGGTGCGAGTGCACGCTCGTGCCGGGGAGTCCCGTCGCATAGACGGCCGCATCGTCGAGGAGCTTCGTCTTGTCGGTCACGACGCCGCCCAGCGCGGCCTGAACGGCTCGGGCCTTCACGGGGAAGGCGCCGTTGCCGAGCACGTGCACGGTGACGTTCTCGCCTCGGGTGAGAGACTTCTCGAAGTCCTTCGGAATCGTGATGAGGACCGAGAACTCCTCGCGCCTGAAGGCCTCCATCGCCTCGCCTTCGTCCTGCGTGATGCGCACGACGCTGATGGCGGGCGAGGCGTCCATGGCCGTGACGAGACGGCGGGCGGCGGCCGAGCGGTCAAGGTCGAGCACGGCCGACGGGACGTGCTGGATCTGCTGGTTGCCGTAGGGCCAGGCGTAGAAGATCAGGTAGAAGGCGATCGCGCCCGCGAAGATGAGGATCGTGTCGCGGGAGAGAAAGGAGGCCTTGATCGTGTGAAGGAAGGTGTACCAGAAGCCGGGCGCCTTCATCTGCCCGGCCTGATTGTTCCTGTTCATCGTGCGCCTCCCTGGGTTTCGTCGGTGATGAGGCTCTCCTTGACGAGGAGCGTGCGGGTGCGGTCCTCCTCGGGGTCCTTCGAGCTCCAGGCGAGCAGGCGCACGCCGAGGATCGGCAGGCCGGCGGCCATGGGCACGACGATGAGGAGCGCAAGGGGCGCGAGGCGCGTGAAGACGTGGTCGAGGGGCGAATTCAGGATCCAGCACTCGCCCTGGACGGCGAGGTAGTGCGTGAGCGGCAGGAGCTGCCCGAAGAAGGCGGCGCCCGGCGTCATCGACTCGAGCGGATAGGAAAAGCCCGTGAACGGAAAGGACGGCGCGGCAAAGCAGATGAGCGCCGAGACGGCGATCGGCCAGCTGAGCGAGGCGGCCGTGAAGAGGACGGCGATCGAGGCCATGGCCGCGATGAGCATCACCGTGGCGCCGATCCAGATGCCGACGGAGCCTGCGGCCGTCCAGCCGAGCACGCCCGTGAGGCCGAACACCCAGCACAGGCCGAGCACGACGTAGAAGACGAACCAGGGCAGGAGCTTGCCGAGAATGGCGGCGGACGCGAAGTCGTTGGCGGCTGCAAGAAGGCGCGTCGCGCCCCCGTCTCGCCACTCGCGCACGAGCACGCCCGCAAAGGTGAGGCCGGCGGCGAGCGCGATGAGGCCGGGGATGAGCGTCGGCAGCAGGTAGGCGCTGAAGTTGAAGCCCGTGTTGCCGAGGAAGTAGACCTCGGGCGAGGCGATGCGCAGGTTGTTCGACTCGGCCTTGAGCGAGCCGCCGCGCGCAGCGGTCATCCTGATCGTGCCCGCGCTCTTCATGACGGCGGCGAGCGCCGTCTTCACGTCCACTTCAAGAATGGTGCCGACGGCGTAGTAGCTCTTGTTGATGATGAGTTCAAGCGTGCTGCCGCGTCCGTTGAGACTGTCCTTCGTGAAGTCCCTCGGAATGACGATCGTGCCGTAGGTTTCGGCGCGCGAGAGCGCGGCGTCGGCTTCGGCTGCGGACTCAAAGCCCCTGAGGCCGAGGCTCGGCACGGCGTCGAGCACCATGACGAGCTCGCGCGCGAGCGGGCCGCCGTCCTCGTTGACGAGGCCCACGGGGAGCTTCGTCATGAGGCCGGTGCCGAAGGTGTTTGCCACGAAGAGCAGCCACATGACGGGCAGAAGCGCGCAGATCACCCACTGCTGCGGGTGCCTGCGCGTGTAGCGGCATTCGATGCGGGCCGCGTTGAAGAGGCCCTCAAACCAGTGCTTCATGGCGTGGCGCTCAGCGCTCGACGACGACGGTCATGCCGGGACGCAGGGCGGGAAGCTCCTCGGCGGGACGCGCGCGCACCTCGAACGTGCGCAGGTCGTAGCCCGTCGACTGACGCGTTGCGCGCCAGACGGCGTACTCGCCGCGCGGATTGATCCAGGTGACCTTGAGTTCGACCGTGCGGTTGACGGCGGGAATGAAGCCCTTGAGAATCGTGCCCACCTCGACGCCCGGAAGCTCGTCCTCGCGGATGTTGAAGACGACCCACTTGTCGCTGAGGTCGGTGACGAGCACGAGCGGGAAGCCCGCAGGCGCCACTTCGCCTTCCTCCATCACGATGCGGGTGACTTCGCCCGCAGCGGGCGTCTTCACGATGCTTTCGGAGGCGAGGCTCGAGACTTCGGAGACGCCGCCCCTGGCCTGATCGACGAGGGCCTTCGCGGCGGCCTTGTCCTCGACGCGGGCGCCTTCGTCCACGGCGGAGAGCTTGGCGGCCGCAGCCTCGGTCACCTTGCGGGCGGCCGCAAGCTGGGCGGTCGCCTCGTCATGGCGCTGGGCCGGGATGAGGCCCTCCCTGTAGAGGGCGTCGACGCGCTCGTAGGTCTTGGACGCAAGGGCGAGAGCCGCCTTGGCGCGCTCCCAGTCGGCGCGGGCCGCATCCTTTTCCTGAACGCGGGCGCCCGTGTTGGCGAGGTCCTCCCTCGCCTGGGCGGCGCGTTCCTGCGCCTTCACCTGAGCGAGCTTGGCCTCGATTTCGGGAATGGCGATCACGGCGACGGTGTCGCCCGCCTTGAGCACGTCGCCCTCGCGGACCTTGAGTTCGGCAAGGCGTCCCGGCACCTTGGCGGAGACGGAGATCGTGCGCGCATCGACCATGCCCTGCAGGGGCACGGGCGCGGGATGAGTGGCCTCCCAGACGCCCCATCCGAGAAAGGCCGCGATGCCTGCGAAGAAGGCGCCGCCCACGAGAAGCGGGACGGAGGAGGCGGAGCGCCTGGGCGCCTGCGCCTGAGTCTGCTGAGCTTGAGTCTGTTCGGTCATTTTGTTCCAGCCGGTGGAAAAGCGTTGTTCTGAATCACTTCACGACCACGAGGTCGCTGCGGGTAAGGGAGTTGACGAAGTCGGGCATGGCGCCAGCGGACGCGTGGAGCATCGCCCAGCTCACGACGAACTTGTAGGCGGCCGCGCGTCGGGCGACTTCGGCGCCCGTGAGCTTCGTGCGGGCCGTGTCGACGTCGACGGCGTTGGAGAGTCCTTCCGCGAAGCTCGCCTCGCGCAGCCTGAGGTTTTCGCGCGCAAGTTCGACGGTCGAGCCCGTGAGCTCGAACTCCTCGCGGGCCTGCATCACGCGCAGAAAGGCGACCTCGACGGCCGTGGCCACCTGGTTCTTCGCCTCGCTGCACGCGGCTTCGGCCTTCGTGACCACGCTTCGGGCGGCGTTGAGCTTGTCGAAGCGGTCGTGGTTGTCCCAGAGCGTGAAGGTGACGCCCACGCCGGCCATCCAGTCGGGCTCGGGCAGCGTCAGATAGTGCTTGATGAGGTTCTTGGTGCCGAAGGCGTAGACCTTGGGCTTGAAGCTCGCCTCGGCGGCGGAGATGCCTTCGCCCGCCTGAGCGCGCAGCGCGTTCATCTTCCTGATGGCGGGCGACTGCGCGTTGGCGCGGTTCTGCCACTGATCGAGCGTGCCCAGATCGCCCGTGAGGACGAAGAGCGGCGAGGAGAGCTCGGGGAGCGAGGTTTCGCGCAGCTGGCGCATCAGCTCCGCTTCGGCCACGCCGACGTCGGACTCGGCCGAGACGAGCGTGCGCTTCGCGTTGTCGCGGGCCACCTCGACGGCGAGGCGCTCGACTTTGGCGATGAGGCCCTTCTGCTCGAAGCGCTTCGCGCGGCGAAGCTCCTCGTTCTGATCCTCGAGCACGCTCCTGTGCAGGGCTGCGACGCTGCGCGCGAGCTGCACGCCCCAGTAGCGGGCCGCAAGTTCGGCGTCAAGCGTGTTCTCGCGCATGTCGCGGTCGGCGCGCGTCTCGCTCACCTTGTGGTTGAGCGCGTTCTGCTGCGCGGTGATGAGGCCGCCCGTGTAGATGGGAAGCGTGGCCGTCACGGCCGCACGCGGCCCGCCGATGTCCTCCTTGAAGTGGATGTCGACGTGGTTGTACTTCTGCGCCAGACCCGAGATGATCTGTCCGGGCACGCCGCCGATCTGGCTGCCGCCGAGGCCGGAGAGCTGTCCGAGCCCCGTGTCGATGCCCAGGTCGACGGTCTTGGTGCCCCAGACCTGCTTGACGTCCATCTCGACCTTCGGGCCCGAGAGCGACTTGGCGGCCTCGGCCTCGGACTCGGCGCGGGCGATTTCGGCGCGGTCGGCGGCCATGATGTCGGCGCGCTCGTGCAGCAGGACTCGGGCGTCGCCGAAGCCCATGGGGGCGGTGGCCGACGGTGCGGCAGACGAGGCGCCTGCGGCGAGGGCGGCCATGAGGCCGAGCACGGCTGCGGCTGTGGGACTGGGACGGAGCATGTTCAGGAATCTGGTTTGAAAACGAAAGCCGTAATGGTAACACCAAGTACTGCGCCCGACGGGAGGAGCGGAGCCTCCGGCGAAATGCAGGGAATGTTTTTTTCGCACGTTTTGTAACGGCGGGCGCCCGGGGCCCTGCGCGGTGCTACCATGGACCGAGCTTGTTCGGATCGCCTGCGCGCACGGTGCGCCGCCCGCGGTCCCTTCAAAGGAGGCTGACATGAAGTACAAGGACATCTATACTGAGGCGCCCGCCAATCCCGACACGCTTTCGATGCTCGGGCCCATTGCTCCTCTGGCCGGCAAGTGGTTCGGCGACGACGGCGTCGACACCCATCCGCAGGCGGGCGGCCCCGAAACGGAGCCCTACGTCGAGACGTGGGACTTCGAGGTGATGGATCCGCAGAACAACGGTCCGCAGGTCCTCTATGGCCTGCGCTACCACGTGCACATCACCAAGCCGGGCGAGCTCGCCGCCTTTCATGATCAGGTGGGCTATCTGCTCTACGAGCCCGAGACGCACAAGATCTACATGACGCTCGCCATTCCGCGCGGCCAGATCGCGATGGCCGAGGGCACGGCCATGCCCGGCGACCGCGAGATCCGCCTGCATGCCGAGCGCGGTCAGATGGTCAACGGCATCTGCTCGAACCCCTTCCTCGAGGAGGCCTTCCTCACGAAGTCCTGGGACGTCGTCTTCAAGTTCCATGAGGACGGACGCTTCAGCTACGAGCAGGTCACGAAGCTCGAGATTCCCGGCGTCAAGGGCGAATTTGAGCACACGGACGCCAACACGATGCGCATGATCGAGGCCCCGCGCCCGAATCCCGCCATGATCGAGGAAGGACTCCTCAACCGCTGCCCGAAGGCCTGACGGGCGAAAAGCCTGCATTTTTCTCATTTCGACGTCGTCCGAAAGCGTCAGCGAGCCGCTTCACGCGCTATCATCAAGCGTATGGAGCGGCCCGATGCGTTCTCGGAGAACGGACGGCCGCACTCCGACCCAAGGAGCCTGCGGCCGTCTTTCTTTGTGCCGCAGGCCTGCATTCAGGACTCGACCCATATTTTCCCCGACATCGACGACAAGCCCATGCAAATGAAGAAGATTGCGATATTGACGCTTGCGGCCCTCGGCCTCGCCGCAACCTGCACGCAGCCCCTTGCCAAGACGGCGGACGAGGTCCGCGCGCGATGCCGCGCCGAGCACCGTCCCTGCGTGGGCCTCGTGCTCTCGGGCGGCGGCGCCCGAGGCTTCGCCCATACGGGCGTGCTGGACGTGATCGAGGAGCTCGGCATCAAGATTGACGTCGTGACGGGCACCTCCATGGGCTCCATGGTGGGCGGCGCCTATGCGGCGGGCTATTCGGCCGCCGAAATCCGCGACATCGTGCTCGGCGTCGACTGGGGCCGCATGATGGCGCCCCGCGCCGACCGCGAGGAGCTGCCCTGGCGCCTCAAGGTGGACGACTACAAGAATCTGGCCGTCTCGGGCATCGAGTTCGGCAGGGACGGCCGCGTGAAGCTCCCCGACAGCGTCATTCCGTCCGAGGAGCTCGACCTCTTCCTCAATGACAAGACGGGGCCCGCCAACTACGTGAAGGACCTCACCGAGCTGGCCATTCCGTTCGGCGCCATCGCGACCGACCTCGTCTCGGGCGAACGCGTGGTGCTGCAGAAGGACGTGAGCCTCGGCATGGCGATGCGCGCCTCGATGTCGCTGCCCGGCGTCTTCGCGCCCGTCGTGATCCACGACCGCATGCTCGTCGACGGCGGCCTGCTCGACAACCTGCCCGTGTCGCTCGCCCGCGAAATGGGCGCCGACGTCATCATTGCGGTGAACGTGGGCACGCCGCTTCTCAAGCGCGAGGAGCTAGGCAACGTCGTCACCGTGATGGCGCAGATGGTGAACCTCCTCACCGAGCAGAACGTCAGGCAGTCGCTTGCCGACCTCGGCCCCGAGGACATCCTGATCACGCCCGACCTTGACGACTTCACGAGCGCCGACCTCAAGAAGAGCGACAAGATCATCACCCGCGGCTACGATGCCGCGCAGAAGGTCTGCGACCGCCTCGAGCGCCTCGCCTCGCCCGACCGCGCCCAGTGGATCGCCTGGGACGAGACCCGCAAGGGCGCCGTCATGCCGCACACGCGCCGCGACATCCACGAGATCTCCACCGTGAAGGTCGAGGGCCTCAAGGTCGCCAATCCCGAGGCCATCCTCAATGAGCTCGACATCGACACCTCGCGTCCGGTCTCCAATGCCGAAATCGACGCGGCGAGCCGCCGCGTCTGGGCCGACGGCGCCTACAGCTCGGTGCGCTACCGCTTCGAGCCGGGCCCCGAGGGCACCGAAGTGCTCGTCTTCGAGCCCAAGGAGAAGAAGCCCGGCTACTCGAGCATCCGCATCGGCGGCTCGCTTGAGACCGACTTCCGCGACGAGCACACGTTCACGGTGCTCCTTGCGCACACCTGGGGCTGGCTCAATCCCTGGGGCGCCGAGCTGCGCTCCGAGATCCAGGCGGGCAAGAACCGCAGGGCCGGCGTCGAGTTCTACCAGCCGCTCGGTCCGGGGTCCGACTGGTTCGTCAATCCGAGCTTCGAGTACTCGGTCTCGCCCTTCAACGTCTACGAAAACGGCGAGGCCATCGCGCGCTACAAGAACGAGACCAGCACGGCCCAGATCGGGCTCGGCTACTCGATCGAGCGACTGGGCTATGCGCGCGTGGCCGCGGGCTACTTCTCCCAGGCCTCGACCCGCACCATCGGCGTGACCGACCTCAGCACGCCCGAGGTCGAGTCCCCGTTCGTGAGCGCCGAGCTTCTGCTCGACACGCTCGACAGCGTCAACTTCCCGACCAAGGGCTACCGCTTTGCCCTGCAGGGCCAGCGCATCTTCGACACGGACGGTCCCGGCTACAAGAACATCTATGAGGCCAACGTCTACGTGCCGATCACCTACGGCCGCTGGACGACGCTCTTTTCGGGCAAGCTGGGCCGCTCCGCCGTGCCGAGCGTCTTCTCGCTGGGCGGCGCCTTCGAGCTCACCGGCAGTCCCTACGGCCGCTGGACGGGCTCCGACATCCAGCTCGGCTCCGTGCGCATCTCGCGCAACATCTCCGACTGGCTGGGTGCAGGCGAGCGCACGGTCTGGCTCGGCGCATCGGCCGAAGCGGGCCGCGCCTACAACCGCGACGAGGAAGGCGAGTCGGGCAACCGCGACTGGCACCGCGCCGTGGGCGGCTACGTGGGCGTCGACAGCATCATCGGCCCCCTCTACCTGATGGCCGGCCGCACGATGGACGAAGGCTGGGGCGTCTACTTCTTCTGGGGCCGCAAGATGTAAGTCCGTCGCACAAAGACGGCATCGTCATGGCCGCGTCTCGGGATCATGCACTAGGGGCGCGGGTAATACCTCAAGACAGGGGCGGTTTTTCGAAACCGCCCCTTTTCGCTCTGATAGTCTGACAGGACGTTTTCTTCAAAACACCTGACACAGAGGAGTTTGCATGACACACCACGAACTGGACACCGTCTGCGTGCAGGGCGGCTGGCGCCCGAAGAACGGCGAGCCCCGCCAGCTGCCGATCGTGCAGAGCACGACCTTCAAGTACGATTCCGGAGAGCAGATGGCCAGGCTCTTCGACCTCGAGGCGAACGGCTATCTCTATTCTCGTCTGCAGAACCCGACGACGGACGCCGTGGCGGCCAAGATCGCCGAGCTCGAGGGCGGCACGGCCGCGCTTCTGACGAGTTCCGGCCAGGCGGCCAACTTCTACGCGGTCTTCAACATTGCCGGCGCGGGCGACCACGTGATTGCGCTCTCGACGATCTACGGCGGCAGCTACAACCTCTTCAACGTGACGATGAGGAAGATGGGCGTCGACTTCACGTTCCTCCCGAACGACTGCACCGACGAGGAGCTTGAGGCCGCCTTCCGCCCGAACACGAAGGCCGTCTTCGGCGAGACGATCGCCAATCCGTCGCTTCGAGTCCTCGACATCGAGCGCTTTGCCAATGCGGCCCACGCCCACGGCGTGCCGCTCATCGTCGACAACACGTTCGCCACGCCCGTCAACTGCCGTCCCTTCGAGTTCGGCGCCGACATCGTGACGCACTCGACGACGAAGTACATGGACGGCCACGGTGCCGCACTGGGCGGCGCGGTCGTCGACTCGGGGCGCTTCGACTGGACGGCCCACGCCGACAAGTTCCCCGGCCTCACCGAGCCCGACGAGAGCTACCACGGCGTCGTCTACACGGAGCGCTTCGGACTCGCGGGCGCCTACATCGTGAAGGCGACGGCGCAGCTTCAGCGAGACCTCGGAAGCCAGCAGTCGCCTCAGAGCGCCTACATCCTGAATCTCGGCCTGGAAAGCCTGCACCTGCGGGTGCGCCGCCACTGCGACAACAGTCTCGCGGTCGCCCGCCATCTGAAGAGCCTCGACGCCGTGAGCTGGGTCAACCATCCGGGCCTTGAGGACAGGCGTGATGCGGCGCTCGCCGCGAAGTACCTGCCCGACGGCGCCTGCGGCGTCGTGAGCTTCGGTCTCAAGGCGGGCCGCGAAGCCGCCGAGCGCTTCATGCAGCACCTCAAGGTGATCTCGATCGTCACGCACGTCGCCGACGCGCGCAGCTGCTGCCTGCATCCCGCAAGCACCACGCACCGCCAGCTCACGGACGAGCAGCTCAAGGCCTCGGGCATTCCGCCCGAACTCGTGCGCCTCTCCTGCGGCATCGAGTCCGCCGAGGACCTGATCGCCGACATCGACCAGGCGCTTGCCGCGGTCGCGAAGGAAGCCTGAGAACGACGAGGAGCGCCCGAGACCATGCCCATCAAGATTCCGAACAGCCTGCCCGCCGCCGAGACTCTCAACCGGGAGAACATCTTTCTCATGAAGGAGGCGCGCGCCGCGACTCAGGACATCCGTCCGCTTCGCATCGCGCTCCTCAACCTGATGCCCGACAAGATCACGACGGAGACGCAGTTCGCGCGTCTTCTGAGCAATACGCCGCTTCAGATCGAGCTCGAACTGCTTCACATGAAGTCCCACGTCTCGAAGAACACGGCCCGAGGCCACATCAGCCGCTTCTACAAGACGTTCGACGAGGTGAGGGAGCAGAAGTTCGACGGACTGGTCATCACGGGCGCGCCCGTCGAGAAGCTCGACTTCGAGGCGGTCGACTACTGGTCCGAGCTCGTCGACATCATGGAGTGGAGCCGCAGTCACGTCTACAGCACGCTCCACATCTGCTGGGCGGCTCAGGCAGGACTCTTTCATCACTTCGGGATCGGGAAGACGCTTCTCGAGCGCAAGCTCTCGGGCGTCTTCGAGCACCGCGTCGTGAGGAGAAGCTCCATGCTCTTCAGGGGCTGCGACGACGTCTTCAGGATTCCGCACTCGAGGCACACGACGGTCGACGAAGAGGCCGTGCGCGCCCATCCCGAGCTCAAGGTGCTCGTCGAATCCGACGAGGCGGGGATCTTCGCCGTTTCGACCGAAGGCGGCAGGCAGATCTTCTTCACCGGGCATGCCGAATACGATGCGGGCATCCTCAACGCCGAGTATAGAAGGGACAGGGCGGCGGGCCTCGATGTGCCCGTGCCTGCGCACTACTATCCCGGCGACAATCCCGAAGAGGAGCCCGTGATGAGCTGGCGTGCGCACGCGCATCTCGTCTTCGCGAACTGGCTCAACTACTTCGTCTATCAGGAGACGCCCTACGATCTGGAGGCCATCAGCTGATCGCCTGTGAGGCCTGCGGCATGAGCTGTCGCGGGCCTTTTCGTGAGGACGAGACAAAAAAGTGCCGGCTCTCCCGAGGGAGCCGGCACTGTGGCTTTGAGATGCTGCGCGCCGTGATTCAGGCGCGCAGAGATCTTTCAGGCCTTGAGGACGAGCAGGGGCACTTCGCAGCCGGCGGTGATGCGCATGGCGGTGGAGCCCATGAAGGCGGCCCGGAAGTTGCCGTAGCCGTGGGAGCCGATGACGAGCATGTCGAGCTTGCCTTCGCCCGCGTAGTTGCAGATCGCATCACCCACCTTGCCCTTGAGGTGCACGCGTTCGGCGGGAACGCCGGCGTCCTCGAAGACGGTCATGACGGGTTCGACGGCCTGATGGAAGGTCTCTTCGGTTTCGGAGACGTTGATCACTTCAAAGACGGCGTCCTTGCCGAAGAACTCGCGCTGGTTGACGACGAATTCGGCGGCGGCGTGGGCGTAGTCGGAGTGGTCGACGCAGATGCCGACGCGCATGGCGCCTGCGGGGATTTTGTCGCGAACGAGCAGAAGCGGACGCTTCGTGAGGCTGATCACCTTGGCGGAGACGCTGCCCACGAAGAAGCCTTCCATGGCGGAGAGGCCGCGGCAGCCCATGACGATGAGGTCGGCGTCCATGTGGTCGGCCTCGCGGACGATGACGGGCGCGAACTCGCCGCCCTCGACCTTGGCGCGGACGTCAAGGTCGCCGGCGTCTTCGCGCATGGCGTCGATGACCTTCATGCCTTCGTCCTGGCTGGCCTTGCGGACGGAATCGAGGCCGAGCGCGTTGATCACGGCTTCGGGGATGGAGTGCTGAACATTGAGAAGCTCAACGGTTGCCTCCTTTTCAGGCGAGAGCGCCTGGCGGGAGGCAATGAAGCGGAGTGCGTTGCGGCAGTGTTCGCTGCCGTCGACGGGAAGAAGAATGCGCATGAAGGATACCTCCTGTTTGTTTGAAGGTCATTGGCCCTGAATCCATTCTAGCGCAGGATGTTCGCCCGAAGGGGGGCTAGGAGCGGGTAAATCCGCAGATTTCGGGTGCGTCGCAAAGGCTATCAACGTGGGCGTCCGCCTCCTCGATGAGTCGCGCCCTGTCGGCTTCGGACCACGGATCCCTGACGACGACGGTCTGAATGCCTGCGGCGTGCGCGGCGCGCAGGCCGGGAAGCGAATCCTCGAAGACGAGCGCCTCATCGGCGCGCACGCCGAGGGTCTCGAGCGCAAGGTGGTAGACCTCGGGGTCTGGCTTGATGCGGCTCACGTTTTCGCGCGTGAGAATGGCGTCGAAGACGCTGCTGAATGCAAGTTCGGGCGCGATGTGCGGGTTGACGGTCTCGTAGATGTCGATGTTGGCGCGCTTGGTCGTGGTGGCGACGGCGAGTTTGAAGCCGCGCTCCGAGAGCGTCTTCACGAAGGCGGCCGCGCCCGGCTTGAGGCGCACGTCGGACTTGAGAAGGGCGCGGGAGATGCGGTAGCGCTCGCGATGGACTTCCTCGCCGGGAAGCGGGCTCCCGCAGAAGGCGGCCAGATCCGCGCAGAAGCCGACATAAGGATTGGGTTCGAGGGCATGACGCACGAGCGCATCCTCCCGAAGGCGGGCGAGCGTCACGGGGTCGGCGGCGAGATCGGGACGGCCGAGGCTCGTGACGAGCAGCTCGTCGACTGCGCTCCAGATGCCGAGAGAGTCAATGAGGGTGCCGTCAAGGTCGAAGATGACCGCCTTTTTGCCTTTGAGCATGATGTGTCCCGATCGTGTTGCGCAAAAATGAAATTATCTCATGGGCCTCGGCGGCGGAGGCGCCATGCGCGGCCAGGGGCCCCAGCCCGGCCCCCAGAACCAGCCGTGGTCCATGTAGAGCATCATGCGGTCTCGTTCGATTTCTGCGTCGCGCGCACGCTTCTGGGCGCGCTCGAGCGCCCACTGGAGGTCCTGCTCGAGGCCCGGTGCGGACTTGGGACGGGTGATTCTCACGGTCATGCCGTGGCGCAGGTCGCACAACGGCAGCACTGCGTCGGTCGAGGCGGAGGCGCCGCTCGGCCACCTTGCCGTGAAGCCGGGAATCTGCGCACACTGTCCGGGATGGGCACCGTGCTTGAGCTCGTCGGTGTCGTACTCGACGTCGAGGGGCGCGCGGCCGTAGACGATGCTTCCCGATGCGTCGGTGATGACGGCGCCCTCGGGTTCGGAGACGACCGTGACGTAGGTCGAGCAGCCCGTGAGGAAGACTGGAACGAGCAGAGCGGAAAGAACGGCGGCGCGCATGGTGCCCTCCGGAAAATGAAAGGTTGACAAGGTCATTCTAATCGTACGTGATGCGGACCGTACGCCGGCTCACGGAGGCGTCTGCGGGAGAGAAAATTTGCGCCAAAGGAAGGAATGCTGCAGGCGTGAATGGAAGGGAGATGCAAAAAACCGCCGCAGGGCGGGCCTGCGGCGGTCTTCGGCTCATGGAGTCGAATGCGGCTTAGGGGACGTAGCGTTCGGGTTCGGGGCTTTCGAACTCGGTTTCGATCCACTTGAAGCCGTTGCGTTCGGCGGCAGGGATGCCCGCCTTCGTCGTGATGAGGGTGATGCCGGTGCCCGTGATCTCGCCGTTCTTCATGACGGACTTGCCGGCGACGATCGTCTCGACGGCCTGCTGGCGGTCGTAGTCGAAGACGGTGATGTCGGCGGCGGCGCCTTCGGAGAGGTGGCCGCGGTCATGCAGGCGCAGGTGGCGTGCGGGGTTGACGGAGGTCTTGACGACGAACTCGGGGAGCGTCAGGGCGCCGAACTTGACGAGCGAGAGGCCGACCGAGATGGCGACGTTGCGCGGAATGCAGCCGCCGTCGGTGGAGATGGCGTCGACCACGAAGCTGCCGTCCTCGCGCTTGGCCGTGGCGACCATGAAGCGGGAGAGCGCGGGGTTGACGGGGAAGCTGCCTGCGCCCTTCATGCCCTGCTTTTCCCAGAGTTCGAGCGCGGCCTCGCCCTCGACGAGTTCGGACATGAAGCCCGTGTCGGCGATCGCGAAGCAGCGGTGCGTGAGGAAGGCTTCGCGCATGCCGGCGGCGTCGGGCGTGAGGCCGAACGTCTCAAGGCAGGTGCGGGTGACGTGGTCGATGATCTGGCCGTCCTCGTCGCAGTCAAGCACGGTGCCGTTGTTGGGACTCACGTAGGCTTCGCACCAGAGGTTCGGGTTGGCGCGCAGCATCTCGATGGCTTCCTTCGACTCTTCGTCGACGGGATTGACGCGGCCGCGGCAGTAGGCGTTGATGTGGGCGAGGTGCAGGCGCTGGCCCTTGGCGGCCTCGATGACCTCGCGCATGCCGAGGATGTTGGAGCCCGCAGTGTGAGAACCGGCGTGCCAGGCGACGTAGGCGTTCATGTCGTTGGCGGTCTTGACGAGTTCGCGGCTCGTTTCAAGCGGCAGCGGCCAGTGGCCGCCCATGAGCTTCACGCCGACGGAACCCGCTTCAACGGTCTTTTCAAGCCAGGAGCGGATCTCTCCCCGCGAGGGCGTGAGCGTCCCGAAAACGGCGTCGGGCGAAAAGCCTTCAATGGAGGCGACGTTGATGCCGGCGCCCGCATAGGGAATAGTTCCGAGAATGTCGGTAAAGGGACCGGCCATGTCGAGGCAGGTGGTGACGCCCGCGAGCGCCGCCATGCGCTGACCGTAGGCCGAGCCGAAAACGCTCCCGAGGTGAAGGTGCGAATCAATGAGGCCCGGCATCAGCACGAGGCCGTCGGCTTCCTCATCGAGCTTTGCCCGGCCGGCGAGCGACGTCGCCACGGCGGCGACGCGTCCGTCCTCGACCGCGACGTCCGCGATGCCGTCAAAGCCGTTCTTCGGATCCACGACGCGGGCGCCGCGAATAATTCGATCCCACATGCTTGCTCTCCTTTCTTGTTACGGACGAGCCTTGCCGCCTCACTTCCTGAGACGTTTTTCCGGGGAACGAATGCCCGTCCTTTTGATTTGCGGGAGTCAGGGTCTGATTCCCGCCGAATCCTTTAATGATGCTCCCAAAATGCCGCTCTCAGGAAGATCTTCCTCAATCGAGGCGGCGGGATTTGCAATCGCCTGCGTTTTGCCGGCGTAGATGCCCGCCCAGCCGCGCACTCTCGCCTTCATCTCAGCGACGCCGAGGACCCCCATGGCAAACCCCTTCCGCACGAGTTCCCCGGGCACGAATTCATCGTACTTCTCAAAGACCGGAATCTCTCCGGGATAGAGGAGCTCGAGCGGATCGTGGAGGTTTTCGGCCGCCTCGTAGATTGCGCGGAAGAATTCCGCCGCACCCGCCTTCATCCTGAGAAGAATGAAGTAAGGGCGCGAGGCGTCGAAGCTCTTCAATCCGATCCTTCGGGCCGCATGGAGGCGAATGAGGCGCTCGAGCGCAAGGAAGGGATAAGTCCCGAGCCAGGGCATCAGGCACCAGAGGCCTTCCCCCAGGGGGATGAGCGGCGTCTCCGTCGCCCGGGCCCGGAAGGCCGCGAGTCTTCCCTCGTGAAGGCGCTCGCGCGCGCCCTTCATGAGGTAGGGATAGTCGGCGTCGGAGCGGAGCACCGCGCACATCTTTTCCAGAATGAACG
>ERZ838827.507-NODE-507-length-47754-cov-12.449171_pt1 | contig 47754 bp, 29 predicted proteins | sample MGYA00519881_ERZ838827 | MGnify/ENA primary metagenome ERZ838827 (study PRJEB31850, sample SAMEA3708842) | human gut metagenome | biome: human gut; feature: human-associated habitat; material: faeces | place: China | collected 2014 ...
AAGTTTGGCGGGATAGGCTGTAAGTTTACATTCGAGTTGTTTAACCGATAGTTTTTTCTTCATAACAGTTGCATAATGTATAGAAAATACATATCTTTGTGAGGAAGAGGATGAGGAAAAATTTAGCAGAAAAGAGGTGTAGTCGCCTCGCAGGCACAGGTATTTTCCTGGAAAATAAATCTCTGGTATAAATACCTCTATTTATTTTAGTAAAATCTCATCCTCTTCTTCTCCTTTTTATATATGTAACAACAAGATGGACGGAATTTTAATTACGATACTTATTGTTACCGGTTTTCTGATTTATAAATTGATTTCTTCGAGCCGGAAACAGGAAGGATATAAGAGATGGAAAGCAACAGGCAGCGGTAATACTACTAACGAAGAGACTTCCAAAAACAAATGGGAACATGGAACCTGGCTCAGGCATGCTTTAGGAGTAGTCACTCCTAAAATGAGAACATGTCCTGTATTTGATGAAGAGGCGGTGGTGTGGTGTGCCAATCTGTTGGGAATAGAGGTGATGAGGTTGAAAGAGATACTGCAGGATGTCTCTTCGCATTATCGGGAGTTCTGGATCAGAAAGCGGAGAGGAGGATACCGTATGATCTCTGCTCCGGACAAGGAACTGAAAGCCATTCAGGATACTATTTATCATCGTATATTACTGTCTGTAAATGTGCATCCTGCCGCTACGGGATTCCGGCGTCAGCATTCCATCGTCGATAACGTCCGTCCTCATCTGGGAAAACGCTGTGTCTTGAAGACGGATATCCATGATTTCTTTATTTCCATACGTAGTGAAAAAGCCTTTCGAAAAGATCGGCTATCCGAAGAATATATCGAAAGTGCTGGGCGAGTTGTGTTGTATGCGTCGGCATTTGCCGCAAGGAGCGTCTACCAGTCCGGTACTGAGTAACATCATCGCTTATGAGATGGACCGGAAACTGACGGTGATGGCGGAAGAATTCGGGCTGACTTATAGTCGTTATGCCGACGACCTCACCTTTTCGGGCGATGTCTTTCCGAAAGAGCAGGTGCTTGCGCGGGTAAAGGAAATCATCAGGGAAGAGAAGTTTGAACCGAATCATCAGAAAACCCGTTTTCTGAATGAGAATGACAGGAAGATAATCACGGGAGTATCTGTCAGTTCCGGTGTGAAGCTGACCATTCCTAAAGCCCGAAAGAGAGAGATTCGCAAGAATGTCTATTTCATTTTGACAAAGGGGCTGGCGGAACATCAACGCAGAATCGGCTCCCATGATCCTGCCTATCTGAAACGGTTGATAGGGTCGCTTTGTTATTGGCGTTCCATAGAACCGGATAATACGTATGTAGCTGATTCTATTGCTGCTCTGAAACGTTTGCAGAAGGGGTATTGACGGGTGGCGGCTGTTTGTGTCTGCCTTACCGTGTTAATCGATGATCGTTGCCCTTCCGTTTTCAACTTTGGCATAATTCCTTTTTACCGCTTCCTGAATCCCTCTGAGCATGGATGCTTCGATGTTTGAACCCATGTGTGTGAAGCCGAATACTTGTGCGCATGCTTTTGCCAAATCGGGTAAAGGCAGGCTGATGGAATTGATTAATATTTGTTGGATGGCATTGGCTATTTCTTCGGGTGGCAGATCCGCTGCATCTCGGTCGGAATCGGGACGGTACTCTGAATAAGAACGGTATTGCGCTTCATCTTTCCAGCAGAAGATAAGCCCGTCATGTTCTATGCGGTAAAGATGTAATGTGTCGAATATTATTTCCAATTGAGCATCTATTCGTGGTCCTACACGGTTGACTCCCCATTCGGATATGATTTTCTTTCCAAGTAAGGTTTTGCTGATCGGGGCTTCATTTTCTATTATCTTTTGGACTTGGGAGACAATAATAGGATTATTTCTTTTAGCGAAGATGTCGTCGGCAGCGTACAGGAACGGACGTATTTTAGTACTATTATAATTTTGTACGGAGATAAAAGAAAAGTTTGTGTATGCGCATGCAGATTTTAGCTGCATCGGCGTTTCCTGTACATTCTTTTCTCTTTTTTCTTGTTCCTTTTTTACTATAACCGGTTTCTCCGCTTTCATATCCTGAGCAATCGCTGCTTGTATAGACGCCATCACTTCATCCGGCTTTTCCCACCAGTCCATCGTCCATATACGGCAGATATTCCATCCCAGTGCTTTGAGTACATTGTTTTGAACAATTTCCCGGTCACGGACAGTCTTGGTACGTCTGTAGTTCTTTCCGTCACAGATAATACCTAATTGGTAGTTGGACGGGGTTTGAGTATCGACAATGCCAATATCGATCTTATATCCGGAACAGCCTATATCAGTATGTACGGTATATCCCAAAGAACGTAACTTGTCGGCAATAATCTTTTCGATAGAAGTTTCTTCTTCCGAGGTCCGAATATTAGTCGAGGTATTCAGTATGCGCTTGGTTCCTTTCTCCGCATATTCAAGGAAGCGTTTCAGCCCGGCTACTCCGATAGAAGAAGTTCGGTTCAGATCAATCATGTCCGATCTCAGCGTAGAAAAGATGATCATTTCGTATCGGGCACGGGAGACGGCTACGTTTAACCGTCTTTCACCTCCCGCACGGTTCAACGGACCGAAGTTCATGCTGACGCGCCCTTCGGCATCGGGACCATAGCCGACGGAGAACAGTATCACATCCCGTTCGTCTCCTTGCACATTTTCAAGGTTCTTGATGAACAGGGGTTCTTCACATTCCAGCGCAAAGGTTTCCAGTTCAGGATGAAAGGCGAAGAGATCGGATAGCAAATCTTCTATCAACGCCTGCTGAACCACGTTGAAAGTAACTACCCCCATACTTTTTCTCCTTAATTTTTCGCTCCTCAGCCTTCTCGCTATTTCGTCTACTATGGCTTGCGTTTCCGCTTGGTTCTGACGGGATTTTCCTTTGTCATAATAACCGTCTACGGCGACCATTCTGACTTTCGATTCAATATTGTCCGGTGACGGGAAAGTCATCAGCTTATTATCGTAATATTCGGAGTTACTGAAAGCGATGAGGCTCTCATGTTTGCTTCGGTAGTGCCATAATAAATATTTGGAAGGGATAGACAGAGCGAGACAATCGTCAAGGATACTCTCCAAATCTTCCATTTCAATGTTGTCTTCATCAATGGTGTTGACCGAGAAGAAACTGGTAGGAGGCATTTGTTTCGGGTCGCCTACGATAATGACGTTTTTACCCCGTGCAATGGCGCCCACCGCTTCATAAGTAGGCATCTGTGAGGCTTCATCAAAGACAATCAAATCAAATTTATCAGCGTCCGTATCGATGAATTGAGCGACGGAAAGAGGACTCATCAGCATACACGGGCACATGCGCGACAATAAAGTGGGAATCTGGTCGAACAGCTTGCGAATAGATATGCCGCGGGCATTGTTGCGGATATTCTTTTGAAGGATACCCACTTCGGAACTTTGGATGGCTTCATGAGTGAAAGACGGAATGTTGGAGGCCAACCGGGCAAATAATTCTCTTTGCGTCGTTTCTTCGAATTTGGCGGATATTTGTTTGTATTTAGCAATGATGTCATTGAATATCTTACCGTTGAATAATTCCAGAGTCGGCTCTTTGGCAATGATATACCGGATAGCCGCCTGATAGAAACTCTTGCGGAAGCTGTCTGTAAGTTGGCCGGTAGGAATATTCTTTTCTTTATATTCCGTCGCGATAAATCCTATTCCCAGACTATGCAGGGTTTGGTAGGCTTGTAGCCACTGATACCAGTCTTTGAGCTTGTCGAGGTTCTCTTTCCAGGTTCGGGCTTTTGACAAGGCAATCGTTATCCAGTCGGCTGAATCGGTATAAAGTTCTTCGACCGAGATACCCAGCATGCCGGACAATTTCTTTTCGGTGGCTGTGAGTGTATCTGCGAGTTGATACAGTTCATTGAAAGAATGAGCATGAATATCTCTGAATGTTTGAATTCCTTCAGTGAGTTGTGCGGACAAATTCTGCTTGATTTGCGAAACTTTGGCAATGTCTTTTGCGTAGTTCAACAAATGCGAATGAAGGGAAGCCATGTCGTCGATTATCTGCTCAATGGTGTTCCAATCCTCGTTCTTGCCGGGGCGTCCGAACAGGGAGGGAAGTTGTCCGATGTATTTCCGGACGGCTTCTGCTTCTTCCTGATACCGGATAATGCGGTGGAGCAGAGGTTTGATATCTTCTGTTTCAATCGTTTTTAAAGCATATATGTTGATTGCCTTTCTGATTTTCCGCTGTCCGAAATATCTGGGAAGGAACCATTGACCGGATACCCGGTTCCATTCGGCTAACATCTGCTTTGCGTTGATGGACAGGATTTCTTGGGTGAATCCGGTTTCTATCTCTTTCCTTTGTTCATCCCGTTTCTGTCCGTGAACCACTACTTCCCGGTATTCATTCAGTGTTTCGTTGAGCAACGGCAAAGTCAGCAATCCGGGAGTCAGTTCCGGAATGTCGAGTATTCTCCGGATGATGTGGGCGATTGTCTGGAAATCCTTGCGTGTAGGGTGTATATCCGTATCTTTTAGAAGTATGGAGAATACATCCAGCTTCTGCCGGATGGTGGTCAACAGGTCGATAAATCCGGTGAGCAGTAGGGAGGATTCCTCCTTAACGGCTGATGAATATTCGGTAATCGAGATACCGGTTAATGGATGCTGGTAAGGATGTCCACACGCATTGGCCGTCCGGACTAGCAGCTCGATGGCATCTTCCCATTGGGCAAATGTGTCTTTATCTAATGTATCCAGATAAGCTTGTGGAATATCAAAACAAGATTCGACGTCCACGGATTGGTAATGAATAATGGCGTCGTATAATGAAACCCCGAACGGGTATTCTTTATGCAGAGCTTCGATATATTGATTCAATTCCGCCCGTAAATTCAGCAGGCGTTCCGCTTCCTTTCTGAATTCTTCGGGAGGTGTCTGCCTGATAATTTCCGTAGTTTCTTTCAGTTGCGAGATAACGGCGGATTTCTTTGTTTTGTTGGAATGAATTTCCAGACAGAACGGAGCCAGGCCGATAGCTGCCAGCCTGTTTTGCACAACGGAGAGGGCAGCCATCTTTTCCGCTACAAATAAGACACGTTTTCCTTTGTAAAGCGCGTTGGCGATGATATTGGTAATCGTTTGCGATTTTCCTGTTCCCGGAGGGCCGTGCAGGATGAAAGTCTTGTCGTGTACGGCTTCGTAGATAGCTTCCAGTTGCGAAGAATCGGCGATGATGGGTAATACAATGTCTGCGGGCGACACTTGTTTGTCCATATCCGTTGCATCTATTTCCTCTGTGGCAGCTTCCCATTCTATCTTTCCGTTGATGAGGCTGGACACAATCTTGTTCTGAACCAGTTTGTTGGCATTGTTGTGAATATCATTCCACATGATGAACTTGTTGAAAGAGAAGATACCCAGAATCGCTTGCTCTTCCACGTCCCATTTACGCTGGTTCTTAATGCTGTTGCGGATAATGGAATAGATCAGCTTGACGTTTACGCCGCTTTCGTCGGTAGGCAACGGGTCCAATCCTGATATGGTGATTCCGAAGTTTTGGCGAAGCATTTCCAATAAGGTGATGTTCATCATTGTTTCTTCTTCCCGGGAACGGATTACGTAACCTTTGGCTGCCGATTTACGGATAATTTCAACCGGTAATAGCAGGATGGGGGCATATCGGGGGCGTTCGCTGGAAGGTGTCTCATACCATTTCAAAAGTCCGAGAGCCAGATAGAGCGTGTTGGCTCCATTCTCTTCGATAGAAGTACGCGAAGAGCGGTATAAGTGAGTCAGTGCCTTACCTAAATCGTTTTCGGGCAGATAGAAACGTAACCTTTTCTGTGAAAGTTCCGAGTTGATGAAACCAACCATGGGATCAGACTCCGGTATGGAGGAATAAATCCCGAAGTCCATCGCCGGACTTTCCCAATCGGCAGGGCGGTGAAGAATGCGGAATTCTTCTCCGTCGGCCAATGCATCTTCCAGACAGGATAGATTAGCCGGGATGAGTTGGAGCGTGTTTTTGGTAATCCGGATATTCAGCAGATTGTTGCGCAGGCTTAAATCCAGCAACCGTCTTTCCCATAACAGTTGTTTGGTAATCACGGCCTGGGTTTCATTGCCCGATAAATCATACGGATTGATACTTTGCGGAGTGGCATGAACGGCACTTCTTTGAATGTCGGTCTCCTTTTCTTCTACTTCCCATACCTGCCCGTGCAGAATGCGTTGGGGGATGGGGCGGATGCCCGAATGTCTCGCTCTTTTCACATCTATGGCAAGAATGAAACTGTTTCCATCCGTCAGCTTTCCGTTCGCTTTCTTCACTGCATCGTCGAAATCGGACGAATGTCCCATGTTCATGCAGGTCGTTTCAACTAAAGTAATGTCGTAGATTCCTTCGGCAGTCCGTTTGGTTAACAGGGAAACATCGTCAATGGTAGGATCCGGAAAAGTCTCCGGCACTAGCCAGGCTCCAGCAAAAGCATGCCCTTGAGTGATGATAATGAGAGCATTCAGCCCGATTGCTTCCAGACAGGAAGCATAGAGTAAAGCCATATCCAGACAGGTTCCCAGTTTTTGTGCCATCACGGAGTCGGCTAGCCGTACACGTTGCCCATATTCCTCGAAGCTGGCGGGGATGGTGCTGTATATAATCTGTTGTTCCGTGATAGCCGTGTAGATGGCGGCCATCTGTTTCCTTACCCGGTCCGGAGTGCGGCTTTGATATTCGTCGAGGGACGGATTGTCAGTCCATTGTCCCAAGATGGAAGCGGCTCTCTTGATGATCGGCACAATGGCTGTATGATTGGGGGTGATGAAAGCGGCCAGCATTTCGGGCAATACATTGAGCCCTCCCCATTGGTCGTATGCCAGAATGTCGATAGGGTAGGTTTGGCAGAATACGGATTCTGCTTCGGAAGTAATTTCAATTTTCAGATTGCCGGATAAACGTTCGGTCAGCTGTGTGAAATAGTTGGCGGACAAAGTGAGATTGAATGACGACAGGCATATCGATTCATTGGGCGGAATCTGTGCCACAGCTATCGGAGCGGCGTTTCCGAAAGTCGGTTCTGTCGTGATTTGTACCTGAATGTCCTTCAGCGGGGCAGGCGTTGTATTCTCAATAGAAAGCTGATGAATGATTGATGCACCGTTCTGTTGTATCGCAAAATTAATAAGCGGTAAATAGTCGCATTGCACCTTGACTTTGTCCAATCTCTCGTCCATGGCAAAAACTGTATAAATTAAAGATTGCAATATTACAAAAAATACGGATATAATTCTCTTTTCTTCTGCCATTCTTTTGTCAATCAAGAAAATATTCCTACCTTTGCGCCCGATTTATAGATAATATAATGTCTTATTTAATTAAAGTATTAAACAATTTATTTATTAATGGAAAACTTAAAGAACGTAGCTCCTATTGAAGATTTCAACTGGGATGCTTATGAAAATGGCGAAACAGTAACCAACGTTAGCCACGATGAACTGGAAAAAGCTTACGACGGTACGCTTAACAAAGTGAACGACCGTGAGGTTGTTGACGGAACCGTAATCGCAATGAACAAGCGTGAAGTAGTTGTGAACATCGGTTACAAATCAGACGGTATCATCCCATTGAATGAGTTCCGTTACAATCCGGATCTGAAGATCGGTGATACAGTAGAAGTATACATCGAAAATCAGGAAGACAAAAAAGGACAGCTCGTTCTGTCACACAGAAAAGCCCGCGCTACTCGTTCTTGGGATCGCGTTAACGCTGCTCTGGAAAATGAAGAAATTATCAAGGGTTACATCAAGTGCCGCACTAAGGGTGGTATGATCGTAGACGTATTCGGAATCGAAGCATTCTTGCCGGGTTCTCAGATCGACGTTAAACCGATCCGCGACTATGATGTATTCGTTGGCAAAACAATGGAATTCAAAGTGGTTAAAATCAACCAGGAATTCAAAAACGTTGTTGTATCTCACAAGGCTCTTATCGAAGCTGAACTGGAACAACAGAAGAAAGAAATTATCGGTAAACTTGAAAAAGGACAGGTTCTTGAAGGAACTGTTAAAAATATCACATCTTACGGTGTATTCATCGACCTTGGTGGCGTAGACGGTTTGATCCACATCACTGACCTTTCTTGGGGACGTGTTAGCGATCCGAAAGAAGTGGTTGAACTGGATCAGAAGCTCAACGTTGTTATCCTTGACTTCGATGACGAAAAGAAACGTATCGCTCTTGGTTTGAAACAACTGACTCCGCACCCATGGGATGCTTTGGATGCTAACTTGCAGGTAGGTGACAAGGTGAAAGGTAAAGTAGTCGTTATGGCTGACTACGGTGCATTCATCGAAATCGCTCCGGGCGTAGAAGGTTTGATCCACGTTTCAGAAATGTCTTGGAGCCAACACCTGCGTTCTGCACAAGATTTCATGAAGGTAGGCGACGAAGTAGAAGCTGTTGTGCTGACACTTGACCGCGAAGAACGTAAGATGTCTTTGGGTATCAAACAACTGAAACAAGATCCATGGGAAACTATCGAAGAAAAGTATCCTGTAGGTTCCAAGCACACTGCAAAAGTTCGTAACTTCACTAACTTCGGTGTATTCGTAGAAATCGAAGAAGGTGTTGACGGCTTGATCCACATCTCTGACCTTTCTTGGACTAAGAAAGTAAAACACCCATCAGAATTTACTCAGATTGGTGCTGACATCGAAGTTCAGGTATTGGAAATCGACAAAGAAAACCGTCGTTTGAGCCTTGGCCACAAACAACTCGAAGAAAATCCTTGGGATGTATTCGAAACAGTGTTCACTGTAGGTTCTGTACACGAAGGTACTATCATCGAAATGTTGGATAAGGGTGCTGTTGTAGCTCTTCCTTACGGTGTAGAAGGTTTCGCAACTCCGAAACACCTTGTAAAAGAAGACGGTTCACAAGCACAGTTGGATGAGAAACTTGAATTCAAAGTGATCGAGTTCAACAAAGACGCTAAGAGAATCATCCTGTCTCACAGCCGTATCTTCGAAGATGTAGCTAAGGCTGAAGAAAGAGCAGAAAAGAAAGCTGCTTCTGGTGCTAAGAAGTCATCTTCTAGCAACAAGAGAGAAGATTCTCCGATGATCCAGAACCAGGCTGCTTCAACTACGCTGGGCGATATCGACGCTCTTGCTGCATTGAAAGAACAGTTGGAAGGAAAGAAATAATCTGAATAGAATATTTTCCAATGAAAGGCGCTCCCGTTTGGGGGCGCTTTTTTTTGTTTATCTATGCTTGTCTGCGTACATCTATATAATCTATGGTGAAATATTTTCGTTTCCTTTGCAAGATTGAATATGAAATACTTTATCTTTGCATACCATGGAAAAATTCGAGTTACATATATTGGGATGCGGCTCCGCTTTGCCTACCACGCGACATTTTGCGACCTCTCAAGTCGTGAATTTGCGTGAAAAGCTTTTTATGATTGATTGTGGTGAAGGGGCACAGATGCAGTTACGCCGTTCCCGGCTGAAATTTTCCCGGTTGAACCATATCTTTATCTCTCATTTACATGGTGACCACTGTTTCGGATTACCAGGATTGATCTCTACATTCGGATTATTGGGGAGAACTGCCGATTTGCATATCCATTCTCCACGGGGATTAGAAGAGCTGTTTGCACCGATGCTTGCTTTCTTTTGCAAGACTCTGACCTACAAAGTATTCTTTCACGAATTCGAAACGAAGGAGCCGATGCTCATTTACGATGACCGTTCGGTGACTGTGACGACGATTCCCTTGAAACACCGTATTCCCTGTTGTGGTTTCCTTTTTGAAGAAAAACAGCGTCCTAATCATATCATCAGAGACATGGTAGACTTTTATAAAGTCCCGGTCTATGAACTGAACCGCATCAAGAACGGAGCGGATTTTGTAACTCCCGAGGGAGAAGTAATACCCAATTTACGTTTAACCCGCCCTTCGGCTCCGGCGCGTAAATATGCTTATTGTTCCGATACAATCTATCGTCCGTCCCTTGTTGAACAAATTGAAAATGTAGATTTGCTTTTCCATGAGGCCACCTTTGCACAGACCGAGCAGGCACGCGCCAAGGAAACTTATCATACCACTGCTGCACAAGCTGCGCAGCTTGCTTTGGACGCCAATGTGAGACAACTGGTGATCGGACATTTTTCTGCCCGTTATGAAGATGAATCTGTCTTACTTCATGAAGCGTCCGCCATTTTTCCACAAACCATTTTAGCGAAAGAAAATTTGTGTATTGACGTTGATGGAGGGACTGTCTATGAAAAGTAGTCGACTGCTCTGGGGAGTAATCATCCTGCTCTTCGGTTGCCTGGCAGCCTGTAAAAAAGAGAAACCTCAATCTCCGATACCGGATTCTTTGTCTTCCCTCCGGGAACTGTTCCATCCTGCTTATCAAATAAATGCAGACAGCATTCATCAGATGATTCGTATTTGCCTGAACGAAAATCCGGTAACTCCCTGGGATTCGGTTTTGCTGGCACATTATCAGGAAAAGGATGAATTCTTTTGGCTGAACGATTCTCTCATATCCGATAAACCTACCGTACAGGTGGCGGACTCGATGTTATTCTGGTTAGGAAACATTTCGCAACATGGAGTTAATCCGAACCTGTATCCTGTCGATAGCATTCGTGAGGAATTGCAACAGATACGAACCTTGAATCTGCGCGAAGGGAAGACGATGAACCGTCTGTTGGCAGACGTGGAATATCAGTTGACAGCCGCCTATCTCTCGTATGTGTGTCAATTGAAGTTTGGATTCCTGCCTTCGGAGCGCAGATGGAATGATTCGATCGACCACATTCCTTTGAAACAATGTGATGTGAAGTTTGCGATGGCTGCTCTCGACTCTTTGCGTGCAAATCCTAACGCCGCTTTTCGTAGGGCGCAACCCTCTTCTCCGCTTTATCATAAGATGCAGGAAGAGCTGGTTCGTGTGAATGGCTGGGGAGTGACAGATACTACGGATTATTATCGCGACCGCCTATTGGTAAACATGGAGCGGGCACGTTGGCAATATGCATTGGATAAAGGACAGAAATATGTGATAGCCAATGTGGCGGCATTTATGCTGCAGGCTGTCAACGAAGAAACAGACTCTATTCTGGAGATGCGTATTTGTGTAGGGACTGTGAAGAATAAAACTCCTCTATTGTCAAGCAGGATTTATTATATGGAACTGAATCCCTATTGGAATGTGCCTCAAAGCATTATCCGGAAAGAGATTATCCCTACTTACCGCAGAGATACGACGTATTTTACCCGTAACCGCATGAAGGTATACGATAAGAATGGTACGCAGGTAGATCCCCACAGTATTAAATGGGCGAAGTATGCAGGAAGTGGCGTGCCTTATACGGTGAAGCAGGATAACAAAACCGGGAATTCGTTGGGACGTATCATCTTCCGTTTTCCCAATCCTCATTCCGTATATCTGCATGATACTCCGTCACGGTGGGCTTTTACACGGAATAATCGTGCGGTGAGCCACGGTTGCGTCCGTCTTCAAAAAGCACTCGACTTCGCGTTCTTCCTGTTGAAAGAGCCGGATGAATTGTTGGAAGACCGTATTCGTATTGCGATGGATATCAAGCCGGTGAGCGAGGAGGGAAAGAAGTTGCCCATTAGTGCGGCTTATCGTGAATTGAAACATTATAGTTTGGAACAATATATACCTTTATTTATAGATTATCAGACGGTTTATCTGTCTGCCGATAATAATTTGAGGTATTGTGAGGACATTTATAAATATGATCCGTCCTTACTAGAGGCGATGAATAACCTGAATTTGAAACCATAAATAAACATACAGATACGAGAGATTATGATCCCTTATAACGAACGCGAAGTTCTGAAACTCCTTCAGGAGGAGAGTACACAGCGGAAAGGATTTGAAATGATTGTGGGGCAGTATAGCGAGCAATTGTATTGGCAAATCCGCCGGATGGTACTGTCGCATGAGGATGCGAACGATCTCCTGCAAAACACTTTCATCAAGGCATGGACAAATATCGATTATTTCCGTGCCGAGGCGAAGCTGTCGACCTGGCTCTATCGCATCGCGCTGAATGAGTGTCTTACCTTTCTGAATAAGCAGCGTGCCATGACTACCGTGGATATTGACGATCCCGAAGCAGTAGTTGTGCAAAAGCTGGAAAGTGACGCCTACTTCTCGGGCGACAAGATACAGATGTGCTTGCAAAAAGCCTTGCAGACTTTGCCCGAAAAGCAGCGTATGGTGTTCAACCTGAAATACTATCAGGAAATGAAGTACGAAGAGATGTCGGAAATCTTCGGCACGTCGGTCGGTGCACTGAAAGCATCTTATCATCATGCGGTGAAGAAAATTGAGAAGTTTTTAGAAGAAATAGATTAAACCTTTTAAATGAGACACTGTCTAATGAAAAGAGAGGAGAAAAACGTATGAAAGAAGAAGATATTTTATTGAAGAAGCTTGGAAAGGAAAATTCCTTCAAAGTGCCCGATGGTTACTTTGAGAACCTGACTTCGGAGGTAATGAATAAACTTCCTGAAAAAGAGAAAGTTGCTTTTAAGGAAGAGCCTGTCAGCACATGGACAAGACTGAAACCATTGCTCTATATGGCGGCTATGTTTGTAGGGGCGGCCTTGATTATCCGGGTGGCGTCAACAGACCATAAACCTGCTACAGCAGATGATGTAGCGGTGACAGAAGTGGATACTGAAGTAGTCGTATCTGACGAAATGATTGATGTAGCAGTGGATCGTGCCATGCTGGATGATTATTCGTTATATGTTTATTTGAGTGACGCAAGTGTAGAATGATTTATAAAAACTGATTGAATACAGAAAATGAGAAAACTTATCGCATTGGTCGTTTTGTTATGTGGCTTTATGCCTGTTCTTTGGGCTGCTGATGGATGTGATCAGCACTTATCCCGGGAGGAGTTCAGGGAGAAACAAAAAGCTTTCATTATCGAACAGGCTGGATTGAATAAAGAAGAAGCAGCCAAGTTCTTTCCCGTTTATTTTGAACTCCAGGATAAAAAGAAGAAACTGAATGATGAGTCATGGGATTTGATGCGTAAAGGCAAGGATGATAAAACGACGGAAGCTCAATATGCAGAAATCAACGAGAAAGTAGCCAACAACCGTATTGCTGCCGACCAGCTTGATAAAACTTATTTGGGTAAGTTTAAAAAGATTCTTTCAAGCAAGAAGATTTTTCTCGTGCAACGTGCAGAGATGCGTTTTCATCGCGAAATGATAAAAGGTATGAATCGTAGCAAAGATAAGGGAGACGATTCAAAGAAGAAATAAAGAAAAACAGAGCGTCTGATTCGTATGAACAGACGCTCTGTTTGAGTAAAATGGAGGCTCTGTCCGGTGGGAATAGAGCCTCTGTTTTTTTTATGCCGGTAAGGAAGTTACAGTCCTTTTTTCTTTGCTTCATTCCAAATGGCATCCATCTCTTCGAGAGACATATCTTTCAGACTTTTTCCTTCCTTGATGGTGTGCTCTTCCAGATAATTGAAACGGCGGATAAACTTCTGGTTGGTAAGTTCCAGTGCATTATCGGGGTTGATTTTATAAAGGCGTGCCGCATTGATGAGGCTGAACATCACGTCGCCGAATTCAGCTTCTGCCTTCTCTTTATCCATGTTGGCCACTTCCTCCTGAAACTCACCTATTTCTTCTTTCACTTTATCCCAGACCTGTTCCCGTTCTTCCCAGTCGAAGCCTACATTGCGGGCTTTGTCCTGAATACGGTAAGCCTTGATAAGCGAGGGCAGGGCAGCGGGCACACCGCTTAATACACTTTTGTTTCCATCTTTCTCTTTGAGTTTCAACTGTTCCCAATTCTCGGAAACTTGTCCGGCTGTCTCTGCTTTCACCTCTCCGAACACATGCGGATGGCGGAAAATCAGCTTATCGCACAACTTGTCGCAAACATCTTTGATATCAAAATCTCCTGTTTCCGAGCCTATCTTGGCATAGAAAGCGACGTGCAATAATACGTCTCCCAATTCTTTGCAGATTTCTTTCTTGTCATCCCTCATCAGGGCATCGCAAAGTTCGTAAGTCTCTTCTATGGTGTTGGGACGCAGACTTTCATTCGTCTGTTTACGGTCCCAGGGACATTTAACACGCAGTTCGTCGAGAATGTCCAGGAAGCGTCCGAAGGCTTCCATCTGTTCTTGTCTGGTATGTGACATAAATCTATCTATTTAATTCATTTTTTTCCATTCCTGATAAGAAATCAACAACCCTACTACTTCCGAGTAGTTCTGGCGGCCACTTTCTATCTTGTTTCCTTTCAGGTAAAGATCGTATATCCAATCCTGTACGGCTCCCACTACCGGGCTATATTTGGCAGCCCAATAGGCTTGATTATTCTTGGCTAATTCAATAATTTCCGGCCGGATGCGTTGAAAGAGTTTTGCATATTCTTCTTCTGAAAGTAATCTTTTTGCATTCCCCAATACATGCCCCAGTACAGAGAAATATCCGGAGAAACGGATACCCATCGCCTGTGAACGGGTGCAAACCTGATAGGCATAGAAATTGGCTTCCGCTTCGCTGGTGATACCTAACAAGTGGGCTAGTTCATGAGCATAAGTGGCAGGATAGTTGGCGGGAAGTAAATCTCCGTTAAGGGTGAATTCGCAGAAGAAAGGCCCCATGCTACCGGTTACTCCTACCATGGAAATGAACGGAGTAAACAACATGGTCTTTACTCTCGGATGATCGTGCGGAGGTCGGTGTACGCCCAGGCTATCACTTAACTGATTATAGATTCGTACGGTTTCTTCCTGTATCAAATCCTGGTTGATACTATTTACAGGGGTGTACGAACGATTTAATTGGGTGATATAGTCGTCAACGAACTCCTGAAAATTTTCGGGAGTGTAGGCTGTATACGGGATTTCGGTTCGTTGGTAAAAGTTCTTTTGAGAATAATTCAGTCCCCAAGCCAGATAGAACCATACATAAATCCACAACAGATATTCGCCGTCACGCAATAAAATTTTCTTCCAAGGCAACTTTTTGCGGAGACGGGCATAAATAGGATAAATAATCACACCCGCGATACTAAGGAAGATAAATAAGTCTCCTATCGCAAAAGGAAATAAATTGGAAAAAAACGACAAAACGTAAGAGATAAAAGGATAGATTGTTTGCGAATAGATTGTTGCCAGAGCAGGAATCCATTGCGTTAGCCACACCAGGATTAAGATTGCTCCTAAGGCTAAATATCTTACATTTGGCTTCTTTTTCATCATTTGTCTAATATCAGTCAACAAAAATATGCATTAAATAGACGTCGCGCGAAAAAATACCTCTATATTTGCAAAAAATCTGTTAACAATGGCTTTATAACTTGTATAATAGGGAAAGTCATTCAACATAAACCGGATAAAAGATGGCTACATCAGAAGAAATTGAAAAGTATTGCCGGAATTGCGTATCACGTGATTTCGTGAATGGTAAAGGTCTTGTTTGTAAGCGTACCAGAGAACTTCCTGCTTTTGAAGAAGAATGTGAAAGTTTTGAGAAAGATGAAGAGCTGGAAAGATTAGCCCCTCCCAAGCCGGAAGACTTCCCGGTATCTATGACAGAAGAAGAAATGCTTGCCGAAGAGAATCTCTCCAAAGGAGTACTGTACGCAGTCGCTGCCTGTATTGTGGGTGCGGTGGCATGGGGACTGATATCTGTTTCTACGGGTCGTCAGATTGGATTTATGCCCATTGCTATCGGATTTATGGTTGGCTTTGCCATGCGGAAAGGGAAAGGAATACGTCCCATTTTCGGAATTATCGGTGCGGCATTATCCCTGATTAGTTGTGTCCTGGGTGATTTCTTTTCCATTATCGGGTATATTTCCCAGGATTATGATATGTCCTATTTCGACGTTCTGGTAAGCGTGGACTATGGAGAAATATTCTCTATTATGCTGGAAAATGTGATGTCAATGACTGCTTTATTCTACGGATTCGCTCTTTATGAGGGGTATAAATTCTCTTTCCGTGCACAGAAACACCCCGAGGGTGGTAAGATTTGAATTTAAATTATTAATTTTGCACCCGTTATTTTTAGAATATACATTATCATATATACATAAAACAATATGGAATTAGCAAGTAAGTACAATCCCGCTGACGTGGAGGGAAAATGGTACCAGTATTGGCTGGACCATCATTTATTCAGTTCGAAACCCGATGGCCGTGAACCTTACACCATCGTCATTCCGCCCCCGAACGTCACCGGTGTGTTGCACATGGGACACATGCTTAATAATACCATTCAGGATATTTTAGTTCGTCGTGCTCGTATGGAAGGCAAGAATGCCTGCTGGGTACCGGGAACTGACCATGCTTCTATTGCTACTGAAGCAAAAGTAGTAAACAGACTTGCCGCTCAAGGCATCAAGAAAACTGACCTGACTCGTGACGAATTCCTGAAATATGCCTGGGATTGGACAGACGAACACGGAGGTATCATCCTGAAACAGCTCCGCAAACTCGGTGCATCCTGCGACTGGGATCGTACTGCTTTCACTTTGGACGAGAAACGCAGTGAAAGTGTACTGAAAGTTTTCGTAGACCTGTTCAATAAAGGATTGATCTACCGCGGTGTCCGTATGGTAAACTGGGACCCGAAGGCATTGACCGCTCTTTCTGACGAGGAAGTGATCTACAAAGAAGAGCACGGAAAACTATATTACCTCCGCTATAAAGTAGAAGGTGATCCGGAAGGACGCTATGCCGTAGTGGCAACTACCCGCCCTGAAACAATCATGGGTGACACAGCGATGTGTATCAACCCGAACGACCCGAAAAACGAATGGCTGAAAGGCAAGAAAGTGATCGTTCCGCTGGTAAACCGCGCCATCCCTGTGATTGAAGATGATTATGTAGACATCGAATTTGGTACAGGTTGCCTGAAAGTGACTCCGGCTCATGACGTAAACGACTATATGCTGGGTGAAAAGTACAACCTGCCTAGCATTGATATCTTCAACGATAACGGTACATTGAGCGAAGCTGCCGGTATGTATATCGGCATGGATCGTTTCGACGTTCGTATACAGATAGAGAAAGACCTCGAAGCTGCCGGACTGCTGGACAAGACAGAAGCCTATACAAATAAGGTAGGTTACTCGGAACGTACCAACGTAGTGATCGAACCGAAACTATCTATGCAATGGTTCCTCAAGATGCAGCATTTTGCAGACATGGCATTGCCTCCCGTAATGAACGATGAACTGAAGTTCTATCCTGCAAAATACAAGAATACCTACCGTCACTGGATGGAGAACATCAAAGACTGGTGTATCAGCCGTCAGTTGTGGTGGGGACATCGCATTCCTGCTTACTTCCTCCCGGAGGGTGGTTATGTGGTAGCTGCTACAGCAGAAGAAGCATTGGTAAAAGCGAAAGAGAAAACCGGCAATGCCGCCTTGACAATCGAAGATCTCCGTCAGGACGAAGATTGTCTGGATACATGGTTCTCTTCCTGGTTATGGCCTATCTCTTTGTTCGACGGAATCAACAATCCGGGTAACGAAGAAATCAACTATTACTATCCGACCAGCGACCTTGTGACAGGACCGGATATTATCTTCTTCTGGGTGGCCCGTATGATTATGGCAGGCTACGAGTACGAAGGACAGATGCCGTTTAAGAACGTTTACTTCACAGGGATCGTTCGTGATAAACTGGGACGTAAAATGTCCAAGTCACTCGGTAATTCTCCCGACCCGTTAGAGTTGATCGAGAAATACGGAGCCGATGGAGTACGTATGGGTATGATGCTTTCTGCTCCTGCCGGAAATGATATTCTTTTCGATGACGCACTTTGCGAACAGGGACGTAACTTCTGCAACAAGATATGGAATGCTTTCCGTCTGATTAAGGGCTGGACAAATGCCAAAGGTACTATTGAGATCCCTACCGATGCGCATCTGGCAGTTCAGTGGTTTGAGCAAAGACTGGATGCGGCAGCTGTTGAAGTGGCCGATCTCTTCTCCAAATATCGTTTGAGCGAAGCGTTGATGCTGGTTTACAAACTGTTCTGGGATGAATTCTCTTCTTGGCTGTTGGAAATCGTGAAACCTGCTTATGGACAGCCAGTTAATGGCTTTATTTATAGTATGGTTCTTAGCTCTTTCGAGCGTCTGCTTGAATTGCTGCATCCTTTTATGCCATTTATCACAGAAGAATTGTGGCAACAACTGCGTGAGCGTGAACCGGGTGAAAGTCTGATGGTTACTCAACTGTTTGAACCGGTCGGAGCAAATGAACAATTCCTGGCAGAGTTTGAAGTAGCTAAGGAAATCATCAGTAATGTCCGTAGCATCCGTTTGCAGAAGAACATTGCTCTGAAAGAAGAACTCGAATTGCAGGTTGTAGGCACTCATCCGGTAGAGAAATTGAATCCGGTGATAATCAAGATGTGTAACCTGTCTTCCGTAACAGTGGTAGAAAGCAAATCAGAAGGTGCTTCTTCTTTCATGATAGGAACGACCGAATTTGCCGTGCCATTGGGTAATATGATTGACGTGGAAGCCGAAATCGCTCGTATGGAAGCCGAATTGAAGCATAAAGAAGGATTCTTGCAGGGAGTGATGAAGAAACTTAGCAACGAGAAATTCGTCAATAATGCTCCGGCTGCCGTTCTTGAACTGGAACGTAAGAAGCAAGCCGATGCAGAGAGCATCATTAATTCTTTGAAAGAAAGTATTGCGGCTTTGAAGAAATCATAATCCTTTGATACTTAATTTTATATAATAAAGGGCATCTCAATTCGTTTTGGGATGCCTTTTTTTTGCACTAAAGAAATTAATACTATCTTTGCTTCCGCTATTTATAGAATACCACAAATGAAACAATCGTTACGGATCATTCCATTCCTCCTTGGATTATTCCTTTTTATTGAAGGATTCTTATCACCTGCGTCAGCCCGAACCGAAAATACAAATAAAGAAGTACTGGTTTTAAACTCGATTAATTTCAATCTGCCTTGGGCTAAAAACTTTTATTGGTGTCTTCATGATGCTCTTCAGAAACAAGGAATTTCTGTGAAGGCGGAATCGCTTTCCGTACCTGCTCTGGTGAATGAGATGGAGGCGAATGCCGTAGTCACCCATTTGCGTCAGAAGTATCCGGAGCCTCCCACTGCTATCGTGATGATTGGAGATCCGGGATGGATTGTTTGCCGTGAATTGTTTGATGATGTATGGAAAGATGTCCCGGTGGTTGTGACAAATGCCCGCGATCGCCTGCCTGCTTCTCTGGATATCCTGCTGTCTCATGCTCCACTCACAGAAAGTAACAGTGTTTCTGCGGAAGAATGGAGACGGGAATATAATATCACTTCCTTGAAGCAGCATTATTACGTCAAGGAGACCGTAGATTTAATTTATAAACTGATACCTGACATGGAACGTCTGGCTTTTATTTCAGACGATCGGTATATCAGTGAAGAAACCCGCCGAGATATGAAAGAAGCCGTAGAGGAAAACTTTCCTGATTTGCGTCTGGAGCTTCTTTCCACCACTCAATTATCCACGGAAATGCTACTCGATACGTTGCGCAGCTATAAATCCAATACGGGGATTATCTATTATTCATGGTTTGAGTCGCATAACGAGAATGATAACAACTATCTCTTCGATCACATTCAGGAGATTATCACTAATTTTACTCCTTCGCCTCTGTTCCTGCTTTCTCACGAAGATTTATCGAACAATACTTTTGCGGGAGGATATTATGTCTCGGCAGAATCTTTCAGCGATTCTCTGCTGGAGATTCTTGATCGGATATTGAAGGGTGAACAGGCCCGGAATATTCCCGGTGGAGTGGGAGGGAAAGGAAGTGCCTATCTTTGTTATCCGGTATTGAAAGCTCATAACATACCGTCATACCGTTACCCGGCCGATGCCGTTTATGTCAATGAGCCCAAGACTTTTTTTCAGCAGTATTCTGTTGAAATTATTGTCTGTTCCATCTTCCTGTTAATTCTGATTGTTGCTATCATATATTATATCAGTATTCTTCGGAAAGCATATAGTCGTCTGCATGAAGCAATGGAAAAAGCGGAACAGGCCAATCAATTGAAATCCGCATTCCTGGCTAATATGAGTCATGAGATACGTACGCCCTTGAATGCCATTGTAGGATTCTCCAATATGCTTCCTCACGTCGAAAACCGTGAAGAAATGTCCGAATATGCAGACCTCATTGAAACAAATACGGATTTGTTGCTCCAGTTGATTAATGATATTCTGGATTTGTCGAAGATTGAAGCCGGTACGTTCGATTTCTATCCTGCCTTGATTGATGTGAATCAGACGCTTGAAGAAATCGAGCAGAGTATGCAGCTACGTCTGCGACACAATAATGTGACTTTCACATTTGTGGAGAGACTGCCCGAATGTACATTATATACGGATAAGAACCGTTTGATTCAGTTACTTGCCAATTTCATTGTTAATGCCATCAAATTTACAGAAGTGGGGACCATTCGTATGGGGTATCGTCTGCTAGACTCCGAAACGATTTATTTTTATGTGTCGGATACTGGCTGTGGAATGTCTTCTGAACAGTGTATTCATGTCTTCGAACGGTTTGTGAAGTACAATTCCTTTGTGCAAGGTACCGGACTGGGACTTTCTATCTGCCATACGATTGTAGACCGCTTGGGAGGGAAAATAGGAGTGGAGTCGAAAGAAAACAAAGGATCTACTTTCTGGTTTACCTTACCTTATCGGCAGAATTAATGCTTTACTTCTCTCCAATCTATCAGTAGATAAGTTGCTATGCTCTTATTGCAAACTTCCTTTCCTTTATTGGATAAGTTGTCTTTGACTAAGAAGAAACTATAAACGCAAGTTCTGATTGTATAAACGAAACTTGCAATTATATAATCAGAACTTCCGTTTTTATAAATGAAGCTTGCAATTATAGATTTCTCTTAGCCAAAAAGAAGTTTGGCAGTAGGGGAATGTAAGTTTATCCCTAATACAACGGAAGTTTTCTATTAGTACTTTAGTAAATAGAACGTAATAGATCAGAAAATAGATAGCGGGTTTATTTTAAGGAAATAGAATTGGTAGCAATAAAGGCAGATAATCCTTTAAATCTACGCGTAGTTGCTTTAATGCCTGTTGAATGCGGTAATCTACTGTTTTGGGAGATACTCCCAAAATTTCCGCTATTTCTTTATAACTCATATCCCGGAACCGATGCATCACGAAAGCCTCCCGGTAACTTTCCGGTAATGTGGCAATGGCATTTTTGATACGTTGTGTCAACTCTTCGACTTGATAAAGATCCGTATCTTGTAGCATCTCCTGCATTTCTTCATAAAATCGAGTGTCGGCACGTTGAGTGGCGTCAATATGTGCAAGCTTGTTCAGAGCTTTGCGGTATATCATTTTAAAGAGGTACGAACTAAGCGAGGTTTCGATAAACAAATTTTCTCTGTTCTCCCAAATCCATAAAAGAGAATCCTGCACAATTTCTTCCGCATCTTCCAGATCGACGAAGCGATGGCCGTAGGCACACAGTGCCGGATAATACCTCCGAAACAGTGCATCGAATGCTTTTTGGTCGCCTCGCTGTATAGCAGATAATAGGAAATTGCTTTCTGACAGGTGAACTTCTTTCATGTATTAGTTTGATATTTCACTGCAAATATAGCTTTTTTATAAGAAAACAAAGATTTTCTGAAAAAAAATGAGATTTGGTTTAGGAATCCCACAAGTCTCTCTTGTCTTATAGTAAAAGGCAATAAAATACGAATATGGATAAGACTGATAAAAATACAATAGAAGAATTGCTTCCCCGTTATTGTGAGGGACTGGCAACGGAAGAAGAGCGTCTGCAAGTTGAGACGTGGATGGATGAGTCGGAAGAAAACCGGCGGATGGCCAAACAGATACATGCTCTCTATCTTGCTACAGATACTGTTCACATCATGACGAAAGTCGACACAGAGAAAGCATTGACAAAGGTGAAAAGTAGAATGACAGGTAACAGACAAAGGAAAACGACATGGTGGGAATGGGCGCAACGTGCGGCAGCAGTGCTGTTCATTCCACTTCTCGTTACTCTGATGGTACAACATTGGGGAGGAAGCGAACAGGAATTGGCACAAATGATGGAAGTGAAAACAAATCCCGGAATGATGACTTCTCTGACATTGCCCGATGGCACATTGGTTTTCCTGAATTCCGAATCTACCTTGAGTTATCCCTCACGCTTCGATAGCGACACGAGAAATGTAACATTGCAGGGAGAGGCTTATTTTGAAGTAGCCAAGAACCCGGAAAAGAAGTTTATAGTTTCTACTTCCCACCAATCACAGATCGAAGTACTGGGAACTCATTTTAATGTAGAGGCTTATGAAAAAGAAGACCGGATTGCAGCAACATTGGTTGAAGGAAAGATAGGTTTTATTTATTCATCTGACAATGGTTCGAAAAAGGTGCTGATGGATCCCGGACAGAAGCTGGTCTATGATACAAGAGACAGTAAAGTGCAGCTTTATGCCACCTCCGGTGAGTCGGAAATAGCTTGGAAAGAGGGAAAGATTATATTTAGAAATACTCCTCTCGAAGAGGGATTGCGAATGTTGGAGAAGCGGTATAATGTGGAATTCATTATTAAAAACGACCGCTTGAAAGGAGACTCGTTTACAGGTACGTTTACAAATCAACGCCTCGAGCGTATTCTGGAATATTTCCAGCTTTCTTCTCAAATCCGTTGGCGTTATCTTGATTCGCCGGATATAAAAGATGAAAAGAGTAAAATAGAAATATATTGATTGATTAACCTTAAAACAAAAATGCAATGAAAGACAGACCCCCTTAAACAAAAACATACGGGAGGATATTGGCGTATCTTCCCGTATGGAAATCGGTAAATCTTTTTGATGCTTGTTTGGCGACAAGCTTAGATAAACTTTTTATTAACTTTAAGTCATTACAAAATTATGCAAAATTATTTTAGCATCCAATTTTTATGGGTGGTAAAGTCACTTTGGCTAACCTCAAAAAAAATCCCATTATCTATGAGACTATTGGTTTTGTTCTTAGTATGTTCTATTGGGCTGACCTATGCAGCCGATAGTTACGCTCAAAAGGCTTTAATCAGTATTGATGTACGTAATCAGCGGGTGGAGGACATTCTAAAAGAAATTGAAGAGCAGTCTGATTTTGATTTCTTCTTCAATAATAAGCATGTCGATTTGAATCGTCGCGTATCAGTTTCTGCTGATAAAAGCAACATTTTTAGTGTGTTGAAAGAAATCTTTTCCGGTACTAATGTAAAATATTCGGTACTAGACAAGAAGATTATATTATCCATTGAGGCACAGTCTCCTGAACAAGAAAAGAAAATAACCGTATCCGGTACTATATCAGATGCACAGGGGGAGCCGATTATCGGAGCCAGTGTATTAGAAAAAGGAGTACAGGGTAACGGTACGATAACAGATATTGACGGGAACTTCAAAATATCCGTCTCTTCATCGAAGGCACAGCTCGATATCTCCTATATCGGCTATCAGTCTCAAACGGTTGCCGTGCAACCCGGAAAAAATATGAAAATCATTTTGCAGGAAGATTCCAAACAACTCGATGAAGTGGTAGTGGTGGGTTATGGTACACAGAGCAAGAAGACATTGACAGGTGCCGTTTCTATGGTAAACATGGGAGATGTGGAGATGAATACCGTACCGAATGTATCTCGTGCGTTGGCGGGTAAAGCAGCGGGGTTCCGTGTGAACCAGGTTTCTGCACAGCCGGGTGGTGAGGCGAAGTTTCGTATTCGTGGAGAAGCGTCTACCGGTGCTGGTAATGAACCTTTATTTGTAATCGACGGCTTCCCGGTATCTTCTACTTCCAATTTAAGTTCTGGTAATGGTTTCTATGAATCGGGTAATATTGATAATGTACTGGAATCATTGAATCCGGATGATATTGAATCCATTTCTGTGTTGAAAGATGCTGCTTCCACAGCTATTTATGGTGCGCGTGCCGGACATGGAGTTGTTTTGATTACCACCAAACGTGGTAAAAGTCAAAAGCCCAGAGTGACTTATTCCGGTATGGGGTCGGTGCAGGTAGCTCGTTCCAACTACAAGATGCTTGATACTCGCATGTATATGGATATGTATAATAAACAGATGCATGAAGAGTGGTTAAAGTTGAACGGAATGGGTATTTATGAAGGATATGTTGAGAAGCAGGACACTCCGCCTACTCAATATAAACCCACTTTCAATAATGATGAAATATTGACTGCTAGCGGTACCGATTGGTTGGATGCGGTGATGCGCAATGGATATACGCAACAGCACAATCTTTCTGTGAATGGTGGTACGGAGAAAACTCGTTATCTGGCTTCTGTCAACTATATGAACCAAGAAGGAATTGTCAAGAATAATGGTGTCAGTCGTTTTTCTGCCCGTTTGAATCTGGATCAAGAATTGAGTGAATATGTTTCTTTCGGACTGACTGCTACTTACTCGCAGAATAAGTATGACAATGTTCCTCTGGGAGACAATGCCAATGAATATTCCGGCGTATTGACCGGTGCTATCCAATCCAATCCTACAATTCCTATCTATGACTCTGAAGGAAATTATTTCATTGATCCGAAACGTCCCTTCGTTGCGAATCCGGTGTCTTTGTTGGATATTAAGGATAATACGGTAAAAGACCGGATCATAGGATCTGCATTCGTATCCGTGAAACCGTTGAAAGACTTGGAAGTGAAGTTGCAGTTAGGTGTCGACCGTAGTTTCCAGAAACGTTCCAGCTATTTGCCTAAGACAACTTTGCAGGGAAAGACCAAAAACGGAAGAGCGGATATTTCGCAGGAAACAAGTACTGCCTATCTGATGGAGCTGACAGCTCAATACTCCAAGAGCTTTGGCGATCATAACGTGAAAGCTATTGGTGGTTATTCGTTCCAAAAATTTAAAAATGATGGATTGAGTGCCGGAAATGAAGATTTTCTTGTAGATGGCTTTGGATATAATAGTTTGGGTTCAGGAAATTACAAGAAACCATCTGTAGGTTCATGGGCTTCTATTAACAGTATTGCTTCTTTGTTTGCCCGTGCCAATTACTCGTATAAAGGCAGATATTTACTGGAAGCTACAGTTCGTGCTGATGCTGCTTCCAATTTCGCCCCGGAAAATCGTTGGGGTTATTTCCCGTCCGTATCAGCCGGTTGGATGATAAGTGAAGAAAATTTCATGAAAGGGGCTTCAAACTGGTTGTCTATGTTGAAGTTAAGAACTTCTTATGGACAGACGGGTAACTCTAATGTCGGTTATCGCATTTACGACTATTATGAAGTGGGAAGAAGTGCCATTATCGGAGGTGCAGAATCAACAGGAGTATATGCTTCGGATTTGGGCAACAGGAGCCTGACTTGGGAAACGACTACGGAATTTAATGTAGGTGTGGATCTAGGTATACTCAACAACCGATTTAAGTTGACAGCCGAATATTTCAAACGTAAGATTACAGACTTGTTGGTGACAAATAAACCATTGCCTTTTTATAATGAAATAAATAAAATAGCGGGTAATATAGGATCAACACAAAGTCAGGGTGTGGAAATCACAGTGAATACGGTGAATATCGTTACTAAAGATTTTGAATGGGATACGACATTAACCTTGTCACATTACAATGACCGTTGGCTGACACGTGACCCGAACTGGAAACCCAAACCTTATGAAAAAGAAAATGATCCGATTCGTGCATGGTGGGAATATGAAGCGCTTGGCATCCTGCAACCGGGAGAAAAAGTTCCGGACGCTCAAAAAGACTTGGTTCCGGGTATGATGAAGTTGAAAGACCGCGATGGAAACGGAGTATTGGGAGATGAGGATAAAGTATATATGGGTAATGGTGATCCCAAAATTATCTACGGTCTGAACAACTCGTTCAGATATAAGAACTTCGACTTGAATATCTATTTCTATGGAGAAGCCGGCAGAAAGAGAGGAGCCAGTTATTATGAGGGCTGGACACGTATGGACAATGGTATCAATGTTTCTACTTATGCCCTGAAAGCTTTTAATAGCAATAACCTGACAGCCACAGATCCGACATTTGTCAGAGGTGGAAGCGGATGGGGGGATTACTATGTGAAATCTATCTATTACGTTCGTTGTGGAAGCATTACATTAGGATATAAAGTGCCTATCAGCCAGAAGATTGCCAAGAATCTCCGCGTATATGTAGACGTGAATAATCCGTTTGTGATTACTAACTGGACAGGTCTGGACCCGGAAACGGACAATGGAACCTATGCATATCCGAATGTAACCTCATATAATTTTGGTGTATCAATATCTTTCTAATAAGTGATGAATATGAAAAAGACAATTTATACTGCAATAGCAACTCTCTTGTTCCTCATTTCGTCTTGTACGCTGGAGCAGGAAGTATATAATAAAATTAATCCGGGAATGTTTCCCCAAAATGCTGAAGATGTAAATGCTTTGGTCAATTCGAGTGCTTATTATGTGTTTTCTCCGTGGGGAATTTTTGAAGTAGCGGCAGGCTATGTGACGACTTCGGAAATGGTAACCGATTATGTGGAAAACACTTGGGGATGGACTACCGTATACAATTCGTATGAAGCTAATGACTGGCATATCGACGGTGACTATCGTCGTGTGTATGACTATTCCCAGTATTTGGCTTCCATGACTTTGACAATGGATCGCATCAAGGACGTGAATATGGATGAAACCTTGAAAGCTCGCTATATGGCGGAATTGAAATGCGGACGTGGTTTCCTGGCTTTTCTGATGTATGATATGTATGGTCCGATACCTATCGCCGATCTGGAGACTTTGCAAAAACCGGAAGCAGAGATTGTTATTCCACGTTTGTCGGAAGAAGCTATGCGTGAATACATTGTTTCCAACTTGAAAGATGCAGCTAATGTGTTGCCCTATAAGTATGAAGATACAAATTACGGACGCTTCACCAAAGGATTGGCCAATACATTATTGCTGAAATTCTACATGATGACCAAGCAATGGGATGAGGCGGAGAAAATAGGACGTGAATTGACAAAACCGGAATACGGTTATAAATTGGTAGACGATTATAACTCTCTGTTCTCTTTATCTGGTGAAAAGAATTCGGAAGTCATATTCTCATGTGTGGCCGAGGCCGGTGTGATGGAACAGAAATGGTTCGCTCACGTACTGACTTCTGACTATCCGCTTCCTGCCGGAATGTCGGTGACTGCCTGGGGAGGATTTAAAATATCCTGGCCTGCATACGAATCTTATGATCCTAAAGACAAGAGACGTGAAAGAATTATTGGTGAATATACAGGTACAGAGGGCGTACACCATAGCCGGGCGCTTGACCGTGACGGTGGTACGACAGGTATACTCTTCTACGGTGCAATTCCGGTGAAATATAAAATTGAGGGGGTAGTAGGTGAGAAGTGCGAAATAGATATGCCCATCTATCGTTATGCGGATGTATTGACTTTACTTTCGGAAGCTATCGTTCGCAATGGAAACAGTATCACTCAAGAGGCGATTGGCCTGTTGAATCAGGTGCGGGTTACTCATGGTGGACTAAAAGCTTATCAATTGAGTGATTTTTCATCTGTAGAAGATTTTCTGGATAAATTGTTGAAAGAACGTGGACATGAATTTTATTTTGAAGGAGTGCGTCGTCAGGATTTGATCCGCCACGGAAAATTTATTGAAGCAGCACTTGCCAAAGCAAGATTTGCCGGACAGCCGACAGGTAAAATAGAAACGAAAGTGGATGGACAATATAAATATGAGAAATTCCCGTTGCCTACTCATCTGATTACTGAAGGACAAGGCATTATAATTCAAAATCCCGGTTACTAAAAAATAGATAGCATTATGAAACATTTATTATATAGTCTATTAGGAATCTTGTTGCTTGCCGGATGTAAGGAAGACAAGTACAATGTAATCATTCCGATGTCGGATATTTACTTGAGCGCGCCTCAAGATGGAGCGATCATTGATTTGAATGATTTATCGATTGAGAAATATAGTTTCTCTTGGGAGAAACCTCTGGAAAATGGAGCAAAGCTGCTTATTTGTGCTGACAGGAAATTCAAAGAACCGGTGATAATTGATGCAGGAAAATCGACTTCTGTTGCGATATCTGCACTGACTGCCGATCAGAGTTTTTCTCAATTGGGAATTAAAGCGGGGCAGGAAGCGGTACTGTATTGGACAGTCAAAGAAACCGGTAATATAACCGCAGCAGCTTCGGAAGCACGCACCATTCGGGTGAAACGTATGACTAGCAAATTAGTGCAGCCGGAAGATTTGACTAAGATTTCTTTGGCTGAAAATGCCCCGGAGACTGCTGTGCAGTTTGAATGGGATACCCAGGAATGGCCTGAATCTACCTCGTACTCGCTTTGTTTCTCACTGGATCCTGAAATGAAACAGACGGTTGCCGAACATAGTGTGGGAGTTGTGAATGGTAAATCATCATTGACTCATGAAGAACTTCAGGCACTGCTCGATAAACTTTCTATCAAACGTTGGACTTCCAATTCTGTGTATTGGAATGTGAAGACTGATGATGGGCAATGGGTGTCACGTTCTTCCGGAGTACTGAATATGACAGAAATGATGCGCTTCATAGATGTTCGTGGAGATGAAAAGATTACTTATCGTGTTGTTCGTATATTTTATAGTGACAAAACATCATTGGTTTGGTTGGCAGATAACCTGCGCGCAACTAAATATGCTGATGGTACAGATATTGAAGCGAATAATTTCAAAAAGACACCTGCATCGCTCGGAGAAGGTAGAGTGAAAGCCTATGGAGTGCATTATCATTACGATATTCGTGATAAGATAGCACCTAAGGGATGGCGTTTGCCGACCATACAGGAATATAAGAATTTGTTTGCAGAAGCCGGAACTGCCGAAGGTCAATGGAATGTATTGAAAGATCCTGAATATTATGAATCAGTAAAAGGACAGGCGCATTTGAACGACTGGAAATTCAATTTGTGTGCTTCCGGTCAATGGAGCGGTGATGCAATCACTAATCATACCGGACCGTACTGTTATCTGTTGGTCACTGATGATATGTCTCATCAATGTATTCTTCATGATGGAGGGGCAACATTGTGGAGTCCTTGGACAACCGGTGCTCCTGCACGTTTTATCTACAATGAAAATTAATCGGGTGAAAATTAAAAGTATATCAATCATGTTAATCAATATAAAGAAAACTATGACCATATTATCTACCTTATTATTAGGTATTATGTGTAGCTTTTGTTCTGATACAATAGATGTATATGCGGGACAATATGGAGAAGAAGACGGAACGAGTGAACCGGAAACTCCGGAGGTAACAGGAAATATTGTACCGATCGAGTCGCTTAGGAATCCCGATAGAGGATTCCACTTGGAATGTAATTTGCTTGCCGACCAAATGAAAAGTCCATATAATGATTATGAGGTTTATGGCAATGATTTGTATACGAAGAAAGTAGAGCAATTTGATGCAAAGGACGACAACCTGACTCTTGTACAGCAATATATCTACTTAACTAACTGGGTGAGTAAAGACCTGGATGCTGAAGCTCTGTCGAATATCCGCAAGATATTCGAGTTGATGAAAGCGCAGGGGTATAAAGCCATTCTTCGTTTTGCATACAATCACGCCGGACTGAATACTTCCGGTGGCGAATCCAAACAATGGATTCTCCGGCACATCGAGCAACTTACTCCTCTGTTGAATGAATACATTGGACAAATTGCTACCATGCAGGTTGGTTTTATCGGTGCTTGGGGAGAGTGGCATACTTCTCCGTTGATGAATGACCAGAGTGCGAAGAATGCAATCGTCAGTGCTTTATTGAGAGCCTTGCCTGCACCTTATTGTGTAGAAATGCGTTATCCGAATCATAAGAAAGCGTTGACACTGGAACAGGAAGGATCTCGTGGACGTATCGGGTATGCGAATGATTATTTTACAGCCGGCGAACATCCGCTTGCACCGGGCAATGACTTTGTTCCTAATACGGATGATTACAAGCAGATAACGGAAGAGGTGAAAGTGAACAATTTCTATATGAGCGGTGAGATCCCTTATAATGAGGATACAGAATGGGGATTGGCGGAGTTGATTAGTCCGATAAAATCACTGCGTATTTTGCGCGAACACCGTTACTCGGCATTTGATGTGACGCAAAACTATGATTTGAATATCATGAGTTGGAAACGGGTAAAGGTAAATCCCGCTTTATTAAATGATAATCACATTCTGTTCGATGAGAGTTACTTCAAAGATGAGGAGGGCAATGAAGTTGTTCGTTCATTCTATGATTTTGTACGCGACCATTTGGGGTATCGTCTGAATCTTCAAAGTGAATCGAAAGTAGAAGCAAAAAGTGGAAATCTGGAATACGATCTGACGATTACGAATACCGGTTTTGCTACGGTGATTAATCCGAAAGAGGTATATCTCGTACTGGTTTCCGAAAGCGGTCAGGTAGTGAAAGAATTCAAACTGGATGTGGATCCTAAGACCTGGATTCCGGCTACCGAACAGGAACCGAATCAGGCTGCGAAATACACTATCAAAGGAAGTGTGGCAGCCGGTGTGAGCGGAACCTATAAAGTGGGGATCTGGATGCCCGAAAAAGTAGCCGATTGGAAATACAATTCGGTATATGCCATTAAGTTTGCTAAAACAGAGAATGTGACTCATTGGTATGATGATGCAGACAAATATGCCGTGAACCTGTTCGGAACAGTTACATTCTAAAAATAAATTGATGAATACTTCCGACCGTATAGAACAGATCTCATGTTGCGGTCGGAGTATTCGAAACTTACATCTTATTTGAATGAAGATGAACAAAAATCATAAAACCGTACTTGTTATACTTAACATCATAGTATCATTTCTAATTTCTTCCTGTTCCTCCCCCAAGGAACAGGTTAGAATAGGAAATGGTACTTTTACTATCGAGGGAAAGGATATCCAGTTGATTTGTGGAGAAATGCACTATCCCCGCATTCCGCACGAGTATTGGCGTGACCGCCTGAAGAGAGCGCGTGCGATGGGACTGAATACGGTATCTGCCTACGTTTTCTGGAACTTCCATGAACGTCAGCCGGGAGAGTTTGACTTTAGTGGACAGGCTGATATTGCGGAATTTATCCGTACGGCACAGGAAGAGGGACTGTATGTGATTCTTCGTCCCGGTCCGTATGTCTGTGCAGAATGGGATTTCGGAGGTTACCCGTCGTGGCTGCTGAAAGAAAAGGATATGACTTATCGCAGTAAAGATCCGCGTTTTCTGTCCTATTGTGAACGATATATCAAAGAACTTGGCAAACAACTGTCTCCTTTGACCATCAATAATGGAGGTAATATTATTATGGTGCAGGTGGAGAATGAATATGGATCGTATGCAGCGGATAAAGAGTATCTTGCCGCTATCCGCGATATGATTAAAGAAGCAGGATTCAATGTTCCGCTATTTACCTGTGACGGTGGTGGACAGGTGGAAGCCGGACATGTTGAGGGCGCACTGCCTACATTGAACGGAGTGTTTGGTGAAGATATATTCAAAGTGGTAGATAAGTACCAAAAGGGCGGTCCCTATTTTGTTGCGGAGTTTTATCCGGCTTGGTTTGATGAGTGGGGCAGACGACATTCCTCTGTTGCTTATGAACGTCCCGCCGAACAGCTGGACTGGATGTTGAGCCACGGTGTTTCTGTCAGCATGTATATGTTCCACGGTGGTACAAACTTTGAGTATACCAATGGAGCCAATACCGGAGGCGGTTATCAGCCCCAGCCCACAAGCTATGATTATGACGCTCCCTTGGGTGAATGGGGAAATTGTTATCCCAAATATCATGCATTCAGGGAAGTGATTCAGAAATACCTGCCTGCGGGAACAGTACTGCCGGAAGTTCCGGCAGATAATCCGACTACCACTTTTGCAACAGTCGAATTAAAGGAAAGTGCTCCATTAAGGACTGCATTTCATCAGACTACCCAGTCTGAAAATGTCCTGTCGATGGAGGATTTGGGAGTTGATTTCGGATATATTCATTATCAGACCACACTTCAAAAAGCGGGAAAACAGAAACTTGTCATACAGGATTTGCGTGACTATGCTGTGATCCTCATAGATGGTAAGCAAGTAGCCAGCCTGGATCGTCGTTACAATCAGAACAGTGTGACCTTGAATGTGTCGAAGACACCTGCCACACTGGAGATTCTGGTAGAAAATACCGGACGCGTCAACTATGGCCCCGATATACTGTTTAACCGGAAAGGTATCACCAGCCAAGTTTTGTGGGGAAATGAAAAGCTGACCGGATGGTCTATTACTCCATTGCCTCTGTATAAAGAAAAAGTTTCGGAAATGGAGTTTGGCGAAACCATCAAAGGCGTTCCTGCTTTCCATAAAGGAACGTTTACAGTAGAGAAGAAAGGTGACTGCTTTGTAGATATGAGTCAATGGGGTAAAGGTGCTGTCTGGGTAAATGGCAAATCTCTGGGACGTTTCTGGAATATCGGCCCTCAACAAACACTCTATCTGCCCGCTCCATGGCTGAAAGAGGGAGAAAATGAAATTGTAGTGTTTGAAATGGAAGATACGGGTAAGCGTGTTTTGCAAGGATTGAATCAACCCATTCTGGATAGTTTGGGTATTGATAAGAATTATCAGAAAGGCCAGCGTCGTGCAGCGGTAGGCACTCCGATTCTGGAAGACGGTGATCTTGCATTAAAAACTACTTTGCAGGAGACTAATGAGTGGCAGTCATTCGATTTATCGGTTGCGACTACTCTTCGCCACTTCTGTATAGAGACTCTGTCTTCCTACACAGAGGATAACCAGGCCTGCATTTCGGAAGTGGAACTGATAGATGATAAGGGACAGCCGATTGACAAAACTAAATGGGAAGTCGTTTATGTAAGCAGTGAACAAGCTGATAAGAACTTGGGAATAGCAGAAAACCTGTTTGATGGAGATATTTCTTCTTTCTGGCATACGAATGCGGCCGTGGAGTCTAACCATCCTCACCGGGTTATTATAGATATGAAAGAAATTTATAAGGTTTCGGCTTTTCGCGTGAAAGTTCGTAAAGGTTCATTCTTATCAGGAAAGGTGAAAGATATAAATATATATGGTCGTCCACAATTCTTCTTATTTCATTGAATAAAACGTAGTAAATAGATAAAATACGACTCTTAATTATTATATTTGACAAACTGTAAATAAAACTATGTATACACGTCTTTTATTCATTCTATTATTGGGGGCTACATGGATGTGTAGCTGCCAAACCGAACAGTCTCCTGTCAATACATTGGCAGATCGTGTGACGGAAGGTACTTCGAAAGATCGAATTCTTTTTCGGATGATTGCTGATGAAAAGAATCCGTTAAAAGATTATTTTGAAATATCTTCTGAAGACGGTAAAGTGCTGATAACCGGAAACTCTGATTTGTCTCTGGCTACGGGGTTGAACTGGTATCTGAAATATGTAGCCGGTATTCATCTTTCCTGGAATAATCTTTCGCAGAAGTTACCGGAAATACTACCGCTTCCACAAGAAAAGATACGTAAGGAGACATCCATGCAGAACAGATATTATCTGAACTATTGCACTTATTCTTATTCCATGGCTTTCTGGGATTGGGAGCGTTGGGAAAAAGAAATAGACTGGATGGCAATGCATGGCATCAATATGCCTTTGAGCATCACCGGAATGGAGGTGGTCTGGTACAATTTGCTGAAACGTTTGGGATACACAACAGAAGAAGTCAATGAATTTATTTCCGGCCCGGCCTTTATGGCTTGGTGGCAAATGAATAATCTCGAGGGTTGGGGTGGACCGAATCCCGATAGCTGGTATCAGCAACAAGAAGCGCTTCAGAAGAAGATCGTAGCCCGTATGCGGGAGTTGGGTATTGAACCAGTATTCCCCGGATATGCTGGAATGGTTCCCCGTAACATTGGTGAAAAGCTAGGTTATCAGATTGCTGATCCCGGTAAATGGTGTGGCTTCCCCCGTCCGGCTTTCCTTTCTACGGAAGATGAACACTTCGATTCTTTTGCCGCTATGTATTATGAGGAATTGGAGAAACTCTATGGAAAAGCCAACTATTACAGCATGGATCCATTTCATGAGGGAGGTAACACGGAAGGAGTCGACTTGGCGAAAACCGGTGCTTCCATTATGGCAGCTATGAAGAAAGCCAATCCGAAGGCTGTTTGGATCATTCAGGCCTGGCAGGCGAATCCTCGGGAAGAAATGATTGCTTCTCTTAATCAGGGAGATTTGCTCGTTTTAGATTTATATAGTGAGAAACGTCCCCAGTGGGGAGATCCGGATTCCATGTGGTATCGGGAAAAAGGCTTTGGCAAACACGATTGGCTCTATTGTATGTTACTGAATTTTGGAGGTAATGTTGGTTTGCACGGCCGGATGAATCAGCTGGTGAACGGGTATTATGATGCTTGTGCACACACTAACGGGAAAACGTTGCATGGAGTAGGAGCAACCCCGGAGGGTATAGAAAATAATCCGGTGATGTTCGAACTCCTTTACGAACTTCCTTGGCGTGAAGAACGCTTTTCTTCCGATGAATGGTTGCAGACTTACTTGAAAGCTCGTTATGGCAGAGAAGTTTCACCGGAAATAATGGAGGCTTGGCGTGCATTGGAACACACCGTTTACAATGCTCCGAAAGATTATCAGGGTGAAGGAACCATTGAGTCTTTGTTATGTGCCCGTCCGGGTTTCCATCTGGACAGAACTTCCACTTGGGGATATTCCAAACTATTTTATGCTCCCGATTCTACTGCAAAGGCAGCCCGGCTATTTACTTCCGTTGCCGACCAGTATAAAGGAAACAATAATTTTGAATATGATTTGGTAGACATCGTACGCCAGAGTAATGCCGATAAAGGAAATGTGTTACTTGAAGAAATATCACAGAGCTATGACCGAAAGGACAAAGAGGATTTCCGCAAACAAACACAGCAATTCCTGGACTTGATATTGGCGCAAGATCGTTTGTTATCTACCCGGAAAGAATTTTCCGTTTCCTCTTGGTTGAATGCAGCTCGTTCTCTGGGAACTACAGAAGAAGAAAAGCGATTGTACGAATGGAATGCTTCCGCATTAATCACAGTCTGGGGAGATAGCATTGCTGCCAATCAAGGCGGACTACATGATTATTCGCATCGGGAATGGAGTGGACTTTTGAAAGACTTGTATTATCAGCGTTGGAAAGCCTTCTTTGAGCAGAAACAGGCGGAGCTGGATGGGAAGCCTGCAGGACAGGAAATAAACTTCTATGGGATGGAGAAAGCTTGGGCAGAACATCACTAAAGGAGAGGCATCTCATTCATTTTTTTGCACGATAATGGTTGTAGAAGAGATTTATCATTCGACATTTGAATATTAGAAAATATAGATTATGATTGGAACTAATGGCTTCTGCGATGGTTCCAATCATATTTTATTAATAACACTCGCCAGTATAAAATCGGAGAAAAACTCTTGATTTTATGTTTTTCAGAATAAAAAAATGTTTTTAATTCTATTTGCTTATCTTTGCAGGTGTTAATTAAATCCTTGATCTTGCATGGAGTTTACTGAAGAACAATTACTATTGATCGCTTTATCGCGTGGAGATGAAAAAGCTTTTGAGGTGTTGTTTATGCGTTATTTCCCCAGAGTAAAGCGTTTTATTTCCGGTTTGCTCCAAGATGAAATAACTGCAGAAGATTTTTCTCAAGATATTCTTCTTAGAATATGGCAGAAGCGTGAAGAGATGGTAAAGGTAGAAAATTTGAGTGCCTATCTTTATCAAGCTTCTCGTAATGCCGTATATCAGCATCTGCGACATGTACTTCTAGTGAATGAATACGGAGAAAAACAGCAGGAAGTCTTATCTAATGTATCCGGTAGTGGAGTGCAGGATATTGAAGAAAATATGTTTGCGGAAGAGTTGCTTTTGCTGGTACAGCATACTGTAGAACAAATGCCAGCCCAACGCAGAAAGATTTATGAAATGAGTCGTAAGGAGGGGAAAACGAATGATGAGATAGCGCAACTCCTCACAATTAGTAAACGGACTGTGGAAAATCATCTTACCCAAGCATTGTCTGATATACGTAAAATGCTAAAACACTTCTTTCTTTTTTAGTCTTTTCCAGTGAAACTATACGTGGGAAATCTCTCTTTTTTCCATGCTTTCGAAAAAAAATAGAAAAAAACATCTTTAGACTGTGTGTGCATTCCATCTTATGCATCTTATTTATAAACGGATGGAATAATGAAAAAGAAAAGCATAACAGAATTAGTACATTTTTTTATTGAACATTCAGTGCCAAGCTCCTTGCAAGGAAAGTTTGGACGTTGGCTAGTGTCTTCTGTCGATGTTCCCGAAAAAGAAGAAGCTTTGCAGCAGGAATGGATGAATATGATTGTTACTCCGGACCAATCGACCCAACGCTCGTGGCATGAAGTGCGTCGTAAAGCCGGATTGGAAGAACTGCCTGTTTTAAGGCGGCATTGGACAATTAGTCCTCTCTTTCGTGTTGCCTCTATGCTGTTAATACCTTTATTAAGTATTGCTTTGTCATGGTATTATATAGATAGTTATACAAGTTCTTGCGAATTAGTAGAATACACAGTTCCGGTGGGCGAACGGGGTGAAGTTACTTTACCGGACGGAACGAAAGTGCAAGTAAATTCAGAAAGTAGCATAATCTATCCAAAGAGTTTTCGAGGCGAAACACGTACTGTTTATCTTTCCGGAGAAGCAAACTTCGATGTTCATAAGGATAAAAAACATCCATTTATTGTCAAGACTTCATTATTGGCGGTTCGTGCATTGGGTACCAAGTTCAATATACAAGCCTATTCGGAGGATAGGAAGACAATAACGACTCTTGAAAACGGTAAGGTGCAGATCACAAACATATTAATTCCGGATAGTAGTTTTATTCTTGTTCCTGATGAACAACTGGAATATGACCATTTGACGAAGAAGTATGAGAAACGGACGACAGATGCCATGACCACTGCCGGATGGACACGTGGAGAACTAAATTTTATAGATTGTGATTTGGAGAATATTCTGAACACATTAAAAAGACATTATAATGTAGAGATAAAAGCAGAACCTTATCTGTATACGAATGATTTGTATACTATCAAACTGAAGAAAGATGAATCTTTGCAGTCGGCAATTCGTATCATAACAATGACAGTAGGAGGAATGGAGAGTAAAATCACGGATGATAATATGGTGATATTGACAGCTTTGACATCTCCAGGCCAAGGTAAGAAAGGAGGTGCCCGGCCATAGAAAAAGGTCGGATAAAACTGATTCTTTTATCCGACCCGAAATAAATACCTTACGCATTTAAAATTTTTAAGTCTAGTGAACCTTAAATGTAGTATTCATTTAATATACAAAAATATGAATTTTAATTCTTATTTTGCAATTAAGCAAACAAGTAATTTTCGAATTTTATTATTAATCTTATTATTTACAGTTTCTTGGAGTACCGTTTACGGACAAAATCAATTGATTACGATTTCCGGGAAAAATATTACTTTACTAAAAGCCTTTGAATCTATTGAACGTCAAACCCAGTTGAGCATTACTTATAGTAGGACAAAACTTGATGTAGGAAAAATAGTTAATGCTAACTTTAAGAATCAGAAGTTATCAGTCGTTTTAGATAAACTGCTTGACGGAACAGGGTTCTCATATAAAATAGAATCCCGTTACATTGTTCTGGTTCCGATTTCTGTACCGGAGAAAAAGGAACAAACAACAAACACACCTAAGAAAGTACAGGGAGTCATTTCAGATATTAGTGGCGAACCTATAATCGGTGCCAGTATTTTGGAGAAAGGAGTAGTTGGAAATGGAACGATATCTGATATGGATGGAAAATTTGCTTTGACAGTGGGTTCAGACAAATCACAATTGGAAATTTCCTATATTGGTTATCAGACTCAACAGGTGAGCGTAGCTTTAGGAAAAACGCTGGCTATTATCTTACAGGAGAATGCCAAAGCATTGGATGAAGTAGTAGTTGTGGGTTATGGTACACAAAGTAAAAAGACTCTGACAGGTGCAGTATCTATGATGAACATGGATAATATGGAAGCTACTACCGTAACTACAGTTTCTCATGCTCTGGCTGGTAAGGCTGCCGGATTGAAAGTAAACTTGCAGTCCGCACAACCCGGTGGTGGCTCTAAATTCCGTATTCGTGGTGAAGCATCAACAGGAGCGGGTAACGAACCTTTGTTTGTCATCGATGGTTTTCCTGTTAGTTCAGGAAGCTCATTGGGGTCGGGCAATGTTTATGAAGCAGGTACGACAGATAATATCTTGGAATCATTAAATCCGGATGATATTGAGTCTATTTCAGTCTTGAAAGATGCAGCTTCCACAGCTATTTATGGTGCACGTGCCGGACATGGCGTAATCCTCATCACAACAAAGAGAGGAAAGAGTGGAAAACCTACTATTTCTTATTCGGCTTCCGGCTCTGTACAAAATATTCGTGCAAACTATGATATGTTGGATGCTGCGCAGTTTATGGATATGTATAATAAGCAAACTTGCGAGAAATATTTAGCTCAATATGGGTTAGGAATTTATGAAGGATATGTGAAATCGAGTGAAACTCCGACTGGTTATACTCCCGGTTATTCAAATGATGAACTGAAGTATGTGAAAGGCACTGACTGGCTAAAAGAAGTTACCCGCTTGGGATATATGCAGCAACATAATCTTTCTATTAATGGTGGTTCGGAATCAATGCGCTATATGGCTTCTGTCAATTATATGGATCAGGAGGGCGTCGTGAAGAATAATGGTACAAGTCGTTTTTCCATGAGATTGAATTTTGACTATGAAGTCAGTAAATATGTGTCTGTGGGAATTACTTCCAGTTATTCTCAAAATAAATATGATAATGTACCTTTGGGAGACAGTGAAAATGAAAATTCCGGTATCTTGACTGCCGCTATCCGTGCAAATCCAGCTTTGCCTGTTTACGATGAAAATGGAGACTACTATATTGATCCACGTCGTGCAACAACTCCCAATCCTGTCTCTTTACTTGAGATTACTGATAAAACAACGAAAGACCGTATCATGGGATCCGCCTTTATCACAGTAAAACCCATTTCGGGATTGGAATTGAAGTTTAATCTGGGAGCAGACCGTAGATTTCAGAAGCGTTCCAATTATTTACCGAAGACGACATTGGAGGGAGAACGTAATTTGGGGTCCGGTTATATCAATCAAGAAGATGCGCAGGATTATTTAATGGAACTAACTGCCAGTTATTCAAAAATGTTCAAGGAGCATAATTTAAAAGTATTAGGTGGATATTCTTTCCAGAAATTTACGACAGAGGGGCTTTCTGCCGGAAATACAGAGTTCCTGATTGATGGTTTTTCATATCATAATCTTGGAGCAGGAGGAGCGGCAAAGCCTACAGTTTCTTCAAAAGCGTCTAAAAGCAGTTTGGGATCTTATTTTGCTCGTTTGAATTATATGTATGCTAATCGTTATTTGTTAGAAGCGACACTGCGTACCGACGGAGCTTCCAATTTTGACCCGAATAATCGTTGGGGATTTTTCCCGTCCGTTGCATTAGGATGGGTTATGAGTGAAGAAAAGTTCATGGAGAAGACACGCTCTTGGTTGTCTAATTTGAAATGGCGTTTTTCTTATGGGCAAACCGGTAACTCTAATGTAGGCAACCATGTAAATAATGCCTATAGTGTAGGATATAATTATGTAATAGGAGGCTCGGAAAAAAAAGGTGTGTATGCCTCTAAATTAGGAAATCCATTGTTGACATGGGAGACAACCAGTGAATTTAATGTGGGAGTTGACTTGGGGTTTTTCAATGAACGAATCCGGTTGACAGCCGAATACTTTAATCGGCGCATTACAGATCTGTTGGTATCAGATAAAAAGCTACTTTCTTATCACGAGGTGAATAAGATTGCGGCTAACGCAGGTGCTACAAAAAGCCAGGGCGTTGAAATAACATTAAACACAACTAATATCTCTACAAAGAATTTCACTTGGAACTCAACACTGACCTTAGCTCATTATAATGATCGTTGGGATCAACGTCCGGTTGACTGGAAACCTAATTCTTATGAGAAGAAAAACGACCCTATCCGGGCATGGTGGGCGTATGAGTCCGATGGCATTCTGCAAGTTGGTGAGAAAGCTCCTGCTGCACAGGCTGATTTACTTCCGGGGCAGGTTAAGATTAAAGATCAGAATAAAGATGGTGTCATCAACGATAATGATAAGATATACGTGGACAATGGCGATCCAAAACTAACATTTGGCTTTAATAACTCGTTGCGTTATAAAAGCTTCGACTTTACCATTTATTTTTATGGGGAGACCGGACGTAAACGTGGTGCATCTTATTTGGAAGATTGGACGCAAGCTGCCCAAGGGGCTAATGTCTCTACCTACGTGTATAATTCATTTAGTAGTCAGAATACAACGGCTACCGATCCCTCTTTTTTATATAGTGCTTATGGTTATGGTGACTTTTATGTGCGAAACAGCTATTACATTCGCTGTGGAAACATAACTTTGGGATATACGTTGCCATTGAAGAAGAAATTCCTGCAAAGTTGCCGTATCTATGCAGATGTGAACAATCCTTTCGTAATAACCAACTGGACAGGGCTGGATCCGGAAACGGATAATGGAACCTATGCTTATCCGAATATCACTTCTTACAGTTTAGGTATTAACATTAAGTTTTAAGTCATGATGAAAAATATATTCTATAAACTTTTATTTGTTTGCGGTACATTGTTATCATTGTATAGTTGTGCGCTGGAAAATGAAATATACGATGAAATAAATCCTGATATATTTCCAGAGTCGGCAGATGATGTTGATGCTCTTGTGACGGCTAGTGCTTATAATGTATTTTGTTCCGACCAGTATAATGGCATATTTGCTGTAGCTGCGGGTTATCTTACTTCTTCCGACATTGTAACCGACCAAATGGAATGTTCATGGGAGGGTTGGTTACAGAAATATAATTCTTACGAAGCCGGTTATTGGTATATAGATGGTGATGCCGGCACAATGGGCAGGTCAATTTATCGATTCGCCAATAAACTTTCTTCTATGATATTAACGAAAGACCGTATCAAAGATGTTGATATGGAGCAAGACTTGAAAGAACGATATATGGCTGAACTGGAATGTGGAATGGGATTTCTAGCCTTTTTGCTTTATGATATTTATGGAACGATTCCATTACCCGATCTGGAGGTCTTGAAAGATCCGACTGCAGATAAAATATTGCCAAGAGCCACGGAAGAGGAGATGCGTGAGTTTATTGTGACAAATCTGACGGAGGCAGCAAAAGTTCTTCCTTACTCGTATGAGGCATCAGAGTATGGACGCTTCACAAAAGGATTGGCTAATACATTGTTATTGAAATACTATATGCGTGTAGGAGATTGGGATGAAGCAGTTAAAATAGGTGAGGAATTGACAACAAATACAAAGTATGGTTATGCATTAGTCGATAATTACTATGATTTGTTTAGTCTGGAGACAGAGCAGAATACAGAAGTAATTTTTGCAGCCCAGGCCATCGACGGTTCTATGGAAAATAACTGGTTTGCCCATGTGCTTCCGGGAGATTTCCCGACAGCATCTGGTGTTTCTAAATGGAATGGTTTCAAGATGGCATGGCCTTTTTATCAGTCTTATGATTCTGCTGATAAACGTTTAGAGAGAATCTATGGTGAATATACTGGAAATACAGGTAAGATACATAGTTATGAAAATGATCGGATTAACGGGTCTGTAGGTGAGAACTTGTATTTAGGAGCCGTTCCCATGAAGTATAGCTTGGATGGTGTGAAAGGAGAGAATAATCAGATAGATTTGGTTATTTATCGTTATGCTGATGTTATTACACTCTATGCTGAAGCATTGGTTCGTAAAAACGGCGTAGTTAGTCAGACTTCTCTCAACTATCTGAATGAAATACGAGTGAAACATGGTGGGTTAACCGCTTATCGTATGTCCGAGGTTTCTGATACGGATGTCTTTTTGGAGAAAATGCTCAAAGAACGTGGATATGAGTTTTATTTTGAAGGAGTACGTCGTCAGGATTTGATTCGTCATGGTAAGTTTATCGAAAAAGCGATAGAAAAGAATCAGTTTGCCGGTCAGTCAACGGAAAAAGTAGCTACAATGGTAGGTGGTAAATATAAATATGAACTATATCCACTACCTCTGGCACTTATAACCGAAGGGCAGGGAGTTATCAAACAGAATCCTGGTTATTAATCTATGAGTTTGTATGAAACTTAATTTACAGAATTAACGAAAAAATCTAGAATATGAAACAAATGAAAACGATTATCTTTTTTCTGTCAGTACTGGCATTGAGTACTGCATGTCAGAAAGATAAGTATGAATTAGATATCCCAGAAGCAGGAGTCAGGCTAGGATTGCCGGCTGAAGGAGCTATTTTGAATTTGAATGATGAGTCTGTAACCTCTTTTACATTTTCTTGGGATAAAGTGTGTGAGGGTGGGAACTCTTTGATATTCAGTTCATCTCCCTATTTGTTGAAAGATACAGTACTGGTTCATGTAGGTACAGCTAAAGAATATGCTGTGGATGTATTGGATGCAGACGTTTATTTTTCAGCTTTGGGTGTTGAAGGTGGTAAGACGGGTACTGTCTATTGGGCTGTAAAACCAACCAATAGGTTGAGTGTTGCTGCAACAGAGATTCACTCGTTCACAGTTCAACGTATTCAGACGCAGTTGATTGCTCCTGCAGACCAGACGACAACTGTTTTGAGTGTGGATACACCCAATGAAACAATGTTGTTTTCTTGGCAGATCGGTGGAGAAAGTTCCGGCACAGAGTATCAGTTGTGTTTCGGTATGGACAGTCGTATGAAAGGTACTGTTGCAAAGATGGATGCAGGAAATACAGGGGAGTTCTCCTTAACTCATCAGCAATTGCAGGATCTTGTCACTGAATTGCCTATCTCATTGTTCGGTCAGAATACAATTTATTGGAATGTAGTTAGGAAATCAGATGGCACTCTTGTTTCACGTGCTTCTCACGTCTTGAAATTGACTGGTATGTCCGTATTTACGGATATTCGTGGAGATGAAAAGATAACGTATCGTGTTGCCAAAGTTAAGTATTCTACCGGTGAAGAAGTCGTTTGGTTGACAGAAAATCTGCGTGCAACCAAATATCCTGATGGAACAGACATCTCTTTAACTAATGGTGATTATTGGAATGCACCTTCCACTCTTTCAGAAGAGCTTCAACAGGTGTATGGAAAGTATTACTCATTCGATATTGTAGATAAAATAGCGCCTGATGGATGGAAGTTACCTACGTTGGAAGATTATGAAGAGTTATTGGCCGAAGCACTTAAAGTAACAGGTAAAGCCAATGTTCTGCGACATCAGAAATATTGGAACTGGGGAGGTACCTCACAGACGAATGCCAATGCATGGGGAATAGGATTGGTACCCAGTGGCTGTGTTTCGGCTACAGGACCAACAGCTCCGGTTGTTAACTATAATACCAGTGATAATAATTGTTATTTATTGACTAGTAACTTGCAACATAAAGTTGCCTTATTTAGTGATTGGGGGATGAATAATGATTTTAAAGTATATAGTTCCGAGATTTGGGGAGGAGCTCCCACACGTTTGATTTATATAGGAAAATAAGATGAACGTAAATAATAATAGTATGAATTTAGCTAATAAAAATATGATTTCATTGATTACAGCACTTTCTTTTATGATGTGTGCTTGCACCGATTCTACAGTCATTACTGCCGGCGATTATGATGCCATAAGAGGTTCAGGATCTTCCAATCCCGGTACGGAACTGGAAGTAAAATCGATTAAACCATTGGCAAATCCCGATAGAGGCTATCATTTGGAGTGTCGTTACTTCGCGCATAACCTGGAAAATCCTTTTACCAAGGGGCAAATCTTTCCTAATGGTTTTATTGATTATAATGAAGAAGCCTATAAGTCTACAGATGGAAGTACTAAAATTGTTCAGCAATATATTTATTTGACAGGTTATGCCAGAACAGAGATCGATCAGCAAGGCTTGGATAATATCCAGAAAATATTTGATGGATTGAAAGAAAAAGGATATAAGGCTATATTACGATTTGCCTATAACTGGTGGGGAGAAAACCAATACAATGCGAATTGGAAAAATGAAGAAGAAGCTGAAGAGTGGATATACAAGCACATTGAACAGCTTGCCCCGATTTTAGAAAAAAATACAGGGTTAATAGCGACCATGCAAGCTGGATTCCTGGGACGCTGGGGAGAATGGCATAATACATCGCTTTTGATGGGACAAAATGCCCAACGTGCGAAAAACGGGGTAGTGAACAGATTACTTGCTGCTCTTCCGGAACCATACAATATTGAAATGCGTTATCCGAGCCATAAGAATTCTTTGACTTTAGAGAATGAAGCTTATCGTAACACTCGTTTGGGATATTGCAATGACTTTTTTACGGCAGGCGAACATGCTTTAGCAGCAGGAAATGATTTTGTACCGGGTACTGATGATTACAAGCAGGTGATGAATGAAGCACCAGGTATCTATATCAGTGGTGAAATTCCTTATCCGGAAAATTCAGAATGGGGGCTGACGGACTTAATAAGTCGTATCGGTACTTTGAAGATACTCCGCGATCATCACTATTCGGCATTTGACATAACGCAGAATGAAGTCTTGAATATTGCCTCATGGAAGAAAAACTCTATTACTCCTAGCGAATTGACTGCAAATAATATTCTTTTTGATGAAAGTTATTTTATAGAAGACGGTAAGGACGTTGCCCGTACATTCTATGAATTTGTACGTGACCATCTGGGATATCGTATCAACGTGAAAAAAGTAGAATTAAATACAGCGAACGGCAGTCTGACTTATAAAATCGATTTGACCAATACAGGCTTTGCCACTGTGATGAATCCAAAAGAAGTTTATCTGGTATTAATATCAGAAGATGGTAATGAGGTTAAAGAGCTGAAGAAGTTGGATGTTAATCCGGAGAACTGGCAGCCGTATGATGTAGTGAAGAATGACTATAAAGCTCTGACGTATACGTTAGAAGGTACAGCTAATACAGCAGGTCTGACTGGTAAATATAAGATTGGAATCTGGATGCCAGAAGTAGCAAGTGATTTGAAATATAACAGTAAATATGCTGTGAAGTTTGCTACATCTGATTGGGTGACTTCATGGAGTGATGAAGCTGGCAAGTATGCTGTGAATGTAGTTGGTGAAGCCTCATTCTGATTAATTGATAAAAAATAATCGAAAGAGAGGAGTTTAAAAATAATTCGGACTTCTCTCTTTCATAAAGAAACGTTATGAAACAGCTATTTTTATTATTCAGTTTTCTTCCGTTGATGCTATGTGCGCAGACAAAGGTTACCCCCATTTTACCTTTGCCCGAGCATATAGAGTATCAGGAAGAAACTTATCTTTTTCCCCAAGAACTTCGTGTCTATATCGGACAGGCTACCCCCACTTTCCGATACATGAAAACAGAGTTGGAAACAAGATTCGGCATTCGGGTGAAGCAGGTTCAACAACAGGAAGCGGCCGATTTTATCCTTTTAAACACATCTCGAAACAGTCAATCGGAAGCATATATACTAACCATTAAATCAACAAATATAGAGATACAGGCCGATTCTGAAACGGGTCTGTTTTATGCTTTACAATCATTATTTCAGCTGATGGAGGCAGCAACCGGGCAGGAGTCACCTATACAGATATCAGCCCAGCGCATAACGGATGCTCCAAGATTTGGCTGGCGCTCATTCATGTTGGATGAAGCTCGTTTTTTCAAAGGAGAAGCTGAAGTACTTCGGCTGTTGGATATGATGGCACAGCTAAAGATGAATGTATTTCATTGGCATCTCACCAATGACCAAGGTTGGCGGATTGAAATAAAGAAGTATCCGTTGCTGACAGAGATTGGCAGTAAGAGGAAAGATTCTCAATCCGGAGGATTCAATAGTACAACATTTATTGGCGAACCGCATGAGGGGTTCTACACACAGGATCAGATCAGACGAATTGTAGCTTATGCCAAAGAGCGTCATATCAAAGTAGTACCGGAAATAGAAATGCCAGGTCATGCTTCGGCTGCCATTGCTTCCTATCCTTGGTTAGGCTCATCGGATGAAGAGATTGAAGTTCCGACTCGTTTCGGTAAGCTGTATTCTGTTTATAATGTAATAGATCCTCGTGTACAGGCTTTTTTGAAAGATGTGGTTAGTGAAGTGATTGATTTATTCCAGTGTGATGTGATTCATATTGGAGGAGATGAAGTGCGCTTCAATCAATGGGAAGAGAATCCTGTAATTGCAGCCTATAAAAAAAAGAAAGGCTTTACTTCTTTTATGGATGTTCAGATAGAGTTTACTAATTATATGTCACGTTTTATTCAGGAGCGTGGATGTAGTATGATGGGATGGAATGAGATATTAGGTAAGAATCTTCATAAAGATGATAATATCACTTTTGCAGATCCCAGTCAGAAAATAGCTTCTAATGTGGTGGTACAGTTCTGGAAAGGAGATTTGAACGAAATGAAGAAAGCTGCAGAGAGTGGATACCGGTTAGTCAATTCATTCCATTCATATACCTATCTGGATTATAGCTACGAGGATATTCCACTGCGCAAAGCGTATGAGTTTGAACCTATTCCTCAAGGACTTCCTCTGAAATATAAGAAGAATATAATAGGAATAGGGGCACAGATGTGGGGTGAGTTTATTCCAACCGTCGAACGTATGAATGAACAATTGTATCCACGTATTGCTGCATTGGCAGAAGTGGCGTGGAGCAATAGAAAGAGTAATTATGATGATTTTTTATCTCGTCTTGTCTTGGTAAAAGAGAGATGGAAAAGCCTAGGTATACAAATTAAGAATTAAATATAAAAATAATCGGAAGCAATAAAGGACATATCCTGATTGCTTCCGATTATCTTTTTATATGTGGATCTTGAACGATCTTTATTTAAAAAAGAACGGTATCTTATTTCTCCAACAATTCTTCTTTATTTTTCCAACAAATCCTTTAAGAAGTCATCCAACTCCTTATCCAACCCTTTCAGCAATTCATCATTCACCAGTATGGTATCATCGTCAATCAACAGCAATTCTGCTACGGTTTCTTTCTCTTCATCTACCAAAACGAAAGAATAAGGTTTCAGAATAGTCACTTTGTCGAAATCTCCAGCATCCTTCATTCTGCAAAGAATGTTGCGAAGAGAAGGTTCCACGTTTTCAAGGAAATCATCCCCTTCATAAGTAGCCCATTCTTCGATCATGATGTTTGCCAGTTCTTCATCATCATCGTTGTAAATATTAAGTTGTCCCGATGCCTGATCCGGTTGGAGATGGATATCGGTTACGACTGTTTGTTCACAGCTACATACATATTTAGCGACTGCCTTTTGGATAGCCGATTCGATAATAGATAATGATTGTTGGCTCAATTTCATGGGTTCCTTCTTTTTATAAGTTCAAAGGTATAAAAAAAATAAGATTTGA
>ERZ838827.513-NODE-513-length-47143-cov-6.509472_pt1 | contig 47143 bp, 37 predicted proteins | sample MGYA00519881_ERZ838827 | MGnify/ENA primary metagenome ERZ838827 (study PRJEB31850, sample SAMEA3708842) | human gut metagenome | biome: human gut; feature: human-associated habitat; material: faeces | place: China | collected 2014 ...
ATAAAGTGAGCGTCGGGCTACCATCAAACAAAAGCCTTCGAGGGAATTGAGGCTCTCTTGAAGGCTTATTAAAAATTCAGGTTAAGCAAAACGCCGAATAATCTTTGGGTCATGGAGAGGGACGCCGTCTTGAGCTCCCCTCTAGACCGATTTCCCTGACCAAAGGAGAACAGATTATGAAGCGTGTCATTCTTGCCGCCGCCGTTGCAATGTGCTTTGCTCCGGCCTACGCCGCCAATCAGACCTACAACGTCGACCTCGTCGTGGTCGGCGCCGGTGCGGGCGGTTCCGTCGCAGCTCTTTCCGCCGTCGAAGGCGGCCTCAAGACCCTCCTTCTCGAAAAGAACGCCTTCGCGGGCGGCGCCGGCAACTTCATGGAAGGCTCGTTTGCCGCCGAATCCTTCATGCAGAAGGAAGCGGGCGTCAAGCTCACGAAGATCCAGGCCTTCAACGACATGGCCGCCTACCATCACTGGACCATCAACGCGCCGCTCGTCAAGGCCTTCGTCGATGAATCCGCCGAAACGATCCAGTGGGTCTGGGACCACGGCGTGCACTGGAAGGAAGTGAAGACCGCCTGGCGTGAAAAGGCCGACAAGACCTGGCACATCTATCCGAGCGCAGGCTCCCTGCCCAAGGCCATGATCGAGCAGTTCAAGGCCAAGGGCGGCCAGCTGCTTCTCCAGACGCCGGCCGAAAAGCTGATCTTCAAGGACGGCAAGGTCACGGGCGTCATCGCCAAGAACAAGAAGGGTGACACGATCACCGTCAACGCCAAGAACGTCATTCTGGCCACGGGCGGCTACTCCTTCAACACCGAGATGGTGAAGAAGTACTCCGGCATCGACTCCGTTCCGGTCGGCGCTCCGGGCCGCACGGGCGACGGCATCAACATGGCGTTTGAAGTCGGCGCCGTCGGCGACAACATGGGCCCGATGATGCTCAACGGCGCGTTCATGCCCGCCGAAGGCGAAGCCATCTGCAACGGCGCCAACAAGGAAGTCCGCGCGCTCTTCCGCCAGGGCCTCCTCTATGTGGACGCCGTGGGCAACCGCTTCTTCAACGAAGAACTGACGATCGACTGGCCGATGTCCTCCAACGCCATCGCCCGCACCGGCGAATGGACCTACATTGTGTTCGACGAGGCCACGAAGCGTGAAATCTCCACGGAAGGCAAGGGCTATCCGAATCCGTGCGGCAACTTCATTCTCCGCCATCAGGCCGCCACGCAGCTCGACGAGCTCCTGAAGGCCAACGAAGCCAAGGGCAACGTCTTCATCGGCAACACAATCGAAGAAGTCGCCAAGAAGGCCGGCATGGATCCGAAGGTCCTCAAGGCCACGTGCGAAAAGATGACGAAGTACGCCAAGCAGGGCAAGGACGAACAGTTCGGCAAGGATCCGTACTACCTGCGCGGCATCTCCGAAGGTCCGTTCTACATCGTCCGCGGCAAGCTCAACACGCTCACCAGCCTCAACGGCGTCAAGGTCAACGCGGGCCTGTAGGTCCTCGACAAGAACGACCACGTCATTCCGGGCCTCTATGCCATCGGTCATGACGCGGGCGGCGTGTACGGCGAAGCCTATGACCTGAAGATCGGCGAAGGCACCGCCTCCGCATTCGCCATCAACTCGGGCCGCATGGCCGTCAAGACGATCCTCGGCAACAAGTAACCGCGGTTCATCGGTGACATGAGGCAGGCCGATCTCCTGGGCCTGCCGCTCCCAAAAGGACCTTCCTGCGCAAGCGGGAAGGTTCTTTCGACTTCTCGGGCGGCGTACAATCGTCAGACACCAAGACCATTTTTCAAAAAAAGGAGAACCCCAAATGGCTCTGCTTCTTCAAGACCGTCTTCTGCCCGGCGTCGCCGAACTCGTGCCCGAGCTCGAGGAGATCCGCCACGACATTCATGCACACCCCGAGCTCGGCTTCGAGACCGAGCGCACCGTGGGCCTGATCTGCGACTATCACAGGAAGAGCGGCATCGTTGAGATCGACACGGAGCTCGTCAAGGGCTGCGTCATCGCCGTGATCGAGGGCAGCCGTCCCGGCCACACCATCGCCATCCGTGCCGACATGGACGCCCTGCCGATGAACGACGGCTGCGGCAAGCCCTGGGCGAGCACGGTTGCCGGCCGCGGCCACTGCTGCGGTCATGACGGCCACACGACGTGGCTCCTCGGCGCCGCCCGCTGGCTCGCCGCGCACAACGACTTCCCCGGCCGCATCGTGCTCGTGCACCAGGCCGCCGAAGAGGCCGGCACGGGTGCGAAGGCCCTCGTCGAGGCGGGCCTCATCGAGAAGTATGGCATCGAGGAGATCTACGGCGGCCACACCGAGCCCAACCTTCCCAAGGGCGTGATCGGCTTCAAGCCGGGTCCCCTCCAGGCCGCGAGCGACAGCGTCTACATCACGCTGCGCGGCAAGGGCACGCACGGCGGCCGTCCGCACCTCGGCGTCGACCCGATTCCCGTCGCCGCCCAGATCGTGACGGCGCTCCAGACGATCGTCTCCCGCAAGGTCGACCCGATCGAGTCCGCCGTCGTCTCCATCTGCTCGATCAACTGCGGCAACTTCAAGGCCAACAACGTCGTGCAGAGCGAACTGACGATGAGCGGCACGGTGCGTACCTTCCTGCCCGAGATCCGCGACCTCGCCGAGGAGAACATCCGCGCGATGGTGACGGGCATCGCCGCCGCCAACGGCTGCACGGTCGAGCTCGTCTACGACCGCATGATCGGCTCCGTCATCAACGGCGAGGAGCAGACGATCGCCGCCCACGAGGCCACGAAGGCCCTGCTCGGCGAGGACAACGTCCGCATCATCCGTCCGTTCATGTCGAGCGAGGACTTCTCCGAGTACCTCAACCGCATCCCCGGCGCGATCATCCGCGTGGGCATCCGCGACGAGGAGCACCAGGTCTCGCTCCACAACCAGCAGATGGACTTCAACGACGAGGTTCTCCCCGTCGCCGTGAGCGTCGTGGCCAACATGGCCGTCAGGCGCCTCGAGGCGCTCGCCGCCCGATGAGGTCCTGAACGAGGATCGGCATTGAAAAGGGGCGCCCGTTCGGCAAGAACGGGCGCCCCTTCGTCGTAGGTGCGGGCGTGGCGCGCAGCTTTCCTTCCGAGGGCCGGATCAGACGAAATGCACGATGAAGAGCATGACGGGCAGGGCCGGGATGATGCCGAGCGTGGTCACGCCGATCGCTCTTGAGGCGAAGCGCTCGTCGCCGCCGTAGGTGCGTGCGAGCACGGCGATGACCGACGAGACGGGCAGGGCGGCGGCCGCGACGAAGACCTTGCGCATGATGGGCTCGAGGTCGAACGGGATCGTGACGAGGTACATCACGAGCGGGCGGATCACGAAGCAGGAGAGGAGCACGAAGACGAGTTCGCGCGGCATGCGCTTCATCTCGGAGGCGCCGATTTTGAAGATCGTCATGCCGATGAAGAAGAGCGCGAGCGGCGAGGTGACGGAGCCGAAGCTCTTCACGGTGGCCGCGACGAAGTGCGGGATCGGAATCGAAAGGACGACGAAGGCGATGCCGACGATGAAGGAGAGAAGCGGCGGCGAGAAGAGCATTCTGACGCTCTTCATCGAGACGAGCTTCGGACGCGCGCCGCCCGTCTTCGCGACGCCGTCGGTCTGGATGGCGTAGAGTCCGACGGTCCAGATGAAGACGCAGTTGGCGAAGAAGTAGACGAGCAGGTAGGGGATGCCTTCCTCGCCGAAGAGCGCGGTCGTCATGGGCACGCCCACGAAGAGCACGGTCGAACCCGTGAAGGCCGCCGTGAAGGTGCCCAAAAGCTCCCTGCGCACGAGGCCGAGCCTGATGAGCGCGAGCGAGATGAGAAGGTTGAGGCCGACCGTCACGAACGGCAGCCAGGCCATGCCGAGGAGATCGACGAGCTGGTCGTGCGTGAACTTCGTCGTGACGGAATTGAAGAGGAAGAACGGAATCGAGAGATTCACGATCTTCGCCGTCGTGATGCGGCCCGTGTCGTCGAGCCTGCCCGTTTTGGCGGCAAGCCAGCCGATCCCCGCCGTGAGGACGAGGACGAGCACGTTGGAAAGCGTATGAAGCAGTGCGTCGGACATTTCGTATGTCGTCTTGTAGGAATCCGAGGATCGAATAATTGTAACAGCCTGAGGATTCCCGATCCTCAGGGCGGACACCTGCGTCGAAATCGGCGGCGGGTATCCCGTGCAGGGCGTCGCGCTTCGTGCGGGCGCGAATTTTTCCCGCCCGCAAATCGGTGCGGGACGCGGGCTGCGGTACAATAAGCGGCCGGCGGGCAGCGCCCGCCTGTCCCCGCACGTCACCTCTGGAAAACCCTGGTCATGCTCACGCAGCTCGTCCTCATCACGCTTCTCATCATAGGCGCGGCGTACTTCGCCATGTCTGAAATCGCCCTCGCAGGCTCCCGCAAGGTGAGGCTCGAGCGCATGGCCGAAGATGGCGACCACCGCGCCAGGCTCGTTCTCAACCTCAAGGAGAATCCAGGCTACTTCTTCTCGGTGGTTCAGGTCGGCATCAACGCCGTGGCCATTCTCGGCGGCGTGGTCGGCGAGGCGGTCTTCACGGACGTCTTCGCCGCAGTGCTCGCCTACGTCGTGCCGCCGGAGGCCCTCACGCCCGTCTCCTTCTTCTGCTCGTTCCTGCTCGTCACGATTCTCTTCGTGATGTTCGCGGACCTCATTCCGAAGCGCGTCGCCATGAGCTGCCCCGAAAAGGTGGCCGTGCGCTGCATCCGTCCGATGGTGACGCTCATCATGCTCCTCAAGCCGCTCGTCTGGCTCCTGACGGTGCTCGCCAACGCGATCATGCGCATGATGCGCGTGCCGCTCAACAATCAGGACCAGATCACCAACGAGGACGTGATCGCGACGGTCGAGGCGGGCGCCAAGGCGGGCGTCATCGCGCCGCTTGAGCATACCGCCATCACGAACATGATGGGCCTTGAAAACCATCTGGTGCCCAGCGCCATGACGGCCCGCGACAGCATCATCTACTTCAGCCTCGACGAGAGCGACGAGAGCATCCGCGAGAAGATCTCGCTCACGCCCCACAACAAGTTCCTCGTCGTCGACGGCGACATCGACCACGTTTCGGGCGTCGTCGACGGCAAGCAGCTCCTCAAGCTCTACGCCGACGGCGAGTCCCTCTCGATCCGCAAGCCCGGCATCGTGCAGCCCATCATCACGATCCCCGACTCGCTCACGCTCACCGAGACGCTCGACCTCTTCAAGAAGGAGAGCTCCGACTTCGCGGTCGTCATCAACGAATACGGCCTCACGGTCGGCATCATCACCCTCAAGGACATCCTCTGGCCCGTGATGGGCAACTACGACGTCTGGGCCGACGACCAGCTCCTCGTCGAGCGCGCCGACGGCACCTGGCTCGTCGACGGCTCGACGCCCGTCGACGACATCGAGCGCGAGTTCGGCATCGAGAGCATGCCCGAGGAGGAGACCTACGAGACGGTCGCGGGCTTCATCATGTACATGCTCCGCCGCGTGCCCAAGCGCGGGGACTTCGTCGAGTATGCGGGCTACCGCTTCGAGGTCACCAACATGGACGGCTTCCACATCGACCAGGTGCTCATGCGCCGTGCGGACCACCACGTCAAGCACGCCGACAAGGCCGAGAAGGTCGAGAAGGCCCCCGAGGGCGGCGCCGACGCATCCGCCGCCGACCAGATCAATCCGGGCGGCACGAAGTGACGGGCGCCGTTCGCCTCATTGCGGGCCGCTGCGTGCGTGAGCGGCACGCAGGCGCCAAATGCACCGCCTGCGCCGATGCCTGTCCCGCACGCGCCCTCTCGTTCGAAGGGTCCGCGCTTCGCATCGTCGCGCCCGCCTGCGAGGGCTGCGGCGCCTGTGCCGCGGCCTGTCCGCGCGATGCGCTCGAGCTGCCCGGGGCGGGCTGGCGCGAGGCCGTTGCGGCCGTGCCTTCCTCGGGCGTTCTCGAATGCCGCTGCAGTCATGCGGCTCAGGGGCCGGGCACGCCCGTTCCCTGCATCGGAGGCCTTTGTGCCGCGACGAGGCTCGAGCTTCTTCGGGGCGGGCTTCGCACGCTCAGGATCGCGACGGGCGTCTGCGAGGGCTGTCCCGCCGAGGTGCGGCGCGAAGGCGTCACGCTGAGGAATGCATTCGTCAGGGATCTCAGGGAGACGGCCGGGGCCTTCGGGCGCACGGTTGACGTCGTCTTCAGCACCGAGCCCGTTCCCGAGGTCGACGGCGGCCGCCGTCATCTTCTGGGCATCGTCGTCAGAAAGTCCGCCGCGCCCGTTGCGCCTGAAAGGATTGCGGAGCACGCGCCCGACAAGTCCGCGGGCCGCCTGCTCGTGACGGAGGGCACAAGGCGCAGGCTCATGGCGGCAAGGGGGCTTCTTTCGGGCATGCAGGATGCCGAAGGCGTGCGCGCCGCGAAGGCCGCGTGCCTTGCCGGCCTCAGGGTGCCTCAATTCGATTCGGAAAAGTGCACGGCCTGCGGGCTCTGCGCCGCGGCCTGTCCCCAGCATGCGCTCTCGGCGAAAACCGAGGGCGAAGGCTTCACGATCGCGGCCGTCGAGACGGCCTGCACGGGCTGCGGCCTCTGCGCCGACATCTGCACGTCGAAGGCGGTCTCCTTCGGCGCGCCCGACTCGGCCGACGCCTGGCTTGCGGGAATACCCGTCGTCAAGCTCGCCGTGAAGGGGAGAAGACGCACGTCCGCCTGGGAGGGAATCGTGGAGCGAAGCTTCACGTCGGGATACTTCAACCGATGACTGAACGAGAAAAGGGCCTGACATCCGCGGGATGCAGGCCCTTCCTTTCGTGAGGCTTCGCGAGGCGCGTCAGCGGATCCGGCCGATCGCTTCGCAGAGCGCGCGGTGGCACTCGTTGAGCGTGGGGATGGCGCCTTCGCCGTCGATGAAGCTCTGCACGGAGATGTCGTCCGACTCGGCGATCTCGATGCGGTCGGGTGCCGCTCCCTGGAAGGCCTGGAGCATGTTCCTGAGACCATCGACGATGTGCTGCGGCGTGCCCACGGGGGCGGAGATGCGCACGAATCCCATGTCGTCGCGCTTGATGCTGAAGCCGATGCCGTTGGCGAGAAGCGCCACGACGCTGTCGGCGCTCCAGAAGACGCTGCCGATCGATTCGGGGTCGTGCAGTTCGGAGTGCACGCGCACGAGGTCGTCGAAGGCGACGCGCAGCGCCATGGCGCCGTCGCGGAACTCGAGCCTGTTGAGGGCGTTGATGCCCGTGAGCACGAAGTTCTTCTTCACGAGAATGCCGAAGTCGGACTCGACGTCGGCACGCGCGTCGGCGAACTGCTTGGGCGTGATGCGCACGTTGACGAGCTCGGGCTGGTGCTTGAGCCACATGATCACGTCGTCCATCGTGCGGCAGACGCGGTTCTCGCTCTTGAGGCGGCCGTTTTCAAAAAGGCGCACGAACCACTCGAACGAGTTGTGCCAGGCGTTGTACTTGTTGACGAAGTCCTCGAGGACGTCCTCGGGCACGTTCTTCGTGCCGAAGGTCTCGTAGATGCGGTGCACGTCGATCACGGCGACAGCCGAGACGTTGAGCCCCGTGCTCATGTGCTCTTGAAGCGCATCCCTGAAGGGCACGATGCGCAGTTCGCGGCGAAGGTTGATGACGCCGAAGAGGACCGCATAGACGCGCCAGCGCTTGGTGTCCTTGGAGAAGAAGCGAAGCCGCTCGGAGATGTCCTCCACCATCTCGGTGTTCCACAGGAGTCCGTAGGAGCGCTCGTTCCAGATGAGGACGTGACTGACGAGCGCCTCGAAGTAGGCGCGCATCACGCTGTAGACGATCTCGTGATGAAAGCTCATCACCGAAACGCGCAGCGAACTGTCTTTGAGAAGGAGCGTCTTCATGGTGAAACTGTGTTGTGCCGCGTTGAAGTGTCGTTTTATTGAAAACTTCAATTTGACAAGTGGATCCGAAAGAAACCGGCTTGAAAACACTTTAGCCTGTTTTGAGCGTCATGGTGTTGGAAACGTGCCCGAAACGCGCATTTTCTTGCAAAAAAGACGGGAAAATCCCGATCCCGCGCTCGTTTTCAGACCGCCCGCCGCTGAGGCGGGCGGAAATCGTCACATGGATTCGGGCTGAACGAGGCCGAGGCGGCGTGCGGTCTTTCTGAGGGTTGCGGCCCACCACTTTGCGAAGACGGGCGGGACCTCGTCCTTTTTGGTGCGCAGGATGAGGCGCTCGGGCGGCAGGTCGAAAGGGGCCGAGAGGAGCGCGAGGGAGGAGCGCAGGCCCGGCTGCGTCATCGCGACGGCGCGGGGCACGATCGTCCAGCCCACGCCTCTGGCGGCTAGCCCGATCGCCCACTGCGCGCCGTCGACCTCCCAGACGTCGGGGCTCACCGTGATCGGGGACTCCGACTCGCTGTCGCGGGCGTTGACGACGATCTGCCGCACGCCCTGAAGCGCCTCGATCGAGGGGCGCTCGACTGCCGCGAGCGGATGCTTCTTCGAGACCGCCACCGCGCGGGGCGCGAGTCCGATGAGATGCTCCTCGCACTCGGGGTCGGGCCTCGAGGAGAAGATGACCGCCATCGTCATGTGCGAGCGCCGGAAGAACCAGTTCGACTCCGAGCTCGAGATGTTCTCGAGCTGCAGGCGCGCCGACGGGAACTGGCGCGAGAAGTCGCGCAGCAGGTCAAGGAGAAGCGGCAGCTCGAGCGCCATGTCGATGCCCATGTAGAGAAGGGGCTCGGGCAGCCTGAAGAGCTCCGAGGCGCGGCTCTCGAACCGCTCGGCCTCCCTGAGCACCCGCATGGCGCCCGGCAGGAGCTCCTCGCCCGCAGGGGTGAGCTTCGCGGGCGTGCCTCTCACGAAAAGCCTGATCCCGAGCTCGTTCTCCATGCCCGCAATGTGGGTCGAGACCACCGACTGGCTGCGCCCGAGCGCACGGGCCGCAGCCGAAAACGTGCCCTGCGCCGCAACGGCGGCAAAGCTCCTCATCTCCTCGATCGAAATCGCCATGACTGAAAACGCTCCGTTTTGAATGGGTCCGAATGCCCGAAGTCCGCCCGGGACGGGCGATGGCGCCTTCAGTCTATCAAAAATCCGATGGAATCCATCTTGAGAGATCGATTTTTGAATGAGAAAATGACGGTGTCCTGACTACCCACGCAGGTCCTTATGTCGATACAAGAACAAAACACCACCCGTCTTTCCAATCAGAGCACCCTTCACAACAGCCCGAAGAAGGCTCCGGACAGCACGCCGCAGCATGATGCGAAGATGCGCCGCAGGCTCTTCGCTGCGCGCGCGGGCTTCTTCACCGGCGGCTTCACCGTCGCGAGCTGGGCGCCCATCATTCCCTTCGTGCAGACCGAGCTTTCGCTCGAACCCGCGGTGCTCGGCACGCTGCTCTTCGGCCTGGGCATCGGCTCCTTCTTCGGCATGCCGATTGCGGGCACGGTCTCGACGCGCTTCGGGAACCGCACGGCGCTTGCCGCCTCGGGCGTGCTCTCCTGCCTGCTGCTCGTCGTGCTGGCGATGATTCCGGGCTTCCGCATCGAGTGTGCGGCCCTTCTTCTCTACGGCGTCACGCTCGGCTGCCTCGAGGTGAGCGCGAACATCTACGGCGCGCAGCTTGAGAAGGAGGCGGGTCATCCCCTCATGTCGGGCCTTCACGCCGCGTACTCCGTGGGCGAGGTCGTTTCCGCAGGCGCCATCACGGGGCTCCTCGTGCTCGGCGTGCCGCTCCTCTGGGTCGTGGGCGGCCTGATGGCCGTGCTCGCCGCCGTTCTTCTGTGGGCGCTTTCGGGCGTCTCCCCCGCCGAGGGCCGTTCGGCCGCGAAGAGCGAGGGCATGGTCTTTGCGCCCGCCAGGGGACGCATCCTGATGCTGAGCCTCGTGTGCATGTCGGTCTTCCTCGCTGAAGGCGCCATGCTCGACTGGTCCGCGATCTACGTCCACCAGGTGGGCGGCGTCGACCTCAAGGCCGCAGGCATCGGCTACACGCTCTTCGTGATCGCGATGGCCATTTCCCGCCTGATGGGCGACCGTCTGGTCGAGCGCTTCGGCCGCGCCCGCGTGCTCGTCACGGGCATGCTGCTCAACATCGGCACGCTCGTCGCGATGGTCCTCACCGACAGTCCGGTCGTGCTCTTCGCGAGCCTCTTCGTGATGGGTCTGGGCATCGCCAACATCGCGCCCGTGCTCATCTCCGCCGCCTCGTCCGTCAAGGGATGCGATCCCACGGCCGCGATCACGACCGTCACGACGATCGGCTACGGCGGCCTGATGGCCGGCCCCGCGCTGCTCGGCTTCATCGCCCAGCACAAGTCGCTCGAGACCGCGTTCCTCTTCATCGCCGCGCTGCTCGTGATGGCGCTTCTCAACGAAATCCGCGTGAGCAGGCAGCTTGCCGCGAAATCCTGAGCCGCCGTCAGGCGTAGAATGTGAGTCTCCCGCCGCCGGCGGGCCGGGACGCCGCCTTCACCAAAGCGTGAGGCGGCGTCTTCGACTTGCGTGCGCACGCAAATTCTGCGTCATCCAACCCAAAGCCAGCCACAAAAAGAAAGACAACATGAAGAGCGACGTCCATCGTCCCGTAGACCTCAGGGCCTTCCTCATCTGCGTGGTCCTCAGCATGATCTGGGGCCTGCAGCAGACCGCCATCAAGGCGAGCGCGCCCGACATCGGCCCCCTGATGCAGGTGGCCCTGCGCTCGGGCGGCGCGGCCTTCCTGCTCTGGTGCGCCAACCGCTTCTGGCTCAAGGAGCAGTGGAACATGAACGTGAAGTTCACGGACGCCCTCAAGGTGGGTCTGGGCTTTGCGGGCGAATTCTTCTTCGTGGCGCTCGGCCTCCAGTACACGAACGCCTCGCACATTTCGGTGCTGCTCTACACGGCGCCCTTCTTTGCGGCGATCGGGCTCTCGATCAAGCTCCCCGAGGAGCGGCTCTCGGCCATTCAGTGGGCGGGCCTCGTGACGGCCTTCACGGGCATTGCGGCCGCGTTCCTGCTGCCCGTGTTCCTGTCGGGGAGTGCGGTGCCCGAGGGCGAGCTGTGGCTGCTCGGCGACTTCTTCGGCCTGATGTCGGGCTTCTGCTGGGGGCTCACGACGATCTCGATGCGCGCCACGACGATGAACGAGGCGCCCGCCTCGCAGATGCTCTTCTGCCAGCTCGCCTCGGGCTTCGCGGTGCTCCTGCCCTGCGCGATCCTCTTCGGACAGACGCACATCGGGCTCACGCCCCTCATGCTCTCGTCCATGGGCTTCCAGACCTTCATCGTGGCGTTCGCGAGCTACCTCGTCTGGTGCCAGCTCCTCAAGCAGTATCTGGCGGCAAGGCTCGGGATCCTCGTCTTCATGACGCCGCTCTTCGGCGTGCTCTTCTCGGTCTTCATCCTCGGCGACAGGATCGGACTGCCGTTCGTGGCGGGCTCGCTCCTCGTGCTCGCGGGCCTCTTCATGGTTCAGACAAAGCACATTGGCCTCGTGCGCCGCAGAAGGCGCATGTCCGCGCAGGCGGACAAATAGCAGAGGAAATCCGACGGAAAACGAAAAAAGGCGGCTTTGTGAGAAGCCGCCTTTCTTGTCTTGGTGCGCCCTGCTGGACTTGAACCAGCGACCAAGCGATTATGAGTCGCCTGCTCTAACCGACTGAGCTAAGGGCGCAGGAGCGCGAATTGTATCATGAGGCCTCGGCAAGATCAAATGCCGTCTCAAGTCCTGGGGGCGTCGCGCACCGGCGGGAAGGCGTTTTGCGACGGGATGGGATATCATACGGGGACCTTTCCACATACAGGCTTGAGACATGAGCGACACTACCGAATGCCGCATGGTGACGGGCGGCGAAATCGCAGACGAACTCTCGGACGCGTTTCCGGACATTCCGACGAGCAAGGCGCGCGACGCGTTCCGCACCATCCTCCATGCGATGCAGAACGCGCTGATTCGCGGCGACCGCATCGAGATCAGGGGCTTCGGCTCCTTCGCACCTCGCTACCGTCAGGGCGGCATGCGCCGCAATCCGCGCTCGGGCGAGAAGGTCTACGCCCCCGCACGCTGGGTCGTGATCTTCAGGGCCGGCAAGGACCTGCGCGAGGCGATCGACGCGCGCACGGAACGAAAGGCCTGATTGCGTCCTGACGATCCGAATCAAACGAAACGAAGCCCCTGCACCTTGCGGTGCGGGGGCTTCGGCTTTTCCGGGAACCGGTCCCGTGTGCTCGGGACCGGAGGTTCGGTGCATTACGCTGCGTTGGCGGCGCCGGTTGCGTCCTGCTTGCCGCCCTTGAAGAGGCGGCCGACGCAGTGGTAGACGACGAGCAGCGCGAGCACGATGAGCGCGATGGCGATGATGGCCTGCAGACCGTGCGTCATGAAGACGAAGGTGCCTGCGCTCCAAGCGGCGGCGATCTTGAGGAGCGCTTGGACGAGGGCCGTCATCGTGACGACGAACATGACGGTCATCGGAACCCACAGCATCCAGCCCTTGCGGCCCGTGCTCTGGAGGAACACGGCGAGCGCGGTGAGGACGAGGGCGCCGAGGAGCTGGTTGGCGGAGCCGAAGAGCGGCCAGATGTTCATGTAGCCGGCGAGGCAGAGGAACCAGCCGCCGCCCAGCGTGAGCAGCGTGGAGACCCAGGTGTTGCTGAGGAACTTCGCAATGGGGCCCTTTTCCCTGCCGTCGGTCGTGGCGAAGAGCTCCTGGAAGCTCATGCGGCCGATGCGGGCCACGGCGTCGACCGTGGTCATGGCGAGGGCGGAGACGCACATCGTCAGAACGCAGGCGGAGATGTCGGCGGGGAGCCCGAAGGTGTTCGTCAGGAAGCCGGCAACAGCGCCCGAGAAGAGCTGGAACGGGGTGCCCGAAGGCAGCTGGCCCGTCGTGGAGGCGGCGGCGCAGACGATGGTCAGGGCAAGGGCGCCGAGGACGCATTCGACGAGCATGGCGCCGTAGCCGACGGGACGCATGTCGGTTTCATTGGCGATCATCTTGGAGGACGTGCCGGAGGACACCAGGCTGTGGAAGCCCGAGATGGCGCCGCAGGCGATCGTCACGAAGAGGATCGGGAAGAGATCGAGCCCCTTCACTTCCCAGCCCACGAAGGCGGGCATGTTGATGGTCGGGTTCGTCACGAACACGCCGACGACGCCGGCGATGATCATGCCGAAGAGCAGGAACATCGAGAGGAAGTCACGCGGCTGCTTGAGGATCCACATCGGCATCACGGAAGCGGCGAATGCGTAGAGGAAGACCACGACGCGCCAGGTGTCGGCATCGGCGTAGATCGGCCAGGCGATGCCCATGGCGAGCATGGCGACCATCATGGTGATGCCGACGGCGAGCTGCAGGCCGCTCGAGGGCTTGACGTACTTCTGGAAGAGGCCGAAGATCACGGCGCCGACGATGTAGATCATGGAGATCGAGGCGGCGGCAGCGTTGGGCATGTTCTGTTCGCCCGTCTTCGTGAAGCCGTTGAACGTCGCGGCGATCATGTCGGCGAAGGCGGCGATGACGAGAAGCGTGAAGAGCCAGCAGAAGGCGAGGAAGAGCTGGCGGCCGAAGCGGCCGACATATTGCTCGATGATCATGCCCATGGACTTGCCGCCGTTCCTGACGGAGGCGTAGAGAGCCGTGAAGTCCTGGACGGCGCCGAAGAAGATGCCGCCGATGATGATCCACAAAAGCGCGGGAAGCCAGCCGAACATGGCGGCAATGATGGGGCCCGTGACGGGACCGGCGCCCGTAATGGACGTGAACTGGTGCGCGAAAACGGAGAGGCGGGAGGCGGGTTGATAGTCCTTGCCGTCGTTGCGAAGCGCGGCGGGTGTTTTGGCGTTCGGATCGATGCCCCATGTCTTTTCGAGCCAGCGACCGTAGAAGTGGTAGCCGAGCCAGAGGCAGACGATCACGACAGCCATGAGAGTGAGACCGTTCATCTGTAGATCATCCTGAAAAGTTGTTCTTGTATGTCGGGAGGTCGAGAGGGCCTCCTTCATTTGCTACTCTAAATGCCTGTCGCACAGAGGTGACTAGGCTCTTTGCCTTATAAGGCATAGGGCTTAGGGAGAAAGCCTCATGGATGTTCAGCCTAGGCGGCTTGAGGAAAGCTGGCCCTTCCTTGGAACATCGGCTTATCCCGAAAGTGTCGCCTATAAGTGACGGTCAAATGAAAACGCTCGTCGGGAGGTCGTTTTCGGGCGGTCGTCGCTCGAAAACGCATCGGACGTGCGCCCGAAGGGGCGCGGGAGGCGGATATTGCGGAAATCTATCGGAGGATGTTCGCCCTGAGTTTTTCTTGAGGGCGAGAAGGGGATTTCTGCACCGTGAAGGGGAGCGGCGCGAGGCGTTGATGGTGCGTGCGCACGCAGATGGTGCGCGGGGGAGGAAAGGAAAAAATCGGGCCGGCTCCCTGCAGGGAGCCGGCCCGATCAAGCACTGACGGCTGGCAAGAATTACTTCTTCAGCGTGACGATGCGGTTCGTGTCGACGACTTCGAACGTGTCGCCCGTCTTCACGAGGCCGCGGACGTCGGTGAGCTCGGCCGGGATCGACCAGGCGTTGACGACCTTTTCAGCGCCCACGTCGATTTCGACGAGGACGTTGTAGTTCTTGGAGACAGCGAAGAGGCTGCCGTTCTCGTAGACCATGCCGGTCACGTAGAGTTCGCCGAGCGTGCGGCCTTCCTTGAGGTCGGCGGACGGGACGAATTCACCGGAGAGCATCCAGTCGGACATGAGGGCCTTCGAGATCACGAAGGTCTTCTTGTTGCGGTTGTCGGGCACCGTGGCGGTGTAGACGTAGCGGCCGTCGGAGGCGGCGGAGTGCACGTAGGAGAACTTGGCACGTTCAGTGCCGACGCGGGCGCGGCCAAGACCGCCGACATGCTCGACCTGGGTGCGGCCGGCCGTGAAGTTGCCCCAGTTCTTGACGTCGTCGCCGTTCGGGTTCAGACGAGCGCGCAGGAGCGACTTGTTGGAGCCCATGAGGATGAAGGCGTCGTCCTTGTACGGCGTGATGGCCACGAGGTCGAGGACGTTGGCGGAGTACCACGGATCATAAGCGGCGGAGACGACCGGCTTGAGGGACTCGTCAAGGGCCCAGAAGCTGTACTTGGAGCCGATGAGGTACTGGCCGTTGATCTTCGAGATCGTGTTGACCTTGGCGTCCACGCCTTCGATCGGACGGATGTTCGCGATCGAGAGGGCGCCGGTCAGCTTGACGGGCGCGTCGGCGGCGTCATGCTTGAACTCGATGCCGAGCTTGGCGGCATTGGGCTTGTAGGCGAAGTCGGGATCCTTCACGTTGCGCTTGCCGAGGAAGTCGATGCCGGACCACATGCCTTCCCAGCTGTCCGAAGACCAGATCACATACTTCGGGTTGAAGGAGAAGCGGACCGGGTCACCCTGGCCCCAAAACGGAGGAACGCCGGTGGACCAGAGGGCCTGGAAGCAGTTCGAGGCGATGATGGCCGTGACGATGCCGAAGGCGACGCGGTTGAACTTCGTCATCGGACGGAAGGCCTTGCCCTTGAATTCGGCCACGAGGGCGTCGAAGCGCGGGGCGAGGTAGACGGCGAGACCGAAGAGGAAGACGACGCACCAGAAGACGATTTCGGCCCAGAACTGGGTGTGGATGCCGAAGACGTCAAGACCGAAGCCCTGGCCGACGTCACGCATGGCGTGGTTGCCGTAGTGGCGGAAGCTCATGTAGAGGCCGACGGCAGCCATCACGAGCATCGTGGCGAGGTACTTGGGCTTGAAGCCGTAGCGCACCATGAAGAGCGCGACGACGCCGATGTAGGCCATTTCCTGACGCTGACCCCAGCACAGCGTGCAGGGAGAGTCGCCCATGAAGTAGCCGAGGATCACGTTGGCGATGCCGACGGGAAGAAGAACGATGAGGAGACCGCCCCAGCAGATGAGGTCGTAGAAGGTCTTGGCCTTCGAGATGTCCTTGTCGTTGACGGGAAGAGCATAGTTCGTCATGATCGGCTCTCCTTAGATGTTGAGGACGCCGAGGATGGCGTTGGAGACGTGACCGACGTACATGAGGACGACGACGGCCCAGGACACGATGAGGAGCCCCCACGCAAGCTTTTCCTTCTCAGGCTTGAAGATGAGAAGCAGCATGGCGGCGGTGAGCATAAGAAATTCCAGGAATTCCATGATCAGCCTATAAGGTTGAGTACTTCGAGCCCGCCGTATCAGGCGGGGAACGGAAATGCACCAAGGAAACATGTACTGCATCGTTGCATAACGCAAACCCCTGCAACACAGTGTTTCTTGACTACGCAGGCCGTGGATTATATACAATGGGCGGGGCTAGGGAGAATGCCGTAGCGTGTATGCGGTACGAACTTTGTATCTCACGCAAACGGCTCTTGCACAGCGTTTTCACCCGCAATGCGTCCGAACGTGAAGACGTCGGAGAGGGCGTTGCCGCCCATGTAGTTTGCGCCGTGGACGCCGCCCGTGACCTCGCCCGCGGCGTAGAGGCGGGGGATGACGCGGCCGTGTCGGTCGAGCACTTCGGCCCGCGGGGTGATGGCAATGCCGCCGAGCGTGCAGTTGACGCACATGGTGACCTTGGCGCCGTAGAAGGGGCGTCGGGCGATGCGGTGCATGAGGACGACGGCCCTGCGGCCGACGGGGTCGTGCCCCGTTTCGACGGCTTCGTTGTAGGCCTCGACGGTGGCGACGAGGGCTTCGGCGGGGATCTGAAGCAGGGAGGCGAGTTCGGGGATGGAGTTTGCCTCGAAGGCGTCGCCGCGCATGAGGGCGCGGTCGAACATGGCGCGCGAGAGCGTGCGCATGGCCGAGTAGCCGTTGGCGTCGAGAATGGGGAAGGCGATGCCGCCGGGCTGGGCGAGGACGGCGGCGGAAAGCTTCGAGCTCGGGCTGTCCTCAGCGATGAAGCGTTCGCCCGCGCGGTTGACGAAGATCATGCGCTCGACGGTGGAGGCGGCGCCGATGAAGCGACCGTCCTCCGCGCTGCCGGGGAGAAGCTGGAAGAAGTCCATGCCGACGGCGGCCGCGCCGATGTCCTCGAGCGGCGCGATCAGGTCGCCCGTGGTGCCGGGCAGGTTCGTCGAGCGAAGGTGCCCGAGCCTCGGGGCGAAGCGCCCGACGAGTTCGGCGTTCGCGCCGAAGCCGCCCGTGGCCACCACGACGCCGCGCCTGGCGCGGATGAAGAGGCGCCGTCCGTTCATGCGCTCGGCCTCGACGCCGAGGACGGGCCCCTCGAGCCCGTTGCGGATGACGCGCAGCACCTTCGTGCCCGTTCTGATCGAGACGCCGAGCTCGCGGCACTTGAAGAGGAGCGGACGGATGTAGCCCGAGCCCTCGGGTTCGGACGGACTGTGCGTGCGGGGCCAGAGGGAGCCGTAGACCTGATAGACGCCGGGCTCGAACCGCACGCCGAGCTCCTTGAGCCAGGCGAGCGCACGGGGCGCACCCGTGGCGACGGTCTCGACGAGCTTCGGATCCGCACACCAGCGGCCCGTCTCGAGCATCTGGCGGGCGTGCAGCTCGGGCGAGTCCTCGATGCCGAGCGGCTTCTGGACCGCGGGGTCGACCGCATTGAAGGCGTCGGCAAGACGCGTGTTGCCGCCCACGTCCTGGGTCTTCTCGAGGACGACGACGTCCTTTGAAATGCTGCCCGCCATGACGGCGGCGGCAAGACCTGCGCCGCCCGCGCCCGCAATCACCACGTCGTGAACCTCGCTCCAGCGGACGGCGTTCGCATCGGCCGCGAGCACGGCGGGTGCGGCAGCGGCTGCGCCCGCCGAGACGGCGGTCTTGAGCAGGGTTCGGCGGTCGATCTTGAGGTCTTCGGGCATGTGGCTCCTGTGCTGGGCAAGTGGAAGGGACAGAAAGTTTCGGCCGCATGGTCCCGACTCTCCGTACAATAGGAGTCCGGGCCACACCCGAAATGCGTTCCACAATGATAAGTCAATCCCGAACACCTGCAGGAATCCTCCGCACGCTCACCGCCATCCTCTGCCTGGCGGCCGTTCTGATGTCCGTGACGGGCTCGTCGGCATGGGCGGCGCCCAGAGTCGTGCGCGTCGTCGGCATCCAGGACGGCATCTCCGATTCGCAGGCCGACTACTTCAGGCGCACGATTGCCGAACTCAACGACCTCACCGAGGACCGCATCTTCGTGACGAGACCCATTCCCGCCGCCTCGAGCCTTGACCTCAACGCCTATCAGGGACTCGACTTCGCGATCGTGAGCCCGCGCGTCTTTGCGCTCCTCGAGCGCTACAACGGCTTCATTCCGATGGCGTCGCTGAGCGTGGACATCCCCGACTGTGAGCCCGGCGCCGAGCTTCGCCCCGTCGTCTCCGCGCTCGTCTTCGCGACGCCCGACGCCGATGAGGACGGTCTGGCGAAGCCGCACCTGAGCGACATCGCGGGCGAGACCGTCACCGTGGTCAAGGGCGACGAGGTCGACACGACCTTCCTCCTTCAGAACGAGCTTTCGAGCCGTCGCCTAGCGCCCGTCAAGGTGCGTGTCGCCTCCGATGGCGGGACGCCCTCCGAGATCATCAGAAGGGCGGTCGAGCGCGGCGACAAGCTCTTCGCGGTCTCGACCGACCTGTTGCGCGAGACGAGTTCCGACCTCTTCAGCGGCTTCGTCAAGGTCGACATGCGCGTCGACGACGAGACGGGGCTCGTGAGTTCCGTGACCCCGATGCCGGGACGCGTGTTCGCGGCGGGGCTTTCGGTCGCGCGCATGGGGCTGCTCGAATTTGCCGCAACGCTCTTCGCGCTTGACATCGCTCCCGACATCCGCTGGGTGCATCCTGCGGACTATCGCTCCGTGCATCTGGCGGCCGAGCGCATGCGCGATCCCGCCTACATGAGCTATCAGAAGAAGACGCTTCTCGAGGAGATGCGCGAGCACGCCGCCTGGGTGATCCTCGCCGCGGCGATCCTCATCGGCATGATCTGGCACTCGGTCGCGGCCGAGCGGCTCGTGCGTCGCCGCAGCGCCGAACTCATGGAGACGGTCAAGCGCCAGCAGGCCTCCGAGCGCCAGTTCGAGGCCCTCGAGCGCATGACGGCCGTCTCCCAGATGTCGAACATCGTGGCCCATGAGCTCAGGCAGCCGCTCGCCGCCGTCACCAACTTCGCGATGGGCGTCAGGCGCCGCATCGCCAACGGCACGCTCACCGCCGACTCGCTCGAATTCGCGCTCGGCAGGATCCTCGCCGAGAACGAGCGCGCGAGCGACATCGTCGAGCACGTGCGCGACTACGCCCGAAAGCGCCGCCGCCAGATCACCCCCGTAGACCTCACGCAGATGAGCGCCAAGGTCGTTTCCTCGATGCGCGCCTCCAACGCCAGGGTCTCCTTCGAGTCCGAGGTGCCCGCAGGCCTCTTCGTCGAGGGCGATTCGCTCGAAATCGAACTCGTGCTCAGAAACCTCGTGAAGAATGCGGGCGAGAGCGCCGCACAGGCGGGCGGGGCGCCCCGCGTCGTCTTGGCGGGCGAAAGGATAGGCGATGAAGTCGTCATCACCGTCACCGACAACGGGCCCGTGAGGACGAAGGCCGAGATCGACGCCTTCCTCGTTCCTCTCAGGAGCGAGAAGTCGGGCGGCCTCGGACTCGGCCTTGCGATCGTTCGCCGCATCATCGAGGCCTACGGCGGTACGATCGTCTTCGACGTCGTCGAGCCGCAGGGCGTCAGGGTGGAGGCGAGGCTTCCTGCCCGCCCCGATCTCTGAGCCTCAACACCAAGAAAATCGAATCATGGAAAAGATCAATCTTTCGGATCTCCTAGAACCGGAGCACATGGATCCCGTCAAGCGCATCGCGCTCATTCGCATCGTCGACGACGACGGCGGCGTGCGCGAGTCCTACAAGTTCCTGATTGAAAGCGAGGGCTGGCGCGTGAAGACCTACCCGAGCGCCGAGGCCTTCCTCGAGGAGGACGACCCGACGGTGCCGGGCTGCGGCGTCTTCGACGTCCGCATGACGGGCATCACGGGCATGGAGCTGCACCAGAAGCTCATCGAGCTCGCAAACCGCCTGCCCGTCATCTTCGTGAGCGCCCATGGCGACATCGAGATGGCCGTCAAGGCGATGAGGCGCGGCGCGGTGGACTTCCTCACGAAGCCCGTCGTCGACGAGAAGCTCCTCTCCTCGATCGACCGCGCCGTCGCAAGAAGCTGCGAGGAAGCGGCCGAGGCCGAAACGGTCCGCGAACTTGCGGGCCTCTGGCAGGCGCTCAGTCCCCGCGAGTGCCAGGTCGCGCAGCTCGCCGCCGAGGGCCTCACCACGAAGGCCGTCTCCGACGTACTCGGCATCGCCGAGCGCACCGCACAGGTCCACGTCGCCCACGTCTGCTCGAAGCTCGGCGTTGAGAACGCCGTGGGTGTCGCGCAGATCATCGCGCGCCTGCGCGCCCGCGGAGTCCTGCAGTGAAGCGGCTCCTCAGATCCGACGGCTTCGACGTCATCGTCGTGGGCTCGGGACTTGCGGGCCTCTCCGCCGCGCTCACCGTCGCCGAGTTCGGCTACAGTCCCGTCATCCTCGAGAAGGCCTGCGAGCCCGGCGGCCTCACCCGCCGCGCCTACGGCTTCTTCAACGCCGCGGACGCCCGAAGGCAGATTGCGCTCGGCATTGACGACAGTCCCGAGAAGCACCTGAGGCAGGCCCTCGAAGTCTCGAGGGGCAAGGCCCGCGAGCCGCTGATGCGCACGCTCTGCTATGAGGCGTACTCGACGCTCCAGTGGCTCGAGGCGCTCGGGCTTGAGTTCGAGCCCGGCATCCGCCGCGTACTGGGCGGCGTCTATCCGCGCACGCACATGCCCCTGAGGGGCGCGGGCGAGGCCTATCTGAGCGCGCTGCGCTCCGCCCTCAGGCCCTTCGGCGTTCCCATCGTCTGCAATGCTGAGGTGACGGCGCTCAGAAAGTCGGGCGACGCCGTGACGGGCGTCGAGGGGCTGCTTTCGGGCGAGCCTTTCAGGCTCACCTCGAGGCTCGGCGTCGTGCTCGCGGGCGGCGGCTTCTCTCGGAACATGGAGATGATGCGGCTTTATGCGCCGGGCCTCTCCGACGTTCTCCCCGCCCTTGACGAAGGTGCGGACGGGAGTCTCATTCAGGCCGCTGCCGACATCGGCGCGGCGCTCGTGGGCATGTCCTATTTCGAGGTCCGACTCTTTGCGTCCACGCTCGGTCTTCCGGGGGATCCGTCCGACTACATCCTCGTCAACGCGCGAGGCGAACGCTTCATGCGCGAGGACCGTCGCCGATCCACGCTCGCCGAGGCCGTCGTCAGACAGCCGGACGGCATGGCCTGGATGGTGATCAATGCACCGGGCGCCGAACCCCTCAGGCCCACGACGGCCTTCAGGGAGACGGTCATCGCGACGATCTCGGGTTACAACGACTGCATTCGTACGAAGGAAAGGGATTCCCTCGGACGCGATCCCCTCACGATGAGGCCGATCGGTCCGGGCGTCGAGATCAGGCCCGTTCTGCCGAGAATTCTTTGGTCCTACGGCGGTCTCGAGATCAACGAGAAGGCCGAGGTGATCGACCGCAGGGGCAGACCCATGAAGGGACTTGCGGCCGCGGGCGACATTACGGGCGGCATTCACGGCGAACACGCCCTCATGGGCGACATGCTCGCGTCGGCTGCGGTTTTCGGACGAATCGCGGCGAGAACACTCGTGAAGAACGGCAGGGCCGTCAAGCGTCAGGACTGAGGGACGGACGGCGAAGAAACGCAGGAAGAAGGGCACGGCTCGAATCGAGTCCGCGCCCTTGTCAGTGTGCTCGGCATGGGCACGTTCTAAGCCGGGAGCAGGCCCGGGCTTCGGAGAGACGCTCGGGATCAGAAGTGGTGCACGAGCCCCGCGCCTACGTCCCAGGCCTTCGTCGGATCCTTTTCGAATTCGCGGGCCTTCTTGTAGAGACCGCCGCTCTGGGAGGTGCTTGCGGACGCCCAGAAGTGCGTGCGCTTGCTCAGGTAGTAGCGGTAGATCGTCGCGGGAATGACGCGCCAACCTTCGTGGTCGCCGTCGACGGCGCTGTCGCCCTTGTATTCGACCTTGTTGCCCATGAGGACGATCGAGATCTTCTGGGCGCCGAAGCGCTTGGAGAAGCCGAGCGAGAGCGCGTGCGTGTCGACGCCGCGTTTGGACTTGGCGATGCCCGGGCCGCCGGCGGCGGCCGGCGTGAAGTAGTTGAAGTAGCTGCCGCCGAGCGCGCGGCCGTCACGAATGAACTGATAGCCGAAGTGCAGGCCCATCGTGGGTTCGGGCCAGTAGCTGCCCAGAAGCGCGATGCCGTATTCGTCATTAGGTGTGACGGTCGCCGTCTTCAGCGAGTCGCTGTCGATGTAGGTCGGAATGACCGCGAACTTGAAGCTCTCGCCGATGTAGGTGAGGGCGAGCGCGCTGAACTGGTCGCTCTTGCCGCGGCTCACGGAGTCGTCACGGCCGTTCGAATACATGGCGGCGACGTGGAAGCCGTTGACGCGGGGCGAGTTGTAGATGACCGAATTGTTGTAGTAGTAGCCCGAGGAGAAGATCGGCGTGAGGCCGGCGTTCGGGAAGTTCGTGCCCATGGGCGACGGGTTGATGTGCGGGCACAGACCGAAGTCGCCGTTGCCCGAGAAGATGTTCGCAAGACGTCCTGCGGCGAGCTCGCCCCATTCGCCGCCCACGGCGACGAAGGCTTCGTTGAAGAGAATCGGATCCCCGGACGTGTTCTTGTTGTTGAATTCGCCGCTGTCGGGCTTGAAGGGCGCGGAGAGCTTCAGACGGACGTAGTTGCCGCCGTGGAGGTTTTCACGGGCGCGCAGGTGGAAGGCCGAGGTTTCGTCACCGTTGGGCATCATGCGGGCGCTCGTGGTGCCGTTGGCGTGATGGATCTGGAAGCCGGTGTCGATGAGGCCGTGGATGCTGAAGCCTTCCTGGAGGGCGGGAGCGGGGAGGTTGATGCCGGGGCCGCCGGCGAAGGCCGCGCCGGCGAAAGCCATGGCGACGGCGGCGGCAAGGGTGCCGCGGGTGCAGAGAACGGGGTCCATGATGGTCTAATCCTTGTGTGTTGGTTGGGTCGCAAAAACGAGGGGGCGCCTGCGTTTGCAGGCGGCCTGAGTTTGGTCGGCCGTTTTTGCGACAAAACGAAGATTAGAGAATGCTGTGGGCCCTGTCTCTTGTGAGGATTCCCGTGCCGATTGTCTGAAAGCGATGTTGTGGTTCTCGAAAATCGGCAAATCCTCGGGAAACTACGAAGTCGGATATTGGAAGGTCGGACCCTCCTTTTCCTCATGAAAGACGTACACGAAGAGTGCCATCACCCAGCGAAGCAACGTGTCGCCGTCGTTGCGTTCGTGCCAGAGAAGGTGCGGCCTGTGCACCATGCCCGAGAAGATGGGCGAGAGCGCCGAAATGGCGATGCCCGCGTCCTGCGCGCCGCGGATCAGGACTTCGGGCATGATGCCCACGAGGTCCGTCGCCGCAATGAGCGCGGGCTGAGGCAGGATGTAGGCCGAGCGGACCTGCGTGCGGCCGGGCAGGTTGCGGCGCGCTTGGTCGGTGTGAGCCGGCGGGTCGATCCCGCTCCCGGGCGGAACGTGCACGCTGATGTTGGGCCAGCGCGCGAGGTCCTCCTCGGTGAGCTTCCTTTCGGCGTGGTAGATCGCCTCGAGCGGATGCCCGCGGCGCACGACGTAGCGGTACGGCGACTCGAGAATGCGCACGCTGCGGATCCCGGGCGACGTCTTTTCCGTCGGGAAGATGCCGAAGTCGATTTCGCCCGTGCTCAGCTTGCCGACGAGGTCCGATTCGATTGGCAGGATCTGGAAGTCGAGATGCGGCGCCTTGTCAATGATGGCGGGAATCACCTTCGTGAGAATCGAAACCACGCCGAAGTCTGCGCAGGCGATGCGGATGAGGCGCTGGGCCTGCGCGGGATCGAAGACAGGAGGCTCGAACAGGTCGTCGAAGCCGTCAAGCAGCATGATCGCCTTGGGCAGAAGGGCCATGGCGCCCGGCGTGGGCATGAGGCCGTTGCGGCTGCGTACGAAGAGCGGCTCTCCGAAGGTCTCGCGAAGGTGCGTGAGCATGCGGCAGGCGGACGACAGGCTGAGGTTGAGCTTTTGGGCGCTGACGGTCAGGGACTGAAGGCGGCAGAGCGTCACGAAGAAGAGAAGGTCCTGCTGGCTCAGGGAGGACTGAATCATGGTGCTGGTCCCGGGCTGAAAAAAAAACGACGTTCGGGTGGATGCTCCGAACTCCTTCTGCGGCAGGTGCTTTGATGGATCCATGAGGTTAGCACGAAGCGTTTCTCCGGTGTGGGCGAGCCGGTTGGGAATAACCCGAACGGCGCGCACGAAATCGCCAGATCTGACAAAAGGCTCATGGCCGAATTCGCAAAATGGAGGAGGAATGAGCTTATGGAAGGCAGAAAACACGCTCTGTAACATTCGGAACGTAGGGCGGCGGCTTGACTCGTCCCGCCTCATCCGACCAGTGCGTCGGGCGTTTCGCGGATGCGGACGTCCGCGCGACATTCACAAAGGAATAGAGAAGATGAACCGCAGAAAGTTTTTGAGCTGTGCCGTGCTTGCGGCGACCGCGGGCGCCACGGGCGGCGCCATGGCTATGGGCACCGCCTCGGGCTACAACGTCGTGGGCTTTGCGGCCCTTTACGGTCCGTTGGGCGAAGTGCTCGTCAATCCGTACGGCATTGCGCCGCTCACTGCCATCATCAAGAACGGCGGCTATGAACTTCTCGATGCCGACGTGCGCGTCGTGCCGAAGAAGGGCGGTCAGGAAATCGCCTACAAGGTCTCCCGCTCCCAGCTCCTCACGCACGGCGGCGTGCCGGTCTTCGGTCTGTACGCCGACTACCAGAACCAGGTCGAAGTGACCGCCAAGAAGCGCTTCAAGGGCCAGGTCGAAACCGTCAAGTTCACCTACACGATCTACGCCGGCCCGATCACCGGCATTCCGTCCGGCGCCCCGCACGAAAAGAGCCTGATGTTCAAGGCCAACGTGAAGAAGGTCTCCAAGAAGTTCGCCGACCGCCTCTACTTCGTCAACAACCTCGGCACGCCGAACGCCCAGACCATGCGCACCATCTGGAACAACCCGATGGGCGGCGCCATGACCTGGCAGTTCCCGCCCAAGACGGTCATCATCGACACGAAGGGCGAAATCCGTTGGTTCCTCGACTACCGCGACCTCTGGAAGCCCGAGGATCCGTATTCCAACGGCGTGATGATGGGCTTCCACCAGAATCCGGACGGCTGCCTCACTTTCGGCTTCGGCCAGCGCTACGCCAAGTACGACCTCATGGGCCGCAAGATCTGGAACCGCCGTCTGCCCAACGCCTACGCCGACTTCTCCCACGCCCTGGATCCCGCCCAGAACGGCCACTACTTCCTGCGCGTCTCCTCCGCCGACCTGCGTCGCGCCGATGAAAAGCGCGTGCACACGGTGCGCGACGTGATCATCGAAGTCGACCAGAACGGCACGGTAGTCGACGAATGGCGTCTCTTCGACATCCTCGACCCGTATCGCTCCGACGTGATCGAGGCCCTTGACCAGGGCGCCGTGTGCCTGAACATCGACCCGTCGAAGTCCGGCCACACGCTCTCCGCCGAAGAGCTCGCCAAGCAGGAGGCCGAAGGCGAATTCGGCGACATCGCCGGCGTGGGTCCGGGCCGCAACTGGGCTCACGTCAACTCCGTCGACTACGACCCGACCGACGACTCGATCATCATCTCCTCGCGCCATCAGTCCGCCTGCATCAAGATCGGCCGCGACAAGAAGGTCAAGTGGATCCTCGGCGCGCCCAAGGGCTGGCGCTCTCCCTGGAAGGAGGCTCTGCTCACGCCGGTCTCCGCCAAGGGCCAGAAGCTCAACTGCACGGACGTCGAGTGCACGGACACCGACTTCGACTGGACGTACACGCAGCACACGGCCTTCCGCGTTGATGAAAAGTCCGACAAGCGCTACTGCATGATCTCCGTCTTCGACAACGGCGACGCCCGCAATCTCGACCAGCCGGCCCTCGCCTCGATGAAGTACAGCCGCGCCGTCATCTACAAGATCGACCAGAAGAACATGACCGTCGAGCAGGTCTGGGAATACGGCAAGGAACGCGGCCACGACTGGTACAGCCCGGTCACGTCGCTCAACCGCTACGAAGCCGACAAGGACTCCGTCATGGTGTACTCCGCCACGGCCGGCATGGACTTCAGCCTCTCGGGTGGCTCCTCGACGCCTCCGCGTCCTGTTCTTAATGAATTCGAATGGGGCGCCAAGGAGCCCGCCGTCGAAATTCAGATGAGCCCGGGCAGCGGCTACCGCGCCTTCCCGATCAGCGTGAAGAAGGCCTTCACGGAAAACTGATCCTGAGGCATCCGCACGGGCCTCGTGCGGCCCCATGAAGAAAGAAGGACCTCCGGCGACTGCCAGCGCCGGAGGTCCTTCACATTCCGAGGAATGCGTCCCTGAGTCAGAGGCGCCGCTCGACGAGAAGGCCTGGCTCGCCCGCATGGAGCTCGAGGTCCTCGCGGAACAAGAGCGGGGCGTGCTTTGCGGCCGTCTCTGCGGGAATGCGTCCGCCCGAGCCAGGCAGGATCGCCTTGAGTTGTGCGAGAGTGAAGCCCCATCGGAATGTGGGCGAGAAGAATCAGGACGCCCGCCTTGAAGGCAAAACTGTGGGCAGCGAGCGCGCCCTGATAGAACGGCGACTGCTCATGAGGCTGGTGCAGGATGAAGAGGAGCACGCCCGTGCCGATCAGCGTGAGGTTGAGGAGCACGAGGAGCGCGTAGGCGATGCGCTGGCCCGCGTTGTAGCGGCCTTGCGGCGCGGTCGAGGGTTCGGCCTTCGTGAGGCGCAGGAACCTGAGAAGCTTTGTTGGATAGCCGCCGAGATTGCGCAGCCAGGCGAGGAACGGGCGGTCGGTGCGTAGGATTTCGAGCACGAAGCGCCTTGCCCTCGCGGGCAAGAAGACGAGCCATGCGGCGATGACGATGATAAGCGCGAAGCCCGCGATGAAGTGGACGGAGACGTCGAGGCGTTCCGGACGGAGGCTCGCGCGAGCGGCGGATCCGAGCGCAATGCCTGAGGCGGCGAGCGCGGCCCAGCAGATGAGGTTGAGGAAGTGGACGATCTGGTCGGAGGGATGGAAGCGCTTGACCGAGGCGTGCCTGACGAGCGTTTGCATAAGCGGACTCCTGTACAGGTTGTGCCGCGGAGCGCCCTCAAGGCGGAATGACGGATCTGCGGCGTGTTGAACGAGCGGCGGGGAGCGAAAGGCCTCCCGAGCGTGTTTTCAATCGCGCCACGAGGTCTTGGGGCAATGTTGGTTCAGACCCGTGTAAAGAAGCGCAAGGACGTGTCGGCAAAGTGGGAGAAAAACCGGGAAGGACATGTTGAGGGCATGAAAAGGGCGCGGTTCCCGGCGGGAGCCGCGCCCATGCGTGCATTTGTGAACGGTCTGATGAGTTTGCCGCGGTCAGGCCGACTTGGCGGGCAGGAAGGCCCTGACGGCGAGGATCAGGTCGCGCACGCCGTAGATCGTCATGAAGAAGGCCGAGACGGGGATGGCGGCGTAGGCCCAACGGACCTGCAGCCAGGGGATCGACTGGAAGGTGGCCTGTGCGCGCAGGACCCAGACGACGCCGTACCAGCAGATGAGCGCGTAGGTGACGAGCTCGATCACGGTGACGGCGAGGCGGCAGCAGTGGCCGAAGTTCGTGCCCGCGACGCGGTCGGTGATGACGTCGACGACGAAGTGGCCGCGCGTGCGCACGAGTTCCATGGCGCCGGGGAAGATCATCCAGACGAGCAGGATCTGGATCCAGTCGTCGGTCTGGGTGAAGTTGTAGACGGGCACGAAGCGCACGAAGACGTTGGCGATGAACATCACGAAGATGCCTGCGAGCGCGAGCGTGCTCACGGTGCGCGCGGTGACGGAGACGCAGCGGTCGGCCGCCTTGAGAAGGTTCATGACGGCGGACATCAGGGCACCCATTTGGCGAAGCCGAGCGAGAGCTCGGGGATGAAGGCGACGAGGATCGCCACGATGATCATGATGAGGACGTAGCCCACGGCCTCCTTCGCGATGGCAAGGACGTGCTCGCCCGTGATCGAGCTCATCACGTAGAGGTTGAGGCCTACGGGCGGCGTGAGCACGCCGATGGCGAGCGAGATGCACATCACGATGCCGAGCTGAACGATGTCGTAGCCGAAGCTCTTGGCGAGCGGCACGAAGATCGGGACGGTGATGAGGAGGATGGCCGTGCCCTCCATGAAGCAGCCCATCAGCACGAGGAGCGCGATGAAGAGAAGGAGCACGGGCGCCGCAGTCGCAAAGGAGGTCGACATGAAGGCGATCGCCTGCTGCGGAATGCGGGTGTAGAGGAGCACGTACTGGAAGAAGCCCGCGGTGGCGATGACGAACATCACCTTGGCGGTCTGCTCGACCGTGTTCCAGAAGATGGCGGGAAGGTCGCGCACCCTGAGCGTTCCGTAGACGAAGAAGCCGAGGAACATCACGTAGAGGGACGCGACGGCGGCCGCTTCGGTCGCCGTGAAGATGCCGCCGAACATGCCGCCCATCACGATGACGGGGGTCATGAGCGCGAAGAAGGCCTCCCTGAAGGCCTGAAGGCGCTCGCGCCATGGCGCGGGTTCGGTCTTGGCGTAGTTTCGGCGCGCGGAGACCCAGGAGGACCAGCTCATGAACATGATGCCGAGCAGGAGGCCCGGCACGGCGCCCGCCGCAAAGAGCGAGTTGACGCTCGTCTGCGTGAGGCCTGCGTAGAGGATGAGCGTGATCGAGGGCGGGATGATGGGGCCGAGGGCGCCGCCCGCCGCGATCGTCGCGCAGCTGAACGGGCGCCCGTAGCCCGACTTCGTCATTTCGTTGATGGCGATCATGCCGATGCCCGCCGCGCAGGCGGCCGCCGAGCCGCTCATGGCGGCCATGACGACGCAGGCGACGATGGCGGCGTTGGAGAGTCCGCCCCAGCGGTGGCCGAGGCAGACGCGTCCGAAGCAGAAGAGCGACTTGCTCACGCCGCCCACGGTCATCAGGTTCCCCATGAGAAGGAAGAACGGAATCGACATGAGCGTGATCCCCGAGACCTGCGCGAACATGCGCTGCGGCACGAGGAAGAGGCGTGCGGGGTCGCCGCCCGCGAAGAGGAAGGTCGCGATCGAGGCGAATCCCATGGTCACGGCCGTGCTGACGCCGAGAAGCATCAGCAGGAGCACCGCCCCGAAAATGACGAACATCAGCATGGATGAGCTTCCGTGCTTACTTGGCGCGGTTGGCCTCGACGGCGTCGAGGAGCTTCTTCATCTCGTCCTTGCCCGCGAGCTCGCCGATCTTGTCGTAGGCGGGCTTCATGAGCTTCACGAAGGAGTCGCGGTCGGGGTTCGTCACGTGCATGCCCTTCTTCTTGAGCTCCTCGATGACGGCGGCTTCACCGTGGCTGATGCGGTCGCGGGTGAGGTTCTGCGCCTTGACGGCCTCTTCCTTCAGGATGGCCTGCAGTTCGGGCTGGAGGCCATCGAGGAACATCTTGTTGAAGAGAAGGACCTGGCAGTCGAAGTAGTGGTTCGTGAGCGCGAGCTCGTCCTGGGTTTCAAAGAGCGAGTCGGCGAGAATCGTGAAGACGGGGTTTTCCTCGCCCGTCACGACGCCCTGCTTGAGGCTGGTGTAGAGCTCGGAGTAGGCGATCTTCTGCGTGTTGGCGCCGACGGCGTCGAAGGCGGCAAGAAGGCCCGTGGCGGGCGGAACGCGGATCTTGACGCCCTTGAGGTCGGCGGCGGAGTTGACGGGCACGCCCTTGGTCGTCGTCTGGCGGAAGCCGTAGTCGAACATGGAGAGGCCGACGGCGTCGTGCTGGGCGAGGCCCTCGTTCATCCAGGGCATGACGAAGGCGTCGATCGTGCGGTGGGCGTGATCATAGTCCTTGAAGAGGAACGGAGCCGTCATGGCGTTGAGCTTCTTCGAGTACATGGCGAGGTTGCCGAGGCTCACGACCGCGCTGTCGAGCGCGCCGAGCGTGACCTGTTCGGCAAGCGCGGGCTGGTCGCCGAGCTCGCCTGCGGGGTAGACCTCGACCTTGACCTTGCCGCCCGTGCGCTCGGAGACGTTCTTCGCGAACTGAAGCGCGGCCTCGTGGTGGGCGTGCGAGACGGCCGCGGTGTGGACGAGGCGGATCGTCTGGGCGGAGAAGTCGGCGGCACCGGCGACGGCGCACGCAAGGGCGGCCGCGACGGCCACGGCGGCGGTCTTGATGAAGTTGGGCATTGTGTGGGCTCCCGCTGTTGTCTGTCCTGAACCTCCTCCCATGGGCGAAGGCACATGTCGTTTTTTGAAGCTAACCATTATAACGGGAGCCGCCTGCGGCCGAAAGACGGTGATAACGCGCGCCCGCAACAGATTCGCGAGGCTCTCCATATGCAGACGACTGCTGCAGAGGGATGAAGAATAGGAGGACAATTTCATGTCATCGTATGGGAGCACGTACCGTATGAAGATTTCGCGGACCATATGATAATTCACCCGAGGTAGTACTTTGGGGGTAGGTCTCATATGTCCAATGCGCGACTTTTGCCGTATGAGAGGCGCTTCGGGGACGTTTAGACTGTGCTCAAACGGTCGCAAAAGGCGGACGGGTGCCCTCGCTCCCGCTTGCCGGCTCAGACGCACGGACCGTTGAAACGACGGGCCCGGCGCAGCGGGAGAGCTGCCAGGAGGCCCTCACCGGAGAAGATCCTATGTTTGAAACGCAATACGAAGCGCTGCGGCGTCAGGGCATTTCCCGACGCAGCTTCCTGCAGTTCTGCTCCCTCACGGCCGCGAGCCTGGGGATTGGAAGCGCGGGCGCCAAGGACATCGCCGAGGCGATGGAGACGAAGCCCCGCACGCCGGTCATCTGGCTCCACGGCCTTGAATGCACCTGCTGCACCGAATCCTTCATCCGCAGCTACCATCCGGTCGCCAAGGACCTGGTGCTCTCGATGATCTCGCTCGATTACGACGACACGATCATGGCCGCCGCCGGTCATCAGGCCGAGGCCGCCCTCGAGGACACGATCGAGAAGTACAAGGGCAACTACATCCTTGCCGTTGAGGGCAACGTGCCGCTCAACGACGACGGCGTGAACTGCATTCCCGGCGGCGAGACCTTCCTGAGGAAGATCAAGCACGTCGCTGCAGGCGCCAAGGCCGTCATCGGCTGGGGCTCCTGCGCCGCCTGGGGCTGCGTGCAGGCCGCCAAGCCCAATCCCACGCACGCCGTGCCGATCACGGAGATCATCACGGACAAGCCCATCGTGCTCGTGCCCGGCTGCCCGCCGATTCCCGAAGTGATGACGGGCGTGGTCACCTACATCCTCACGTACGACCGCCTGCCGCCGCTTGACCGCATGGGCCGTCCTAAGATGTTCTACGGCCAGCGCATTCACGACAAGTGCTACCGCCGCGCCCACTTCGACGCGGGCCAGTTCGTCGAGAAGTTCGACGACGAGGGCGCCAAGCTCGGCTACTGCCTCTACAAGGTGGGCTGCAAGGGACCGACGTCCTACAACGCCTGCTCGGCCATCCGCTGGAACGAGGGCCTCTCCTGGCCGGTCCAGTCGGGCCACGGCTGCATCGGCTGCTCCGAGCCCAACTTCTTCGACAAGGGCTCCTTCTACGAGCACGAGACGACGGTCCTGCCTCCGGGCTGGGGCGGCATCGAGGCGACCGCCGACAAGGTGGGCCTCGCGACGCTCGGCGTCGTCGGCGTCGCGGCTGCCGCGCACGTGGCCATGTCCGCCGTGTCGCAGGCCCGCGCCAAGAAGACCAACAAGGACATCGGAGGTAAGGAAGAATGAGTGAACGCAGAATTGTTGTGGACCCGGTCACCCGAATCGAGGGTCACCTGCGCGTCCAGGCCACGCTCGGCGACGACGGACGAATCGCCGACTCCATGAGCACCGGCACGATGTGGCGAGGCCTCGAGGTCATTCTCAAGGGCCGCGACCCGCGCGACGCCTGGGCCTTCGTCGAACGCATCTGCGGCGTCTGCACGGGCATTCACGCCCTTGCGGCCGTGCGCAGCGTCGAGGACGCCCTCGGGATCAAGATCCCGAAGAACGCCAACATCATGCGCAACCTGGTCAATGCCACGCTCTACGTGCACGACCATCTGGTGCACTTCTACCAGCTCTCCGCGCTCGACTGGGTCGACGTGGTCTCGGCGCTTGAGGCCGATCCCCGCGAAACCGCGGCGATCCAGCAGAAGATCTCCCCGAGTCATCCGCTTGCCTCCGTGGGCTACTTCCGCGACGTCCAGAACCGCCTGAAGAAGTTCGTCGCGAGCGGCCAGCTCGGCATCTTCAAGAACGGCTACTGGGGCCATCCGGCCATGAAGTTGCCGCCCGCCGTGAACCTTCTTGCCGTCACGCACTATCTTGAAGTGCTCGACTTCCAGAAGGAGATCATCAAGATCCACACGATCCTTGGCGGCAAGAACCCGCATCCGAACTATCTGGTCGGCGGCATGGCCTGCCCGATCAACATGCACGATACGGGCGCCCAGGGCACGATGGTCAACGAGGTGACGCTCAACTACATGCGCGACATTGCGAAGCGCTCGCTCGAGATCGTCGAGAACGTCTATCTGCCGGACATCAAGGCCATCGCGGGCTTCTATCCCGAATGGTTCAAGTACGGCGCGGGCCTCTCCAACAAGAATGTCCTCTGCTACGGCGAATTTCCCGAAATCGCCAACGACTGGTCCGATGCCTCGATGCAGCTGCCGCGGGGCGCGATCATCAACGGCAACCTCAACGAGGTGCACGACGTCGACCTGCGCGACCTCAACGAGATCCAGGAATTCGTGGACCACTCGTGGTACCGCTATCCGGACGCCAGCAAGGGCCTGCATCCGTGGGAAGGCATCACCGAGCAGGCCTTCGAGCTCTCGAAGGGCTCCGTGGGCGACAAGACGAAGTTCGAATGGCTCGGCGCCGACGGCAAGTACTCCTGGATCAAGAGCCCGCGCTGGAAGGGCCACATGATGGAAGTCGGTCCGCTCTCGCGCCTCGTCATGGGCGTCGCCAAGAACGTGCCGCACATCAAGGAGCCCGCCATGGCGCTCCTCGAGGAGCTCAACGCGCCGCTCGAGGCCGTCTTCTCGACGCTCGGCCGTCACGCAGCCCGCGCGCTCGAGTGCCGTTGGGCCGCCCAGAAGATGGTCCAGTACGTCGACGACCTGACGGCCAACATCCGTGCGGGCGACGAATGCGCCGCCAACATGGAGAAGTGGGAGCCCAGCACCTGGCCCAAGGAAGCCCGCGGCGTGGGCTTCTGCGAGGCCCCGCGCGGCGCCCTCGGCCACTGGTGCGTCATCAAGGACACGCGCATCGCCAACTGGCAGGCCATCGTGCCGACGACGTGGAACGCGTCGCCGCGCTCTCCCTCGGGCGAGCTCGGCGCCTTCGAGCAGAGCCTCATCGGCACCCCGGTCGCCGTCGAGGACCAGCCGCTCGAAATCATCCGCACGATCCACAGCTTCGACCCGTGCCTGGCCTGCGCCACTCATCTCCTGAGCCCGAAGGGCGAGGAACTCTGCAGCGTCAAGGTGCGCTGATGGGAGGCCGCTATGAAAATCGATCCCGTCACTTTTGAAGTCGATGCGAGCGGAGGCACCCGGCCCGTATACGTCTGGGAGGCCCCGGTCCGAGTCTGGCACTGGCTGATGGCCGTCGCGATGTTCGCGATGATCATCACCGGCTACCTGATCGGCCGACCGCTTGTCTCCAACCTCGGGGACACGTGGATCACCTACGACTTCGGCTACGTGCGCATGGTGCACTTCGCCGCGGGGCTGTTCTTCACGGCGCTCTTCATCTACCGCCTCTTCTGGGTGGCGGTGGGCAACCGCTACGCGAGGATGATCTTCTTCCCGCCGCTGTTGTCGATGAAGTGGTGGAAGGGCGTGTTCGCCCAGATCGCCTACTACCTCTTCATGAGGAAGTCCGCACCTGAATACGCCGGCCACAACCCGCTTGCGCAGCTCGCGATGTTCGCGATGTTCGTGCTCGGCTCCTTCGTGATCATCATCACGGGCCTCGCGCTCTACGCGCAGTCCTGGGGCTGGGACACGAGCTGGATGGCCTGGTTCGGCTGGGTGTTCGTCCTCTTCGGAGACGCCCAGGCGGTCCGCACGGTGCACCACGTGATGATGTACGTGTTCATCCTCTTCAGCATCGCCCACATCTATATGAGCTTCCGCGAAGACGTCATGGGCGGCGCCACCACGCTCTCCTCGATGAGCACCGGCCTGCGCATGTTCAAGGAGGACCATCACGGTTGAGCCTGATTGTCTCAGGTGACTGAAGCCGCAAAACAAAGGGGCCCGTTCAGGCAACAATGCCGGGACGGGCCTCTTTTTGTTGTCTTGTTTCTTCTTTTCTGGTCCTGAAGTGGGTTGGGATGCTGAGGACGCAGTCGGGCGTCCGAGGATGCGGAGCCGGGCCAGCCCGACACTTTTTCCCCTGCGGGCGGCCGCTCCATGGGTCCGCATTATGCTCCTGAAAACCGACTGAGCGGTATTTATTGTTGAGGGAAAGTGCCATGGGGGGGGAAATCCAGACCTGTAGCACAGATTTTGCGTAAGCCTTGATGCTCAAGGGAAGGGTAATCGTTATTGGTGAAAATCCTAAGGGATTGTCCTAGGTTTTTGGCTGATATAAAACCGACCGGGCGGATTGTATTGGTGTATGATGCGTACCGTCGTGTTCTCCCACACTCCAAGCAGTTCCTCAGAGGACCGTCCTCAGGGGAACTCATCTTAAGGACCAGCCAAAATGTTCAAGAAGACTCTTCTCTCCGCCGCCGCTCTTCTCGCGGCCGGCACACTTTCCGCTTCCGTCTTCGCCGCTCCGACCACGGTCGAGGGCACGGGCGTCGGCAAGCACGGCGACATCACGGTCGCCGTGACGTTCGATGCCGGCAAGATCCAGGACATCAAGATCGTCAAGAACGCCGAAAACCCGATTCTCGCCAAGAAGGTCTTCACGGACCTCAAGGATCAGGTCGTGGCCCTCTCCTCCACGGACGTTGATCTCGTCTCCGGCGCCACGTTCTCCGCCAAGGGCTTCATCGACGCCGTCAACGACGCCGCCAAGAAGGCCGGCGTGACGCTCGCCAAGGCCGACAAGAAGGCCCTCAAGAAGGCCGCCCGCGAACTGCCGAAGACCTCGAACTACGACGTCGTCGTGATCGGTGCCGGCGGTGCGGGCTTCTCCGCCGCCATCACCGCCAAGAATGCCGGTGCCAACGTCGTTCTTCTCGAAAAGATGCCTGCCGTCGGCGGCAACTCGCTCATCTCCGGCGCTGAAATGAACGTCGCCGGGAACTGGGTCCAGCCCAAGCTCGGCATCAACGACGACTCTCCCGAACTGCATGCCCAGGACACGTTCAAGGGCGGCGACGGCAAGGGCGACATGAAGGTCATCAACGTCATGACGCACGAAGCGCTTGACGCCGCCAAGTGGTGCCGCGACTACCTCGGCGTGCGCTTCGAGGACGACAATCTCTTCTTCTTCGGCGGCCACAGCCGCAAACGTGCCCTGATTCCGGTCGGCCACACCGGCACGGAATTCATCGCCAAGTTCCAGGCCAAGGCCGATGAACTCGGCATCCCGGTCATCACCAACATGAAGGCCGAAGAGCTCATCAAGGACAAGGACGGCCGCGTCGTCGGCGTCAAGGCCACGATGGACGGCTCCGAATACACGTTCAACGCCAAGGGCGGCGTCGTGCTCGCCACGGGCGGCTTCGGCGCCAACCCCGAAATGGTCAAGAAGTACAACCCGAAGATCGACGAGCGCTTCAAGACGACCGACGCCCCGGGCTCCACGGGCGAAGCTCTCTACATGGCCGAACGCGCGGGCGCCGAGCTCGTGAACATGGGCTACATCCAGACCTACCCGATCTGCGACCCGCTCTCGGGCGCCATTGAGCTCATCGCCGACGCCCGCTTCGACGGCGCCATCATGCTCAACCAGGAAGGCAAGCGCTTCGTCGAGGAACTCCAGCGCCGCGACGTGCTCTCCGAAGCCATCCTCAACCAGACCGGCCGCTACTGCTGGGTGCTCTGGAACGACAAGATCGGCAGCATCTCCAACACGGTCAAGGCTCACGCCAACGAGTACGAAGCCTTCACGAAGCAGGGCGTCATGACGACCTGCGACGACCTGAAGTGCATCGCCGACTTCACGAAGATCCCGTTCGACCAGCTCCAGAAGACGGTCAAGCGCGTCTCCGACATGGCCGGCAAGGGCAATGATAAGGACTTCAACCACCGCTCCGGTCTCGTCGACATGCAGCAGGGCAAGTACTACGTCATCAAGGCCGTTCCGTCCACCCACCACACGATGGGCGGCGTTCGCATCAACGAAAAGGCCGAGGCCCTGACGGCCGAAGGCAAGGTCATCCCGGGTCTCTGGGCCGCGGGTGAAGTGACCGGCGTCACGCACGGCACGAACCGTCTCGGCGGCAACGCCTACACGGACATCATCGTATTCGGCCGCATCGCCGGTGAAGCCGCCGCCAAGGCTGCGAAGTAATTCGCGAAAAGGCTCCTTCAGGGTCCCATGCCTCCTCTCCGGGACCCTGATCAAGGTCAGCGGCCCGCGCCAGCCTCCGGCGCGGGCCGTTGTCCATATGCGGCGCCCTCCTTGCAAATCCTTGCGCCGCGCCCGTTTCAATGCCTCTGGGCGTAAAATCGGTTCAGTGACCTCCACCAACCTACATTTGCAGCAAGCATTTCCCATGAGCAGTGAAAAGGCCCTCCGAACCCGCGCAGCCATCATCGCCGCCGCCCGCGGCATCATCCTCAAGGAAGGCATCGGTGCGCTCACCATGGACCGCGCGGCTCAGGCCGCAGGCCTGAGCAAGGGCGCGTGCATGTACCACTTCAAGAACAAGCGCGCGCTCCACGCCGCGCTCATCGAGGACTACGCCGCTCATCTCGACGGTCAGATGAAGCGCCACGAGGCGCTCTTCGAGGGCCGTCCCGACGAGACGCTCGTGCCGGGATTCGTCGAGTGGTTCAAGACATTCGAGGCCGACAGCCGCGACTGGGCCGACGTGGGCGTCGCGCTGCTCTCCAACTTCGTGCACGACGACGAGCTCATGAAGCCCGTGCACGACTGGTACCAGAAGCTCTGGTTCCGCATCCAGGCGCTGCCCGAAGCGGAGCGCCTGCCCCGATTCGTGGCCATCATGGCGCTCGAGGGCTTCTTTTATACTCGCAAGTTCGGCGTCAACCCGCCCTTTGCGGAACTCAATGCGCAGGCCTACGGCTTCATCAACGAAAAGCTCGTGGGCGAGGGCGCCGTCAGAAGAACGAGGGACGCGGCCTGATTCCCGTCTTCCTCAAGCATGCATTGTCCTTCGGCCCGGAGCGCCTGCTTCGGGCCGTTTTCGTCCCGCGTTTTGCGCATCCCGAAGAATGCGCATAGACTTTGCAGTCTCACCCTTCAGGTTTTTTCAAGGAGCCGTCCATGACTGCCATGACCGAACTTTTCTACCGTGATCCCTATGTCCGCGAATTCACCTCGAAGGTGACCTCGTGCGTCGAGGGTGCGAAGGGCTTCGAGGTCATGCTCGAGGACACGGCCTTCTATCCCGAGGGCGGTGGCCAGCCCGCCGACCGTGGAACGCTCGGGGGCGCCGCCGTGCTCGACACGCGCCGCACGCCCGAAGGCATCGTGCACTACTGCGACAAGCCGCTTGAAGTCGGCGCTGAAGTCAACGGCGTCCTCGACTGGGAGAGGCGCTTCGACAACATGCAGAACCACACGGGCGAGCACGTCTTCTCGGGCATCGTCAACGCGAGGTTCGGCTTTGACAACGTGGGCTTTCACATGGACGACGACGTCATCACGTGCGACTTCAGCGGCGTGATGACCGAGGAGCAGGTGGCCGAGGTCGAGCGCGCCTGCAACGAGGCGATCGTCGCCAACGTTGAGGTGGGCATCTCGTTTCCCGACGCCGAGGCGCTTGAAAAACTCGCCTACCGCAGCAAGAAGGCCCTCAAGGGCGACGTGCGCATCGTGGACGTGCCCGGATGCGACCGTTGCGCATGCTGCGGCGTGCACGTGAGGAGCACGGGCGAGATCGGCCTCATCAAGGTGCTCTCCTCGATGAAGCACCGCGGCGGCACCCGCGTCTTCTTCGTCTGCGGCATCCGCGCCCTCAGGGACTACGAGGCCCGCATCCGCGAGACCCGCGCCGTCTCCGCGCTTCTCTCCGCGAAGCCCCTCGAGATCTCCTCGGCCGTCGAGCGCGTGCTCGCCGAGTCGGCCGCCAAGGACGCGAGGATTGCGGCGATGAACCGCACGATCTTCGACCTCAAGGCCGACGCCATTCCCGCTCAGGAGACGCCGCTCGTCGTCCTGGAGGAAGGCTTCACCCCGTTTGAGCTCCGCCAGTTCTGCGTGCAGCTCTCCGAAGCGAAGAAGGCTCCCTTCATCGCCGTCATGTCCGAGACCGAGCCCGGCGTCATGAGCTACGTCTGCGCCATCCCCGACGACCTTCTGCGCCCCGTGAGCATCGCGCTCAACAAGCGCCTCAACGGCCGCGGCGGCGGTGCGAAGGGCTTCGTGCAGGGCAGTTGGAAGGCGGATGAGACCGCCGTCAGGGAGGCGGTCGCCGCCGTCTGGGCCGAGCACACCGCTTAACACTAATATTGCAAGGAGGAACGGCCTTGATCCGATCCGTGAGCCTCCGCGGCTTTATGAACATCAATGACGGGCGCCATGCGTTTGCGCCCGGTCTCAACGTCATCGTCGCGCCCAATGGCGCAGGCGGACACAACCTGCTCAAGCTGCTGTGCGCCGTCGAGTCCGCGGGCGCCTTCACGACGCGCTGGATGACGAAGCTCGGATACGCGCAGTCGATCACGGGCCGGCTGAGGGAGAACTTTCGTCCGGGCTGCGTGGGCGACCTCGCGCGCGGCGAGTGCGCCGTCGAGCTCGAGCACGAGGAGGCCCAGGGCACGCTCGCCTTCGGCTTCAAGAGCGGCTCCGAATTCGTCTCCGTCGACGCCATGCCGTCGGGCACGGCCCCTGGCCGCCCCGTCTTCATTCCCATGCAGGAGCTCGCCTCCTTCGTGCCCTGGTTCCCGAAGCTCTTCGAGATGTGGCATGTCGGGTTCGAGGGCGTCTGGCGCGACACCTGCTCGGTACTCGGCGCCGAGGACACGAAGTCAGAACCCGCAGCCCCGCTTGCGGCGCTCCTTGACCGACTCGAAAAGAGGCTCGGCGGCCGCGTCGCCGAGCATCCTGACGACAAGAGTCTGGTCGTCATCCGTGGGGGCGCCATGGTGCCGATGTCTGAACTCGACTCGGGCGAGCGCAGGATCGTGATGCTCGCGAGGCTCGTTCGCAACGGCATGATCTCGCCGGGCATGATCCTCTTCTGGAACGAGCCCGACGCCTGCATGGACGACGAGTTGCGCAGGCTCGTCGCAGCCTCCGCGGCCGCCTTCGTCGAAGCCGGCGTGCAGGTCTTCGCGTGCACGCACTCCGAGGCGCTCGCCGACCTGATGATCGGCCGTTGCCCGCCGGGACTAGCCGCGCGCATCAGGCTGTGACGCAAAGAAGACTGTGAAAACGGAATGCGGGACGTCCATGGTTAGGCGTCCCGCATTTTTTGAGCAGGATGAAGAGGACGGCGGGTTTTCGTCCTTGACGGAAGACGGCGGGCGTATCATGTCGGAAAGTCCCGCACGGTCCGCCGCGCACACGGCGCGTCATGCGCACTCCCTCGGTTACACCCATCAATACAAGACGACAACACGGTCATGCTTGACTTCATCGAGCTCTTCATTCTCGGCATCGGCGTCGGCTCCTTCGGCGCTCTCGTCGGCATCGGCGGCGGCCTCATCATGGTGCCGCTCTTCATGTACTTCATGATGCCGCCTTCGGGCAGCACCTTCGCGAACGTTCAGGAGGTCGTGGGCACGAGCCTCTTCGGCGTGCTCCTCAATGCGCTCTCGGGCACCTGGGCCTACTTCAGGCAGAAGCGCATCATCCTTAGCGTGGCGATGCCCTTTGCACTCGCCACGGTGCCGGGCGCCTTCCTCGGGAGCTACGTGAGCGAATGGTTCTCGGGCCCCGCCTTCTCGATCACCTTCGGCGCGTCGCTCGCCTTCCTCGGCTGCTTCATGTACTGGAGCTCCCGCAACAAGGCCGCCAACCGCTCGGCCGACGAGTTCGATCCGAACGAGCTCCCCGGAAGCAAGATCTGGCTCGGCATCGGCTGCTCCTTCTTCGTGGGCTTCATCAGCTCCATTCTGGGCATCGGCGGCGGCGTCGTGCACGTTCCGATGATGGTCTTCCTGCTCGGCTTCCCGCCGCTCGTCGCCGTGGCCACCTCTACCTTCGTGCTCATGGTGAGCGCCGCCATCGGCGTCGTCGGCCATGCGCTACTCGCCCACATCGTCTGGGCCCCCGCCGTCGCAGTGGGCTGCGGCGCCATCGTGGGCGCACAGCTCGGCGCACGCCTTGCTCGAAAGAGCAAGCCCCGCCTCATCGTCATCCTGCTCTCCTGCGTGATGGTCGCCCTCGGCTGCCAGCTTGTCTGGCGCGGATTTTCGCTCTGATCAGGGACAGACTACTTCCGTCCCGCATGTCTTTTCCACGCCCGGCCCAGCGCCGGGCGCGTCCCTTCAGGGGCTGTGCCTTCTTCGCCGTTCTCCAAAGTTCCGGACTCCTCGTGTGAGAATGGTTTGCATCAGGACCGCTCATCTGCTACATTATCCCGACAAATTTACTCGGGTATGGCCGTAGCCGTCTCCGGTCCGCCCGCTCCGACATGAACCGTTCATCGCTTCCTTTACTGGGCCTTGTCATCCCGGCGGCGCTTCTTGCCGCCTGGTGGCTCGCCGCGCACTCGGGCGGGATCGCGCCCGTTCTCCTGCCGTCGCCCGAGGCGGTGTGGGAGGCGTTCGTGCGCATGGCGGCCGACGGGTCGCTGGCGGCGCACATCGGCATGAGTGCGATGCGCACGATGACGGGCTTCGTGCTTGCGGCCGCCTTCGGGATCGGCTGCGGCGTCTGGTTCGCGGTGAGGCCCGCAGCCGCGGCGGCCTCGCATTTCGTCATCGAATTCCTGAGGCTCACGCCTCCGCTTGCGCTCATTCCCGTTCTCATTCTCTGGCTCGGCATCGACGAGGCGCCCAAGATCGCGATCGTCTTTCTCTCGAGCTTCTTTCCGATCTATCTGAGCGCGCTCACGGCGGTGAAGGGCATCGACCCGAAGCTTGCCGAAGTGGCCGAGCTTCTCAGGTTTACGTCCGCCGAGCGCTTTAGGATGCTCACGCTTCCTGCGGCCATGCCCGGGATTCTGGCGGGCCTTCGCATGGGCTTCGGGTACAGCTGGCGCGCCCTCGTAGGTGCCGAGCTCATCGCCGCCTCATCGGGGCTGGGTTTTCTCATTACGGAGAGCTCCGAATTCGGCAAGACCGACGTCGTGTTCGTCGGCATCTTCACGATCGTGGGGCTCGGCATTGCGGCCGACGCCGTGATCTCGAGGCTCGTTTCGGCGCTCTCGCGCCGCATTTCGGAAGCTGCGTAGATGGTGAAGGTTGAAATCAGAAATCTCAGGAAGGCCTTTTCGTCCGACAGCCGCACGACGGCTCCGATCGACGGACTGTCGCTCGAGATGCCCGCGGGCGGCATCACGGCCGTGATCGGCCGCAGCGGCTGCGGGAAGACGACGCTGCTGAGGCTCCTTGCGGGACTTGAGAAGCCCGATTCGGGCGAAATCCGCATGGAGGACGCGCAGGATCGCGCCGCCGCGCCCCGCACGGCCGTGGTCTTTCAGGAGCACAGGCTGTTTCCCTGGATGAGCGTGAGAAGAAACGTGGAGGTGGCCGTGAGACACCTGCCCGCCGACGAGCGACGCGCGAAGGTCGACGCCGTGCTTGCGCTCACGGGCCTCGCGCATGCCTCCGAGTCGATGCCCGCCGCGCTCTCGGGCGGCATGAGCCAGCGCGTGGGCCTTGCCCGAGCGCTCGCCGCCGAGCCCGAACTCCTCCTGCTCGACGAGGCGTTCAGTTCGCTCGACGCTCTGACTCGCTGCCAGCTCTATGACGAATTCGTTCGCATTCACGCCGCGCGTCCCGTCACGACCGTGCTCGTCACGCACGACGTGACCGAGGCTGTGCTGCTCTCGAGCCGCATCTGCAGGCTTGAGAACGGCGTGATCGCGCGCACCTACGACAATCCCGCGCCTTATCCGAGGAGCCTCGCGACTCCTGGACTCGGCGCGCTTTCCGAAGAAATCCTCCGCGGCTTCCTTGAAGAGGAGCCGCTTCTATAAAAAGGAAATCCTGAAAATGATGAAGAAGCTTCTTGCCGCCGCCGTCTGCGGCGCCTTTGCCGCGTCCGCCCTCGCCGCCATGCCCGAAAAGGTGACGATCGTCTACGTGAAGAGCCCGTTCAACCTTCAGAACATGGTCATGAAGGAAAAAGGCATGCTCGAGAAGGCCTTTGAGAAGGACGGCGTCAAGGTCGAGTGGAAGTCCATCAACTCGGGCGCCAAGCAGGCCCAGGCCATGGCGGCCGGCGCCGTCGACGTCTCCGCCGTCATGAACACCGCCTCGCTCCTCATGGCCAACGGCTCGGGCAATCCCGTCTACGTCGCCTCGGGCGTCTCGCACCCGACGGACACCTTCGCCATCGTGGGCAAGCCCGGCGCCAGTCTCTCCGTGAAGGACCTCAAGGGCAAGAAGGTCGCGGGTCCCCGCGGCACCGTGCTCCATCAGCTCCTCATCGCCGCTCTGGTGAAGGAAGGCATGTCGGCCGATGACGTCGAGTTCCTCTCCATGGACATTCCCGCCGCCATGACCGCCGTCACGAGCGGCCTCGTCGACGCGGCGCTTCTTGCCGCGAGCGGCATCATCAAGGCCGAGGAGGCGGGCTGCCGCGTCGTGACTACCGCCAAGGGCCTCGTCGACGTCAACCTCGTCATGACCGCCTCGAAGCAGTTCGCCGAAAAGCATCCCGAGGCGCTCGAAACCGTCGTGCGCGTCGAGCGTGAGGCCGACGAGTGGATCAAGGCCAACTGGCAGGAGGCCGTCGCCATCGGCGCGAAGGAACACGGCATCTCGCTCGCCGACGCCGAAAAGCTCGCGGGCTGGTCCCACTACTACGGCGTGCTGACCGACGCCGACGTCAAGGGCCTTGAGGCCGACCAGAAGTTCCTCATCGAGAACGGCCTGATGACGACGCCCGTCGACGTGAAGAGCATCGTGCTTCCGATCGCTCTGGGCAAGTAAGCCCGGACAGCGTTCAAGTTCAGCGCCGTCACGAAGGTCCGGCCCGCATCCCGGCGGCGTCCCGGGCCTTTTTTCTGATTGTTCAGGAGGATTTTCCCGATGTCCCGCCGTCCCGTCGTTCCGCTCTCCTTCACGCGTCATGGTGATGCGTCCAGTCCCGCCGTCATTCTTCTGCAGGGACTCGGCATGGCGTCGAACGCCTGGCCCGCCGAACTCGTCGATGCGCTTGTCGAGACGGGACTCCAGGTCGTGCTGCCCGACAACAGGGACGCAGGAAAAAGCCCGCGCGTGACGGGCGTTCGCGTCAGGGATGTCGAGGTGCTCGGCGCTGTGGCGAGAACGCTCGCGCGCAGGAAGGTTTCGGCTGCCTACGATCTTGACGACATGGCGGACGACGTCGTGGCGCTCGCCAACGGTCTCGGCATCGGGCGCTTTCATGTCGCGGGCTTTTCCATGGGCGGGATGATCGCGCAGACGCTCGCCCTGCGTCATCCCGGGAGGATTCTCTCGCTCGCGTCGCTCTCGTCCGCGACGGGCAATCCCGCCACGGGCCTCGGCAGGCTCGGTACGGTCTGGAAGATCATCCGCCCGAGAGGACCCGCGCGGACGAAGGAAGAGGCGAGGAAAGAGATGCGGGAGATCCTGCTTGCGCTCTCGGGGCCCGCCTTTCGCGGCGACGTCGGGGCGCTCGAGCGGATGCTCGACCGCATCGAGGACACGCCGCTCGACATGGAGGCGACGAAGCGGCAGCTGCTTGCGATCCTCGCGAGCGGGAACAGGTCGGAGGCGCTCGGGCAGGTTCGGGTGCCGACGCTCGTCATTCACGGCACGGCAGATCCGCTGCTGCCGTTTGCGGCGGGCGAGGAGACGGCGGCCGTGATTCCGGGCGCGAGGCTCGAGCCCGTGGAAGGCATGGGCCACGAAGTGCCTGCGGCGCTCGGGCGGCGTTATGCTGAGCTCATCGCAGGGAACACGGCTCGGGCCGAACCGAAGGCGGGTGCCTGATCAAAGAGGCTTGTACCAGGAGGGGCGGGCGTCGCGGCGAAGCGGGCAGGTCTCGACGAGCCTCCTGACGGCGTCGGCGAAGGCCTCGGGCGTCTTCGACTTGAAGATCTCCTTGGCGGGGCGCTCGCTCTCGTCATAAAGGGCAAGCTGGTAGAACCAGTATTCCTTCATGCGCATCATGGCGTTCTTGAGGCTGCCGAAGGCGGCCGTGTAGCTTTCGAAGAGATCGCGCCGGAAGTCGTCGAGCTCGACTTCGGTCGCGGGATCGCCGCCGCGGATCTTGCGAAGCAGCGCGGGGTCGGCCATCAGGGCGCGGCCGATCATCATCTGGTCGATGCCGGAATAGCGCTCCGTCATCGCGACCGCGTCGGCGGGCGTGACGACGTCGCCGTTGTAGCCCACCTTCATCCTGAGGCTCGGATAGAGGCGGTCGAGCGTCTCGAGGCGCACGCTGCCCTTGTAGTGGTCGCTCTTGAGGCGCGGGTGCACCGTGAGGCGCTTCATCGGAAAGCGGTTGTAGACGTCGACGAGACGGTCGAACTCGTCCTCGGAGGCCCAGCCGAGGCGAGTCTTCACCGAAATCGCGATCGGAAGGTCCGCGCTGAAGATCTCGTCGAGAAAGCGGATCATGGCCTCGGGCTCGCGCAGAAAGCCCGAACCCTTGCCCTTTGCGACGACCGTGCCCGCGGGACAGCCGAAGTTGAGGTTCACCTCGTCGTAGCCCATGTCGGCGAGCGCCTTCGCGGACCAGAGGAAGTCGGCCGTGCGGCGCGTCAGAAGCTGCGGAACCGCATGAATGCCCGCATTGGCCTCGGGCGAGAGCTCACGCATCTGGCGATCCGTGAACTGCGGCAGGGCCGTGGGCGTCACGAACGGAATGAACCAGTCGTCCGCGCCCGTGAAGTGGCGGCTGAAAACCTGCCTGAAGACGAAGCCCGTGAGGCCCTCCATGGGGGCGACGGCAAGCGGCGGAACGATCGTGGCGGACATGTCGGTTTGCTTTGGAAAAAGGTTGGGCACAAGAATGCGCGGCGAATGGGATTTGGGATTCTACCCGATCGGCGCCTCGGGCACGCATTCGGGACGGTGAGGCGGACCGGAATGAGGCGGGGGAGGCGAAAGACGACCGGTGCGTCGAAATTGGGGGGCGGATGAAAAAACGAGGACTTTCCCCAACGCTTCTGGAAGGATACATTTGTTAAACTCTGCGGCCTGTACACAACAGGCGGCCGCGGAGCGGTCCGGCAGAGCGGATTCCGGCATCGGAGAAGGCTCCCGGAAGCGCTGCGGCGGACTGCGGACATCCGACACAACCACGTTGCGCAGCGCCCGCGGGGCATGCTGCGGCAGGAGATAATCCCATGAACATTACCATCGGTCTGGCGCTTCTCGTCGTGTGCGCCACCGTCTATGCGCTCATCAAGCGCTATGAAACGCGACTCGTGCTTCTCACCGCCGGTCTGGTGATGACCCTCATCGCCATGGATCCGATGGCGGCCTTCAAGCAGTTCGATAAGTCGATGACGAACGGCTCGCTCATCATCGCAATCTGCTCGGCGCTCGGCTTTGCCGGCGTCATTTCGCTCACGGGCTGCGACCGTCACCTCGTCCGTCTCCTCACGAAGCCGCTCGGCAAGCTCGGCATCTTCCTGCTTCCGGCCTGTATCCTCGTGGGCTTCGTCGTCGCCACCGCCATTCCGTCGATGGCCGGCATGTCCGCCGCCGTTGGCCCGACGCTCATCCCGCTTCTCGTTCGCGCGGGCTTCCGTCCGGCCATGGCCGCCGCTGCCGTCGCCTCCTGCGTGATGGCCGGCTACTTCAATCCGGGCGTCTCCCACAACCCGTTCATCGCCAAGCTCGCCGGCATGGAGGTGATGGAGTTCGTGGGCGGCTACGCCAACGTGACCCTCATGGTCTGCGGCTGCCTCGTCGTCCTGATGACGGGCGTCTGCGTCGCCTACGGCGACTTCAAGAAGGGCGGTTTTGAAGACGCCGCCAAGACCGAAGAAGAACATCAGGACGAAAAGGTCAACGTGCTCTGCGCGCTTGCTCCGCTCGTTCCGGTCGCTCTGCTTCTGGGCTTCTCCTTCTACGTTCCGTCCGTCAAGATCTCCGTTGCGACCGCCATGCTCATCGGCATGATGTACGCGATGCTCGTCACCCGCGCCGACCCGCAGAAGACCATCTCCAAGTTCTTCGACGGCATGGGCAAGGGCTACGGCAGCATCCTCGGCATCATCATTGCCGCCGGCGTGTTCGCCTCCGGTCTTCGCGCCACGGGCGTCATCGACCTCTTCGTCAACTACCTGACGCACGCCAATGAAGTCGCCAAGATCGGCGGTTCCGTCGGCCCGTACGTCTTCGGCGTCCTGACGGGCTCCGGCGACGCCGCCGCGTTCGCCTTCAACGAAGCCGTCACGCCGCACGCCGCCGAATTCGGCATGAAGATCGACGGCCTGGGCTACCTCGCCATGATCGCCGCCGGCCTCGGCCGCATGTCCTCTCCGCTCGCGGGCGGCCTGATCCTGCTCTCGGGCATCGCAGGCGTCTCCCCGATCGAAGTCGTCAAGCGCACGGCTCCCGCCGCCATCATCACGCTCGGCATCCTCTACTTCCTCGTCTAAATCCGGACGTCGGAACCCGCCTCATCCGCGAGGCGGGACGGGGATCCTGAAAAAGGATCCGCGCTAAACAACCTCGCCACTGAAGTGGGAGGGTTTCGATTCAGTCGAGGCTTTTCGCCTCGGGGTTGTCCCCGATTTGCTGTCACTCCGACCACGAAATCCTTGCTGACGCAGCCCTTGTACG
>ERZ838827.518-NODE-518-length-46795-cov-11.232798_pt1 | contig 46795 bp, 23 predicted proteins | sample MGYA00519881_ERZ838827 | MGnify/ENA primary metagenome ERZ838827 (study PRJEB31850, sample SAMEA3708842) | human gut metagenome | biome: human gut; feature: human-associated habitat; material: faeces | place: China | collected 2014 ...
CAACCTTGCTTATACTTCCAAATCAGACCATAAATTCCAACCGGGTGTTAATGCAGGCATACAGGGATTATGGCATGTGAATGATTTTCTCGGTTTATACATTGAACCGCAGATTCGCTTGTATGGAGATAAATTCATTGAAGGTAATCTGGGCTTTATGCAGAAAGACGTAATGGTAGGAGTCAATGCAGGTTTCCACTATCGCTTTGTTCCTTATTCAAAAGCAGCCAATCGCAGCGTGTTTGGTCAGGATGACAAGCGTTACTTCATCTCCGGTGCACTTGGATTGGGTAGCTTGCTCGTAGCCAACAAAGATTTGGTGAAGAATGCAGGTGTAGAAGCAAAAGGAAGTATTGGTAAATGGTACACTCCGTTATCTGCATGGCGGGTAAATGGAACAATTATGTACAAGGCCAAAACGTCGTCGAAGATGAATCTCCATTATGCCGGTTTGGGTATGGATTATATGATGAGTCTGGCCACATTGGCAAAAGGATACAGCCCCGATCATGTGATAGATGTTGTTCCTTTTGTGGGAGTTACGGCCGGACTGGTACGCCGTTACGGTAAGTTCCGAGCAGTGCCGGGACTGGATGCCGGTGTGCAGGTAAAGCTGAAAGTGGCTTCTTCTCTGTATCTGTATGCCGAACCTAAAGTCGGTATCCGTACCGATACATACGATGGCTCCGAACAGGGAAGACCTGACCGCGTAGCTTCCATGGTAGGTGGATTATTATACAGATTCAAGATGCCTACTTTCCAGTAAGAAGAAAAATAAGAAATGGAATACAAAAAGGGTTGCACAATCACTGATCTGGTATTGTGCAACCCTTTTTGTATTCCATTTCCAAGAAATTACGGTTACATAAACGTTACATTAATATTACTTCCATTTCTACCTGATAATGAATAAAATGAATCTTTAGAATTCATTTTCTCCCTTGCCATTCTCCTCTACTTTTGCTCCAGAAATAAAAACGAAAACGTATGAAAACGATTACTGAAGCAATATCGAAACTAAGTTCAAACAGAAGACTAGCCGATTTCCTCTTTATTCTATGGGCAGGTGGAGCAGCCCTTCTTTCTTACTCACTGGTTTATGCATTGCGCAAACCTTTCACAGCTGCTACCTTTGACGGAATAGAAGCATTCGGTTTTGATTATAAAGTACTGGTTACTATCATTCAGATAGCAGGTTATCTGATAGCCAAGTTTATAGGTATCAAGTTGATTTCCGAATTGAAGAGAGAGAATCGCCTGAAGTTTATACTCGTTTCCATTGCCGTAGCGGAATTGTCATTGGTTGCGTTCGGAGCACTTCCCACTCCTTATAATATGTTTGCCATGTTCTTCAATGGATTGTCATTGGGCTGTATGTGGGGAGTTATTTTCAGTTTTATCGAAGGTCGCCGCACTACGGATATTTTGGCCAGCCTTTTAGGAATCAGTATTGTTATCAGTTCGGGAACGGCAAAATCCATCGGATTGTTCGTTATGAATACATTGAACGTCAGCGAATTTTGGATGCCGGCACTTATCGGTGCTTTTGCACTTCCTTTATTGGCTCTTTTGGGATATAGCTTAACCCGTTTGCCACAACCTACGGCACAGGATATAGAACAGAAAAGTAGTCGTGTGACTCTGAATGGCAAGCAACGGAAAGAACTGTTCATCGACTTCATGCCATTTCTTGTATTATTGTTTGTAGCTAACCTAATGTTGGTAGTGCTTAGAGATATTAAGGAAGACTTCCTGGTGAAGATTATTGATATGAACGGACAATCCTCATGGATGTTTGCGCAGGTAGACACAGTCGTTACATTAATAATCCTGGCGTTATTCGGAGCGATGGTCTTTGTGAAAAGTAACATAAAAGTTTTGGTTGCCCTGCTGGGATTGGTCGTACTTGGGACAGCCACCATGAGTTTTATATCTTTCAATTATGATTCTCTGCAATTGGATGCAATCACCTGGCTGTTTGTCCAAAGTCTCTGTCTGTATATTGCCTACCTCTGTTTTCAAAGTATTTTTTTCGACCGCTTCATCGCTTGTTTCAAGATAAAGGGAAATGTCGGTTTCTTTATTGTGACCATTGATTTTATCGGATATACAGGAACTGTACTTGTCTTGATGTTCAAGGAATTTGCCCATGCAGACATAAATTGGTTGGAATTTTATAATATATTATCCGGTTACGTAGGACTGATCTGTACGGTTGCTTTCACCTGTTCCATGATTTACCTGATACAGCGCTATAAAAAAGAGAAACAACTGAAGAAAGCGAAAGAAGCAGAAATGAGTAACGGGATAAAATTTACGGGAGAAGGTATGGAGCCAACTACTTTTTCACAAATTTGATAAAAGGTGGACGATGAAAATAATAGGACTATATTTGAAATTCTCCTTCTTTCTATCTCTAATACTAACGACTCCCCGGATAACGGCACAGAATCTTCCCGATGACATACAATATAAAATCACCGGGCGTCTATTAATGGATGGAGGAGTGTATCTGAAGAATCCGAATAACTTTGGCAACGGCACGGAATTTAATGACCTTCGCATCGGTGTAAAAGCTACCTATCAGAACTGGGGAATGAAACTGGAAATGGGATATGCCGGAAACAAAGCAGCCATCAAAGATGCTTTTGCCACCTATTCCTATAAGAATAGTTCCATTCAGATAGGACAATTCTACGAGCCATTCAGTCTCGATATGCTTTGCAGTACATTTGATCTTCGCTTCAACCAATCTCCGGGAGCAGTGCTGGCATTGACAAATAGTCGACGTATGGGAGTAGCCTATTCCTATCGTACCAAACATTACTATCTGTGTGGCGGATTCTTTACCGATAATGATTTGAGCAACCTGAAAAACGCATCGCAAGGATATGCCATTGACGGACGTTTGGTATACCGTCCACTTTATGAGAAAGCGAAACTGATACATATAGGATTGGCAGCTATCCATCGTACACCGGACGGCACGCTTCCCGAAGATGAGAACAGGAATACGTTTACTTATAAATCTTCGGGTGTGAGCACGATTGATAATCGTACATTAATGCAAGCAGATGTAGATCATGCAGCATCCCAATTTAAAATAGGAACCGAACTGCTGATTTACTATCATAAATTCTTTCTTCAGAGTGAATACATCCGCGCCCATGTAAAACGGGAAAAGGGTTTTGAGAACTATACGGCACAAGGAGCTTATCTGCAATGTTCCTGGCTATTGTTGGGACAGAATTATCTGTATGACGAAGAAGTAGCCTGTCCCGGAAGACCGGAAGGAAAGGCACTCGAACTATGTGCCCGTTTCAATTATCTCTCTCTGAATGATGCCGGAATAAAAGGTGGAACACAGAAAGACCTCTCCCTCGGATTGAATTACTATATCAATAAACACATCGCTGTCAAATTGAATTATAGCTACTTCATCCCCGGTTCGCATATCAAAGAGATTGAAAGCGCAAACTTTAGCGTAGTACAGGGACGCTTTCAATTCATATTCTAGTACTTGTCAGCTCTGCTTAAATAAAGTTAAAACAAAAAACAGAAAGGGGTATTTTATGCTAGCTTTACGTAGATGATTAAAAAGACACGTTTATCATCCAACTATTTATTGTATGAAAGCACATTATACCCTATTTATTGTTCTGTTTTCTATCTTGTGTTCAGTGAAGCTGAATGCGGAACAATCTCCCTATATATTTCGTCATATCGGAGTAGCCAATGGTTTGCCCGATAATTATGTGAAAAGTGTTTTTGGCATACCCGACGGACGGTTGGGCGTGAGAACCACCGTTCTATTAAGTTTATATGATGGTAATCAGTTCGTCAGCTTTCCATATAATTCGCGAAGCAGATACCCGATAGCCTACAACCATGCCATCCCCGAACAATACATTGATCCTCATAACCGCCTGTGGATGAAAGAACGTGGTGGGCTTCGTGTTTTTGATTTAACGACGGAACGATATATTAATAATGTAGATTCATTGTTCAAGGATTTCGGGTTGACCGCCCAAGTTTCCGATATGTTTATTGATTCGGAACAGCATTATTGGTTTGTCACTCCCAAATCTTCCGTCTATATGTATGATGAGAAGAAAGGAGCACTGGAGCAAGTGTGTACTAAAGATGAATTTATAGAGTATTATGGAACATTGCAGAATGTAGAAAGCAGAGGTAATTGTGCCTGGATGATTCATGAAAAAGGAGTGATACGCTGTTACGATACGGAACTTAAACGCTTTGTCCGTCAGGAAAACTTTCTTATAGGCAAAATGAATCCGGGTGATCGTGCTGTGATGAAGATGCTCGATAATGGCGACTACTGGCTGATGTGGGATTGGGGAGTAGGGTATTACAATTGTCAGAGTAAGAGATGGCAGGAGGTACTTACCATTCCGCGGGATACTTATGCTATACTGACTTCCATCTGTGTAGATGACGAAGGGAATGCCTGTGTTGGCGGAGTTACCAAAGGGATGTATCGCATCATGCGTCATAATCTATCTGTTATCCAGATAAAAGACATTCCGCTGCAAACGGGTGGAACGATACACAATGACATTCACGGTTTATTTTTCGACTCTCGAAGCGGTGGCCTATGGATGGGACTTTTCAGTCAGGGTATCTGCTATTATCATCCGAGCATGGACAACTTTCCCCTATATAACCAGGAAAATACATACGGAAAATGGAACAATGAAGATGTGTGTGCCTTTGCCGAAGATGAACAGGGAAATATCCTGCTGGGTACTCTCAATGGTCTTCATCTTTATAATCCTTCTACTCAAAAAGTGACTATTCCCTATAAAGAATTGGATCATCAAATCTGTTGGGTGCTTTATAAAGACAGCAAGCAACGCATTTGGGTAGGAACCTATCAGGAAAATCTGTATTGCATCGACAAAGGGAAAGTCAAACTATACTCTTATCCGAGTGAAGGCTATCAGCAAGATCCCGATTGTAGCAATATTCGAGCTATTATCGAAGATAAAAAAGGACGATTATGGATTAGTGTCTACGGTGGAGTAGGCTGCCTGGATTTGAATACCGGTAAAATAAATCTGTTAGTTGAAAACCATCCTGAATTGAAAGAATACAAAACGGCTGACGCACTGGCACTGGATAATGACGGCAGATTAATCGTTGGAGCATATAATGGCTTGTATATTTATAATCAAGAGACAGATCAGGTTTGGATTCCCGAACGTGATGATCCTTCCAATAAACTTTTTATCCATGATAGTAACAAGTATAATTGTATCATGAATGATAGCCGGGGATTACTGTGGTTTGGCACTCAATATGCATTGAATATTGTAACTCCCGATAATCAGCTATATACACTTCAGGAAGAGAACGGTTTACCGAATGCGACCATACAAGGTATTCAGGAAGATAATAATCATGATATATGGGTTTCTACCATAAACTCTATCTGCAAAATAAAAGTAGATAAGCAAGGTGCAAATTATAACTTCCATGTTGTATCATTTCCAGCTGAAACCGGCTCTCAACAAGATAATTTATTCGATTTCCATTCTTTGAAAGCTAGAGATGGGAAGATTTATTTTGGCAGGACAAACGGTTTCCATGCCTTTAGTCCGGAGAATGTATTCTATGACAAATTTATCAGTTATCCGGTTTTCACCTCATTGAAGTTATTCAACGCCACCATTACCCCCGGGATGGAATACAACGGACGCATTTTACTGAATAAAGCAGTAAACTATGCCCGTAATATTGTTTTGGAACATGACGAGAATTTTATAACACTTGATTTTTCCGGCGTTAACTTTGCCAATCCTTCCCATACTTTTTTTCGTTACCAATTACAGGGACTTGATAAGGAATGGATTGAAGTACTTTCCGACAATGGACAAGGATCTGCGACTTACAATAATCTCCCTCCGGGCGAATACACATTTAAGGTATCGGCAGCCGGAAACGATAAAGTCTGGGGGCCGGAATCATCTTTTGCTATCGTAATCCACCCTCCATTTTGGGATACAATTTTAGCACGTATTATCTATTTCGTATTATTTTGTGCCCTGTTGTATGGTGTTATCATGTATATGAACAAGAGGAATCACCGGAAACTGGTGCGTATGCAGTACGAAGAAGCAGAGCGGCAAAAAGAAGAACTGAATCAGATGAAGTTTCGCTTCTTTACGAATATTAGCCATGAATTACGTACACCATTAACCCTGATTATTACACCTTTGGACATGCTGAAACGTAAAATAACAGATGAATCGGTCAGCAGGCAACTAAGTAATATTTATCGGAATGCCCAGGAACTCTTGAATTTAGTGAATCAACTGCTTGACTTCCGTAAACTGGAGATGAAAGGAGAAAAATTACTTTTGATGAATGGTGATTTGGAAGAATTTCTCGAGTCTATCTATAACAGTTTCCATCCGGTAGCAGTAGAGAAGCATTTGGATTTTACTTGCCGGATGCCCCATCAATCCCTCTATATGTACTTTGATAAGGATAAGGTGCATAAGATTATCAATAATCTCTTATCTAATGCTTTTAAGTTTACTCCGGCAGGTGGAAAGATTATATTGTCTCTTTCCACAGAGGAAAAAGACGAAAAACGATATGCAAGAATAAGCGTATCGGATACCGGTGTCGGCATATCGGAAGCAGAACTTCCCTACATTTTCGACCGTTTCTATCAGATACGGAATCTGGAAGATGAAAAATTAGGTAGTGGCATTGGCCTTCATCTGGTCAGAGAGTATGCAGCGCTTCATCGTGGAGAAATAACTGTTGAAAGCCATCCAGGTCAGGGCTCAGAGTTTGTTGTATATTTGCCGGTAGATTTAATGCCGGAAGACGAATTGCTTAGGGTGATGGATGCCGGTTCTTCCGAAAAGATTCACTTATCATTACCGAATAATGATATCCGAAAGAAATTACTGATTGTAGAAGACAATAAAGAATTCCGTACCTTCCTGAAAGAACAATTGGAAGAGTTCTACCAGGTCTTGGAAGCCGCTGACGGAGAGGAAGGTGAACAATGTGCGATTGACAAGAATCCGGATTTGATTATTAGTGACATTATGATGCCTAAAATGGATGGCATCGAATTGTGCCGCAGAATTAAAACCAATATACAGACATCGCATATACCTGTTATCCTGCTCACTGCCCGCACTGCCGACGATATTAAAATTAATAGCTATGAAGTAGGTGCAGATTCATATATGTCCAAACCGTTCAACTTTGACATGTTGATGGTACGCATTGAGAAACTGATAGAGCAGCAGGAAAAAAGAAAACTGGAGTTCAGCAAGAATATAGAGGTAAATCCAAGTTCAATTACCATCACTTCTGTAGACGAGAAACTCATTCAACGTGCACTGGAGTATATTGAAAAGAATATGGATAACACAGAATATGCCGTGGAAGATTTAAGCCGTGATTTGGGAATGACACGTATGAACCTGTACCGCAAACTGCAATCCATCACCGGAAACACTCCTTCCGATTTTATAAAGAGCATTCGTCTGAAACGTGCAGCGCAACTCCTTCAAGGAAGTCAACTGACAATGGTTGAGGTGGCAGATCGTGTTGGATTCAGTTCGGCAAGCTACTTTACCAAATGTTTTAAGGATATGTTCGGAGTGCTGCCTACTCAATATGCAGACGCTCATAAGGCGGAAGAAAAATAACTTATTTGCGCTGTCTCTCTATCATACAGAGTGTAGAAAATAATTCCTCTTTGTTTCGGAGAATAGAAAAGATAAAAAGGAAGCAGGTAAATCTCCCTCATTGTTCGTAGTAAACAAGATGGGAGATTTTTGGCATTTGTTACCGTTTTACCAACTTCTGTTACCTGTTTGACAGCTTTGCCGGAAGGGAAGTCGTAGCTTTGCAATCATCTTCAATGAATAGATTAATCAAAATATTAATAGTTTAGTAAAATGAATATGGTAGGAATTTTATCAGTCAAAAGAAAATGTCTGTTGGTGATAGCTGTTGCATTTTCAATATGGGGGAATGCCCAATTAGTGACTTATCCCGAAGGCTTAAACACCGGTATGCCACATAATGACGACTATACCGTCAAAGTGCGTGAAGTAGGTGGTGAATGGAAAGATGTATTTGAATACGAGGTCCATGTAGACATGGACCGGGTACAACTCGCTTCGATGGTGCAGTTTGACATGGGTAAGCCGGTAGAGGTGATGGTGAAAAAGAATAATGGTTTGATTCAGGATGTGAAGATCCGTCCGCTGTCAACAGGTATACAGCATACAGAAAAAGGCAATGCCATTTTCTTCACTTTGACAAAGCCTCAATACCTTTCTGTTGAGTTTAACGGTGACCGTCTGCACAACCTTCATTTATTTGCTAACCCCTTAGAAACAGAAACGTACACAGAAAGTAGCGATAAAGTAATGTATTTTGGACCGGGAGTTCATTTGCCCAAGGACTTGCCGAATACACAGATATGTATTCCTTCCAATACCACGGTTTATCTCGCTCCGGGAGCTGTTGTAAAAGCCAAACTCTTAGTTGATAAAGCCGAAAATGTACGAATCATCGGACGTGGCATTCTTGACCATTCCATCCGCGGAGTGGAAGTCACTCATTCTAAAAATGTACTGATAGATGGTATCACGGTTGTAAATCCCGACCATTATACCGTATTTGGTGGGGGGACCACCGGATTGACAGTAAAGAATCTGAAGTCTTTCAGTTGTAAAGGATGGAGCGACGGTATAGATTTGATGTGTTGCAATGATGTACTCATTGATAATGTATTTATGCGGAATAGTGATGATTGCATTGCCATTTATGCTCACCGTTGGGACTATTACGGAGGAACGAAAAACATAACATTGCAAAATTCAATCCTTTGGGCAGATATAGCTCACCCGATTAATATTGGCGGACACGGAAATCCGGACGATGCAGTAGGGGAAGTCGTAGAAAATATAACTGTTCGCAATGTCGATATCCTGGAACAGGATGAAGACGATCTCCCTTACCAAGGCTGTATGGCAGTAGATTGTGGGGATAAAAATTTGGTACGTAAGGTCTTGTTTGAAGATATTCGTGTTGAGAGTATTCAGGAAGGACGATTGTTTCATATAAATGTCCGTTTCAATTCAAAGTATGATAAGCAACCCGGACGTGGCATTGAGGATATCACTTTCCGTAATATCATTTACAATGGAGTAGGTGAGAATCCATCTTTGCTGAAAGGCTTCGATAAAAACCGTATAGTTAAGAACGTAACTTTCGATAATGTGATAATCAACGGAGTGAAGATGAAAAACACGGATGATTTTCTCACTAATGAATATATAAAAGGTATCAAAGTTAAATAGATTCTTTTCGAGAAGAAATAGTGTTACTTTTGACCTGTTATCCGCGTGAACTCTTTGTGTGAAGAGCCGCCCGTAGGATGACAGGTCTTTTATCTCTTAATAGATAACTTCCTTTTCCTTAGGTGCAAACTTCCTTTTGCCTAATTCCTAACTTGTTCTTGCCTAAAGGTAAACTATAATCAAAGCCTTTGATTGTATAATCAAAACTTTCAATTATATAAATGCAATCTTTGTTTTTATAATCAAAGCCTTTGTTTATAGATTATGAATAGCCAAGAATAACTTTGGTATGAGATGAAAGTAACTTAGGCATTAGATTAAAGCAACTTTAGTATTAAGAGATAGCAACTCTACACCTATAACAAAAGAACTTCTTCATCAGTAAAATACCTTTTTCTCCGATGAAATGGGGGTTACAGCAACAATGTTACAGGATTTACACGTTTTGTTACTACGTTACCATCTCAGGATTCTCTTCTACCATACCTTTGTCACATCGTTAAACGGATAAATTGAATGCTATGAACCCAGCAACCACTACATTAGAAGATTTCTATTCGAAATGTTATTCAGAATATCACGAGATCATTCGGAAATATATCGCTTGTCGAATATCTTGTTCGTATGAAGCAGAAGATTTGATGCAAGATGTTTTTGTTCGTCTCTGGGAACATCGTGCATTTGTAAATCGTGATACAGTGCGTCCATTGCTTTTTACGATAGCACGTAATATGGTAATCGATCGGATTCGCCTTCATTATAAAAAAGAGGAATTTACTTCTTATATATATAATGTGCAGGAAACAAGGCAGAATATCACAGAAGACCAAGTGCAGATGAACGAGTTGATGGCACTGCACGAGAATGTACTCCGTTCTCTTCCTTCCAAACGTCGGCGTATTTATACATTACATTTTTACCAGGATGCATCTGTTCCTGTCATTGCAGACAAACTGAATCTGTCCAAACGTACGGTTGAAGGACATTTATTTCTGGCTCGTAAATCTATACGCAGCTTCATCAAACAACAATATGAGAAAGTCGGCTAATAGCAGAAAACATATTAACTTTAGTAATTAATTTAATATTATGGGAATTAAATCCAGATTCTTATTGAACAAAGGAACTCTTCTGGCAGTAGCTATGCTGGTGGGTAGTTCATCCGGTGCAATGCTTCAAGCAAATGCATCCGTGGAAGAAGGCTTGACTGTCACCCAAACAGGGCGGACAGTCAAAGGCGTAGTTACAGATCAGAATGGAGAGCCGTTGATTGGTTGTAATGTGATAGTCGTAGGAACGCAAACAGGAGTTATAACAGACCTTGACGGGCGTTTTACGATTCAGGTTTCGGGCAATGACAAACAGTTGAAAATCAGTTATATCGGATATAAGGATCAGATCATAGCTATTGGTGATCGTTCAGATGTCAAAGTGGTATTGAAAGATGATACCAATGCGCTGGACGAAGTGGTTGTCGTAGGTTATGGAACACAGAAGAAAGCTACGTTGACAGGTTCTATTGAGCAGGTAAGTAGTAAGGCCTTGGATAGCCGTGCGGTAACCAATGTCGGTTTGGCTTTGCAGGGACAGACCCCAGGATTGATGGTCACCCGTTCGTCCTCCCGTCCCGGTAATGAAGATTTGAAGTTTCAAATTCGTGGTACGACTTCAATCAATGGAGGTGATCCTTTAATTGTAATTGATGGAGTACCCACATTGAATGCACAATCATTTCAGAATATGAACTCGGATGACATTGAAAGTATCAGTGTATTGAAAGATGGAGCTGCTTCTATTTACGGTGCTAAGGCTGCAAATGGCGTCATCCTTGTTACAACCAAAAAAGGGAAAGGAAAAGTGAGTGTTGATTATAGCTTTAATATGCGATTCACTACCGATGGTATCACGGGATTCTCACCTTCCATGTCCCAATATGCTCAAATGTGGCTGGCTGCCAACAGAGAAGAAACCGTTCCTGACTGGTGGGCCTGGGTATCTCAAGAGAACATGGAAAAGATGGCGCAAGGGATAGAAGGAATTTATCACACGCAGTATTATGGCGATATATTTCTTGGTAACGGCAACCGTCTGGATGAACTGTTTGCCACTCGTTATTCCTATCAGCATAATTTGAGTATTTCCGGTTCTTCCGATAAGTCTGATTTCCGTATTTCAGCTGCTTATGCAGATAATCAGGCGAATCTGGCTACCGCTTATGACGGACAGAAGCAAATAAACCTGCGTTTGAATTATGGGTATCAGATAGCCAAATGGATGAGACTGGAAACGGGAGCCAGTTTGGTGAATACAGATACGGAATCACCTTCTGTCGGTTTGGATAATTCGTTGTATGGTAATGATATGCCTTTTTTCCCCGCCAAGAATCCTTTCGGACAATGGTATGCTAACTTTGGCAATATCGGCGACCGCCAAGCAGTAGCGGCTACCTCTGACGGTGGACGTGATATCAGGAAATCGTTGACTACTCGTGTCGATTTAAAGGCTATTGTAGATATCTGGAACGGTATTAGTTTTGAAGGTATGGCTTCTTTCCAGAATGAAGAGTTCAGACGTGAACGCTGGGTAACTCCGGTGCAGACATACGATTGGTTCGGTAATCCTGCCCAGCAAGTCATTAGTAATACTATCACTTCTATAAGTACTACTAACCCTTCGGATTTAGCTCATAATAATCCGGGATATCTGACAGTGGCCGAAAATTATTTCTATCAGTATTACTCCGCTTTGCTGAAATACAATAAAAAGATAGCCGAAGTGCATAATATATCAGCTCTTTTCGGTATCAATGCAGAAAAGAAACAAGTGAAGAAGTTGGCTGCCGGACGTAAGGATTTTACCAATAATGGTGTATATGACATGAATCTGGCAGACGGTACACAACAGGGAAATAGCGGTGGAAAGTTTCAGAATGGTACTTATTCGTTTATTGCCAAAGTAAATTATGATTATGCAGAAAAATACTTGGTAGAATTGATGGGACGTCGTGACGGAAACTCCAAGTTTGCACCCGGTTATCGTTTCAAGAACTATGGTTCATTCTCTTTGGGATGGGTGTTTACACAAGAAAAGTTTATTAAACCGATATCTTCTTTGATAGGAATGGACTTTGGTAAAGTACGTTTGAGCTATGGTAGTTCGGGTAATGATGTTGGTTTGGGAGATTATGATTATGTGTCAACCATCAATCAGGGAGTCGCTATATTGGGTTCTCCGGTAGGCACACAAGTATCATCATCGCTGAATAATGCCGGCTTGATAAGTCTGGACAGAACCTGGGAACGTGTGGAACAGAAAAACGTAGGTGTGGACGTAAACTTCTTGAATAATCGTCTGGTCTTTAGTTGGGATTATTTTATCAAAGAAAATAAGGGAATGTTGTCATCCGTGGCTTATCCGTCGGTGTTGGGAGCTTCCGCACCTAAAACGAACAGTGGACATTTGCGTGTCAGAGGTTGGGAAGTAAACCTTACCTGGCGAGATCGCATCAAGGATTTCTCTTATTATGTTACAGCCAATCTAAGTGATACACGTAGCAAATTGATGGACTTACAGGGAGCAGATACATTTGTAGCAGGAAAAAATAAAACACTGAACGGATACCCGTTGAACTCTTGGTTCTTGTTCCAGACAGATGGCTTTTTCCAGTCGCAGAAAGAGGTGGATGCTTACTATGCGAGATACGGAACATCGGGTGGAGCTTTAGCCCAGTTACCCGCAGGCGGTAATACAGCTTTGCGTCCGGGTGACGTGAAACGTGTGGATTTAAGTGGTGACCGTTGTATCTCTGCTGATGGAAGCGCTTCCAGCGACTTGATTTACAAAGGGGATGCCAATCCGCATTACGTGTTTGGTATCACGTTGGGAGGTTCCTGGAAAGGCATTGATTTTAATGCATTATTCCAAGGCGTCGGCAAACAGTTGATTATGCGCGACGGCTGGATGGCTTATCCTTTTTATGCAAAATACACGAATCAGAATCCCAATTACCTCGGAAATACCTGGACAGAAGAAAATCCTAACGCTAAATATCCGCGTATGACCGTGTATCAGGAACGTTCCGGATGGAATTATCAGAATAATGATTTTATGCTGCAAAATAGTAGATATATCCGATTAAAATCATTGGTGATCGGTTATACCTTACCTCAAGTGTGGACCCGGAAAGTGAAATTGGAAAGACTTCGCGTTTATTTCTCCGGAAATGATTTATGGGAGACAACCAGCATAAAAGACGGATTCGATCCTGAAATGGGCGAAATGTCTAATAATTCCGGATACCCGTTTGCCAGAACCTGGTCTTTCGGTGTAAATGTTGGTTTTTAATGTTTAATCAGTTAATTGATAGATTCACATGAAAAAGTTCTATATAATAATACTGTCTGCGGCAACACTATTGGGAATGTCCGGTTGCGTAGATACATTTCTAGATTTGGAACCCCAGGATCAGAAAACGGATATTGTTTATTTTACGAAGCCATCTGATTTTAAGGAATATACCGCAGGGCTATACGGACAACTATTGGGATGGAGAACTCCCTATAATAAGTTTTCAGTCTATAATTTCATGGATTCATCTTCCGATCTGGCTGCTGATTTTGTAGCTTCTGCTGATTTGGGACGCGGTACGATCGCTGTTACGGGAAATGATGACAGATGGAACAGAGCGTATGAACATATACGTACCAATAATCTGTTGTTGGATAAGGCTGCATCTTATTCCGGCAATCAAAAAGATATAACTCCTTATTTGGCCGAGGCATATTTCTTCCGTGCGTATAATTACTTCTTTTTGCTGAAGACATTTGGGGGAGTGCCTATCACGAAAACCGCGTTGAGTACAAATTCTCCGGAATTGTATAATCCCCGTAACAGTCGTTATGAGGTAGTGGAACTGATACTTTCTGATTTGCAATATGCGATTGATAATCTGCCGATTGAGCAGAACATATCAAGCGGAGATAAGGGGCGTGTCAGCAAATGGGCTGCGGAGGCTTTCAAGGCACGCGTCCTGCTATATGAAGCAACGTGGCGTAAGTATAATGGTACGTCCACCGACTTTGCCGGGTCTGCCGGTCCTGCAGGAGATCAAGTAAATGACTTTCTGGATGAGGCTATCGCGTTGAGCGAAGATGTAATGAGTAATGGAGGTTATGAAATATGGAATCACAATGGCAATGCGAACATAAAGAACCAGAGCAATCTCTATCTGTTCAATCTTGAAGATGAAGGAAGTAATCCTGCCGGATTAACGAAAGACAGTAATAAGGAGTTTATTCTTTATGGGGTGTATGATATAAATCTGCGTCCTGGTGGAATAAATTTGAGCCACACAGTTTCTTTGATGGCTCCCAGCCGTAAGTTCGTAGATATGTTTTTGTGTACCAATGGTTTGCCAATTGAAAAATCGCCAAGCTTGTTTAAAGGTTATCATAAAACAGGAGATGAATTTGAAAATCGTGATTTGCGTTTGATAAACTATATCGGTGGGGGAACTAAACCGACAGCAGGTTCTGTAACATTAGGACAAGGATTGTCCGGCTATGGATGCTATAAGTTTAAAGCTTATCAATATGGAATATATCGCCAGGCTGAAAAAGAATCACAGAATTATCCGGTATTGCGTTTGGCTGAAGTTTATCTGAATTATGCGGAAGCTTGCTATGAACGACATGGTAAAGTCACTAATGCACAGTTGAGTGGATTGAATCAGCTCCGTACACGTGCCGGGATAGCTCCGCTGACGGTGGAACTGGTTGAACAAAACGGGTTGGATATGTTGGAAGAAATTCGCCGGGAAAGAGCTGTTGAGCTTTACTTGGAGGGCTATCGTTTTGATGACTTGAAACGTTGGGGAATTGCAGAAAATGCTTTGAATGCTTCGCGTTGTGGTATGGTTGTCGGTGGTGTGGGATATGAAACCGAATTTAGAACGGCCGATGGAGAAGCTACTAACAAATATACACCCAATACTTTCATTTGGGGAGAAGAGAAAGTGCAGACTGGGGCAGGAGAGTTGTACTGTACCGTTATCAGTAGCGGCAAGAATCATTCTTTTAAGAAGAAACATTATTTGTGGCCTATTCCTCAAGACCAGATCAACTTGAATGGAAAGCTGAAACAGAATCCGGGATATTAATTATAATCAAATGTAATACCTTAAAGATATGAAACGTATATTTTTGAAGACAATGGTTCTTTCTTTGTTAGTGCTCACAGCAGGTTGTTTTGTGGGGTGTGAGGAAGACAGTGATATAAAGCAATATGTTTATCCGGCTCCCAAGGTGACAAGTTATTATCCGGTCAGCGGATATACCCATTCGGAAGTTACCATTCTGGGAGAGGAATTTGTAAACAGTGTCAAAGACAAGGATGGAAAAAATATAGAACCGGTAAAAATCTATTTTGGCGGCATTGAGGCAAAAGACATATTATCCTGCAAAGATAATTGTATTGTAGTCAAGGTTCCGGAAGATGCATTGAGCGGAGATATTTCTTTGCAGGTCTGGACGTATGAAGTAACGGTGGGGCATTATACGGTAGTTGCCGCTCCTACGGTATCTTCCTTGATGTCTGATAATGAAGTTTATGGTTCAACAGCTGCCATAGCGGGAGACATAGTGACAATCATAGGAACGGGCTTCGGCGTGGATAAGGAAAAAGTATCAGTTGACTTTAATGGAACACCGGCAGAGATAAGCTCTCTTTCTGATACGGAAATAAAGGTGATTACTCCAAGCGGATATGAATCTGGAGAAATAGCAGTGACCATCAATGGATTTAAAGTGATTGCGGGAGCTTTGATGAATCCGAATTCAAAAGGAGATGTGACGATGTTCTATTTGAAAAATTGCAGAAACCCGCAAAGTGAAAAACTCACATCGGCACAAGCCGGTTCGAATACAACCATTGGTCTTCCGAAAGACTGGACCTATACTCCCAATATGCTGAACAAAAAGAATGAGGGTGGTACGGATTGGGTAGGATTGTTGGCCATCAATGCAAGTGCTAATTTCTTCACTATTGCCGCAGGATGGAATGATCCGGCTGTGGAACCGGGAGACGATGAGGTGACTCCTAATCTGAATTATATCAATAATGGTAAGATGTATCAGAAGACAACCTTGCCTGCCGGTAGTTATACGCTTCAAGTAGACGTGAAAGAGCATGGTAATAGTAATTCGGAACTCTATTATATTATAGCGAAACCTGGTGATGAATTCCCGGATTATAATCATATCATCGGTAATGACTTGGTCATTGCGTACAAAGCTGATGCTCTCAATGCAGATGCAAAGAATCCATATACACTTTCTTTAGACTTCACGCTGGACAAACCGACGGAAGTGCTTATCGGAATGTCATTATACTTCAGAAAGAATATATATTATGACTTCTACGGTTTTAGATTGATATTAAACTAAGTGGATAAAATAGAATAACATGAAAAAGATATTTTATATATTACCTGTTTTGTTTGTATTCATCATGTTATCATGTGATGATGAAGCGACAGTTGTTCAAATGAGTAATGAGAAAGCCACATTAAGTGTTTCGGGAATTTCCCCGAAACGTGGCTATCAGGGTACGCTGGTAACACTTACCGGGAGTTATTTTGGCGTCTCGGAAGAGTTGGTAAAGGTGTTTTTCGGCAGTTCGGAACAGAAAGCTGAAGTGATCTCTTGTGTAGATGACCAAATCGTGGTTCGAGTTCCCGAAGGAGCAATGTCCGGAGCTATTACTTTAGAGGTGCTGAATCAGAAGTTGGTAACGTCCGATGTAAGTTTCTCTGTGGTAGAGGATCCTGAAATAACCGGATTGTCACCGGAAAACGCATATATTGGAGATGAAATCACTATTAGCGGGAAGAACTTTGAGAATGTGGCAGAGAATGTGAAATTGTACTGTAACATAAATGGTGAGGAAGTACCTTTTGCTGTGAAATCATGTAAGGATGATGAAATAAAAGCTGTGGTGCCTGTTACTTCTGTCTATGGTACGTTTGAGATGAAAATGGTGATAGCGGGAAGAGCGGCAGCAAACACTCATACAATTACTTTATTGGAGAAAGCGACAATCGCTTCTATAAAATCGAGCAGCAAATTATTTAATGGAAAATTTGCTTTTGCGGGGGATGAGGTAACCATTGTCGGTACTGCTTTTGGTACTGATCCTAATGCAATATCGGTGAAATTTGGTGAATTGAATGCTGCTTCTATAAAATCATGTGCTGATGATAAGATCATAGCGATAGTTCCGGCAGGTTTTACGGGTGGTAAGATAACTGTGATTAAAGATGGAATTTCTTCTACATCGGCAGAAGAACTGAAGGTATTGGATGCCGGTACGGATATTTCAGACGGTGCTTTGATTGATGCCCGGAATCCACAAAGCAAAGATTTAACTCCGGGGCAAGCCGGAACGAAAATGAATCTTGGTATTCCGGCAAACTGGATTTACACTCCTAATATGATTAATAAAAAGAATCCCGGTGCAACCGAACGGGTAGGACTTATCGAGTTCAATGAAAACACTGGTAATATCTTTACGATTGGTGCGGGATGGGGAGGTGATCCGGAGCCTGCTGATGAAGTTACTCCTAGCGATAATTACATTAAGAATGGTAAAATGTATCAAAAGACTACATTGCCTGCCGGTAATTATACCCTTAAAATAAATGTACTAGGTCATGGACATAGTGGTTCTCAATTTTATTATGTTGTTACCAAGACTGAAGTGGCTTTCCCGGATTATAATAATGTTGAAGGAAATAATGGGGTGATTGCCTCCAAGTCTGATAATGTGTGGGCGGCAGATGCTGGTGCGTATGAAGTTTCTTTCGATTTTGATTTGCAAGAAGAAACGGAAGTTTACATTGGGGTAGTAGTCAATTTCAGACCGAATCTATGGTATAACTTTGAAGGATTCAAGTTGACATATAATCATGCAAATTAATGAGATAATACAGGTAATTGATAATTTAAACTTAGTAATGATATGAGAAAGTTATATTATATATTATCCGTAGCGTTTGTTTCTCTGTTGTCTTCATGCGGAGACGATATCGACCCGATTGAAAGAGACTGGAAAGTTGATAACGGAGTGGAAACTTACGGAATAGAGATAAAAGATGTGAGTGTGCCTATGATTCATCAGGGAGGGTTGCATAGTAAAGCTGACTTTGCCCGGGTAAAAGAGAAAGTTGCCAGTGGTACGTCTCCATGGATCGAAGGGTGGAATCGCTTGATGAGCAATCGGCATTTCAATGCTGATGGAAAACCTACAGCGGTACCTAATGCTACAGTGAAGTTAATTCGTGGCGGTGGTTCGCGAGAAGAACCGGAAGCGGATAATTATAACAATGCAGCCGATCAGGCACACGCTGCTTATCAGTATGCGTTGGCTTGGAAAATAACAGATAACGTAGAGTATGCTCAGGCTGCCGCAAATATTTTGAATGCATGGGCTACCACTTGTGAGAAAATATCGGGAGATCCTAACTATGCGTTAGCAGCTATTTATGGTTATCAGTTTGCAGCAGCAGGAGAAATCTTGCGTGACTATTGGGGAGAAGAGAATGAAGACTTCAAAGCCTTTCAAAAGTGGATGTTGGATGTCTTCTATGAAGCTAATCATGGTTATTTATTATATCACATGGGCAGTCAACCCTTACATTTTTGGGCAAACTGGGATTTATGTAATTTAGCATCTACTATGGCTATTGCTGTTTTGGCTGATCGCCGTGATATTTATAATGAGGCTGTAGAGTACTTGTTGGATGGCATTGGCAACGGATGTCTGCAAAGAACCATTGTACATGTTTTTGATGGTGAGAATGCAGGATTGGCACAGATTCAGGAAAGTGGTCGTGACCAGGGACATGCTACATTAGTAATTGGCCTGCTTGGAGTGGTTGCGCAGATTGCGTGGAATCAAGGGGACGATTTCTTTGCGTACAATGATAATGTGATTTTGAAAGCCAGCGAGTACACTGCAAAGTATAATGTAGCTATGCTGGATGTGCCGTTTGTTCCTTATGAATATAAGCCGAATTGGACAGACACTGAAATGTTGGAGGTGATCGGAGAATCAGGTCGGGGCAGACAACTACCTGCCTGGGAATTAATCTACTATCATTATACTAAGGTTAAAAATGTAGATCCGGAACGTGCCTATTATACGTATTTAGGCGTACAACAGATGCGTCCTGAAGGAGGAGGTCCTGATTATGGTGCTGGTGGTGGTTATGACTTGTTGGGTTGTGGCACATTGATGTATCCGCAATAACAGATTAAAGAAAGCCGGTATCTTCTTGTACTCAATGAGGATACCGGCTTTTTTCTTCGTTTTCGCTATAATGAGAGGTTTGGTTTCTACTGTACCTATGCCAATAAAGTTTTTTTCTTATAATCATATAGTTCAGGTACTTATAAATATTTTTGCAGTCAATTTGTATAACTGGAGGTAAACTACTACCTTTGCTATACCCAAAACTAACGGTTGAAAGCAAAAAAGTAACCTAAAATAACTTGTACTATTACTATGATTAACAGAATAATATGGACTATTGCATTTATATGGATAGCGAATATTCATGCAAATACAATACTGGCACAGCACCGCCACTTTATCCATCCCGGAATCACTTATACCCAAGGTGATTTAGACCGGATGAAAGCTATGGTCAAGGCGAAACACGAGCCTTATTATTCTACTTTCCTGAAATTAAAGGAATCTCCCTATTCTTCACTCAATACGCAAGTCATCAATCGGGGAAAACAAATCAGAGAAGGACGTTTTAATGCTACTATCGGAGTAGATGGCAGGCGGGCACATGACTTAGCTTTGCTTTGGCATCTGACGGGGGATGAGGCTTATGCCCGTAAAGCGGTCGAATATCTGAATGCTAATTCTTATTATACCAACACAAGTAGTCGGGGAACAGGACCATTAGATAACGGAAAAATTTATCTTTTGATTGATGCCGCCGAATTAATGCGTGATTATCCCGGTTGGAAGGCAGAAGACCAGAAACGTTTTAAAAATATGTTGGTCTATCCCGGATATAGCAATACGGAAGATTTCTCTTCCAAATATGCAAATTATTGGGATGATTCAAAGAACGGAGTTACATTCTATTGGAATATCTTTAATTTCGATGCCGCAAGGTTTGGTAATCAAGGACTTTTCGCTGCTCGTGGAATGATGGCAATGGGTATTTACTTGGATAACGAAGTAATGTATGACCGTGCTTACCGTTACTTATTGGGAATGAAGCATCGACCGGATGATTTATCTTATCCTTCAGGACCACCGGTTATTAGCAAAGAACCGATTAAGAAATCACCAACCATGCTTGATTATAAATTGGAAGGAAGAGAAAACAAGATTTCAGATTATGGATACGATGAACAGCTACAGTATTATATCTATCCGAACGGTCAATGTCAGGAGTCCAGTCGCGACCAGGGACATGTATTGGCAGGTATCCACAATTATGTAGCTATCGCAGAAATGGCATGGAATCAGGGAGATTCTTTATATAATTGTCTCAATAACCGTTTGCTTCTTGGTTTGGAATGGAACTATCGTTATAACCTCTCTAAAGTCCGGGCCTATGAAGGGCAAAAAGAGCCTTGGGAACCGACAAGTTATAGTAAGAATCCAACTGAAGTTACCTTTGAGAACGGAAAATTTCTTCAGATAAAAAGCCGTAGTGGACGTTGGGAATCCATAGGCGTTTCTCCTCACGGACGTGGAGACGTAGCAGGTAGTGGCGGAACCCGTGAAATGGCATTGGCACATTATGCAGTACGTACCGGATTGCCTGCAAACGACTATACCTGGCTGAAACGTTACCGTGATTATATGATAGAGCATTATGGTTGTGAGAATTGGGGAATAGCACCCAACTGGTTTTATGAATGGACCGGTTGGGGAACATTGACCAAACGATTGACTCCTTGGATGGCAGGCGATCCCGTTTCTTTTTCTACAGGAAAGCGTGTATCAGGAATTCATTCATTACCTTGTGAGATATTGGCTGCCGATTACGATTATTATTGTCTTGCGGAAGCTCCCGAAGGACATACCTATCACAATGTAGGAAAGAAACGTGGTAATGAATACAGACCTGACGGGGCGGTAGAGCTACGAAAAGAAGAAGATAACTACGTCATTACCCAAATAGAAGATGGAGAATGGATGAACTATACTGTAAGTATTCCTACCGATGGAGATTATACCGTTTATCTTGTTTATCAATCAAAAGGAAATTCTTTATTGTCCGTAGCTTCTGATTCAGGAGTAAAGACAGAACCCATTCAATTACCCGGCTCTGTACAATGGACGGAAAGAGAAATAGGAAAACTCACTCTTCCCGCAGGAGCTTGTGTACTTCGTTTACAGATAGAGCAAGCCGGAGATAAACTCGAAATTCAGAAAATAATAGTAAAGCAGGATAAGGGGATTTGATTTTTCGTTCGTACTTAATAATAGTACTACAAAAAAAGATGGCCATGAAAATTCGAATATGTTTGTTAATCATACTAATGGGATTATTGTATCCGGGTTATATTAGCTCGCAAGAATCCCCTTATGTATTCCGCCAGATTGGAGTTGTCGAAGGATTACCGGATAACTATGTAAAAAGCGTTTTCCCCATTCCCGACGGACGTATCGGTGTGCGAAGTACTGTGTTATTAAGCCTGTATGATGGTGCGAACTATTCAAATTTCCCTTTCAATATTCATGGCGAATATTCGATAGCATATAACCATATTATTCCCGAACAATATATTGATGCCGACAAACGTTTGTGGATGAAAGAACGCAAGAGCCTGCGTGTCTTCGATTTGACTACCGAACAGTATATCTATAACGTAGATTCCTTATTTCAGCAATTCGGCTTGAAGGATAAAGTGGCGGACCTGATTATTGATTCAGAGAAACATTGTTGGTTTCTGACGCCGGGTTCCTCTGTCTATATGTACGATGCAGAGACAGAGTCAATCGAACAGGTTTGCAGGAATGACGAGTTTATGGAATACTATGGAGGATTGCTCGGAGTAGAAAGTCATGGAAAATACAGTTGGATGGTTCATCAGAAAGGGGCTATCCGTTGCTACGATTTGGAAAAGAAACGTTTTGTGCAGCAACTTGATTTTCTGAAAGACCAACTGAAACCGGATGACCGTGTGGTTTTGAAGATACTCGATAATGGTGACTTTTGGTTGATGTGGGATCGTGGAGTAGGCTATTATGATGTCTATAATAAAAAATGGAATCAAATTTCGGGTATCCAACTCGGACACTATTCATGGTTTACTTCTATGGACGTGGATAAAGGTGGAAATGCATGGGTAGGAACCGTTATTGATGGATTCTATGTCATTGATATGCACAATTTCTCTGTAACCCGGACACTGGATATTCCTTTATTATCAGGTAATACAGTACGAAACGGTATTCAGAGCATCTATTGCGACCGGGAAAATAATTCCGTTTGGATAGGACTTTATAATCAGGGAATGTGTTATTATCATCCCAGCATGAATAAAATAGTGCTGTACAATAAGAAGATGATAAACGGCGACTGGAAAGGAGAGGAAATCCGTTGTATGCTCGAAACATCTAAAGGAGAAATTCTGATGGGTACTACGCAGGGTGTCTATCGCTATGAACCGGAGACTAAAAGCATGAACAGATTCTATCATGAATTCAGTCAGAAGAATTGCCGTGTACTCTATGAGGACAGCAAGAAGCGTGTTTGGGTCGGAACATACCACGATGGGCTCTACTGCATAGATCATGGAAAGGTACAATCTTACGATTATCCCGATACGGATTATCAGAATGAATTGGATTTCAGTAATATCCGTGTCATGGTCGAAGATTCTTCCGGTCGATTGTGGGTAAGTATATATGGTGGTGTAGGATTATTTAATCCTGAAAACGGGCAGATAAACTTATTGTCCGAGCAGTTTCCCGAACTCAAAAAATACAAAGTAGCGAATGCATTGGCCATAGATAATCAATCCCGGTTGGTAGTAGGCAGTGATAACGGACTCTACATTTACGATCCTGCAACGAATAAAATATGGATACCGGAGCAAGACGGCCAGGCTAATTCAATCTTCAATCAGGGAAGTATCAAGTATAATCAGATACTCAAAGACCATGAGGGAACTTTATGGTTTGCTACTCAATATGGCTTGAGCGTCTTGACCCACAATGGGCAAAGCTACACATTAGGGAAAGAAGAAGGTCTGTCTAAAGCTATCCTGAACGTAGTGGAAGATAAGAACCATGATATATGGATTTCGACAGTCACTTCTATTTATAAGATAAAGGTAGACAGAAGAGCAGATAAATACAGTTTTCATGTAATCAGCTGTCTGTCGGAAGATGAAATCCGTCAGGATGATTTATATAGTTTCCCTTCGTTAATGACCAGGGATAATCAGCTTTTTCTGGGGCTGATGAACGGCTTTATCGCTTTCTCGCCAGAAAACATGATAGATAATCAGTGCCTCAATCGTCCTCTGTTTACCTCATTCCGCTTGTTTAATGTTCCGGTTGTGTCGGGCGAAACATATAACGGACGTGTCTTATTTGATAAAGCATTAAGTTATTCGGACGAAGTACAATTAAAATATGATGAGAACTATATCACACTTGAGTTCTCTGGTCTGAACTTCCCTAATCCTTCTCAAACCTCTTTCCGTTACCAACTGGAAGGATTTGACAAGGAATGGACGGAAACCCTTTTTGAGAATGGACAAGGACGTGTTGTCTATAATAATCTCCCTTCGGGTGAATACATCTTCCGTGTGTCCGCTGCCGGAAACGACCGGATATGGGGACCGGAGTCTGCATTCAAAATTGTAATTCATCCCCCGTTTTGGGATACACTGGCCGCTCGTGTTTTCTATGCAATTTTAGGTATTCTCTTAATCTTCGGGCTGATCTACGTAATAAACCGCCGCAACCGGCAGAAGATGATTCGTATGCAAGAAGCGGAAGCGTTGAAGCAGAAAGAAGAACTGGATCAGATGAAATTCCGTTTCTTCACAAATATAAGCCATGAACTCCGTACTCCGCTGACGCTGATTATCACACCATTGGACATGATGATACGTCGATTGACAGACGATGCGATGAAAAAACAACTGAATACCATCTATAAGAATGCTCAAAACCTATTGTCATTGGTGAATCAGCTACTCGATTTCCGCAAACTGGAAATGAAAGGAGAGAGGTTGCATCTGATGAACGGCGATATGGAGGAATTTATTGTTTCGGCCTATAACAACTTCATGCCAATGGCAGTAGAGAAGCATCTTAACTTTGTGAACCAATCGGAACATAGAGCGCTTTATATGTTCTTCGACCGGGATAAGGTACATAAGATTGTGAATAATCTCTTGTCCAACGCCTTCAAATATACGCCGGAAGGCGGGACGGTAAACTTACTGCTTGCAACAGAAGAGATAGAAGAAAGAAACTACGTGAGAATATCCGTATCCGACACTGGAATCGGAATATCTGAATCAGACCTTCCCTATATCTTTGACCGTTTCTATCAGGTAGGAAATGAAGGGGACGAAAAAATAGGCAGTGGCATCGGACTTCATTTAGTCAGGGAATATGTAAATATACATGGTGGCCGTATTAAAGTGGACAGTCAGATAGATCGCGGATCAGTATTCACCGTTTGGTTGCCGATGGATCTGAAACCGGAACCGGACGAACTGCCGGAAGAAATCATCGGAACGGAAACACCGGACGTTAAAGAGAAAGAAACCACTACATCTACAGTCGATGATAACTTGAAGAAACTGTTGTTAGTGGAGGACAATCAGGAATTCCGTACTTTCCTGAAAGAACAGTTGGAAGATTTCTATCAGATTATTGAAGCGGCAGACGGCGAGGAAGGAGAGCGAAAAGCAATAGAAGAAAATCCGAACCTGATAATCAGTGACATTATGATGCCGAAAGTAGACGGTATCGAACTTTGCCGTCGGATCAAGACGAACGTGCAGACTTCCCATATACCTGTGATATTATTGACAGCCCGCACCGCTGATGATATCAAGATTAACAGCTATGAAGTAGGAGCAGACTCTTATATGTCGAAACCTTTCAACTTTGATATGCTCATGGTACGCATCGAAAAGCTGATAGAGCAACAGGAAAAAAGAAAACAGGAATTCCGTAAAAACATAGAAGTAAATCCGAGTGCTATCACTATCACTTCGGTAGATGAACAACTCATACAGAAGTGTCTGGAATACATAGAAAAGAACATGGACAATCCGGAATATGGTGTAGAAGAGTTGAGTGGTGATTTGGGTATGGTGCGTATGAGCCTTTACCGTAAGTTACAATCTATCACCGGACACACACCGACGGACTTTATCCGCAGCATCCGTTTGAAACGGGCGGCACAGTTATTACAAGGAAGTCAGTTGCCGATTGTTGAAATAGCGAACCGGGTAGGATTCAGTTCACCCAGCTATTTCTCGAAGTGTTTTAGAGAAATGTTCGGGATGTTACCTAAGCAATATGCCGAGGAATCGGGAAGAAAAGAATGACATTGTGCTTGTATTTGTAGTTTAATTATTACATTTGCGCTGAATAAGTGAGATAATTGTAAGATCTTGTTCACATTGGGGCAGAAGAAGTTTTATTTTATAATATATATTGATATGAAAGTATTAGTTTTAATTTCGTTGGTAGGAGGTTTGATGTTATCCTCTTGCGGAGGTAGCAGCTCAAAAAATAATGCGAATGACAAAGAAGTAAATCCGGCAGATACTATCTATTTGGGCGACTTGCGTGAAAAGTTTGCAGGTGACAGCATTTTCTTTAAAGTAGTGGCACCGGATTTGATGTTGATGGATTATCAGTATTTCTGGCCGGCAACAGAATCAGAAGCGGTAGAGAAGGGACTGACAAAAGAATACTATAAACGTGTGAAGAAAGAAATCACCGATACGAATGAAGCGATCAAAAGAGGTGTGATGAAAGGTGCGAACGTAAAACGTATACCGGATTTTCAGGCATCACAGGAGAATAAATAATGAATCCTTCCGGATGAAAGCTTTCATCCATGCAAATATAAGAACAGGGGAGTCGTCAAATGTAACGACATCCCCTTTTTTATTGGTGTGACGGTTAGATTTATCCCGATGAAATGGGAAGTTTTTGCAAAAATATGCGCTTGTTACGATAGTTTTGTTATCTGTTACTTTTGTGATATTTGAATTCGAAACTTGTTTCTACTTTTGTATCATCGTTAAACGGATAAATTTAATGCCATGAATAAACAGCAAGCTACATTTGACGACTTCTTCTCTGAATGCTATCTTAAATATAAGGAGTATATCAAGAACTATATCGCTATCCGCATTTGCCATCCGCATGAAGCGGAAGATTTGGCACAGGATGTCTTTGTCCGCTTTTGGGAACACAGGGCATTCGTGAACAAAGATACAGTCTGGTCTTTGCTTTTTACCATCGCTCGCAACATAGTAACCGATAAAATCCGTCGTTATTATAAGCAGGAAGATTTCGTCGCCTACATATATAATAGGATGGAAGACACTAGCCGGAATACTACAGAAGATACCGTTCATTATCGTGAATTAAAGAAGATGCATGACCAGGTAATGGAAACTCTTCCTGTCAAACGCCGTCAGATTTATGAACTTAGTTTCAATCATGAACTCTCTTGTCCTGCCATTGCAGGAAAGCTGTCCTTATCTCCCCGTACAGTAGAATGTCAATTATTACTGGCTCGTAAAACGGTTCGTTCTTATTTGAAAAATGAATTCTCCCAAGTCGGTTAAATACCAGATTCGGAAAACACATATTAACTTTAACAATTTAATAGTATTATGGAAATTAAATCCAAATTCTTATGTTCAAAAGGAGTCGCATTGGCTTTCGCCATGCTGCTGGGTGGTTCACCCGGTGTATTGCTCTATGCAAATGATTCTGTAGAAGAGAGTTTGATGGTAGTCCAGACGGGCCGCACCATCAAAGGACTTGTGACAGATGCGAATGGTGAACCACTAATTGGTTGTAATGTAGTGGTCGTGGGAAGCAATGCAGGAGTAATTACCGATGTTGATGGTCGGTTTACGCTAAATATTCCTGCTGATGCCAAACAGATAAAAGTTAGCTATATCGGATATGTAGATCAGATCATTAACCTTCACGACCGCTCTGATTTTAAGGTAGTATTAAAGGAAGATAATAATGCACTGGATGAGGTTGTTGTAGTGGGTTATGGTACGCAGAAAAAAGCGACGTTGACAGGGGCGGTAGAATCGGTAAGTAGTAAAACATTGCAGAGTCGTGCTATTACTAATGTGGGTGCAGCCTTACAAGGAGCTACTCCGGGTCTGGTTGTGACCCGTTCATCCACTCGTCCGGGTAATGAAGGTTTGAATTTTCAGATTCGTGGCGCGACATCCATCAATGGAGGTAGCCCGCTGATTGTCATTGACGGTGTGCCTGCATTGAATTCGGTTTCCTTCCAGAACTTAAATATGGATGATATAGAAAATATCAGTGTTTTGAAGGACGGTGCAGCATCTATCTATGGAGCGAAAGCTGCCAATGGTGTTATCCTTGTTACGACGAAAAAAGGTAAAGGTAAGGCTACGGTAGATTATAATTTCAATATGCGTTTCACTACCAACGGTATTATGTCCTATTCTCCGTCTATGCAGGAATATGCTACTATGTGGATAGAAGCCAATAAAGAAATGGAAACTAAGGATTGGTGGAACTGGGGAGAAGATACTTTACGGAAAATGCAGACCGGATATGAAGGCATCTATCACACCGTTGATGCGGGATGGGGTGATCTTTTTATAGGCAATGCCAACCGCTTGGAAGAACTGTTTGCCCGTCGTTATTCTTATCAGCACAACTTGAGTGTGTCGGGTTCGACAGAAAAGTCTGATTACCGTATCTCTTTAGCGTATGCAGATAACCAGGCTAACCTGGCTGTAGCTTATGACGGACAGACACAGATCAACTTGCGTTTGAATTATGGAGTGAAGTTGACCAACTGGTTCAGACTGGAGACTTCTGCCAGCATGATTAAGACAGATACAAGTACTCCTTCTACGGGTATTGACGCTAATATGTATGCTTATGATCCTCCTTTCTTTCCAGCTAAGAATCCTTATGGACAGTGGTATTCTATCTTCGGAACCAGAGGGGAACGTCAGCCGGTAGCTGCCATTTCGGATGGTGGGCGCGATGATAAAACAAATCTGACTACCCGTGTAGACTTGAAAGCAACAATTGATATATGGAAAGGGATTAGTTTTGAAGGTATGGCTTCTTTCCAAAATGAAGAATATCGTCGTGACCGCTACGTTATTCCGGTACAGGTATATGACTGGTTCGGAAATCCGGTACGTACTATCGTGGCTACCCAGCAGACTCTGGATAATTCGGCAGGAGTATTTCCTTTAAAAGATACAAACAATCCGGCCTATTTGATGGAAGCCAATAATCAGCTTTATCAATACTATTCCGGCTTGCTGAAATATAATCGCACTTTTGCCGATGTACATAATGTATCGGCTACCCTGGGTATCAATGCCGAGAAGTGGACACTGAAGAAACTTTCGGCAGCTCGTGAAACGATGGAAGATTCGGGTGTTTACGATCTTGAACTGGCAGGTGGAAAGAGAAACAGCAGTGGAGGAAAGACACAAACCGGCACCTATTCTTATCTTATGAGACTGAATTACAACTATGCAGAGAAATATTTGGCAGAATTCCTGGGACGTCGGGATGGTGATTCCAAATTTGCTCCGGGGTATAAGTTCCGCAATTTCTTCTCCGGTTCTTTGGGATGGGTCTTTACAGCTGAAGATTTTATGAACTTTATCACTCCGGTTGTCAGCTTCGGTAAGGTTCGTTTAAGTTACGGTAACTCTGGTAATAATGGTGGTTTGGGCGACTTTTCATACCTCTCGTTGATTAGTCAGGGTAATACTGCTTTTGGTACCAATGTATCCCAGCAAGTATCTTCCAGTTTTGCCAATGGCGGACTGATTAGTTTTGATACGACATGGGAACGTGTGGAACAGAAAAATATAGGTATCGACTTGAACTTCCTGAATAACCGTCTGACTGCCTCTTTCGACTACTTTATCAAGGATAATATCGGAATGCTTTCTAATGTTACTTATCCGGGAGTGTTGGGAGGAACGGCTCCTAAAACTAACAGCGGACGTCTGAATGTAAAAGGATGGGAAGTTACTGTAGGCTGGCGCGACCAAGTTAAAGATTTCTCTTATTATGCCAACTTCAATATCGGAGATAACAAAAGCTTGCTCAAAAATGTAGAGGGAGCTGATACTTATACTGCAGGTACAAACAATGTCAACGGGTATCCGCTGGGAGCCTTCTTCCTCTATCGTACAGATGGTTTCTTTAAAGATCAGGAAGAAGTAGATCGTTACTATGCGCTGTATGGCGGAAAAGGAGATTTGCTGAATGTTGGAAAGAATAGCGACAGGCAGTTGCGTCCGGGAGATGTGAAACGCATCGACTTGAATGGAGACTATAAGATTAGTGGTGATGGAAGTGCTGGTAGCGATTTGCAGTATGTCGGTGACTCTGCTCCTCACTTTGTATTCGGATTGAACCTGGGAGGTTCGTGGAAAGGCATCGACGTCAGTGCTATGTTCCAGGGAGTAGGAAAGCAGTTTATTCTGCGTAAAGACTATATGGCTTATCCGTTCCGTATGCGTACCACTAACCAAAATCCGACATATATTGGCAAAACGTGGACAAAAGAGAATCCTAATGCCGAATTTCCTCGTTTGACTACGAACTCCACGTTGGCTCAATGGAACTATGAAAACAATGATTATATGCTTCAGAACAGTCGCTACATTCGTTTGAAAACATTAGTTGTCGGTTATACATTACCGCAGATATGGACACGCAGAGTGAAACTCGAGAAAGTACGTGTATATTTCTCCGGCAACGACTTGTGGGAAGCAAGTAGCATCCGCGACGGTTTCGATCCTGAAATGGGGGCTGCTTCCAATACCGGTGGATATCCGTTTGTCCGCACCTGGTCGTTTGGATTGAATGTTACCTTATAAAGTATGTATGAACTAATCGATAAAAAGAAGACAGTATGAAGAAAATAATATATATATTGGCATGTAGTTGTTTGCTGGGACTCAATGCCTGTCAGGACTCATTCCTTAATTTAGATCCGCTGGACTCAAAGACAGACGCGGTTTATTTCAAAACGCCGGAGCATTTCCGTGAGTATGCCAACGGTTTATATTCTCAATTGATCGGCTGGCGTTCGAGTATCCTTGACCACATGGACATCCAGTCTGACCTTATAACGAATCCGTCCAATCAGTGGAATATTGGTCATGGAACCATCAACGTAGGATATGATGATAGTCGTTGGACAAGTCTTTACGGTAATATTCGGGCAGACAATATGTTGTTGGAGAAAGCGGCAACCTATGCAGGTGACCAATCGGCACTTACACAGTATATCGGTGAAGCGTATTTCTTCCGTGCCTATAATTATTTCTATCTGTTACAATATTTTGGAGGAGTACCTATCCTGACTAAGTCTCTTGATACGGAATCTCCTGAACTATATTATCCCCGTAATAGTCGTTATGAGGTGGTAGACCTGATTCTTTCCGATCTTCAGCAGGCTATTGATAAGCTGCCCATTGAGCAGAATATCGCTTCTTCAGACAAAGGACACATCAGTAAGCAGGGAGCGAAAGCTTTCAAAGCACGTGTATTGCTATACGAGGCTACATGGCGTAAGAATGTGGGAACAAAAGCTGATTTTGAAGGTTCGGCAGGGCCGGCATCCGACCAAGTGAACGCATTCCTCGAAGAATGTATTACCTTGTCGGAAGAAGTGATGAAAGATCAGGCTTATTCTCTGTGGAACTATAACAGTGATACGAGAATGAATAACATGAGTAACCGTTACCTCTTCTGTATTGAAGATGCGGAAAGCAATCCCGGTGGTTATGGCAGAGAAACGAATAAGGAATTTATCGTTTATTCTGTATTCGACCGTGATGCAGCTCCCGGTAAGTTTCAGCTAAATCTGAATATGGCGTATGTTTATCCAAGCAGAAAGTTAATGGATATGTTCCTTTGTAAAAATGGATTGCCGGTCTGTGAAAACAATGAGCAATTCGGTGGTTATCATACTCCGACTGCTGAATATAAAAACCGTGATTACCGCATGGAAGCTTATGTAGGAAAGAGTGCGGATAATATGACTTTGAATGGAACTTCCGGTTATGGAAACATGAAATTTATCACTTATAAGCCTGCCCAAGAGCGTGAAGAATCTGCCAATTACTCGATACTTCGTCTGGCAGAGGTCTATCTGAACTATGCCGAAGCAGTAATGACGCGTTATAATAAAATAGAAGATACTCAACTGGATGCTTCTGTCAATAATCTCCGCAGACGTGCCAATGTGGCTTCGCTCACAAATGCTTTGGTAGATCAGATTATTACACTCACCGGTTCTACGAAATCACATGAAGAAGTGATGATGGATGAAATCCGTCGTGAACGGGCAGTAGAGCTTTATATGGAAGGTTTCCGTTTCGACGATTTGAAGCGTTGGGGAACACTGGAAAAAGAACTGAACCAACCCCGTTGTGGCAGAGTATTGGGTGGAGTGGGTTATGCCACTACATTCAGGGATGCCAACGGTAACAATCTTTCTACTTACAACTCCAGCGCTTATGTGAATGGTGAGTTGAAAATAGAGACGGGACACGGTGAACTGTCGTGCGTACTTCTTTCCAAGAAATCGGATAGCTCACTCTCTTCACGGCATTACTTGTATCCCATTCCGCAACATCAGATTAACTTGAATCCTAATCTGAAGCAGAATCCGGGTTACTAAATCACTTACTAATCTATATATATGAACGATATGAAATACTCATTAATAAAAAATACGCTTGGCCTATTGGCTCTGATTTCTTTTCCGGTATTGTTTGCCGGATGCGAGCAGGATGCTAAATTTAAGACTTATGTATATCCTACGGCAGAAATATCGGAGATGTATCCCAAGCTGGGATATGCAGCAGAAAAGGTCACATTTACAGGAACTAACTTCGGTGACCGGAAAGAAGCTTTGAAAATTGCTTTTGGAGGAGTAGCAGTGAGTAATATTTTGTCTTGCAATAACAACTGTGTAGTGGTAGAAGTTCCGGAAGGAGCAGTAGCGGGAGAAGTGACTTTGCAGACATGGAACAATGAACCTATCACTGTGGGGACATTCAAGGTGTATCCTACTCCTATGGTTGAGGAAATTTTTTCACACAATACGGAATATGGCTCGAATATGGCTGTCGAAGGTGATTTGGTAACCATAAAAGGTGCAAACTTCGGTACTGATAAGAGTTTGGTTGAGGTGAAGTTTAATGGAACGGTAGCTCCGATAGAATCTTTAGTGGATGAACAGATTGTTGTCAGAACTCCGGCATATACATCAGGACTGGTCACTGTTACCATTCGCCCCGAAACGAATGCTAATAGCATAGTACTGACCGGTACGGGACTGATGGATCCGCAGGCAACGGGTGATGTGACATCTATTTTCTTGCAGAACAGCGTTGCGCCGTTCAGTCCGAGTGGTGCAGTGGGAACGTGGGCGATAGCTACTGGTTGGCATACATCCGGAGGTTTCGATGGTGCAACCACTCTACAGTTTACGGAAGAAAATCCTGACGGTTTGTTTGTTTTGGAATGTTGGGGTAGCAATAAGAAGGAAAATGCGAAGATATATCAAGTTGCTACCTTACCAAAAGGAGATTATGTATTCGAGTTGGATTTTGTGCAAATAGCAAAAGAAGCAGGTCGTTTCGGTGTACATTTTGTGATAGCTGAAGGTGATGGAACTATCCCCAACCTGGTAGCTAATGGAGATATATTTGACGCTGCGGACGAAAATGTAGCGAAAGTGATAGGGTCTTATGCTATCACAGGTTCCATGGATCCGCACACGAAAGAAATCGCTGTCCATTTGGATGAAACGAAACAACTGACTATGGGATTTGTAACCCAGTTGAACAATAAGGGAACGGTGAAACTTTCGGCTATCAGGATTAATAGAGAGATGGCTACTGGTAACTAAGACTAAAAAGAAGATTTATGAAAAAAGTATATTATAGCTTATTCTTATTGTTGTCCTTGTTTATATGGACATCATGTGATAAAGGTGGAGAAGAAATAGTAGACCTGAAATATGAGGGACGCGCGGTTAGTGTGTCCAGCATATCTCCGGTGGCAGGTTACATCGGTGAAGAACTGACGATTAACGGAAAACAGTTCGGGGTATCTCCGGAGTTGATGAAAGTTTTCATTGGTGAAGATGAAACGGAGATTGTTTCCTGCTCGGAAGAACGATTGGTGGTGAAAGTACCTGAAGGAGCGACATCCGGAAAGATCATATTGAATCTTTTAGGGAATACGTATGTATCGGAGCTCACTTATGAGGTGCTTGGTCAACCGTCTGTTACGGCAATCTCTCCTGAAATGGGCTTCCCCGATGATGAAATTACGATTATCGGTAATAATCTGGGCTCTACTCTGTCTGCTGTAAAATTAGTATTCACCGGAACAAAAGAAACAGCGCAAGTCATTTCTTGCGAGAATACGAAGATTGTAGTGAAAGTGCCGTCGAAAGCCGTTACCGGTCCTGTTGATTTGACTATCTCGAAACAGCATGTTAATACTCCTTTGAGCGGTGAATCCGGTGAGTTCACAGTATTGCAACATGCTTCGTTTACCGGAATATCTGCCGGAAGCGGTTATCGTGGTGCAACGATTACATTGAAAGGTGAAGGCTTTGTGGGTACAGAAGAGAAGCCGTTGAAAGTCTACTTCGGAGATGCCGAAGCCAAAGTCGTTAGCTCTACGGATAAAGAGATTGTGATAATTGTTCCGGAAGAAGCAACGGACGGTGATAATGGCGTGATGGTAGAAACGGCCTATGAATTGATAGAAGCTGTTCAGGTATTTAATGTTCTTCCTTCTCCGAAAATTACTAATGTCTCTAGCAGTGAGGAATATATAGGTGCAGAAGTGACTATTACTGGCGAGAACTTCCCGGAAGAAGTAAAGAATATAAGAGTACAGTTTGGTGGTGGCGAAGCTACTATCGTTTCTAACTCGACGACAGAACTGGTTGTGAAAGTAGCTGCTCCGGCAAATGATGTGTTTGGAGAAGTTGATTTAACAGTATCAATATCAGATGTGACTTTCTATACAGGCAAATTTACGGTGAAAGAAACTCCTTATATTATTTCTGTAACTTCTGCCAATGTGATGAGTCATAAATTAGTTCGGGTAGGTGATGAAATTACGGTAACCGGGAAGGGACTTACCTCTGACGGTATAGTTACTATTGGTGGAATAAAGGTAGAACCTGTGTTCAACAGTAATAATGAGTTTAAGGCAACTATACCGGAAGGATTTACGGGTGGTAAGGTAGTCTTGAAGTACGAAGCGATTTCTGTTCCTATCACCAGCGATGATGAGTTGACGCTGTTGACCGAAGAAATGGATGTTACGGAGTTTGTATTACAGAATTATAAGCAACCGTTCACACCGGTGGAAGGAACTACGTATAAGGGGATGTCTGCTCCTTTGGGATGGTCATGCAATGCTCCTTACACAGGTCGCGGAATGATTTTGACGAATGGAACTACTTATTTACAGTGTCAATCCGGTTGGGATGAAGGGAAGAAAGAAAATGGAAAGCTGTATCAAGTCAAGACACTTCCTAAAGGAAAATATAAGTTTGTGTTAGACATTGCAGAAGTTTTCTTTAATACTGGACGTTTCACAATTCACTTCCTGGTAACTAAAGGTAATAATACATTCCCTGATTATGCGAGAGAAGAGAATACAAGCACTGGTAAGCATTGGGTATATGATGACCCGAATCACATCGTGCTGGCTGAAGCATTACTTTCTAATTTGAGAGTTACTTTAGGAACGACTCCTGAAAAAGTAGAAGTTGAATTTGAATTATCCGAAACGACGGAAGTAACGATGGGATTCCTTACTATGTTGGGTGGTCAAGGCGGAATGAAAGTATCTGCAATCAGTACAGTTTGGCTTGGCGAATGATTATCTTAATTAGAAAAAGAAAAACATTATGAAAAAAATATATTACTTAGTTGCAGCATTGGCATTAGTGTCAACAACATCATGCGGTGACGGATTTAATTTTCCGGAAGTGGGAGCAGAAACTGATTTATATAAAATACCTCTGCCGGAAACGAGTTTGGTAGAGGTGGAATCGAAAGACGTGTCAGTGGCAATGGACCATGTAGGTGGTCTGCATACGGAAGAAGATTTCGAACGTATCCGTGAAAAGTTGAAAGCTGGAGAATCTCCGTGGGTAGAAGGGTATGAACTGTTGAAGAACAGTAAATACGCCCAGCTAAGTTTTCAGACTTATCCTACTGAAATAATCGTCAGAGGTGGAGGCAGTGGAGAAAACTATATGAATGCGGCTCGTGGAGCCGCCGCTGCTTATCAGTTGGCACTACGTTGGAAGATCGAGGAGAACGGGCAATATGCAAAGAAAGCTGTGGAAATTCTGAACAAATGGGCGAAAACCTGTATAGGTTTAGGAGGAGATTCCAATGTCTCTTTAGGTGCCGGAATCTATGGACATGAATTTGCCATAGCAGGAGAACTGTTGAGAGGATATGCAGGATGGGCTCCTAAAGATTTTGCTGCTTATCAGCAATGGATGCTTTCCGTTTTTTATCCGGCAAACAAAGATTTTCTGGTTCGTCATCACGGCACAAATCCTTTACACTATTGGGCTAATTGGGGATTGTGTAACATTGCTTCAACAATGGCAATCGGTATTTTGGCAGATCGTCGTGACATTTATAATGAAGCTATCGAACATTTCCAGATCGGTGAAACAAACGGTCGCATCACACTGGCTATCTATCATGTGTATGATGGCGCTTATGCCAACTTTGCACAATTGCAGGAGAGTGGACGTGACCAGGGGCATACATTGATGTGTGTCGGGTTACTTGGAACTATTTGCCAGCTTGCATACAATCAGGGAGATGATTTTTTCGCCTATAAAGATAATATGTTTTTGAAAGCATGTGAATATGCGGCATGTTTCAACTATACGAATGACGGAGTGCCTTATACATTATATACGTGGAATCAACAGAATGCATGGGGCGGAATATCTCCGGTAGAACAACCGGAGCTGGGTACGACAGGACGAGGAAACTTGAGGCCGATATGGGCGCTTCCTTACTACCATTATGCCAAGGTGAAAAATGTATTGGATACAAAGGTGAAATATTCACTTATAGGTCGCGATAGAGCTTTTCCGGAAGGTGGGGGTGGCAACTATGGTGAGACCAGCGGTGGTTTTGACGCTCTCGGTTTCGGAACTTTAATGTTTGCAAGATAAAAATAGATTGATAGGTATGAAGATATTGACAAGACTGATAACTGTATTTTTATTGTTGTTGCTCGGATGGAATGGCATCCGAGCGGAGATAGTGGTATATCCCGTACCGATGGGTATCTACTACGCTCGTCACAACGACGATTACACAGTAAAAGTGCGGCAAGTGGGTGAGAAAGATTGGGTAGACCTTTTCGAATACAACGTTAAGGTGGATATGGATACCAAGTCGGATGCTACAATGGTGCAGTTTGATTTCTCCGGTAAAGTGGAAGTGTTGGTGCAGAAAAACAACGGAGACGTCCGCTCGGCAGTGGTGCGTCCTCTATCTAAAGGCATTCAACCGGAGATAGACGGGAACTTTCTTCTGTTTACGTTAGATAAACCGCAAAAGCTCTCCGTAGAGTTTAACGGCGATCGTTTGAATAATCTGCATGTATTTGCCAATCCAATTATAGAGAATGTCCCCGACAAGAATGATCCGAACGTGATGTATTTTGAATCCGGGATACATGAACCTACCGATGTGGCAGACAAATGTTTCCGTATTCCTTCTAATACCACGGTCTATCTGGAAGGTGGAGCAGTGTTGAAAGGTTGCCTTACTTGTGATAGTGTAGAAAATGTGAAGATTTTGGGGCATGGTATGTTACTTGAGCCGCAACAGGGAATATCAGTAGCATATTCCAAAAACGTATTGATTGATGGAATTACCGTTGTCAATTCACGTCACTACACCGTTTCCGGCGGACAATCTTCCGGCATCACCATCAAAAACCTGAAATCATTCAGCTATCAGGGATGGAGTGACGGACTGGATTTCATGTCTTGCTCTGATATTATGGTGGATGATGTCTTTCTGCGTAATTCTGACGATTGCCTTGCTTTCTATACTCATCGCTGGAATTATTATGGAGATTGTAGGAATGTATGTGTTCAGAACTCTACTCTTTGGGCTGATATTGCACATCCTATTAATATTGGTACGCATGGCAATACAAAGACAGGTGACGAAGTGCTTGAAGATATGCTATTCAAGAATATAGATATTCTGGAACACGACGAGGATGACCGGGATTATCAAGGTTGTATGACTATCAACGTTGGCGACCATAACTTGGCACGTAATATCACATTCGAGGATATCCGGGTAGAGAATATTCAGGAAGGACAATTATTTCATCTTCGGGTGATGTATAATCAAAAGTATAATACTGGTCCGGGACGGGGTGTGAAGAATATTGTGTTCCGCAATATTTCCTGTACAGGCAAATATATCAATCCTTCGCTGATAGAGGGGTATGATAAAAACCGTAAAATCGAGAATGTCCTGTTCGAGAATATCGTATTGAACGGTAAGCGGGTGACTTCGCTGGAAGAATTGAATGTGAATAAGAAGGATTTTGTAGAGAAAGTGAGAATAAAGTAGTTATTTTCATAAAGTAATTTTTCAGATTAAGTTTTATTCAAATAAAAGTTGAAAAACTTTTATTTGAATAACTTAATTGTGCTTTGTATATTTGTGAAGAAACATACAAGATTGAATCTTGGCTTAATTTGAGTACCATGAAAAAAAGTATTTTGCTTTTCCTCTTTACTTTGGCGGGTTGGATATTATATGCACAGGAATATCCTAAAGTGATAATTCCGGGTGACTATGCTGATCCAAGTATCGTACGGGACGGAAGTGATTATTATATGACGCATTCTCCCTTTTACTATGCACCGGGATTCCTGATCTGGCATTCTCGGGATTTGATAAATTGGAAACCGGTGTGTCGTGCTTTGTCGGCTTGGGAAGGTTCTGCCATGGCTCCTGATTTGATAAAATATAAAAATAGATTCTATATTTACTATCCATCTGCCGGAACTAACTGGGTAACTTGGGCGGACGACATTAAAGGTCCATGGAGTGAACCGGTGGATTTGAAAGTTTCCGGCATTGATCCCGGGCATATTTCCGATGAGAATGGTAACCGTTATCTGTATGTAAATGAAGGCGAAGTAGTCCGCCTGACGGATGACGGACTAGCCACAATCGGAGAGAAAAAAGCAGTATATGCAGGTTGGGAATATCCCAAAAGCTGGGATACTGAATGTATGTGTCTCGAATCACCCAAACTGAACTATCGGGATGGCTACTATTATATGACATCCGCACAAGGTGGAACGGCAGGGCCTGCTACCAGCCACATGGTTGTTTCCGCCCGTTCCAAAAATATCATGGGACCTTGGGAAAATTCACCTTATAACCCTATTGTCCATACCTATAGTACAACTGATAACTGGTGGTCTAAAGGTCATGGTACATTAATCGATGATGTAAACGGTAACTGGTGGATTATTTATCATGCCTATGCGAAAGGATACCATACGCTGGGACGTCAAACCCTACTCGAACCTATCGAATGGACTAAAGATGGATGGTACCGTACAAAACCGACAGCTACCCCGATACAAACAGATAAACTGATAAAATACGGATTACATCTGTCTGACGACTTTGAAGGTCCTGAACTGGGTATTCAATGGACTTTTTGGAAAGAATATGCACCCCAGGCTTTGACATTTAAACAACGAACATTATGGATAGATGCCAAAGGTACTACCCCGGCTGACGGACGATTGCTGTTGACGACTGCCGAAGATAGAAACTATGAAACGCAAGTCGAGATTAATGTCGGTAAAGAGAATATAGCAGGGCTCATCTTATACTATCGTGAAAAAGCCTATGCAGGAATAGTATCCGATGGAAAGAAGTTCACTATCTATCAGAATGCGGATAAGAAAATAGACTTACCCAACACATTAGGGAAGCGATTTACCGTAAGACTTCAGAATCAGGGAAATAATGTCCGGATTATGGTCAGCAAAGACACTAAGACATGGACTACCCTGATAGAAAATATGGATGTTTCACAACTCCATCACAATAACTATTACGGCTTTTTTGCTTTGCGTATCGGTCTGCTCTCTGCGGGAAAGGGAAGTGCGGGATTCAGTCAGTTCCGTTATAAAAATGCCATTCCCCAGGAAAAGGATATGAGTGCTTACCTGATGGTATTCCACAAAGATGAAACCCATGGACTTTATATGGCTATTAGTCGTGATGGCTATACATTTACTGCCTTGAATGATGGCGAACCGGTGATTGCAGGAGATACAATCGCCTGGCAGAGAGGTATTCGTGACCCGCATATCTTCCGTGGTCCGGATGGTGCGTTTTATCTTGCAATGACCGATTTACGTGTTTTTGCACAAAGGGATGGTTATCAGGATACAGAATGGGAACGTGACGGGCGTGAATATGGCTGGGGGAATAATCGGGGGTTAGTATTGATGAAATCATGGGATTTAATAAACTGGAAACGTACTAATATCCGCTTCGACAAACTATCTGCTGGATTGAGCGAGATAGGTTGTGTCTGGGCACCGGAAGTAGCGTATGATGATAAGAATGGGAGACTGATGATTTACTTCACTATGCGTTTTAAAAATGAAGCAAACAAACTTTATTATGTGTACGTGAATGATGAATTTGATAAAATAGAAACACTTCCGCAAATTTTATTCGAGTATCCTAGTGAGAAGGTTTCGGCCATAGATGGAGACATAACAAAAGTAGGTGATAACTATCATCTGTTCTATGTCTCCCATGATGGAGAAGCAGGCATTAAACAAGCTGTTTCGAATCGGATCAATGGCGACTATGAATTTGATTCCCGTTGGTACGATTTGGAACCAAAGGCTTGCGAAGCCCCTAATGTATGGAAACGTATCGGAGAAGATAAATGGGTGTTGATGTACGATGTATATAGCATTCATCCTCACAACTTCGCCTTTGTTGAGACCTCGGACTTTGTGAACTTCAAGAATTTGGGACGTTTCAACGAAGGAGTGATGAAAACAGTTCATTTTACCTCTCCTAAACATGGAGCCGTTATACATTTAACTGCTGAAGAAGTTGATAAACTGGAGAATTATTGGCAGAAGAATAAAAGAAAATATATTCCGATGCCATCTGTACAAATGAATATAATTACAAAATGAAAAGAAACATTTACCTTTTATTCCTTATATTGATATACAGCTTGCCAAGCGCAGCCGATACTCTTTTTCAACTGAAAAAGCTACAAGTGGAATATGCTGTAACTCCGTTAGGGATTGACGTAGAGAAACCTCGTTTCAGTTGGCAGATGGAAGGAATGGCGAGTGAAAGAGGATTGTCGCAGACAGCCCGTCAAATAATAGTGACCGATGAGGCCGGTATGCAAGTATGGGATTCAAAGAAAATCACTGATGATAAATCCTTGAATATCGAATATGCCGGACTTCCATTGAAAGCTGCTACCCGCTATCAGTGGACGGTTCATGTATGGGATATGAAACATAGAAAAACATCCGCTTCTTCCTGGTTCGAAACTGGGCTGATGAGTAGCGATCATACTTATCAGGGATGGGATGGTGCGAAGTGGATTGGGCCAGGCGATAAGGACAGAACTTTCTACTCTCATTATCTTCCGGTTTTTAAGTTGAACTTCTCTTTGCAGTTGGACGAAGCATCGAAAACTACCCATTCGGGATTTATTTACGGGGCAAATGATGAACGTTTGATGGAACGGTACAAGAATCTCTATCAGTTGAAAAACCCAAAAGACGAATCATATATTAAGGTTGAACTGGATATTGCTCCGTTATTTTCGGGTAAAGATGCGGTATTGAATATATATCGGGCAGGCTATCATCCGAATGATAAAAAAGACGTTCCCTATAGAAGCTTCACTATTCCACAGGAGATTATCAACGAGCATAATAAATATGATTGGCATAGGATAAGTCTTCACTCGAATTTGGGCTTTACACAATTTTATGTGGATAATGCAGATAAACAAATCGGCTCTGTTAATCTGAATCCTTTAGGGCAGGGAGGTGACTTTATTGCTTTTCCGGTAGTAGGAGATGTGGGCTACTTTGTTCCTGTCGGACAAGGGGCTTCTTTCTCAAAAGTGGAAATTGCCAACTTCCGAAGTCCTTCAAATGTAATCACTACGTTGCAAGATGCAGCATGCCGTATAGATGGTGCTACATCAGGTGTTTTCACTACTTTCACTCCTGAATCTCATTCAGCCCCCATGCTAAGAACGGTCTTTGCTTCTTTGGATGCGAAAGTAAAGAAAGCACGACTATATGTTACTTCACGCGGTATCTATGAGATTTATCTGAATGGCAGACGGGTAGGAGACGATTACTTTAATCCCGGAATTACTCAATATAATAAAACTCACTTATATCAGACATTTGATGTTACAGAATATATTCATTCTGGACGAAATGCACTCGGTGCCTTACTGTCTGAGGGATGGTGGAGTGGAGGAGCAACTTTTACGGGAGATAACTGGAACTTCTTCGGTGACCACCAGTCATTACTGGCAAAACTGGTAATCACCTACGCCGACGGACAGGAGAAAGTGATAATAACCGAACCCTCTACCTGGCAATATTACAATAAAGGCCCTATCTGTTACAGTAGCTTTTTTCAGGGAGAAGTGTATGACGCTCTGCGTGATGCAAGGCTGGAAGGATGGAGCACGGCTACCTATGATGCCGTAGGTTGGAAACCTGCCTGTGAAATTGCCTTGGAAGGTAATATCAGTACGGAAGGGAACCCGGATAAACCTTGGGTAAATGATTACTCTGGTTTTGAACTGATAGGACAGTTCGGCCAGACAGTGAAAGCGAAAATGGAACTGACCGCCCTCTCGATGGAAGAAGTACGCCCCGGTGTATTTGTTTATGATATGGGACAGAATATGGTGGGAGTGCCTAAAATAAAACTGTCCGGCATGAAACCCGGAACAAGAATCTATCTGCGTTTTGCTGAAGTGAAGTATCCGGACTTGCCCGAATATAAGGACAATATCGGAATGATTATGTTGGAGAATATCCGCGCTGCCATGGTGCAGGATATCTATATCGCCAAAGGGGGTGAGGAAACGATTCTTCCACGTTTCACCTACCATGGCTATCGCTTTGTGGAAATAACAGGCATTGACAACCCCCTTCCCGTAGCGTCGGTGAAAGGAGTAGTGCTTAGCTCTATTCACGAATTGACTTCCTATTACGAGACATCGAATGTGAAAGTAAACAAGTTGTGGGAGAACATCACGTGGTCTTCTTTGGCTAATTTCATATCTATCCCCACCGACTGCCCTCAACGGAACGAACGTTTAGGATGGGCGGGGGATATTTCTGTATTTTCCCGCACGGCTACATACTTGGGAGATGTTTCGCAATTCTTGAGAAGATACCTTCGCTCTATGCGTGATGTGCAGCGTGAAGACGGACGCTTCCCTGATATTGCTCCTTTGGGTGGAGGATTCGGTGGTTTGTTATGGGGGAGTGCTGGAATTACAGTGCCTTGGGAGTGTTACCAGCAATATGGGGATAAAGTCTTGTTGGCTGAACACTATGACGCCATGAAACGATATATTTCCTATATCCTCGACAAGACTATCGACCCGAAAACAAACCTGCTTGTGCAGAACAGAGCATGGGGAGATTTGTGCGATTGGCTCGGGCTCGAAGATAATAGGAATGATAAATCTCTCTTGTGGGAAGCTTATTTTATTTATGACCTCGAATTAATGAGCAAGATAGCCACCGTTTTGGAAAAGACCGCAGATGCGGAAGAATACCGGAAGTTGCACAGCGACAGAAAGGCTTTCTTTAACAGCACCTACCTGCAACCGGAAACCTGCAAGACCATCCATTCCGCTTTCATACCGAAGAGGCAGGGAACACTGGTAGATACACAAACTTCTTATGTTCTTCCATTGGTATTCGACATCATTAATGAAGAGAATAAATCGAAGTTTGTCAAGAACCTGATGGAGACAATCGCCAGGGAGAACAAGACAGAACAAGGCAAATGGTGTCCACCTTATTCGTTGATGACAGGGTTTATAGGAACGGCATGGATCAGTAAAGCTTTGTCGGATAATGGTTGCAGTGAGGCGGCATATAGACTGTTACAGCAAACAAACTATCCGTCGTGGCTGTATTCAGTGGAGCAGGGAGCCACTACTATTTGGGAACGGTTGAATTCCTATACTCACGAAGATGGATTCGGTGGAAATAACCGTATGAATTCTTTCAATCATTATTCTTTTGGTGCAGTCGGTGCATGGATATACAATTACTCCTTAGGCATAGAACGGGATGAAAACTTTCCCGGATTTAAACACTTTGTGCTGAAACCGGAAGTGGATACTACTGGAAATATGACTTATGCCAAAGGATATTACAACTCTATGTATGGGCGTATCGAAAGTAGTTGGAGAGTAGAAAAAGATGCAGTTATTTATCAATGCATAGTTCCGGCTAATACAACTGCAACGTTGCATCTTCCTGCAACTTCAGTGAAGAATATTGTTGAGGGGAATAGAACTTTAAAGAAAAGCAAAGGGATAGAGTATGTCGGAATAGAAGATGGTAGGTTAGTATTGCGGCTTTTGGCCGGCAGATATTCCTTTGGAATCAAATAAAGACAGAAGAAAGCCCTATATCCTGAAAGAACAGATATAGGGGAATAAGAGGACATCTCACGCGTTGGAAATATTCTTTTGTAACAACTTGCTTTGGTTTTGTGCACAGAATGAATACTTTTTGCTTTGGATTTGAATATAAAAATCTTATATTTTGCTTTGGATTTGCGCTAAGTATGCCATCTTTGTATTGATTATAAATAAGTTAGTTAGCAATGTTTCAACGATTAGCCATAAAAGCCCTTCAGCAATGGGCACAGAAAGAAGAAAGGAAACCTTTGGTTTTGAGAGAGGGCAAGACTAAACAGATATTAATAAAATGATAAATTAAAGGCTTCATGAGATCAAGGCTGTTTTAGCTTTGATTTTCACGAAGCCTTTATTATTGTGAATACTGTGATGATTATAATATTATCTGTCGTTTTTTCTCATCATCCACTACAGCCATCATTCCTTCTACTTGTGCAAGAGCTAGCATACGTCCGTGGAAAGAATATCCCGGGTTGTAGCCTTTATCTTCATCTCCCAGCATCATTCGTCCGTGGTCTATACGCATCGGCAATCCCGGATTCTCATTTTCGAAGATACGGATAAGGTCAATCAGATGTCCTCTTCCCGTAAGATGGGAGCTTTCAATGAAGTTTCCACCTTGCATGGCAGCTGTGCTGCGCAGATGTACGAAATGAGTTCTTTTTGCAAATTTCTTAGCCAACTCACGTGTATCGTTATGTTCGCCTGCACTCAAAGAGCCTGCACAGAAAGTCAATCCATTATGAGGATTATCTACGGCATTCAGGAACCATTCAATATCATTTTCATTGGTAACGATACGTGGTAAACCTAATACTTGGAATGGAGGGTCATCCGGATGTACGCACATATTAACTCCATATTCTTCGCATACGGGCATGATTGCAGATAAGAAGTAACGCATATTTTCACGCAAAGCATCCCGGTTTATATCTTTGTACAAAGCAAGTAACCGCTTGAAGATGGAAACCGGATTTTTATCTCCTTCTTTGATATTGCCATTAACAAAACCTTGAGTCTTGACAATGATCGTATCAATCAGAGCGTCTTTTTCTGCTTCTGTGATAACCTTATCTAGCTCGGCAACTTTCTGAAGTTCTTTTTCTGTGTAATCTTTTTCAGCTCCTTCACGTTCCAAGATTCGGATATCGAAATAAGCAAAGCGGATATGGTCGTAATACAGGGAACTAGTACCATCTGGCCAAGGGTGTTGCAAGTCTGTACGTATCCAGTCAATAACGGGCATGAAGTTGTAACATACTGTCTTTATGCCGCATTTGCCCAAATTGGCAAGGCTTATTTTGTAGTTTTCAATTAACTGTTCACGTTCCGCTCCTGCGTATTTGATTGCTTCGCATACAGGAAGACTTTCCACTACCGACCAACGTAAACCATAAGATTCGATGTATGATTTCAAATCGTTAATAGCTTCTACTGTCCATATTTCACCATTCGGTACATCATGCAGGGCAGTGACAATCCCTTCTACCCCTATTTGTCGGAGCATCGGCAAGGTTATCTTATCCTTTTTGCCGAACCATCTCCAAGTCTTTTCCATCATAGTCTTTCTTTTTATAACAGGCTATTATTTATTGCTTAAACTCCGCTGAATGCACTGAAACCACCATCAATAGGTAACATTGCTCCGGTTACGAAGCTAGCGGCTTCACTACACAGGAAATGCACTGCACCATTCAACTCTTTGATGTCGCCGAAACGTTTCATTGGAGTTTTAGCCAATACTTTCTTGCTTCTATCTGTCAATGAACCATCTGGGTTGATGAGTACACGACGGTTTTGGTCGCCGATGAAGAAGCCCGGTGCAATAGCGTTTACACGGATACCATCACCGTATTTCAGTGCCATTTCACTTGCCAGCCATTGAGTGAAATTGGCTACGGCAGTTTTTGCAGCCGAATATCCCGGTACACGGGTGATAGCGCTGTATGCTGCCATTGAGGATACATTAATGATACATCCTTTGCCTTGTTTTGCCATTACTTTACCGAATATCATAGACGGATAGACTGTTCCATTCATATTCAGATTAGTCACTTTTTCCCAGCAGGAAATATCCATATCATAGAAGTGCTGATCCGGCTCAAGGGTAGCTCCCGGCATATTGCCACCGGCAATGTTCAATAGAATATCGATCTGTCCCCATTTGGCTACGATTTCTTTGGCTACTTTCTCCAGGCTGGCGATGTCAAGTACATTACCGATGATACCGATTACATCGTCACCGTATTGCTTAAGTTCAGCCACACGGTTGTCCAGTTGCTCCTGACGAATGTCAATAGCTACTACTTTTGCTCCCTGCTGTA
>ERZ838827.528-NODE-528-length-46347-cov-9.800441_pt1 | contig 46347 bp, 42 predicted proteins | sample MGYA00519881_ERZ838827 | MGnify/ENA primary metagenome ERZ838827 (study PRJEB31850, sample SAMEA3708842) | human gut metagenome | biome: human gut; feature: human-associated habitat; material: faeces | place: China | collected 2014 ...
ATATTTCCTCTGAAGCTGTAGCTGTTGTTACCGTTCTAGAGGAAATTTACGTTTATTTGAAATTATTTGCAAACCTATTTGCTGAGACGATTAATAACGAGTTAACCACTTGTCACTATACGGCCGAGCAATAAGCGCGGAACGCTGAAAATCCGTCGTATAGGAGGGAGCCGGAAGGATTCGCTGACAGAGAGACCCCACAGAGAGACATGACGAACGGAATCACACTTGAGGAAATACTCGAGCACGCGAATCTGAGCAAGGCTCTTTCGAGAGTTGAGGCCAATCGTGGTGCCCCGGGCGTGGACAGGATGGGTACGGACGAACTCCGGGACTACATCAGCGCACACCCGCATGAACTCACCAGTGCGATCATCAAAGGCACATACAGGCCGTCGCCCGTTCTTCGTGTCAGCATTCCCAAGGAGGAACCGGGTAAATTCAGAGAGCTGGGCATCCCAACAGTCCGAGATAGACTTGTACAACAAGCTATCGCTCAGGTTCTGAACCGATATTACGACCTTACGTTCTCCGATCGAAGCTATGGCTTTCGCCCCGGCAAGAGCGCGCAAGACGCGATCATGGCCGTGACGGCCTATGCCGAAGAAGGGTACGTCTGGGCAGTCGATATGGACCTCGAGAAATTCTTCGACAAGATCAACCACTCGAAGATGGTGCAGATCCTGTCCGAACGCATCAGCGACGGCAGGGTCATCTCCCTCATCCACCGCTTTCTCAGAGCCGACGTTCAAACGGACAAAGGCCTCGAGACACGGGATATGGGCGCGCCGCAAGGCGGTCCCCTGTCTCCGATTCTGGCCAATATCCTGTTGGATAAGTTGGACAAGGAATTGGAGAAGCGCGGACTCAGGTTCGCGAGATATGCAGACGACATGATTGTGCTCTGCAAGTCCAAGAGGGCGGCCACACGAGTGTTTGAATCGCTGACTCGCTTCATCGAAAAGAAACTTCTACTGCGCGTCAATCGCAAGAAGTCCAAGATTGTGTACGTGGGGAACCGTGAGCTGAAGTTTCTGGGTTACGGCTTCGCGCCCCTCAAAGGCCGGATTATTCCTACCGTGCATTTCAGGAGCAAGGCCAAGTTCAAGGACCGCATCCGTAAGATCCTGCATAGAAATAAGGGGCAGAGACTCGACCAGTTTACGTCCGAGCTGCGAACCTACCTCTCAGGCTGGAGCAACTACTTTGGACTGGCCGCGTTCTTGGGGTGGGCTAGAGGCACTGACGAATGGATCAGACGGCGCATCCGTATGATCTACTGGAAGAGATGGAAGCGGGTGGTGACCAAGTACAAGGCGCTCAGGAAACTGGGAGCGTCCAAAGACTTGGCGAAGAAGGGCGCAGGCTCGAGTAAAAGCTATTGGAGGGTGGCCGGGAGTCCGGTGCTTTCCTCGACCTTGACAAACGAGTACCTGAAACGAAAAGGATGGACCTGGCTTGCTCTGATTGCTCGGCCCGTGGAATGGCATCTGACTGGCTGTTAAGCCTGTTACTAGGAACCGCCGTATACGGATCCGTACGTACGGTGGTGTGGAAGGACGGCATGGAAAGTAATCCCATGCCTCCTATCCGATTTTGCTGGTGCGCTTGCCTGATTCGCATGAAGGCGAAAGCGCACGGGGCGGCACTAAGGTGCCGCGCATGGCTTAGAACGGAACGTCGTCGCCTTCAAGCTGGTCGAAGGGGGTGTTGGACGTCACCGGGGCGCTCTGGCGGGCCGGCTGGGGAGCAGGCTGGGGAGCGGGGCGCGAGGCGCGCGGAGCGCTTTCGAAGCCGTCGTCCATGCCCTGATTGTCGGACTGGCGGCGGTCGAGGAGCTGCATCGTTTCGCCGATGATTTCGGTGGCGTAGCGGTCAGTGCCGTCCTTGGCCTGGTACTTGCGGGTGCGCAGGCGGCCTTCGATGTAGCACTGGCTGCCCTTGTGGAGGTATTCCTTGGCGATTTCGGCAAGGCGGGAGAAGAGGACCACGCGGTGCCATTCGGTTTCGCTGACGGTCTGGCCTTCGGCGTTGCGGTAGCGGCGCGTCGTGGCGATGTTGAGCGTCGTGATGGCGGTGCCGCCGTCCGTCGTGTAGCGGGTTTCGGGATCTCGGCCGAGATTGCCGATCAGGATTACCTTGTTGATGGAAGCCATGATTAACTAACTTGCAAAAATATATCTATCGAACTTGAATTGCTTCACCTTGTTCATGCTGTCTGCGGGGCTTGGGCTCCTTGAGGCCAAGTGCAAGCAGGAACCAGCAAAGCATAGCAAAACTCGATGCATAGAACACGGCCTGCGATGAAAAATGTTGGGCGATCCAGCCGCCCGCGGCGCCGCCGACGAAGAGCCCGAAGCTCTGCGTCGTGTTGTAGATGCCGAGTGCAAGCCCTTTGTCGGCCTTGGGTGCCGTGCGCGAGATGAGGCCGGGCAGCGTGGCCTCGAGGATGTTGAAGCCGATGAAGAAGAGCGTCACGAGGAAGGCCACCTCCCAGACGGAGTGCATCAGGAAGGAGAAGAGCACGAAGACGACCGCGAGAAGGAGCACGTTCATGCGCAGGAGCGAGGCGACCTTGCGGTTGCGCTCGGCCCAGATGATGGGCTTCATCATGACGGCGAAGCCGATGAGCACGGCGGGAAGATAGATGTACCAGTGGTGCAGGACGGGAAGTCCCATTTCGACGAGCTGCGTCGGAATGACGACGAAGAGGGCCATCTGCACGCAGTGCAGGCAGAAGATGCCCGCGTTGAGGCGCATGAGCTGAGGGTCGAAGGCGACCTTGGGCCAGGGCTGGTGGTCGTCCGCCTCCTCGGCGGCGACGGCGGGCACGTCGGGCACGACCTTGAGGACGATCCAGACGGCGCCTGCGGAAAGGACGGCCGTGAGCCAGAAGAGTCCGGGCACGCCCCAGAGTTCGGTGAGCGGCGGGGCGGCGACGAGGCTGAACGCGAAGGTGAGGCCGATCGAGGCGCCGACGAGCGCCATGGCCTTCGTGATGACGTGGTCGCGCACGCTGTCCGCAATGAGCGCGGTGACGGCGGCGGAGATGGCGCCCGCGCCCTGAAGCGCGCGGCCGATCATGACGGCCCAGATCGTGGTGCCCATGGCGGCGACGACGCTGCCTGCAATGAAGAGCAGGAGGCCGGCGACGATGACGGGCTTGCGGCCGAGACGGTCGCTCGCGGCGCCGAACGGAATCTGCAGGACGCTCTGGGTGAGGCCGTAGATGCCGAGCGTGAGGCCGACGAGAAAGTCGCTGTCTCCGCCGGGCAGGTGCCTGGCATAGACTGCGAAGACGGGAAGAATGAGGAAGAGTCCGAGCATGCGCAGGGCGAAAATGCCTGCGAGGGAGATGCTGGAACGCTTCTCCTGAGCCGTCATGGCTCCGGAGGCGTTTGAGGGATCGTGTTTGGCGCGCATGAGTAGCCGTATGAATGAAAAGTCGGGAGGACATCCTTTCCCCGAACGGTAGGACAGTCTATATTTGTTAGTTTGATTTTGCCCTTAAGAGCCGTCTTCACATGATGAAAGCCATTTCCGTGCGTGGCGCGCGCACCCACAACCTCAAGAACGTCAGTCTGGACATTCCGCGAGACAAGCTCACGGTCATCACGGGGCTTTCGGGCAGCGGCAAGAGTTCGCTCGCCTTCGACACGCTTTACGCGGAGGGGCAGCGCCGCTACGTGGAGAGCATTTCGGCCTATGCGAGGCAGTTCCTTGAGCTGCGTCCGAGGCCCGACGTCGACGGCATCGACGGACTTTCGCCCTCCATCGCCATCGGACAGCGCAGGAGTTCGGGCTCGTCGCGCTCGGTCGTGGGCACCGTCACCGAAATCTCGGACTACATGAGGCTTCTCTTCGCCCGCGCGGGCGTGCCCTACTGCCCCGAGCACGGCAAGCATCTGGAGATGAGCTCGATCGCCTCGATCGTCGACCGCACGCTCACGCTCTCGGACGGCGCGAAGATCATGGTGCTCGCACCTGTTTCTCGCGGCAAGACGGGCAACTTCAAGGCGTATTTCGAGAAGTCCCTCGCCGATGGCTACGTGAGGTTCAGGATCGACGGCGTCGTTCAGGTTCTCGAGGTCGCGCCGTCCCTCAACGACGGCCGCCCGCACGACGTGGACGTCGTGGTCGACCGTCTCAAGGTCTCGCCCGAGGCACGCACTCGTCTGGCTGAAAGTTGCCAGAGCGCATCCGAACTGAGCAACGGCCGCGTCTACATCGAGGAGTTCGGCACGGGGATGCACTACGAGTTCAGCACGCAGTTCGCCTGTCCGCTCTGCAGCTTCAGCGTTCCTGCGCTCGAACCCATTCACTTCTCCCCCTTCAATCCCGCCGGATGCTGTCCGGCCTGCGAAGGCACGGGCACCGTGCGGGCCTTCGACGCAGGGAAGGTCGTAACGGCCGAGACGGGATCGATTGAGGCGGGCGCCATCCCGGGATGGGATGCGAGGAACGGCGTCAAGTTCAAGCTCATCTCCGCTGCGGCGGAGGTGCTCGGCGTGTCCGTCCGCACGCCCTGGTGCGAGTATCCGGAAGAGGTGAAGCAGGTCTTCCTCTACGGCAACGAGCAGACGCGCAAGCTGCGGGTGCCCTTCATCGGCGTGATGAACGACCTTCAGAGGCAGTGGGACGACCCGAGAACCCTCAGCTACATGAGGCAGGGGCTCGAGACGTACCGCTCCGACGTCACCTGTCCCGTCTGCAAGGGCGAGCGGCTTCGCCCCGAGCTTCTGTCCGTCTACGTGGGCGACGGCGACAAGCGCTACTCCTACGGCGAGATGAACTCGATGAGCCTCTCGCAGCTTCGGGCTGCGTTCGCGGGACTTGAGTTCTCCGAGCGCAGGGCCGCAGTGGCCGAGCGTCTGACGGCGGCCATTTCGAGCCGCCTCGCCTTCCTTGAGAACGTGGGTCTCGGCTATCTCTCCCTGAACCGCCGCGCCGACACGCTGTCGGGCGGCGAGATGCAGCGCATCAGGCTTGCGAGCCAGATCGGCTCGGGGCTCTCGGGCGTGCTTTACGTTCTGGACGAGCCGAGCATCGGCCTGCATCAGCGTGACAACGAAAGGCTTTTGAAGAGCCTCGCCGACCTGAGGGATCTCGGCAACACAGTCATCGTCGTCGAGCATGACGAGGATGCCATGCGTTCGGCCGACTATCTCGTCGACATGGGACCCGGCGCGGGCGAGAAGGGCGGCGAGGTTCTCGCTGCCGGCACGCCCGAGGAGGTCATGGCAAGCGAGCGCTCCCTGACGGGCAAATACCTCAGGGGCGAGCTGAAGATTCCCGTGCCGAAGGAGCGCCTCAAGCCCGAGCGCGGCTGGCTCACGCTTTCGGGCGCCTGCGGCCACAACCTGCACAACGTCACCCTCAGGGTTCCCGTCGGACTTCTGAGCGTCGTGACCGGCGTTTCGGGCTCGGGCAAGTCCTCGCTCGTCATCGACACGCTCTATGCGGCGATGTCCCGCACGATCAACCGTGCGACGACGATGCGGCCGCTTCCGTACGGATGCATCGAGAACATCGAGGCCTTCGACAAGGTCATCATGGTCGACCAGTCGCCCATCGGACGCACGCCCCGTTCGAACCCCGCGACCTACACGGGCATCTTCTCCGCCATCCGCGAGGTGTTCGAACAGACGCAGACTGCGCGCGAACGCGGCTACGCGGCAAGCCGCTTCAGCTTCAACGTCAAGGGAGGCCGATGCGAGGCCTGTCAGGGCGACGGCATCGTCTGCATGCAGATGCAGTTCCTGCCCGACGTCTACGTGCCCTGCGACGTCTGCCACGGACGCCGCTACAACAGGGAGACGCTTGAGGTGACCTATCAGGGCAGGAACATCGCCGACGTGCTCGAGATGACCGTCGACGAGGCGCTCCCGTTCTTCGACGCCTATCCGAAGATCAAGCGCGTCCTGCAGGCGCTCGCCGACGTCGGCCTCGGCTACATCAAACTCGGCCAGAGCGCTACGACCTTCTCGGGCGGCGAGGCCCAGCGCATCATGCTCGCCGCCGAGCTGTCGCGACCCGAAACGGGTCGCACGCTCTACATCCTCGACGAACCCACGACGGGCCTTCACTTCAAGGACATCGAGCAGCTTCTCGGCGTCCTGCGCCGCCTGACGGACCAGGGCAACACCGTCCTCCTCATCGAGCACAACCTCGACGTCGTCAAGTGCGCCGATTACGTGGTCGACATGGGCCCCGACGGCGGTGAGAACGGAGGCGTCATCATGGCCGAGGGCACGCCTGAGGAAGTGGCGGAGTCCGACAGCGTCTCGGCGCCTTATCTGAAGCGTGTTTTATAAGTCGACATAAGGAAATACATCTGTGTCCGTGATGATTTTTGGTGCGTCGGGCCGTCTCGGCAGGGCGCTTTGGGAGAGCCGTCCGCAGACGCTCGAAGTGACGGCGCTGACGCATGCGGAGCTCGACGTAACGGACATTCGGGCGGTCGAGGCCGTCATTGCGCTCGCTAGGGCCGACGTCGTGATCAATGCCACGGCCTGGACGGACGTGGCCGGCGCCCAGACGAACGCGGCCGCTGCGCGGGCCGTCAATGCCGTGGCGCCCGGCGCCATGGGGCGTCTTTTCGCCCGCACGGGCGTCAGGATCGTGCACTTCTCGACGGACTATGTCTTTTCGGGAGAGGGTTCCTCACCCTGGAACGAAGCTTCCGAGGCCCATCCCAGACAAGCGGGCGTTTACGGCGTCACGAAGCGCGAGGGGGAGAGGCTCCTTGAGGAAAGCGGCGTTTCGGGAGCGATCGTGCGCGCGGGCTGGCTTCACAGCGGCGAGCGCGACTTCGTGAGCGCCATTCTGTCGGCGGCGGCCGAGGGCAGGGCCCTCTGCGTGACCACCTCCCAGATTGGCACGCCGACTTCGACGGAGGCGCTCGCCCGATGGACCTGGGACGCCCTGCCCGAATTGACGCCTGCCGATCGTCTGACGACGGTCCACTACGTGGAGGAAGGCGGCTGGATCAGCAGGGCCGACATGGCCGTTCATGCACTGGAGGCGGCCGAGGACCGGGCCATCAGGCTCGGTGAACTCGAGCTGGCCGTTCGCTTCCGGAAGGCCAGGGAGGGCATGCGGAGAACGGATGCCGACGACGGCTTCAGGCCGCTCAACTGCCGGCTCTCGAGTCTCAAAAAGGACGAGTTTCCGCGGACGGAACGGTGGATGGAGGGTGTGGATAAGTCTGTGGATATCGTTGTTGAGGCCAAAAAATCCCTGTGGATAACTCAAAAATGAGAATTCGAATCTCCTTGAATTTCAATGAGATGAAATGGAAACGGCCGCCAAAGGGGCGGCCGTGGATAACTTTGGCTCTCCTGTAGGGGAGCGGTGCTTCAGCGCTTGTTGGACTCGAAGTTCCAGGCGTCCCTGCACATGTCGTCGATCGTGCGGGAGGCCTTCCATCCGAGGAGCCTTTCGGCGCGGGCGGGGGCGCACCAGTTGGCGGCGATGTCGCCCTCGCGGCGGTCGACGAGCTCGTAGGGAACGGAGCGGCCGCTGGCCTTTTCAAAGGCCTTGACGACTTCGAGGACGCTGTAGCCGCGGCCGCAGCCGAGGTTGATGGCGATCCAACCCGTGTGGTTCATGATGTAGGGCACGGCCTTGGCGTGGCCGTCGGCGAGGTCCATCACATGGATGAAGTCGCGCACGCCCGTGCCGTCGGGCGTCGGGTAGTCGTGTCCGAAGACGCGCAGGCGGGGCAGCGTGCCGTGAGCCACGCGGGCGACGTAGGGCAGCAGGTTGTTCGGAATGCCGTTGGGATCCTCGCCGATGAGGCCCGAGGGATGGGCGCCGATCGGGTTGAAGTAGCGCAGGCAGACGGCGCTGAATTCGGGATAGGCGCGGCAGACGTCCGCGAGAATCTGCTCGATGTGCAGCTTCGAGCGGCCGTACGGGTTCGCCGGTCGGGCAGTCCTCGGTGAGTGGAAGCGTCTCGGGCGTGCCGTAGACCGTCGACGAGGAGCTGAAGATGATGCGGTTGACGCCCTTCCTGCGCATGGCCGCGAGCAGCACGAGCGTGCCGTTGACGTTGTTGTCGTAGTACTCGACGGGCTTGCTGACGGATTCGCCCACGGCCTTGAGGCCTGCGAAGTGAATGACGGCGTCGACGCCGTCGAGCGCCTTCTCCATGGCGTCGGCGTCGCGGATGTCGCCTTCGATGAAGACGGGGCGACGGCCCGTGATCGTCTCGATTCGGTCGAGAACGGAGCGGTCGGCGTTGGAGAGATTGTCGAAGAGCACGACGTCATGGCCGGCCTCGATGAGCACGACGGCCGTATGGGAGCCGATGAAGCCCATTCCGCCGGTGAGCAGAATGTTCATGTCTGGGTCCTGCGAGGTGAAGACGGGAGGCGCGGGAGCGCCGTCCCCTGGGGTGGTGGCATTGTAATGCTGCGGCGTGATTGCAACAACAGTCTTCCCGAATCGGCGTGCGGCTCGGCCGTATAATCACAATTTTTGCAGGATCGAGCATGCAGGAAGGGACCGTACTCTGCTTTGACTTCGGACTGGCCAGAACCGGCGTCGCCTCGGGCAATACGCTCACGCGCAGCGCGCAGCCCGTCACGATCATTCATGCCAGAACGAACGACGAGCGCTGGAAGGCCGTCGAGGCCCTCGTGAAGGAATGGGAGCCCGTGCTTCTGGTGGTCGGCGTACCCCGTCACGGGGACGGCACGGACTGCGACCTCACGCCCCGCTGCGAGCGCTTCGCCCGCCAGCTCGGCGGCCGCTTCCGCCTGCCCGTGCGCACCGTCGACGAGCGCTTCTCGTCCGTGATGGTCGAACACGGCGCGGACAAGATCGACGACGAGGCCGCCGCCGTCATCCTGCAGCAGTACTTCGACGAGCAGGACGCCGTCGCCTGAGGAAGCCTTTCATGCGCTATGTCATCGGATGCGGCCGCATGGCCGCCGTGGGGATCATGATCCTTGTGATCCTCTTCATCCTTCTCGTGCTTTTCCCGCTGGTCGGCCGCAAAGGCCGCGGCCGCTGCGTCAGGCGCGTCTGCCGCGTGCTCATGCGCGTGCTCGGCGTGCGCATGACCGTCAGGGGCGCGGTGCCCGTCGCGCAGAACGCCGAATGCGGCGTGAACGGGGAGGGACCGGGCTACATGGTCTGTGCAAACCACGTCTCCTTCATCGACATCTTCATCCTCGATGCGGTCCTTCCGTGCCGCTTCGTCGCCAAGAAGGAGATCGCCTCCTGGCCCGTCTTCGGCTTCATCGCCAGGGGAACGGGCACGCTCTTCATCGACCGCAGCCGCAAGCGCGCCGTGCTTGAGATCGCCGACGCCATGGCGGGCGCCATCAACGAGGGCACCAACGTGCTCTTCTTCCCCGAGGGCACGACGGGCAACGGTCTCGAGCTTCTGCCCTTCCATCCGAACCTCTTCGAGGCCGCCGTCCGCTCGGGCGCGCAGATTCTGCCCGTGACGCTCCGATACACGCTCGACGGCAAGCCGAGCGGGCTCGTTTCCTATGCGGGGGACGTCGCGCTCTTCACGGTCCTCAAGCGAATCCTCTTCACGCCGGGACTCGGCGTCGAGGTGACGTTGCTCGATCCCATCTCCGTCGACGGCAAGACCCGCCAGGCGCTCTGCCTCGAGGCATCCGCGCTCATGTCGGGAGCGCTCGGCGTCTCCGACGTCACCGCTGAACGCGAAGAGGCCCGCAGGCGCCGCCTGCAGGCAATGTCCGAAACGAAGGTCGAAGCCGAAAAGACCGTCTGAGACGGACTTACTTGTAACTGAAGGGGTCTGCCCAGCAGGGGCAGTCCTCCTGATAGATCCGCCTGTCGGGGAAGCGTACGGCGGTGAGCTTCCCGCCCCACAGGCATCCCGTGTCGATGGCCACGATGTCGTCGCGGCGGATGAGGCCCAGCATGGACCAGTGGCCGAAGCAGATGGGCGTGCCCGCCATGGGGCGCTTCGAGTATTCGAACCACGGGATCAGGTGCTTGGGTGCGGAGCCGATGTCCTCCTTCTGCTTGAAGTCGAGCTCGGCCGTCTTTTTGTCCACGAAGCGCATGCGCGTGAAGCAGTTGAGAATGGCCTGCATGCGCTCGCCGCCCTTGAGCCTGTCGTCCCAGTCGCTGTTGCCGTACATCTGCTGGAGCATGGCCTTCCAGTCGGGCCCTGACAGCACGGCCTCGGCCTCGCGTGCGAGTCCTCTGGCTTTTTCCCGCGTCCAGAGCGGATGAACGCCCGCATGCACGAAGACGGCGTCCTCGGTCTCGATCATGATGGACTGGTGTCTGAGCCACTCGATGAGTTCGTCCGCGTCGGGCGCCTCGAAGATTTCTCCGATCGTGTCCTTCTTGTGCACCTTGCTCGCACCCGCCGCCACGGCGAGAAGGTGCAGGTCGTGGTTGCCGAGCAGGCATCGCGCCCTGCTGCCGAGGCCAGCGACGCGCCGAAGGGTCGCCAGCGATTCGGGCCCCCTGTTGACGAGGTCGCCGAGGAAGATGAGCGGGGCGTCCTCCGGGAGCTGTTCGAGCAGACCGTCCAGGCTTTCCAGACAGCCCTGCAGGTCGCCGATGGCGAAGTACGGGTTCGTGACCATAAGAATCTCTAATTCGTGCTAGTCTTTACGACAATTTCAGCGTTGATTGTCCCGACTGAGGGACAACCCTGATTTTCTCAATTGTACTTTTTATTGGTCACAAGACAATGAAGCCTGTTCGCAAAGTCGTGTTCCCCGTCAACGGTCTCGGCACCCGCTTTCTTCCTGCCACGAAGGCGATGCCCAAGGAAATGCTCCCCGTGGTCGACATGCCCCTGATCCAGTACGCAGTGGCGGAAGCCGCTGCGGCGGGCATCACCGAAATGATCTTCGTGACCGGCCGCAACAAGCGCGCCATCGAGGACCACTTCGACTCCTATCCCGAACTCGAGCGCGAGCTTGAGGAAAAGGGCAAGGACGAGCTTCTCGAGCTCGTGCGCGGCATCGTTCCCGCCGGCGTCAAGTGCATCTACATCCGCCAGCCCAAGGCCCTCGGCCTCGGCCACGCCGTGCTGTGCGCCAAGCCCGTCGTGGGTGACGAGCCCTTCGGCGTCATGCTCGCCGACGACCTCGTCGACGCTCCGAGCTCCTGCATCGGCCAGCTGACGGCCGTGCGCGAAGCCCGCGGCGGCGGTTCCGTGATCGCCGTTCAGGACGTCGCTCCCGAAGCCACGAACAAGTACGGCATCGTGAGCGTGGATGACACGAGCCTGCAGACCTCCCAGATGCGCGGCATCGTCGAGAAGCCCGATCCCAAGGTCGCGCCGTCCCGCATGGCCGTGATCGGCCGCTACGTCTTCGAACCCGAAGTCTTCGACTACCTCGAGAAGGTCACGGTCGGCGTCGGCGGTGAAATCCAGCTCACCGACGGTATCGCCTCGTCGCTCGACACGGTGCCGACCTACGCCCACCGCTTTGAGGGCACGCGTTTTGACTGCGGCAGCAAGCAGGGCTTCCTTGACGCGACCATTCACTTCGCACGCAAGCGCGGCTTCAAGATCAACTGATCCCGCCATCCGCAAGAATGACAAAAACCCGCACAGGCCGACAGCCGTGCGGGTTTTGTTGTTTCAGAGGGCTTCGGGAGGCCGTCAGGCGCCGCGGACCTTCTTCAGAAGGGCCGTGGTGGAGCGTTCGTGCTCGAACTGAACCGTGACGGTCCTGGCGCCCCAGGTGGAGACGAGCTTCGCCTCGGGGAGGTCCTCGATGCGGTAGTCGCCGCCCTTGACGTAGATGTCGGGGTGGGCGAGCTCGACGGCCTTGAGCGGCACCTTGTCCTGGAAGACGACCACGAGGGAGACGGACTCGAGCGAGGCGAGCACGGCGGCGCGGTCGGCCTCGGTGTTGATCGGACGGTCGTCGCCCTTGCCGAGCATCTTGACGGAGGCGTCGCTGTTGATGGCCACGACGAGACTGGCGCCGAGGCTGCGGGCCTGGGCGAGGTAGGTGACGTGGCCGCGGTGCAGGATGTCGAAGACGCCGTTGGTCATGACGACCGGATGCGCAAGCGCGGCGGCGCGCTCGGCGAGCTCGTCCATCGTGCAGATCTTGCCTTCAAAGGCGGGGGCGGGCAGACGGGTGCTCACGGGAGACTCCTTCGCTTGAGTTGTGCGAACCAGGGGGAGGCGACGGCGTCGGCCAGACTCCTGAAGGCTCCGGTGGCGTCCTCGGAGGGAACGGGGGCCTCAAGGCCGTCGGTGCCGAGCTGAATGCGCTCAACGCAGCCCGCGGCGCGGCCTGCCGTCATGTCGCCCGGCTTGTCGCCGAACATGATCGAGGCCGAAAGGTCGATGCCGAGGTCCTCGGCCGCCTTGAGAAGCATGCCGGGACGGGGCTTCCTGCAGTCGCAGTCCATGCGGTAGGGCGGATTCGCCTTTTCGGGATGGTGCGGACAGAAGTAGACGCCCGCGACGGGTGCGCCCGCCTCGGCGAAGCGGGCCTTCATCCAGTCGGTGAGGCGGGCGAAGGCGGCTTCGTCGTAGTATCCGCGCCCGATGCCCGACTGGTTGGTGACCACGACGAGCAGGTAGCCTGCCTCCGAGAAGGCGCGGGCGGCCTCAAGGACGCCCGGAACCCAGTCGAACTCCTCGATCTTGTGGACGTAGGCGTGATCGATGTTGATCACGCCGTCACGGTCGAGAAATGCGGCCTTCCTCATCATTCTTCCACGTTCGGGAAGGCGGCGAGGAGGTTCTGCATGTACTCGCGGGTGCCCTCCTGAACCGTGCGGAACTCGACGTCGCAGCCGGCCTTGCGCAGGTTCTCGAGGTTGGCCTGCGTGAAGGCCTGATACTTGCCCTTGAGGGCTTCGGGGAACGCGATGTACTCGAGCTCGCCCGTCGCGACGGCCTCTTCGAGCGTGAGCTGCTGCCTGCCGTCGTGTTCGCGCAGGGCGTTGATCACGGACAGGGCGACGTCGTTGAACGGCTGGGCTCGGCCCGTGCCGCAGTTGTAGACGCCGGAGACGGGCTTGTCGAGGAAGTGCATGAGCACCTTGCAGACGTCGCCGACATAGACGAAGTCGCGGGACTGCTCACCGTTGCCGTAGCCGAGGCAGCCTTCAAAGAGCTTGACCTTGCCCGTGCGGCGGTACTGGAAGTACTGGTGGAAGGCGACGGAGGCCATGCGGCCCTTGTGCTGCTCGTTCGGGCCGTAGACGTTGAAGTAACGCAGGCCGATCACGGGAGCGCGAAGGCTCTTGAGTTCGCGGCGAAGCACCTGGTCAAAGAGGTACTTGGAGTAGCCGTAGACGTTGAGCGGGCCTTCATAGCGGACGTCCTCAATGAACTCCTGGTGCGCGCCGTACGTGGCGGCGGAGGAGGCGTAGATGAAGGGAATGCCGAGTTCCTGGGCCCAGCGGTAGAGCTCAAGCGTGTAGCGGTAGTTGTTCTCCATCATGTACTTGCCGTCGTGCTCCATCGTGTCGGAGCAGGCGCCCTGATGGAAGATCGCCTCGGGCTTCGGAGCGGAGCCGTCACGCACGCGGGCGATGAAGTCGCGCTTGTCGAAGTAGTCGGAGATGCTGCACTTGGCAAGGTTCTGGTACTTTTCGCCGCGCTCGAGATTGTCGACGGCGATGATGTCGGTGATGCCGCGCTCGTTGAGGGCGAGAACGTTGTTGCAGCCGATGAAGCCGGCGGCGCCGGTGACGAGAATGCTCATGGCAGTCAATCCTTAAAAGAGTTCTTCATAAGAAACAGTGGCGGTGCCGAGCTTGCCGACGACCACGCCGGCGGCACGGTTGGCCGTGCGGACGGCCTCCTCGACGGGCATGCCCGTGGCGAGCATGGTGGCGAGGATGGCGATGACGGTGTCGCCCGCGCCCGAGACGTCGTAGACCTCGCGCGCCTGAGTGGGCACGGTGATCTGGCCGCCTTCAAAGTAAAGGGTCATGCCTTCCTCGCTGCGGGTGAGGAGGAGGTGCTTGAGGCCGAGCTCGCCGCGCAGGCCCTGGGCCTTGGCGGTGAGCTCCTCCTCGGTCCTCCAGGAGCCGACGACCTGGCGGAGTTCGGAGCGGTTGGGCGTGAGCATCGTGGCGCCGCGGTAGCGCGAGTAGTCGTCGCCCTTGGGATCGATGAGGATGGGGATGCCCGCATCGCGCGCCATGGCGATCATGGAGACGATGTGGGAGAGGCCGCCCTTGCCGTAGTCGGAGAGAATCAGGGCGTCGTGTTCGGCGAGCAGGGCGCGGAACTTGTCGAGGTGCTTGTTGAGGACCTCCTCGGCGGGATGCGACTCGAAGTCGCAGCGAAGCATCTGCTGCTGGCGGGCCACGACGCGCAGCTTGACGGTCGTGTCGAGCGATTCGTCGAACTGGAAGTGCGGCGTGATGCCCTGTTCGCGCGCAAAGCGTTCGAGCATGCGGCCGGGTTCGTCGTTGCCGACGACGCAGAGCAGGGAGGAGCGGGCGCCGATGCTGGCGATGTTGACCGCGACGTTGGCTGCGCCGCCGAGGCGCTCTTCGGTGCGGCTGATGCGCACGACGGGAACCGGCGCTTCGGGGGAGATGCGTTCGGCGTCGCCGAACCAGTAGCGGTCCAGCATGGCATCGCCCGTCACGAGAACGCGGGCTTTGGAAAGAGTCTGTTTGTCCATAAAACTTGCGGGCGGCGCAACGGCCGCCATGGTGGTAGACGTGCCCTGATTGTAATGGTTAGCGGCCCATCGCGTCGGCGCGGCCGCGCGTTTGCCAACGGTTGCAATCGGGTTTTGGGCGGAAGTCACCGATTGGCTACAATTATCTAATTACCTGAAGCAGGCGCAGGCCCCGTTCCGGCGCCTGCGGACTAATACGAGGAGAGAAGTTATGGCGCCCGACGCCTCCATTTTTAAGGCTTATGACATTCGCGGCATTGTTGACAAGACTTTGACGGAGGATGCCGTCCGCCAGATCGGCCGGGTGCTCGGCACGATGGCGCACGAGGCCGGCAGGACCTCGTTCTGCGTCGGCCGCGACGGCCGCCTGTCGGGCGAGAGGCTCGCGGGCGCCCTGATGGAGGGCATCACTTCCGCAGGCGTGGACGTCATCGACATCGGCATGGTGCCGACGCCCGTTCTCTACTTCGCCACCGTCCACTTCGGCAACGGCACGGGCGTCGCCGTGACCGGCTCGCACAATCCGCCCGAATACAACGGCCTCAAGATGATGATCGGCGGCATCACGCTCTTCGCCGACCAGATTCAGGGCATCCTCGCCCGCATTCGGAACGAGGACTGGCGCACGGCCGAGGTGCCGGGCACGATCCGCCGCGAGGACGTGGTGCCCGCCTATCTCGAGCGCGTCCTTTCCGACGTGCGCCTCGAGCGCCCGATGCGCATCGCGATTGACGCGGGCAACGGCGTCGCCGGCCCCGTCGCCGCCAGGCTCTTCAAGTCCCTCGGCTGCGAGGTGACCGAACTCTTCACGGACGTTGACGGCACCTTCCCGAACCATCATCCCGATCCCTCCAAGCCCGCCAATCTCGAGGACCTCAAGAAGGCGGTTCTCGAGGACGGCATCGAGCTCGGCCTCGCCTTCGACGGCGACGGCGACCGCCTCGGCGTCGTGACGAAGTCGGGCGAGATCATTTATCCCGACCGTCAGATGATGCTCTTTGCGAAGGACATCCTCGCGCATCATCCCGGCGCCCAGATCGTCTACGACGTCAAGTGCACGCGCCGTCTGGTGCCCTGGATCGAAGCCTGCGGCGGCGTCCCGACGATCAGCTGCACGGGCCACTCCCTCGTCAAGGCCAAGCTGCGCGAGACGGGCGCTCCGTTCGCGGGCGAGATGTCGGGCCATCTTTTCTTCAACGACGGCCGCTGGCCCGGCTTTGACGACGGCGTTTATGCCGGCGCCCGCATCCTTGAAATCCTTTCCCGCGAGGCGGATCCGACCGCCGCGCTTGAAGCGCTCCCGAGCGCCGTCAACACGCCTGAACTGCAGATCCGCATGACCGAAGGCGAGAACAAGGCCTTCATCGCCCGCCTGCAGAAGGAGGCCCGCTTTGACGACGCGCTTGACGTGATCACGATCGACGGCGTGCGCGTCGAGTGGAACGACGGCTTCGCGCTCGCCCGCTCCTCCAACACGACGCCGGTCGTCGTGCTTCGTCTCGAAGGCGATACGCCCGAGGCGCTTGAGCGCATCAAGAAGACCTTTGCGGAGGTGCTGCTCAAGGTCGAGCCGTCGCTAGAGCTTCCCTTCTGATAGACCGCGTCAGGAATTTTCCTCATGACTGATTCGAACAACTGGACCCTGCTTCCCTTCCTGCGCGACAGCGCAGGCGTGGACACCATGGTGACCGCCTGCGGGATCCGCCTTGACATCTCCCGCCAGCGCCTGACGGGCGAGGACCTCAAGCGCCTTGTCGACCACTGCCGCACGCGCGGCGTCGAGGATGCACACCGCCGCATGATGGCGGGCGAGATCGTCAATCCGAGCGAAGGGCGCGCCGCGCTTCACACCTCGCTGCGATCCTTCTCGGCCAGTGCGCCGAAGTTCGCCGACGTCGACCGCGAGCGCCGCCGCATGCTCGACTTCGCGCGCCAGGTGCGCGAGGGCATCCGCCTCGGCTGCAGGGGCGACCGCATCACCGACGTGATCAATGTCGGCATCGGCGGCTCCGACATGGGGCCGCATGCGGTCTACCATGCGCTTCGTCCCTCCAATCCGAAGATCCGCGTCCATTTCCTCTCCACCGTCGACGGCGTGCTTCTTGAGCGCATTCTCGACGTCTGCAATCCGCTGACAACCCTCGTCGTCATCTCCTCGAAGAGCTTCGGCACCCGCGAGACGCTCGTCAACGCCGCAGCCGTCGACCAGTGGCTGCTCAACCACGGCATCGTGGGCACGGACCGTGCGCACCACATGGTGGTCGTCTCGGCCAATCCCGACGCGGCCGCCCAGATGTGCCTGCCCGAGGAGAACTTCTTCCGCATGTGGGACTGGGTTGGCGGCCGATTCTCCGTCTGGGGCGCAGTGGGCCTGCCGCTCGCTCTCTCTCTCGGGCCCGAGGTCTTCCTCGAGTTCCTGCAGGGCGCGGCCGAAATGGACCGCCACTCGCTGACGGCGCCGCTTGAGAAGAACCTTCCCGCGACGCTGGCCATGATTGCGTTCTGGAACGCCAATCGCCTCGAGATCAGCACGCACTGCGTGCTGCCCTACGACGAGCGCCTGCGCGTGATCGTGTCCTGGCTGCAGCAGCTCGAGATGGAGTCGCTCGGCAAGAACCACACGCCTGACGGCCGCCGCATCCCAGGCAGGACCGGCCAGGCCGTCTGGGGCGCCAACGGTAACGAGGCTCAGCACAGCTTCTACCAGTGGCTTCGCGAAGGCACGGGCCGCGCCAGCATCGATCTCCTCTGGAGCGAGATGCCCGGCCACCGCTATGCGGAGCACTACCGCGTGCTGCTCGCCAACGCCCGAGCTCAGGCCGAGGCGCTCATTATGCGCGATCCCGACAATCCCTGTTTCAACGCCGTCTCGGCCATCGTGATGGACGCCGTGACGCCGCGCCGCCTCGGTGCGCTCATGGCCATGTACGAGCATAAGACGACGATGCTCGGCACGCTCTTCGGCATCAACCCCTTCGACCAGCCCGGCGTTGAGCTCGGCAAGCGCTTGAGCAAGCGCGCCGAATGCGGCGAGGATCCGATGACTGCAGTTGCGGAAGAGGTGAGGTTTTAATTGAAGATCCTCGTCATCAAGTCTTCCTCAATGGGCGACATTATTCATGCGTTGCCTGTGGCTCATGATATCAGGCGGGTTCTGCCCGAGGCCGAGCTTCACTGGGTTGCGGAAGAGAGCTTTCGCGACATCCCAACACTCGCCCCCGCGGTCTCCAAGGTCTACGTGACGGCCTTCCGCCGCTGGCGCAAGGCCATTCTCTCGGGTCCCGTCCGTGCCGAAATGGCCGGCGTGAAGAATGCGCTTCGCGCCGAACACTACGACGTCGTGCTTGACATTCAGGGGCTGATGCGCTCGGCTATGGTCGCCCGCTGGGCCGACGTGCCCGCTACGGGCTACAGTTGGGGTACGGCCCGCGAGCCAATCGCCTCGTTCGCCTATGCCCGCAAGCTTGATCTGCCCGCATCGCTCGGCGCCGTGCGACGCTACCGCATGGCCGCGGCCGAGGCTCTCGGCTACGAGATTGATCCCGAAAGGCCCGTCTTCGGCCTGCAGGCGAATGCGGAGCCGTCCGTGAAGCCCGCCGGTCTCTATGCGGCGCTGGCCGTCAATACGAGCCGCGACGAAAAGCTCTGGCCCGAGGAGCACTGGACACACCTGGGTCGCAAGCTCGCTGGCGCAGGCCTCAGAAGCGTTCTCTTCTGGGGTAACGACGTCGAGCACGAACGCGTGGAGCGTCTGGTCAGGACCATTCCCGGCGCCGAGGTGGCACCGAGGACCTCTCTGGCGACGACGGCCGCCACGCTGGCCCGTGCCGAGTGCGTCGTGGGCGTCGATACGGGGCTTGCCCATCTCGGGGCGGCGCTCGGTCGTCCGAGCGTCGGCATCTTCGTCTCCACGCCGACCGAAACCCTGAAGCTTGTCGGGGACGGTCCCGTGCGTAGCCTCGGCGGTATCGGACAGTGTCCGGACGTCGACGAGGTTTGGAAGGCGCTCGTCGCCGTTCAGGGAGAACGCTTGTGAGAATCACTCCGTCCATGTACAGGGCGGTGAGCGTCGTTGCGCTCCCGCTCGCCAGTCTTTATCTGATGTGGCGCTCTCGCCGCCAGCCCGCTTACCGCCAGTTCTGGGACGAACGCTTCGCCTGGTCGAGCTTTCCGCTCAAGACGGGGCGTCCGCGCGTCTGGATCCACGCCGTGAGCGTGGGCGAGACGAATGCCGCCAAGCCGCTGCTCGAGGCTGTTCTCGAACGCTGGCCTGAGTGCGACGTGCTGCTCACGCACATGACGCCGACGGGTCGCGAGGCGGGCTCCAAGCTTGTGGCGCTCGCGCCCGACCGCATCCACCAGTGTTATCTGCCCTACGACGCGCCGTATGCTGTCGAGAAGTTCTTCCGCCAGACCCAGCCCACGATCGGCATCATCATGGAGACCGAGGTGTGGCCGAACCTCATGAGCGAGGCTAAGCGGTGCGGCGTGCCGATGGTGCTTGCCAATGCACGCGAAAGCGAGAAGTCCCGCGCTCTGGCCGAGAAGTTCCGCGACGTGATGGGGCCTGCCTTCGCCAGCTTCACGGCCATTCTTGCGCAGAGCGAGGAGGACAAGGAGCGCCTCGAGAGCCTTGCTAGATGTAACGTTATCGTCTGCGGCAGCGTCAAGTTCGACATCCGTCCGAACGTCTCGCAGGAGGCCGCCGCGCGTGCCTGGAAGGCGTCGCTCAGCCGCCCCGTCGCGCTCCTCGCCTCGACCCGTCAGGGCGAGGAGGTGCTGTTTGCGAAGGCCATGGCCGCCCGTCCCGAACTTCTCAGGCGTGCGCAGTTCTGGCTGGTGCCGCGTCATCCGCAGCGCTTCGACGAGGTCTTCCGCACGCTCACTGACGCAGGCCTCAAGGTCTGCCGCCGCTCGCAGATTGCGGAGCCAGCCGACGTGCCCGCCGACACCGACGTCGTGCTCGGCGACAGCATGGGCGAAATGAGCTTCTACTGCGCTCTGGCCGACATGACGGCCATGGGCGGATCCTTTCAGAACCACGGCTCCCAGAACGTGATCGAACCCGCGCTTGCAGGCTCGCCCATCGTCGTGGGACCGTCCATCTTCAACTTTCAGAAGGTCATCCGCGACGGCCTGTCCGCCGGCGCCATGGTGCAGGTCGAGACGCCCGAGGAGGCACTCGACCGGTTCGAGCACTGGCTTGACGTTCCCGAAACCCGCGTGAGCGCGAGCGAGGCCGCCCTCGGCTTCTCGAGGCAGTATGCGGGCGCGACTCAGCGAATGATGACGATATTGGAGGTCTTGTGGCAGAAGGCACAGAAAACAGCATCCCTAACGTCGTAAGCATCGCGGGGGTGGACCCCTCGGGCGGTGCGGGCGTTCTCGCCGACGTCAAGGCCATGAGCGCCTGCGGCGCCTATGCCTGCGGCGTCATCGCGGCCCTGACCGCTCAGAACACGCAGACCGTCACGGGCGTCATGCCCGTGCCCGCGACCTTCCTCAAGGAGCAGATCGACACGCTCTTTGACGACGTTCGCATCGACGCGGTCAAGATCGGCATGCTCGGCACGGTCGAGCAGATCGAGACGGTGGCCGACGCGCTCGTGCGCCGCAAGCCCCGCTTCGTGGTGCTCGACCCCGTCATGGTCGCCAAGGGTGGCAGCCGGCTGCTTGCGGTCGACGCCGTCGACGCCCTGAAGGAGAGGCTCCTGCCGCTCGCCACCATCATCACGCCCAACCTGCCCGAAGCCATGTGCTTTCTCGGACGAGAAGAGGACGTGACGGAGGAGGAGTTCCCCGAAGTTGCCCGCGAACTCTGGAAGTTCCTAGGACGCCGAAACGCCTGGGTCTATCTCAAGGGCGGCCATCTTGAGGGCGAGTCCGCCTACGACCTGCTCTTCAACAACGTCGTCTCGGTTCCCTTCACGGCTCCCCGCGTACCGACGAAGAACACGCACGGCACGGGCTGCACGCTTTCGTCCGCCATCGCGGCCTTCCTGCCGCAGTCGGCCGACGTGCCCGAGGCCTGCCGCCGCGCCAAGGAGTACCTGACGGGCGCCGTCCGACACGCATACGAGCTCGACGTCGGCCACGGCCACGGTCCCACGAACCACTTCTGGCGCCTCTGGAAGGAGAGAATGTAAAAATTTGTAACGCTTCCTTGACGGGTGATTGGGAAGACTGGATAATTTCAATCCTCAACGGCGCATTAGCTCAGTCGGTTAGAGCAGAGGAATCATAATCCTTGTGTCCGCGGTTCGAGTCCGTGATGCGCCACCAGATTTCAAAAGCCCCGCCTTCTCCACTGAAGCGCGGGGCTTTTTTCTTTCCCGGGCCGCAGGCCATGGTTCTGCGGCTCTAAACATCGTCCCCGGATCTAAACCGTGCAAGCGAAGAAACTCTATCTGCGCAGCTTCGGCTGCCAAATGAACGACTACGACAGCGGCCGCATCGCCGACCTTCTCAACGCCGAAATGGGCTATGAGCGCACCGACGTGCTTGAGGAGGCCGACCTGGTCGTCGTCAACACCTGCTCCATTCGTGAAAAGGCCCAGGAGAAGACCTTCTCCGACCTCGGCCGCATCCGCGAAGTCAAGAAGACGCGTTCCGGCATGCTGATCGCCGTGGGCGGCTGCGTCGCGAGCCAGGAGGGCGAAAACGTCATCCGCCGCGCGCCCTGCGTCGACGTGGTCTTCGGGCCGCAGACCCTGCATCGTCTGCCCGACATGCTTCGCGCCCGCGTTGAGACGGGCCGTCCACAGGTCGACGTGAGCTTCCCCGAAATCGAGAAGTTCGATCATCTGCCCGCCCCGAAGGCGCATGGCGCCGCCGCCTTCGTCTCGATCATGGAAGGCTGCTCGAAGTACTGCTCCTACTGCGTGGTGCCCTACACCCGCGGCGAGGAGATCTCGCGCCCGATGGTGGACGTCCTCATGGAGGTCGCCCAGCTCGCCGATCAGGGCGTCAGGGAAGTGACGCTTCTCGGCCAGAACGTGAACGCCTATCGCGGCAAGATGCCCGACGGCTCGATTGCGGACTTCGCCCTGCTGCTAGACTACGTCTCCGAAATCGACGGCATCGAGCGCATCCGCTACACGACGAGCCATCCGCGTGAATTCTCCCAGCGCATCATCGACGCCTACGGCCGCCTGCCCAAGCTCGTCAACCACGTGCACCTGCCCGTGCAGGCGGGCTCCGACCGCGTGCTCGCCGCCATGAAGCGCGGCTACACCGCCGCCGAGTACGTCGAGATCACGAGGAAGCTCCGCGAGCTCCGTCCCGACATCTCGATCGCGACCGACTTCATCGTGGGCTTCCCTGGTGAAACGGCCGAGGACTTCGAGGACACGATGAAGCTCGTCGAGGAAGTGGGCTTCGACGCCAGCTTCTCCTTCATCTACAGCCCGCGTCCCGGCACGCCCGCCGCCCGTCTTCCCGACGACACGCCCTATGACGTGAAGCTTGCGCGCCTGCAGCGCCTGCAGGCGACGATCGACGCGAACGCGACCCGCATCAGCGAGAGCATGCTCGGCACCGAGCAGCGCGTGCTCGTGCTCGGCCCCGCGCGCAAGGGCGAGGGCTTCCTCATGGCCCGCACGGACAACAACCGCATCGTGAACTTCGAGGGACCGCTCTCGCTTGTGGACACGATGGTGCGTGTTAAAGTGACGGATGTGTATCCGCATTCGCTTGGCGGACAACTTCTGGACTGACGACCGACCTATGGCTAGTGAAAAGACCGTGCAGCCCGAAACGCTGCGCTACTCCGCAGATGCGGGAAATGCCGAACTTTCCGCGCTCTGTGGCCCGCTTGACGAAAACCTGAGGCAGATCGAGACGATCCTCAACGTGCGCGTCAGCCGCCGCGGGGACGTCTTCCGCGTGACGGGCGAGCTTGAGGCCGCCCGCCGTGCCGTGACGGCGCTCGCAGCCCTGATGACCCGCGTCAAGAGCACGGGCGAGGAGCTGAGCGTCGACGACATTCAGTGGCACTTCGTCGGACATGACGACGAGTACCGCAGCGGCGCCGCGTCCGATCCCGAGGGCGCCGTCGACGACGTCGACCTCAAGGTCCGCCGCCGCGACCTCCAGGGCCGCACGCCCAACCAGCGCCTTTATCTCAAGGCCATCATGGGGCACGACATCAGCTTCGGCGTCGGTCCCGCCGGCACGGGCAAGACCTTCCTCGCCGTCGCCGCGGCCGTCGACGCCTTCGAGCGCGGCACCGTCGAGCGCATCGTGCTCACGCGTCCCGCCGTCGAGGCGGGCGAGCGCCTCGGCTTCCTGCCCGGCGACCTGACGCAGAAGGTCGATCCGTACCTGCGTCCGCTCTACGACGCGCTCTTCGACCTGATGGGCTTCGAGAAGTCCCAGCGCCTCATGGAGCGCCAGTCGATCGAGGTGGCGCCGCTCGCCTACATGCGAGGCCGCACGCTCAACAATGCGTTCGTCATCCTTGACGAGGCCCAGAACACGACGCCCGAGCAGATGAAGATGTTCCTCACCCGCATCGGCTTTGGTTCCAAGGCCGTGATCACGGGCGACGTGACGCAGATCGACCTTCCAAAGGGCGTTCCGAGCGGCCTGAAGCATGCGATCCGCATTCTTGACGGCGTGCGCGGCATCGAGATCACGCGCTTCACGTCCAAGGACGTGGTGCGCCATCCGCTCGTCGCGCGCATCGTCGACGCTTATGAAGAGGCCGCCAAGCAGGATGAGCTTGCGGCCAAGGCCAGAAAAGAGGTGAAAGAATGAGCGAACCTGCAGTGAAGTTTTCGTTCCAGAACGCGGCCGCCTTTCCGCAGCTGCCTTCGCGCTCCGTGATGATCCGCTGGATGACGCGCGCCTGCGAGCTTCCGACGATGATGACGGTCCGCTTCGTCGATCAGGAGGAAGGCTACGAGCTCAACCACTCGTACCGCCACCGCGACTACGCGACGAACGTCCTGACGTTCAACTACACGACCGAGCCCGAGGTGACCGCCGACGTGGCGATCTGCGTGCCCGTCGTCGAACGTGAGGCCGCGGAGCAGAACAAGGAGTTCCGCGCGCATCTCGCACACCTGCTCATCCATGCGGTTCTGCATGCCCACGGGTATGATCATGTTACGCAGGAAGAGGCTGAGGTCATGGAGGCCCGCGAAACCGAGCTCATGCTCTCCCTCAAGTTCCCCAATCCCTACAGCGACCGCATCGGCATGGTGCACGACTGACTCTGACCAAGTTGAAAACAAGCTGTTCCGGCAAATATGTCCAGTTCCTCTGAACCTCCCAGTCCGACCTTGGGCCGGACTTTTCTTGACCGTCTTACCTCCGTCTTCCACGAAGACGAGCTCAACGACCGAGTCGACGTGCTCGAAGTGCTCGGCGAGGCCCGCCGCCGCAATGTGATCGACGACGAAGTGTTCTCCATGATGGAGGGCGCGATGGCCGTTTCCGAAATCAGGGCGGGCGACCTGATGGTGCCCCGCTCCCAGGTGCAGGCCGTCGACTTCTCGGAGCCGCGCGAAGTCTGGCTTCCCGCCCTCATTGCCTCGGGCCACTCCCGTCTGCCCGCCGTCGAGGACGATCTGGACAACGTGCTCGGCATCCTGCACGCCAAGGACCTGCTGCAGGTGCTCATGAATCCCGCGGTCGATCCGAAGACGCTTCTGCGTCCCGCCCGCTTCATTCCGGAAACGCAGCCGATCAACGTGCTGCTGCGCGACTTCAAGGAGACCCGAAGCCATCTGGCCCTCGTCATCGACGAGTTCGGCAGCATCTCCGGCCTCATCACCATCGAGGACGTGCTCGAGCAGATCGTGGGCGAGATTTCCGACGAGTTCGACCATGACGAAGAGGGCAGCAACATCGTCGCCGACGGCGAGGGCCGCTGGCGCGTCAAGGCCATCACGCCCATCGAGCAGTTCAACGACTACTTCAAGTCGAACCTCGAGGACCAGTACTGCGAAACGATCGGCGGTCTCGTGACCGACCGCTTCGAGCATGTGCCGCACACGGGCGAGACCATCGAGGAGAACGGCTTCCGCTTCCGCATCCTCGGGGGCGACGACCGTCAGGCTCGTCTGCTGAGCGTCGAGAGGATCAAGTAGCGTGAGCGAGGCGCCGCACTGGTGGGAGCGCAGGCCCGAAGCGGCGGGCGCGCTCGGCGCCCTGGGCACGGGACTTCTCTTTGGCACGGGGTTTGATCCGCTTGGCTGGCAGTGGATGTCGCTCATCGCGCTCGTCGGCTTCTTCCTCGTCTTCGCGGCGCGTCCGACGCCCGCCCGAGCCGCGCTCGCGGGCTTTCTCTTCGGACTCGGCTGGTTCGTGCCGGGACTCTCCTGGACGATGAACTCCATTGCGGTCTACGGGCGCCTGCCCTGGGTCGTTGCGGCGCTTGCGCTTCTTGCACTGGGCGCCGTCCTTTCTCTCTTTCCCGCCTTCGCCTGCTGGATGGCGAAGAAAGTCGGCGGCGGAAGGCTCGCCACCGAGCTGCCCGCGCTCGCAGGCGTCTGGACCCTTGCGGAATGGCTCAGGGGCGACGCGCTCGCCAATTTCGGCTGGCTCATGCCTGGGTACGCCGTCATCGACACGCCGCTTGCGGGGTGGGCCCCGCTGGGCGGCATCTACGCGGTCACGCTCGCACAGCTTCTCTTCGCGGCGCTCGTCGCCGTCGCGCTCAGCTGCCGCCTTGCCTGGCTTGCGGTGCCCGTCATCGGCGCCGCGCTCATTGCGGGCACGGGGCAGGTCTCCCGACAGCACGCCTGGTCGGAGCCGTCCTCCACGGTGGACGTGCGCATCATTCAGCCCGCGCTGCCCGTGGTCGACGCCTATACGCGCGCCAATCCCGCACAGCGCATCGAGGCGCTCTTTCCCGCCGCCTTCAAGCCGTGGCCCGCATCCGACAGGCCCCGCCTGCTGCTGACGCCCGAGGGCATCGTGAACGTGCCCGTGAGTCGTCTCGGCAGGGAGGCGGCAGGCAGGCTCGTACTCCTTCAGGAGAAGACCGAGGCGAGGGTGCTCTTCAACGGCTTCCGCAAGGACGGCCCCCGCTTCTTCAACACCTCCTTCGTTCTGGACGAGGGGCAGATCGCCTACAGGCTCGACAAGCGCGAACTCGTGCCCTTCGGCGAATACGTGCCTGCAGGCTTCCACTGGTTCGTCGAGATGATCGGCATTCCGATGTCGGACCTGACGCGGGGCGACGCCGTGCAGCCGCTCCTGTCGCTCGGAGGGGCCGATGCGGGCATTCTCATCTGCTACGAAAACCTCTACGGCAGCGTGGTCCGCTCCTTCTGGCAGTCCCGCTCGCCCGACTTCCTCATCGTGACGTCCAACCTCGGCTGGTTCGGACGCTCCGTGCTCGGACAGCACCTCACGATGAGCCGCATGCGCGCGATGGAAAGCGCAAGGCCGCTAGTGAGCGTGAGCAACACGGGCATGAGCGCCCTCGTCAACTCGAGGGGCGAGATCGCGGCCATGCTCAGGATCGATGGTCCCGATGCCGCGACCATGCCGCTTCTGGGCGCTACGGGCTCGCCCACGCCCTATGTGAGGCTCGGCAGCTGGCCCGCGCTGCTCGCATCGCTCGTTCTGGCGCTCTGCGCCGTGCTCGTCCGCTTAGGGACAGCCAGAATCCGAGCGGGCAAGGCAAAGGGCTTATAATTCAACCTTTGAGCTCCCGTTTCCGTCAGGAAAGGGAGGGCTCCCTCATTTTTTGAATCAACAGGCGCCGACAAGAATCGGCGGCATAGAGAATGATTACCTTTCAGGAAGTAATCCTGCGCCTGCAGGAATATTGGAACCGTCAGGGCTGTGCTTTGCTGCAACCGATCGACTTGGAAGTCGGTGCCGGCACGTCCCATACTGCGACCTTTCTGCGGGCTCTGGGGCCGGAACCCTGGCGTGCCGCCTACGTTCAGCCCTCGCGTCGTCCGAAGGACGCCCGCTATGGTGAAAATCCGAACCGCCTCCACCAGCACCACCAGTTTCAGGTCGTGCTGAAGCCGGCTCCGACGAACATCGTCGACCTCTATCTGGGCAGCCTTCGCGCGCTCGGCATCGACACGGAAGTCAACGACATCCGCTTCGTCGAGGACAACTGGGAAAACCCGACGCTCGGCGCCTGGGGTCTCGGCTGGGAAATCTGGATGAACGGCATGGAAGTGACGCAGTTCACGTACTTCCAGCAGGTGGGCGGCCTTGAATGCAAGCCGATCACGGGCGAAATCACGTACGGTCTCGAGCGCCTGACGATGTATCTGCAGAACTGCGACAACGTCTTCGACCTCGTCTTCACGACGTGGACCGATCCGGACGGCACGGAACGCAAGCTCACCTACGGCGACGTCTTCCACCAGAACGAAGTCGAACAGTCCGTCTACAACTTCGAGGCCAGCGACTGCGAGAAGCTTCTCAAGCAGTTCGACTACTTCGAAAGTGAAGCCAAGCGCCTGATGGACCTGAACCTGGCCCTGCCCGCCTACGAAATGGTGCTCAAGGCCGGCCACACCTTCAATCTGCTTGACGCCCACGGCGCCATCTCCGTGACCGAACGCGCCGCCTACATCGCCCGCATTCGCAACATCTCCCGCTCTGTGGCCCAGAGCTACTACGATTCCCGTGAACGTCTGGGCTTCCCGATGCTCGCCAAGTCCGCGGAATAATGCGAGTGGAGGAAAAGAAGAAAATGACGAATTTGCTCGTTGAACTGCAAACCGAAGAACTCCCGCCGAAGGCCCTCGAAAAGCTTTCCGAAGCTTTCGCCGCCGGCGTCGAACAGCATCTCAGGAACCGCGGCTTCCTCGCCGAAGGTTCCGTCACCACGGCCTACGGCTCTCCGCGCCGCCTTGCCGTGCACATCACGAACGTGCTTGAAAAGAGCCCCGACGAAGCCTTCACGCAGAAGCTCGTCCCGGTGCGCGTCGGCATTGCCGCCGACGGCTCCGCCACGCCGGCTCTCGTCAAGAAGATGAACGCCCTGGGCATCACGTGCGACGTCGCCGAGCTCAAGCGCGTCAACGACGGCAAGAATGAACAGCTCGTCTTTGAAGGCGTCCGCCCGGGCATCGTGCTCGCCGAAGGCCTCCAGACCGCTCTTGACGCCGCCGTCAAGAACCTCCCGATTCCGAAGGTCATGACCTACCAGCTCGCCGACGGCGAGACGACGGTCGCCTTCGTCCGTCCGGTCAAGCATCTCACCGCCCTCTACGGCGAACAGATCGTTCCGGTCAAGCTCTTCGGTCTCGACGCCGGCCGCATCACGCGCGGCCACCGCTTCCACACGACGGAACCGGTCACGCTCTCCTGCGCCGACGCCTATGACGCCGAGCTCAAGGCCGCCAAGGTCATGCCCTGCTACGCCGAGCGCCGCGAACTCCTTCGCAAGCTCCTCACGGAGCGCGCCGCCCAGATCGGCGGCACGGTCATCATGCCGGAAGACCTTCTCAACGAAGTGACCGCCCTGACCGAATGGCCGATCATCTATGAAAGCTCGTTCGAAGAAGAGTTCCTCGCCGTTCCGGAAGAGTGCCTCATCCTCACGATGCAGCTCAACCAGAAGTACTTCGCGCTTCGCGACGCCGAAGGCCGCCTGATGAACCGCTTCCTCCTCGTCTCCCAGCTTGAGGCCAAGGACGGCGGCGCCGCCATCTCTTCGGGCAATGCCCGCGTCGTGCGCGCCCGTCTTGCCGACGCCAAGTTCTTCTACGATCAGGACCGTCAGGAAAAGCTCGAGACCCGCGTTGACGGCCTCAAGCACGTCGTCTACCACAACAAGCTCGGCAGCCAGGCCGAACGCATGCTCCGCGTCAAGACGATGGCCGGTCTCTTCGCCGACCTGATCGGCGCCGACCGCGCCAAGGCCGAACGCGCCGCCATGCTCGCCAAGGCCGACCTCCGCACGCTGATGGTCGGCGAGTTCCCCGAACTCCAGGGCATCATGGGCGAGTACTATGCCAAGTACGACGGCGAAGCCGAGGAAGTGGCGCTTGCCATCCGCGAACACTACCAGCCGCGCTACGCCGGCGACGCCCTGCCGTCCACCCCGGTGAGCCTCGCCACGGCCCTCGCCGACAAGATGGAGACCCTGATCGGCCTCTTCGGCATCGGCCAGATGCCGACCGGCGAAAAGGACCCGTTCGCGCTTCGCCGCCACGCCCTCGGCGTGCTGCGCATGCTCATCGAAAAGGCCCTGCCTGTCAGCCTCAACACGCTGATCGATGCCGCCTGGGAGGCTGAAAAGGCCGTTCCGGGCGTGACGGACCACCGTGAAGAGCTCCGTCAGTTCTTCCAGGACCGCCTGCGCGTCATGCTCCGCGACGCCGGCTACACCACGCTCGAAGTGGACGCCGTCCTCGCCCTGAATCCGGAAAAGCTCGACGAGCTTCCGAAGCGCCTCGCCGCCGTCCGCGCCTTCATGGCGCTGCCGGAAGCCGAAGCCCTGACCGCCGCCAACAAGCGCATCGGCAACATCCTCAAGAAGATCGAGGGCGAAGTCTCGACGGTCGTCAACGAGGCCCTTCTTGCCGAAGACGCCGAAAAGCAGCTCTTCGCCGCCATCAACGACGTCGAGCCCAAGGCCCTTCAGCACTTCGCCGCCGGCGAATACGAGCAGATGCTCGCGACGCTTGCCGTTCTTCGCGGCCCGGTCGACAGCTTCTTCGACAACGTCATGGTCAACGCCGAGGATCCGGCCCTGCGCGCCACGCGTCAGGCCCTTCTGAAGCGCCTCTACGACGTCATGAACAAGGTTGCTGAAATCGCCCGTCTCGCCAAGTAAGCGACGTGCGCCGAAACGGCCCTTTCGAGGGCCGTTCAGCAGGGATCCAAAACGGTATGATTTCGTTTTGGATCCTTTTTTTTATCCGGCTCTGCAGGCCGGACATTCCAACATGAATCTTCTTCGAGGCTGGCTCTTCTACATCGTCCTGAGCCTTTCGATTCTGGTCCTTGCGGTCTGCGTGCTCTGCACGACGCCCTTTGCGAGCGTGAAGTGGCGCTATGAGGCCATCTGCCGTCCGTGGGCGAAGTTCGTGCTCGCACTGCTTCGCGTCATCTGCGGCATCAGGCTCGAGATGAAGGGCATGGAGAACCTTCCGCCCGCCGACACGCAGGCGGTCGTGCTGATGAAGCACCAGTCCGCCTGGGATCCGTTCTGGCTCGGCGCCTATCTTCCCGCGCCTGCCTGCTTCATCTACAAGCGCTCGATCAACTGGATTCCGGTCCTCGGCTGGGTGGTCTGCGCCATGGACATGCTGGCGATCGACCGCAACAAGGGCCGCTCCGCCTTCGAGGCCTTCATGAAGAAGGGCCCCGTGAAGCTCCGCGAGGGCTTCTGGATCAGTCTCTTCCCCGAAGGCACCCGCGTGCCGCCGGGAGAGCGCGTGCGCTACAAGACGGGCGGCGCCCGCTTCGCATGCCAGAGCGGGACGCCCATCGTGCCCGTCTGCCACAATGCAGGCCACTGCTGGCCCAAGAACTCCATCGCCAAGCATCCCGGCACGATCACCGTGAGCGTCGGCCCCGTCATCGAGACGAAGGGCAGGGATCCGCATGAGGTGACGGCCGAAGTCGAAAAATGGATTGAAGATGAGCTTGAACGAATTGATGCCTGAAGCCGGCAGGGGGCTGTCTCTTCGATTGACGCCGCACCTGAGGACCGTGACGGCGGAAGACGGCGAGCGCATCGAATATCTGTTCAAGCCCTCCCGCCGCTGCAGGACTCGTCTCATCCTGAGCTACGATGCCAGGCAGGACAGGCCCGTGTTGACGGCTCCGTACCGCTTTGCCGGTCAGCAGGTGAGCGATGAATCCGTTTTTCTGCGGGGCGATGAATTCGTTCTTCAGCAGAGGGAGTACGTCAGGCGGCTGCGGGCGCATACGCTTGCAGTCCATAACGCTGCGTACGGCATTGAAGGCGGCAGCGGGTACATTCTCTACCGCGGCAGGAAGACGGCCGTTGCGGTCGACGCGACGGCGAAGACTTCGTACGTCGACGTGTCGGGAGACGACGCCGTCATTCGTCTGGCGCTGCCGCAGACATGCTCGAGAGAGGACGTCGACAGGGCGTTGCTGGCCCTTTTCAAGGCGCAGGCCAAAACGGTGCTGGGCGACCTGATGGAGGCCTATCGCGGCAGTGCCCGCCGCTGGCCCGCGTCGTGGAGGCTCTCAAGCGCGAAGACGAGATGGGGATGCTGTACGCTGAGGAATACGATCAGGCTCTCCTGGAGGCTGATCTTCCTTGATGATGCGGTCGCCTCCTACGTGATCGCGCACGAACTTGCGCACCTTGAGCATTTCAATCACTCGAAGGCCTTCTGGAAGGAGGTGGAGAGGCTCTGCCCGGACTGGCGGGTGCTGCTCGCCAGACTCAACGCGGCGATGGTGCTGCCCGACCTGGAGGGGTCGGGCAGTGAGGCTCAGACGGCGTCGGCGTGATGCGGCAGATTGGCCGCCTCGCGCGCCAGGCGCACGAAGGCCGCCACGTCGAGCGTTTCGGCGCGTGCGGCGGGATTGACGCCCGTGCGTTCGATCGCGGCGTCGTCCATGAGGGTGGAGAGCGCGTTGCGCAGCGTCTTGCGGCGCTGCTGGAAGGCGAGCGCGACCACCTGGGAGAAGATCTCCATGTCGACTTCGGGAAGCGACTCGACGGGGCGCGGCACCATGCGCACGATCGAGGACGTGACCTTGGGCGGCGGCACGAAGGCGCCGGGCGGCACGTCGAAGAGCTTGTGCATGACGTAGCGGTACTGGAGCATCACGCTCAGACGGCCGTAGGTCTTGCTGCCGGGCTCGGCGACCATGCGGTCGACCACTTCACGCTGGAGCATGAAGTGCTGGTCGATGACGCGGTCCGCAGCGCTCATGAGCGCGAAGAGGAGCGGCGAGGAGATGTTGTAGGGCAGGTTGCCGATGATGCGCAGGCGGCGGCCCTCAAGGACGGTCGTCCAGTCGAGCTTCAGGGCGTCGGCCTCGATGAGCGTGAGCTCCTCGGGGGAGAACTGCTCGCGCAGGAACTGGGCGAGGTCGCGGTCGATCTCGACGGCGGCTTCGTGGCCTGCGCAGGCGATGACTTCGCGCGTGAGCGCGGCCTGGCCCGGGCCGATTTCAATGAGAGCGTCGCCCGGCTTCGGGTCGATGCCGCGCACAATGCGCTCGATCCAGTGGCGGTCATGAAGGAAGTTCTGACCGAAGCGTTTGCGGGCCTTGTGCCCTTCAAGCCATTCTTGTTTCACGGTTCTTCGATAAAAAGTGTGCTAATCGGAGGGCGGAGATCATGCTCGTGTCGTCCGCCTTGCCCTGTCCGGCGATGTCGAGCGCAGTGCCGTGGTCGACCGAGGTCCTGATGTAGGGAAGCCCGAGCGTCACGTTGACGCCCTCGGCGAAGCCCACGTGTTTGAGGACGGGAAGTCCCTGATCATGGTACATGCAGAGCACGGCGTCGTAGCGGTCCCAGTGACCGGGCACGAAGGCCGTGTCGGCGGGCACGGGACCGTCGGCGTGAATGCCGCGGCTGCGCGCTCTTTCCAGAGCGGGCGTGATCGTGTCGATTTCCTCGCGGCCCATGTGGCCGTTTTCACCTGCGTGCGGGTTGAGGCCCGTGACGAGGATGCGGGGCTTGCTCAGGCCGTAGTCGCGCGCGAGCGCCGTGTTGAGCGTGTCGAGCACTTCGTCGAGCAGCTCGCCCGTGATGGCCTCGGAAAGTCTGGCGATCGGCAGGTGAGTGGTGGCGAGGGCCACCTTCATCGCGTCCGTGCGGGCGTTCGACGTGAGCATCATGACGACGCGCCTGACGGCGCAGAGATCCTGGAAGAACTCGGTGTGGCCCGTGAAGGGCACGCCGGACTCGATGATGATGCTTTTCTGAACGGGCGCCGTGACGACGGCGCTCCATTCGCCTGCGGCGGCGCCTTCATGAGCCGCGCGCAGGATGTCGAGCACGTAGGCCGAGTTGCGGGCGTCGAGCCTGCCGGGTTCGGCAGGCGCCCGAAGCGGCACGTGACGGATGGAGACGTGCGCGGGCAGGGGCCAGGCGATGCCGAGGCGGCGGGCCTCGGCTTCAAGCAGCGTGCGGTCGCCGATCAGGACGATCGGGTCGGACACGGCGGCTGCGGCCTTGAGCGAGACTTCCGGTCCAATGCCGGCAGGCTCGCCGGTCGTGACGGCAACGGACCGGAGTTCAGTCATGGTTCGCCTCAGTAGTGGCTGTCGCGGATTTCAACGTAGGCGCGGTCGCGGAGCTCGCGCTGCCAGTTGTAGACGGCCTCGCCGAGCTTCTTCTCGCGAAGCTGCTGTCGGGCGGCGATGCGCATGCGCTGCGGATTGCCGTTCTTTTCCATGCGGCGCTCGATCACCTGGATGAGGTGGTAGCCGAACTGGGACTTGATCGGTTCGGAGACCTCGTTGGGCTTGAGCGAGTTCATGGCCTTTTCGAATTCGGGCACGGTGTCGCCGGGCTGGAGCCAGCCGAGGTCGCCGCCGCGGGTTGCGCTGTTGTCGACCGAGTGCAGGCGGGCCATCGTGGCGAAGTCGGACTCGCCCGCGTCGATGCGGCGCTTGATGTCGTTGAGGCGGTGGATCACCTCGCCTTCGGGCGTGATGTCGCTCACGAGCATCAGGATGTGGCGGGCGTGGGTCTGTTCGACCGGGCCGCCGGCGAGCTTGAACTGAACGCCGTCACGGGTGTCGGAGACGCGCATGACGTCCCAGGCGTCCTTGCCCTTGATGATGTAGACGCCCTTCCTGGGGGATTCCTTGAGCACGTCGGCCATGACGTTGGGTAGCGACTGCAGGCTGCGCCAGCCGATGTCGCCGCCCTGCAGCGCGTCGGAGGCGCGCGAGTAGGTGGCGGCGAGCATGGCGAAGTCCTCGCCTGCGCGGGCGCGCTCGGCGATCTCCTCGGCATGCTTCTTGAGCGTTTCGGTGTTGTCGGGATGGTCGATCGGGATCAGGATGTGCTGGATGTGGAATTCCGTCGTGTTGCCCGTCGTGAAGCCGGCCTGCTCGGCGAGGTAGGCATCGATTTCACTTTCGGGAATCTGGATCTTGGCGTCGACCTCGCGTTCGCGCAGGCGCTGCGTCGTGATTTCGTCGCGGATCTCCTCGCGGAAGGAGGAGAAGGAGACGCCGTCGGCCATCAGGCGCTGACGGAGCTGGTCGACCGACAGGTTGTTCTGACGGGCGATTTGCTCAATGGAGGCGTTGACCATCTGGTCATCGATGCGGATGCCGGTTTCGCGGGCGCGCTGCTTGATGGCGCGTTCGAAGATCAGGCGTTCAAGCACCTGGGCGCGGAGCTGCTCCATCGGCGGGAGCTGGATGTTCTGGCGGCGCAGGTTGATGGCGACGACGTGCGTGCGCTCCTGAAGCTCGCGGTCCGTGATGACGTCGTTGTTGACGACCGCCACGATGCGGTCGAGTTCGACGTTGCCGGCCTGCGGCTGGACGACGGGAGCTGCCTGCGCAGATTCGGTAACGGCCTGCTCGGCGGCGAAGGCGGTGCTGAGGGCGGCCATGCTCATCGTCAGCACGGCAATGGTCTTGAGCTTATTCATAGTAATCGTACTGTCCAATCTTGTCGGGAACACGGGTGGTGGTCTGATAACCCTTGATGTTCCTCTGGAGTTCAGAAAGCGGGCTTGTGCCAATACTACCCAAGCCGTTGAGCTCGAGTTGTAAGAAGAAGTTGGTCTCGTCGTTGTTGGACGCCGTCGTGTAGCGCTGTGCGGCAAAACGAAGCGTCCAGCAGTCGTGCAGGTACTCGACGCCGCCGATCATCTCGATGGCCTTGTCCTGCAGGAGCGAGTAGTTGTAGCGGAAGAGGCCGAACAGACGATTCGTGATCGGCCACTGGACCGCCAGATCGATCTGCTTGATGTAGTCGTTCTGGTAGTCCGTGTAGTCGCTCTCGGACGAGTAGTTGTAGCGGTAGTAGAGGCCGACGAGGGACATCGGGCGGGGCTGCCACCTGACGCCCGCCTTGGTCTTAACCCAGCGGCTCATCGCCGAGGAGTACTGGCCGCTCACGTCCGTCGTGATCGAGTGCGTCAGGCGTGCGGCCACACTCGCGAGCAGGTCGCTGCGAACGTCGGTGCGAAGCGGGCTTTCGCGCATCGGGGTGTCGCCCGGCGCGTAGAAGTTGACGCGCTGGTCCGAGAAGTAGTTTCGCTGACCCACGCTGGCTTTGAGGAGCTCAAGGCCGCTCGCTTTGTCGATGTAGCGGGTGGTGAGCACGCTCGTCAGTTGGTTGGCCTCGCTCACGCGATCGTAGCCAGAGAAGATGTTCTCTGAGAAAAGAGTCGCGAAGTTCAGGTCAGCGATCGCCGTGTCGAAGACGGGCAGGTCGTCCTGATTGCGGTACGGTATATACGCGTAGAAGACGCGCGGCTCAAGCGTCTGGTACGCCTCGTGGTTGAACCAGACGGTATCGCGGTCGAAGACAAGGCCCGCGTCAAGGCTGAACATCGGCGTCGTGCGGTGCGGGGCCTTGTTGGTGAAGCGGCCCGCGTCGCGGTTCAGGTTCTCGAGCTGGTACCATGTGCCTAGGAAGGTGCCCTTGGGCACGACGAACCAACCCGCGCCGCGTATCGGATAGGAGACCGTCTGCTCGAAGACGAATCGGTCGCCCGTCGTGAACGTCGGATGCTCGAACCTCGTCGCCTCGATGGTCGTGCCGACCTCGAAGCCGTAGAAGTTGCCGTTGTAGCCGTTGAAGGTGATCTGGGGCACGCGTTCATATGGCTTGTAGTAGCCGATGTGGTCGAAGGTGAGCGCCTGGTTTTTCTTGACGTTGATCGACGTGTTCCAGTACGTCTCGTCGTAGCGCAGGGCGTACTCCTGCGGCAGGACGGTTTCGGAGGAATCTCGGATGTTGCTCGAGAAGTCGCTGATGAAGTCGTCGTCGGAGACGCGGTTGTAGTCGACGAAGGCACTCAGCTTGTCGCGGCGCCAGCTCATGTCGACGTGCAGGCTCGAACGGCTGTCGTTCATCTCCTTGTCGTTGTGCATCAGCGCGTAGTCGACCGTCGTCTCGAAGTTGTTGTAGAGAAACCTGGCCTCGGTGTCTAGCATGACGCCCCGCTTGGTCATCAGACGGGGCGTCAGTGTAAGGTCGTAGTTGGGCGCGATGTTGAAGTAGTACGGGACCGCGAGGTCAAAGCCGCGGGTCGAGCTCATGCCGAAGGTCGGCACGAGGAAACCGGAGCGGCGCTCACGGCTCACGGGGAAGGAGAACCACGGGGAGCCGAAGACGGGCACACCCATGAAGTGCAGTAAGGCGTTCGTGCCCGTTGCCGTCTGGTCGTACTCGTCGATCTCGAGTTCGTTCATCTTGATGAACCAAGCTTCGTCGTCGCGCTTGCAGGTCGTGACCTTGGCGTCGTCAAAGACGGTCGATTCCCCCGAGATGAAGCGGATGTTCTTCGCGCAGCCGCGGATGTTGCGCGGCGCGTATTCGTATTCGGCGTTCGACATGTCGCCCGTGCGCGGCGAGATCTTGAAGCGCATGGACGGACCCGAGAAGGAGGCGCCTTGGCGAGAGATGCGCGCGTTGCCAACGGCCTCGACTTCGTCGCTTTCCTGCGTGTAGGTGATGCGGTCGCCCTTGAGGACGGTGCCGGCGCGGCGGATCTCCGCGTTGCCGTAAAGGTGGAGCTGGTCTTCGGGGTTGCCTTCGATGCGGTCGGCGGACACGAAGCTCGCGGCGTCCGAGTCGGGGGTTGCGCGGGACGGATCGAGCGTCGTCACGGATTCGAGGGACACCACGCTGCTTGTCTGAGCGGCCAGCGCAATGGAGGTGTAGGCCATGGCGGCCAGCGCGATGCTTACGCTGATCGCGGTCTGTCGGGGACGCGGGAATGACATGAAAAAACGGTGAGAGTGACAGCCTGTGGGCAGGCCTATAAAATGACGTCAAGACAATTGAAGGATTATAAAGCCCCGTCATTCCCGAGGGGCGCCGCGCAGTGCATAAAATCCCTGCGGGCTTCAGATCCTTCGGCACTAGAGGACGACGAAAACATGACGAACAGCGCGGCCGCCTCCGCCTTCGGGCAGTGGCTCCAGAGCATTTCCCCGAAATATCAGCTCGATCTGACGACGGTAAGCCGTGCAGGTGCGGACGCTGGCTTCAGGTCCTATCACCGCATTGCCGCCGCCGACGGCCGCAGCTTCATCGCCATGAATGCCGAGGGCGAGACGCCCGAGAGCTTCGCTTCCTTCATCAAGGTCGACGGCCTGCTGAGGAACGAGGCGGGCCTCAACGCCCCCGAAATCTTCGAGGCCGACACGGACCATCGCTTCATGCTGCTCTCCGACCTCGGCAGGGAGACCTATCTTGACGTCCTCAACGAGGACAACGCCCGAGAACTCATGGATCGCGCCACCACGGCGCTCGTCGCGTGGCAGAAGATCTCCCGCCCGAACGTGCTTCCCGCCTACAGCCGCGAGGTCCTGCAGCGCGAGCTCGATCTCTTCCCGACTTGGTACGTGGGCCGCCACCGCGGCGTCGAGTGGACCGAGGAGCAGCAGAAGTGGTGGAGGATGACCACCGAGGCCATTCTCGACACCAACTGCCGCGAGGCCCTCGTCTTCGTGCACCGCGACTTCATGCCGCGCAACCTGATGGTCTCCGATCCGATGCCCGGCATCCTCGACTTCCAGGACGCGCTCTACGGTCCGCTCAGTTACGACATCGCCTCGCTCCAGCGCGACGCCTTCATCTCCTGGGACGAGAGCTTCGTGCTCGACACCACGATCCGCTACTGGGAGAAGGCCCGCAAGGCGGGCATCCCCGTGCCCGCCGACTTCGGCAACTTCTACCGCGACGTCGAGTTCATGGGCGTGCAGCGCCATCTGAAGGTGCTCGGCATCTTCGCCCGCCTCAACTACCGCGACGGCAAGCCCAAGTACCTTGAGGACACGCCACGCTTCATCCAGTACGTGCGCAAGACGGCCCGCCGCTACATCCAGCTCTCGCCGCTCACGCACCTCATCGACGACCTCGAGGGCTCCGAAACGTCTTTCGGCTACACCTTCTGACGGTCATGCGCGCTCTGATCCTCGCGGCGGGGGAAGGCCGCCGCATGCAGCCCATCACGTTCACGACGCCCAAGCCCCTCGTCGAGGTGGCGGGGACGCCCATGGCCGTTCGCCAGATTCTTGCACTCAGGAAGGCGGGCGTCGAGGAGATCGTCCTCAACGTCGCTCATCTCGGCGACAGGATCGTGGAGACGCTTGGAGACGGCTCCGCCTGGGGCGTGCGCCTGCGCTATTCGGTCGAGGGCCGCACAGCGGGCGAAGCCCTCGAGACGCTCGGCGGAATCGCGAAGGCGCTTCCGATGCTCGATGACGGCGACGGCGCCTTCATCGTCGTCGCGGGCGACATCGTGACTGACTTCGACTACTCGCGCCTTGTGCGTGCGGGCCGCGCTCTCGCGGGCTCGGACGCAGTTGCGCACCTCGTGCTTGCGCCCAATCCCTCCTACCATGCCGACGGCGACATGACGCTGGATGAGCAGGGGCTCGTCCGAAGGGAGCCGAGGACGCACACGTTCTCGAGTCTCGGCGTCTACGGGACGTCGCTCTTCGAGGGCGTCGAGCCTGTTCGTGCAAAGCTCTTCCCGTGGCTCTGGCAGTTCTGCGAGGCGGGACGCGTCACGGGCGAGGTGTACGCGGGCATGTGGTTCAACGTGGGCGACGTGCGCGAGCTCGCGCTTGCCGAGGCGCGAATTCGAAACCAAATGGAAAAGTGAGGGCACGGCAGGGCCTGCGCGCCGGTCGTGTCGGTAGAATGTGGCGGTCGGGCGCTCCCCGTGTGCAGAGCGCCCTCCGAATAACGTGAGAAGAGAGTGAAGCTCGGTCCCTACGCCGTCGATGTTCCCGTCATGCTGGCCCCCATGGCCGGCATGAGCGATCTGCCCTACCGCGAGATCTGCCGCGCCCATGGTGCGGGATATGCGGTGGGCGAAATGACGACCTGCCAGCCGCAGTTCAGGACGAGCCGCAAGAGCGCCACGCGCTGGGCCTGTGACGCAGAGTCGGGGCTGCGCGTCGTGCAGCTTCTCGGAGCCGATCCCGCCATGATGGCCGACGCCGCCCGCTATGCCGAGGATTCGGGCGCGCAGGTGGTCGACATCAACATGGGCTGTCCCGCCAAGAAGGTGCTTCAGACGGCGTGCGGCAGCGCGCTCATGAAGGACGAGGCGCTGGTGGCGCGGATTCTCGAGGCCGTGTGTGCGGCCGTCTCCGTGCCCGTGACGCTCAAGATCCGCACGGGCTGGGACAGGGAGCACAGGAACGCGCTCGCCATTGCGGGCATCGCCGAGCAGGCGGGCGTCGCCATGCTGACGATCCACGGCAGGACGCGCGAGGACGGCTTCAGGGGCGAGGCCGAGTACGAGACGATCAGGACCGTGAAGGCCGCCGTCTCCATTCCCGTCATCGCCAACGGCGACATAGACTCGGGCGAGAAGGCGAGGCGCGTGATGGCGCTTACGGGCGCCGACGGCGTGATGATCGGCAGGGCCTCCTACGGCAATCCGTGGATCTTCTCGGAGGTCGGCGCCGCCCTCGGCCATCTTCCCGAAAGGAAGGCGCCGGGGCTTGAGGAACGACATGCGGTCATTTGCGACCACATGCGCCGTCATTTTGACTATTATGGCGGTGCTAGAGGTGCCGTGACCTTCAGGAAGCACCTGAGCCATTATTTGAAGGGGCTGCCGGGCTCCGAGGCGTTGTTGGGCGAGTTGTTCGCCACGTCCGATGCGGACGTCCTCGGTGCGGCCGTCAGCCGTTATTTTGAGAGGTTGCAGGATGACGAGCAGGGACTTGGATGACAAGGCGATTGTCCGCCGCAAGCCTGAAGCGCCGCAGATCAGGCTGATCAGGCAGACGAAGCAGAGAGTCAAGCCGGGACTTGACTTCGAGGGCGTTACGCTGGAAAACCTGGCGAAGGACATGCCCGAGCTCAAGGCGGGTCGCATTGAAGAGGCCGTGATCGTCCAGCTCAACCAGTACTTCCAGCAGCTCGGCGGTTCGCAGCCGCATCCTCTCTACAGTCTGGTCATGGAGACGGCGGAGCGTCCGCTGCTCATCTACGTGATGAAGCTCTGCCGCAACAACCAGATTGAAGCCGCAAAGATTCTTGGCATTAACCGAAATACTCTGCGCTCGAAGCTTCGCATTCACAAGCTTCTGCCTGGAGAAAGTTCATAAGGAAATAAGCAATGAAGAAACAGGCTCTTATCAGCGTGTCCGACAAGACCGGCGTCGTGGATTTTGCCCGCGAGCTCGTCGCTCTCGGCTACCACATCCTCAGCACGGGCGGCACCGCCAAGCTCCTCACGAAGGAAGGCGTCCCCTGCCAGGAAGTCGCCGACTACACGGGCTTCCCTGAAATGCTCGACGGCCGCGTCAAGACGCTCAACCCGAAGATCCACGCCGGCATCCTCGCCCGTCGTCCCGTCGCCGAGCACATGGCCGCTCTCGAAGCCCACGGCATCGCCCCGATCGACATCATCTGCGTGAACCTCTATCCGTTCGAACAGACGATCGCCAAGCCGGACTGCACGTTTGAAAACGCCATCGAGAACATCGACATCGGCGGTCCGACGATGATCCGCGCCGCCGCCAAGAACCACGAGTCCGTCGCCGTGATCGTTGATCCGACCGACTACGCCTCCGTCGTCGCCGAAATCAAGGCCGAAGGCGGCGTCACGGCCTCGACGCGCCTCGAGCTCGCCAAGAAGGTCTTCGCCCATACCGCCCGCTACGACGGCATGATCACGAACTACCTCACGAGCCTTGACGAAAACAACCAGCGCACCCGCTTCCCGCAGGTCCTCACCCGCCAGTGGGAAAAGGTCCAGGACATGCGCTACGGCGAAAATCCGCACCAGGCTGCCGCCTTCTACCGCGAATCCTCCGTTGCGCCGGGCCTTCTCGCCGGCTATGAACAGCTTCAGGGCAAGGAACTTTCCTACAACAACATCGCCGACAGCGATGCCGCCTGGGAATGCGTCCGCTCCTTCGAGGCTCCCGCCTGCGTGATCATCAAGCACGCCAATCCGTGCGGCGTCGCCGTGGGCATCAGCTCCGCCGAAGCCTACTCCAAGGCCTTCCAGACGGACTCCAAGTCCGCCTTCGGCGGCATCATCGCCTTCAACCGCGAAGTGACCGGCGAATGTGCCGAACTCGTTTCCCGCCAGTTCGCCGAGTGCATCATCGCTCCGAGCTTCTCCAAGGAAGCCGTCGAGATCTTCGCCGCCAAGAAGAATCTCCGTCTTCTCACGGTCGCCCTCGGCAAGGCCCACAACGACTTCGACTTCAAGCGCGTCGGCGGCGGCCTGCTCGTTCAGACGCCCGACAACCAGATCTGCGCCGAAAGCGCCCTGCGCTGCGTGACGAAGCGCCAGCCGACGTCGTCCCAGATCGCCGACCTGATGTTCGCCTGGAACGTCGCCCGCTTCGTGAAGTCCAACACGATCGTCTACGCCCGCGGCGGCATGACGCTCGGCGTCGGTGCCGGCCAGATGAGCCGCGTCGACTCCGCCCGCATCGCCATGCTCAAGGCTGAAGAGGCCGGTCTCTCTCTCGAGGGCTCCGTGGCCGCTTCCGACGCCTTCTTCCCGTTCCGCGACGGTCTCGACGTCGTGGTGGACGCCGGCTGCACGGCCGTCATCCAGCCGGGCGGCTCCATCCGTGACGACGAAGTGATCGCCGCCGCCGACGAGCGCGGCATCGCCATGGTCTTCACGGGCGAACGCCACTTCCGCCACTAAGGCGGTCCCGAGGCGCGGGGAGCCGTGAGGCTCCTGCGCCTCAAACGCAGCGGTGAGCGGCGTTTCGACGCCGCCTCCGCGTACCGAATGCAAGCCGCTCCCCGACGGGAGCGGTTCCGTGCTTACAAGGGAGTCATCCGTGACCAACTTCAATCCTTCCCGCCGCAGAGTGCTGTGCGCCGGCGCGCTTGCAGGCGCCTTCACGGCATGTCCTGCGCTTGCCGAACTTCAGGTCTCCATCACGGGCGTGGGCGCCAATCAGCTCCCGATCGCCGTCAAGGTGTTTGAAGGCTCCGGCGCCACGGGGTTCGATGCTGCGGCCGTCATCGGAGCCGACCTTGAGCGATCCGGCGCGTTCCGCCTGATCCCGACGGGCGCCGAAGGCGAACCCGAGAACCTTGAAAAGCCCGCGAGCCTCGAGGCCTTCGGCAAGCTCGGCGCGAACGCGCTCGCCGTGGGCCGCGTCAGCCGTCTTCCCGACGGCCGCTGGGAGCTCACCTACTATCTGCACAACACCGTGACGGGTGCGCTGACGGACTCGGCCGTCTTCACGACGTCGGGCAGCGACGTGCGCATGTGCGCGCACCGCATTGCCGACCGCATCTACACGAATCTCACGGGCGAAGGCCCGATCTTTGCGTCGAAGCTCGTCTACGTGGCCCAGCTCGCCCGCAACCGCTATGAACTCGTCATCAGCGACAGCGACGGCGGCAACCGCCAGGCCGCCCTTCAGTCACATGAACCGATCATCTCCCCCGTCTGGTCTCCCGACGGCAAGAAGATCGCCTACGTGAGCTTCGAGGACCGCAAGCCGATCATCTATGTTCAGGAGCCCGCGACGGGCGCCCGTCATGCGATCTGCGCCTTCCGCGGCAACAACTCCGCGCCGGCCTTCAGCGCCGACGGCGGCACGCTTGCCGTGGCGCTCTCCCGCGACGGCCTCACGCAGATCTACCTGATGAACGCCAACGGCACCGGCCTGCGCCGCTTTACGAAGAGCTACGGCATCGACACCGAGCCGTGCTTCTCGGCGGACGGCCAGTGGGTCTACTTCACCAGCGATCGAGGCGGCGCTCCGCAGATCTATCGCCAGCCGCTCGCCGGCGGTCCCGCCGAGCGCGTGACCTTCGGCTCGAGCTACGCGATCAGCCCGACGGTCAGCCGCGACGGCCGCTATCTCTCCTACATCTCCCGCATCGACGGCCGCTTCCGCACGGCCGTGATGGATCTCACGACAGGCCAGAACACGCTCGTGACCACGACCGACCGCGATGAATCGCCGTCCTTCGCGCCCAACGGCCGCTTCCTCGTCTATGCGACGGAAGTCAACGGCCGCGGCGTTCTCGGAACGGCTTCCGTCGACGGCAGGCTTTCGACGCGCCTCACCGGTCTGGGCGACATCCGTGAACCCTGCTGGGGACCGATTCTGCCCTGATGAAGGGCGAAAACCAACGACAATCAACCACAACACTGTTGCCAGGAACACAAAATGTCCTTTTCGTGGAAAATCCTCGCTGCCTCCGCAGCCGTTGCCGCTCTTCTGAGCGGCTGCTCGTCCGTCTCCCTTGACGAAAGCGCCAAGGACGGCACGCTCGCCGGCCAGACCGCCGGCAGCCAGACCCAGACGGTGAATCCGTTCGCCGATCCGAACAACCCGCTCTCCAAGCGCTCCGTGTACTTCTCCTTCGACTCCTATGAAGTCGAAGCCCAGTACATGCCCGCCGTCGAAGCCCACGCCCGCTGGCTTGCCGCTCATCCGAACGTCAACATCATCATCCAGGGCAACACCGACGAACGCGGCGGCCGCGAGTACAACCTCGCCCTCGGCCAGAAGCGTTCCGAAGCCGTCAAGCAGCGCCTGCAGCTCCTCGGCATCCCCGCCGAGCGCATCGAAGCCGTTTCCTTCGGCCGTGAAAAGCCGGTGGCCTACGGTCACAGCGAGGAAGCCTGGGCCCAGAACCGCCGCGCCGACATCGTCTATCCGACGGAAGTGACGTCCGGCAAGGCCGCCCAGTAATCTCTGGACGCATTACCTGAGACGACGGCCGGACGCAGCCCCACGGGGACCGCGGCCGGCCGCCTGCTTTTAGAGCCCGGCTCGTGCACGGACACGAGCGGCTTCTTCGGAGAAATTATGAATTTGAACAAGCTGATGGTTCAGGCCTGCACGGCCGCGATCCTGTCGGGCTCCGCCGCGGGTGCGATGGCCTTCGCGGACGACGATGCCCGCCGCGCCATTCTTGATCTGCGCGCACAGGTTGCCGCCCTTGAGGAACAGCTCAAGAACGCACAGATTTCGTTTGCGACGCGTCTCGACAATCTGCAGAACCAGAACCGCCTCCTCACCGGTCAGGTCGAGGAGCTCACGAATGCGATCCGCCAGGAAAAGCGCAGCACGCGCGAGCTCTACACCAACATCGACGAGCGCCTCGGCAAGTTCGAGCCGCGCGAAGTCGAGGTCAACGGCGAGAAGGTCATGGTTCAGCCTCAGGAGCAGGCCGCCTACGACGCCGCCGTTGAGCTTCTCAAGGCGGGCGACTACAAGAAGGCCGCCGCCGCATTCAGCACTTTCGGCGCCGAGTGGCCCAAGTCCGCCTATGCGGCCGACGCCGTCTACTGGCGCGGATCCTGCCTCTTCGCCCTTGAGCAGTACAAGAGTACGATCAACGTTCAGAATTCGCTCATCCGCAGCTACCCGAAGCATCCGCGCGTGGCCGATGCCATGATCTCCGTGGCGTCGTCCCAAGCGGCGCTCGGGAACGTCAAGGCAGCCTCCGCGACGCTCGCCAAGGTGATCAAGCAGTATCCGAACTCGGATGCGGCCAAAACCGCTGCCCAACTGCAAAAAACTTTGAAATAAGTCGACGAGAGCACTCAAATGCAGCCTGTCCCGTCATAGGGGCAGGCTATTATTTTGTCGGGTGAAGAGGGGAAAATGCCGTGGATAGCCGCAAAATATGAGCAGAAGCGGAATTTTTAGGTTGTTTCACTTACCGAAGCCGTTTCTACTGGCCTCACAGAGTTGCTAGAATCACCATCAGAGGTGTCGCCATGGATTTGGCGGCACCTTCAGTACCTTATATTACGCGTCTCTACAAATAGGATGTCTTCAAGAAGAGAGCCCATAGCTCTTGCTAGAGAGATTTTGGAAACCTATTTGTTGAGATTACTAATAACTGCCCGGACAATTTCGTACCCCGTGGAGTTTTTTAGCAAGAAGGACTTATGACTGAATCCAAGCAAATTTGCGGCGCCGACCTGCTCCGCAACCCGCAGCTCAACCGTGCCGACGCCTTCACCCAGGAGGAGCGCGACGCCCGCGGCCTCCGCGGTCTTCTGCCGCCGGCCGTTTCCACCATGGAGCTGCAGGTCAAGCGCACGCTCGCTTTGCTCGACCGCTGCCCGACGGCTCTCGACAAGTTTCTGATGCTCGACAGCCTGCATGCGACTGACGAAGACCTCTACTTCAAGATCCTGATCGACTACATCGATGACTACATGCCCGTGGTCTACACCCCGACCGTCGGCGAGGTCTGCCAGAAGTTCAGCCATATCTACCGCTATCCGCGCGGCGCCTTCATCTCGATCAACGACAAGGGCCGCGTCCGCGAAATCATTGAAAACTGCCCGAACGAGGAAGTCGACGTCATCGTCGTGACCGACGGCCAGCGTATTCTCGGCCTCGGCGACCTCGGCATCAACGGCATGGGCATCCCCTGCGGCAAGCTCTCGCTCTACACGGCCTGCGCCGGCATTGCCCCGGAAAAGACGCTTCCCGTCACCATCGACGTCGGCACGAACACCCCGGAATACCTGAACGATCCGATGTACCTCGGCCTGCGTCAGGAACGCGTGACGGGCGAAGCCTACGACGAACTCATCGAAGAATTCGTCACCGAAGCCCGCCGCCGCTGGCCCAACGTCCTCATCCAGTTCGAGGACTTCGGCAACAACCACGCCTTCGACCTTCTCGAACGCTACAAGGACAAGGTCCTCTGCTTCAATGACGACATCCAGGGCACGGCTGCCGTGGCCGTCACGGGCGTCTACTCCGCTCTTCGCGTCACGAAGCAGAAGCTTGCCGACCAGCGCTTCCTCTTCCTCGGCGCCGGCGAAGCCGCCACCGGCATCGCCGAACTCCTCGTCGACGCCATGGTCGCCGAAGGCGTTGAACGCGAAGAAGCCCTCAAGCACTGCTTCCTCTTCGACTCCAAGGGTCTCGTGACCTGCAACCGCGGCGACAAGCTCGCCCACAACAAGGTTCCGTTCGCCCACGACGTCGAGAACTGCAAGACCTTCATCGAAGCCGTCCGCGCTCTGCGTCCGACCGGCATCATCGGCGTGGCCGCCCAGCCGGGCGCCTTCAACGCCGAAGTGCTCGGCGCCATGGCCGAAATCAACGAGCGTCCGATCGTCTTCGCGCTTTCCAACCCGACGTCCCGCGCCGAATGCGACGCCGCCACGGCCTACCGTGAAACGAACGGCCGCGCGCTCTTCGCTTCCGGTTCTCCGTTCGCTCCTGTCGACTTCAACGGCAAGACCTTCGTCCCGCGTCAGGGCAACAACAGCTACGTGTTCCCCGGACTTGGCCTCGGCGCCGTCTTCGCCCGCGCCAAGACGATGCCCGTGGGCATGTTCCTCGCCGCCTCCCGCGAGCTCGCCGAGCTCGTGAGCGAAGCCGACCTCGAACAGGGCTCGCTCTATCCGCCGCTCTCCACCGTGCGTGAAGTCTCGGTCAAGATCGGTGCTGCCGTCGCCCAGTACGCCTACGACAACGGTCTCGCCGGCAACGAACGCCCGGCCGATCTCGAAGCCGCCGTTCGCGAATTCATGTACAAGCCCGAATAAGTTCCGGCTTCATCCGTGAATGAATGAGAAAAGCCTCCGCACTTCGGTGCGGAGGCTTTTTTGGTGTGCCAGGCATGGGCACAATCTAACGGGTGAAAGTCCCGAGCGCAGGGGAT